>Ga0214473_10000552_pt1 | contig 52528 bp, 42 predicted proteins | sample RVTome_7_FD_203509 | JGI IMG/M metagenome (GOLD analysis project Ga0214473, IMG submission 203509) | Soil microbial communities from uranium-contaminated site in the Upper Colorado River Basin, Wyoming, United States - RVT98D197 | ecosystem: Environmental > Terrestrial > Soil > Contaminated >... | reverse complement strand
CAATAGTGTCCCAACGTAATTATAGCAGGGACAGTTGGATAGCGGAGTCTATAGTTTCAGGTTGGGAGTTAGCCTCCGCAAGTGCTTGTAAAATGGGCATTCTTTCAAAGAGTGACAAGCTCAAGACCTGTAGAATTGTGTAGAGAGATAATTCCAGTCGCAGTTCTTTTTTAACGATAGCTACGAGAAGATACGTCGATATAGCAATCCAGATTTGAGTTTTTACAGCGTTAAGACTTGTACCATAGAATGCCTTTATCCGAAGATGCTGTTTTATCCATTTGAAAAACAGTTCGATCTGCCAACGTGCTTTATAGATCTGTGCGATTGTCAGCGCAGGTAAATCGAAATCATTGGTTAGGAAAACAAGTCTTTTTCCTGTTTCCTGGTCGACATATGTAATGCGTCGCAGCGGCTCAGGATAAGCCTTTGCCGGGTAAAAGGTCGTCAACAGAACGGTCTGGTCGCACAACACACCACGGGATTTATCAACACTGTGCGAGTATCGCCGTTTGAATTTGAAATTAGCTTTGGCTCTTGTGACAAAGAACGTTTTGGCTTGATGCCATTCGTACAATCGTTCGAAATCGATGTATGCCCGATCTATAACGTAGTAAGCGCCAGGTTCCGGGATTAGAATATCGAGAATATTAACATCATGTAGCTTACCATCTGAGATCAGGATGAACTCGGGGATGCTGCCCCGCAAGTTCATTAATGTATGAAGCTTTATCGCTCCCTTGGTCTTGCGAAACCGCGCCCAGGGAAAAAGTGAAAGACACAAGTCTATCGTCGTTGAATCGAGCGCATAGATGTTTGAATCCAGCTCGATCCCCAAATCCTCACCAGCGTATAAGTCACGCGCCTTGGCAATGAGAATTTGCGCAAAATCAGCATAGATTCGCCAGTCGCGGATTTCGTTTGCATGGGCCAGATTGTTGCGGGAAACATTGCCGCGAATGCCCATGTGATAAAGCTTGGAACTCATGGCCCGCAAACAGGCTTCAATATCGCGCAGGCTTTCGCGATAAGTCAGTTGTGCAAAAGCCATGCAGAGAAACTGATTCAAGCAGGAAAATCTCTGAACCTTGTACTCACCGTGATACCGGTGAACGCATTTTCGGAATTCCTGGAGCGGAAGGAAATCCATGAACTGAGAAAAAACCATCCGTCCTGTATTCATTGGCCACCCCTTGAATGAGGAATGGCCAAAAAGTAATTCCGATTTCAAATCGATTTTAGTCTTTTATTCTCTAATCCATTGGCGTGTTGTAAGTTGTACTCCTCATTTTAAAAACGTTGGGACAGCTATGAATTTATACATCTTCTGATAACTGGTGATCGCCTTTTCCAGATCGGCTTTATTTTCCATGATAGCAACATGGCCGACGTCACTCCCCCAAAGCATCATTTCAGGAAAGTTTATGCCCTTATAATGATCCGGGCCAATCATCCAATCCGTTTTCCCGTAAAAGAACAGTACGGGCATTTTCATATCCGGGGCCAACCTTTTGAAATCTTCCCAATAATCTTTTATCGACAATGCAATTCTTTCATAATCTTTATTCCAGTCAGGCACCTCGTCAAAAGTAGCATCCATAAGCTCTTTGTTCTTTTTAGAGGCATACGACATTTTCCAGAAAAGATCCTTATCTCTCAGCTCTCTATGAATTCTTTGTATCCGATCCATCATTGGTATCGATTCATCGGTATAAGGTCTTGTATCCGTGACACCGAGAATTTCACAGGCTTTTAGAAACCAGCTGTTGCCGCCGAGTTCATTTAAATTCAAACCGCAATTGAGCATTATCATCCCTTTGATGGCTTGAGGGTGACGCTGGGCATAACCCATCTGTAAAATTCCACCAAAGGAACGACCCATAATCACCCATTGCTGGATCCCTAAAGCTGTTCTTACTTCTTCAAAATCTTTAACCATCCGGTCCATGGAGTAATTGCTGTCCCTCGGACTTGTAGAGCGACTCACTCCCCTTTGATCCAGATAGACCATTTGAAAATGCTGCTCCAGCATGCCGGCGGAGAACTTCTCCATCCAATAACTTCCGGAACCTGGTCCGCCATGAATGTATAAACATGGCGTTCCTTTACCTTTTACTGTAACAAATAAGTCTACACTGTCAGAAGTTATAATGTGTCTGCCCGGCGTCTGTGACACTAATGGCTTATCACTCTGGCCAAAGGAAAATTCCGCCGCAGCCAGGCAAAGTAAGAGCGAAAAAAGGTATTTGAACATGGATGCGGCTCTCTTTTAATAAGTTATTGGCAGCCCTGACAATTTTCGATACTGCGTTGACCGGTATTATCACATATCAACTTTGACAGATGTGTACGTCTTCCGGATCACGCCGGACATTAAGACCGCCAGACAAGATAATCTCTGCACCGGGAAATTCAATCTCAATCTCTCCAGCAGAAACGACCTCAATGCTTTATTCCGTGGAATTATCAAGTTTCCGCCGCAGCAAAGGAGGGCTATTTGCGTAACATAACGGCCACATCGGAGAACTTTTTGCGGGCTTGAAACGGGGAATGCAGCCTTACATCTCTATTATCCAAAATTCAACCGGACTCATCTCCGCCCAAAAACTTTTTCGATTATCCCCAGTATTTCCGCGAAATCTTCGTCTGAAAGTGCGGTGGTGAGAGAAAATCTCACCCGGCTGGTGCCTTCCGGCACCGTGGGCGGCCGCACCGCCGGTGCGAAGACACCCTCGTCGTAAAGCCTCTGCGACAGATTCACCGCCGCGTTTGCCTCCCCCACCACCGCCGGCACGATCTGGGTAGTCGAGGCCAGCGTGTCGACTCCGAGAGACCGGAGCCTGGCACGGAAAGTACCTGACATTTCAGCCAGCCTTATTCTTTCGGCCTCCATCCCGGCCGCGATCCCGACCGCCTCGGCCGCCGCTGCCACCACCGGCGGCGGCGTAGCGGTGCTGAAAACGAATGAGCGGCAGGCATTGACCAGGTAGTCCCGCACCAGGGGTGAACAGGCTACATAAGCCCCGCTTACGCCGAACGCCTTGCCCAGGGTCGCCAGAACGAGCACGTCCTCTTCAGTCAGACCTGCCGTTGCGGCCACTCCCCTGCCCCCGGGGCCGATCACTCCCACCGCATGAGCCTCATCGGCCACCAGCAGGGCGCCGAACTCGCGGCAGACCGCCGATATTTCGGCGATAGGGGCCCGGTCGCCGTCCATGCTGAACACCGTATCGGTGACCACCACCGGCCGTCCGCCCGCGCCCCGGTCCTTTTCCAGGAGCTGGCGCAGATGGGAAATGTCGTTGTGGCGGTAGCGGCGGATTCCGGCTCCCGAAAGCCGGGCACCGTCGTAGAGGCAGGCGTGGCAGAGGCGGTCGAGGTAGAGGCGGTCGCCGTGGGAGGCCAGGGCCGGCAGAAGGCCCACTCCGGCGGCGTAGCCCGAACTGAAAGCGAGGGCGGCCCGGGTCCCGTGGAAACCGGCCAATTTCGCCTCGAACTCCTCGTGCAGCAGCGTGTCGCCGGACATCAGCCGGGAGGCCCCTGCTCCGCAGCCCCAGCTCCGGGCCGCAGCCGCCGCCGAATCGGCCAGGCGGGGGTCGTCCCTGAGGCCCAGATAGTCGTTGGAGGCGAGGTTATAGAGCACCCGGCCGTCCAGGGATACCTTCGCCGGATGGTCGCGGAAAAAATCACGCGGCCTGAGTGTCCTTTTCAGGCCGCGTTCTTCTCTCTCGATTAAATATTTTTCAGCGAATTCCCAGCGCCTGTCCAAATCCGGCCCCTTTGTCCCGCCTCAGTCCTCGACTGCGATTTTTTTCAGCGCCCCGTAACAGCAGTCAGCCGGAGTTGTCACCCCTTCCAGGCAGTACAGCTCGCGGTGCAGGAAGCGGTCGCTGTCAATTCCCCGTTCCACGACATCCACCAGCCGCCCCCGCTCGCAGTTGATACAGCGTTCGTACTGGACGTCCAGGGCAGCCGCTGAATGCAGGTCCACCAGCGCCTCGGCGCGGCGCGGGTCGAACGGCTCCGGACCCCTTCGGCTGAAATCGAACCGGCGTGGATGTTCCAGCACCAGCCGGCCTTCGTCCAGCCGCAGCTCGGCCTCGAACTCCAGCTCGTCTCCCTTCGCCAGCCGCACCCGCTCCTGGGCACCCGGCGAGAGCCGCAGGTAGACGAAATCGTCCAGGCGGGCCCGGCCCAGGAAGCAGCCGGAAAAATTGGCCAGGTAGCCCCTCAGGTAGAGCTTTTCATGGCGCGGGTATATCTTTTTGACCAGCCGCGGGCCGCTGAAGTTGACCCGGCCCTGGATTGCGAGCCGGCGGCCGAGGTTATCGGACAGCCAGTCCTCGAACTCTTCCAGCTCGAGCTGGAACTCGCGGTAGGCGCGTGGCTCGAGCCTGATTTCGGGGATCTTGTGAAGCTTGTCTTCGAAGTAATAGCGGCAGCTGTTGCAGTTCTTGCCGGGATGGCCGTAGCCTTTCACGCAGCGGGTGCCCTTATCCAGCAGGCGGCAGTGCCATTTGAAGTAGAAACAACCCTCGGGCAGGCAGCGCTTGACCTTGAGTACGTGATAGACGCTCACCCGGCCGCTGAATGAGCGGTGAGAATCGAGCCGGCAGCGGAAAACGTCCAGCCTTTTATACTGGTTGATCAGCTCCGCCTCCCAGGGGTCAGTTCCCCGCCCCTTTAAACGCGTGCAGATTCACCCTGTTGCAAAATGGCTGTCATTTGAATCTATTTCAATAGAAAAGTGTAGAAAATAGGGACGTTTTCCGTTATATTTGCAGGGGTTCTTTGTGACTCCCAATCCGGATTCGAACTTTCGAATAACACGAGGATAGAGGCAGGAAATATATGGACAGCGTATTTATTTCATCCGTCCTTACCCTCAGCCTGCTCGGCCTGATCTTCGGCGGCGGGCTGGCCTATGCCTCGAAAAAATTCGCGGTGCAGACCGACCCGCGGCTGGACAAGGTGGTGGATCTCCTGCCGGGGGCCAATTGCGGTGGCTGCGGATTCCCCGGCTGCAGCGCCTTTGCCCGGGCTGTGCTGAACGGCGAAGCGCCGATCACCGCCTGCGGCCCGGGCGGCCAGGAAGTGGCTGAAAAGATCGCTAAATTCCTGGGCGTGGAACTGAGCGAAATCACGCCGATGATTGCGGTGGTGCAATGCCAGGGAAGCCGGGACCTGGCTGTGGACCGTTTCAAGTACAGCGGCATCCGCAACTGTGCGGTGGCCGATCGCACCGGCGGCGGCCACAAGGCCTGTAGCTACGGCTGCCTGGGTTTCGGCGACTGCGAGCGGTCGTGCATGTTCGGGGCGATCACCATGAACGAGAACGGGCTGCCGGTGGTGGACGAAGAAAAGTGCACCGGCTGCGGCGCCTGCGTACGCGCCTGCCCGCGCGGGATCATGAAACTGATTCCGGTCACTCAGCAAGTGTACGTGGGCTGCGTCTCCCAGGATAAGGGCAAAGCGGTCAAGGACGTCTGCAAGGTAGGCTGTATCGGCTGCACCCTCTGCGCCAAGGTCACACCCAGCGGCGCGATCAAGATGGAGGGAAACCTGCCGGTTATCGACCCCTCGGGCACCGACTTGGTGATTGCCGTGCACAAGTGCCCCACCAAGAGCCTGGTCGACCGGGTGAAAGTGCGCTCCAAAGTGACGATCGACAGCAAGTGCGACGGCTGCACAGAATGTGTCAAGGTCTGCCCGGCCAAGGGCGCGATCGAGGGAGAGGCAGGCCAGCGGCACAAGATCGTGTTCGACAAATGTATCGGCTGCGGGGTCTGTATCCCGGTCTGCCCGCAGAATGCGATCCGTCCGCTGGGCGCGCTGGGCTATGTCGATGAATTCCGGCGTACTGCGGCGAAAAGGAAGTGACACAGACAGGCTTCCCGCCTGAAAGCTTGCCACGTTCCAGAACTTGAGTTAGAATCGAAAGAGTCGATCCGGGAGTACCAGGGAGCGGCTCTTTTTTTTCAGATGAAAGGAGGCCGCGCTTGAAGCATCTTCTCCTTCACGCCTGCTGCGCCCCCTGTTCACCTTACGTTATTCGCAAGCTGCAGGAAGAGTACCGGGTAACGGTGTTTTTTTACAATCCCAACATCCACGGGGAAGTGGAGTACAAACTGCGCCGGGATGAAATCCGCAGGCTGTGCCGGGAGTGGGGAGTGGAGCTGATCGAGGGGAAATACGATACCGAGAAATTTTTTAAAAGAGTGGGACGGCTGGCTTCTTCCGGCGAGGGCGGCGAACGCTGCCGTGAGTGCTTCCAGCTCCGGCTCGAAGAAACTTTCCTCAACGCGGAACGAATCGGTGCGGAAGTGATCGCCACCACACTCACCGTAAGCCCGCACAAAAAGGCGGAGCAGGTGAACGCGGCCGGCAAGGCGGCCACCGCACAAAGCGAGCGGGTGATTTTTCTGGAAGAGGACTTCAAGAAGAAGGACGGCTTCCGCATCTCCAGCGAGCTGTCCAAAGAATTCGATTTTTACCGCCAGAGTTACTGCGGCTGCATTTACAGCCGCATGGAAAGAGAAGGTTGAGGTGTTGACCGGGCCATTACCTGCGGATGAAACGCTCGACACCACCGGCTTGTTTTGTCCGCTGCCGGTGGTGAAAACTTCCGAGAAGATGAAGGGTCTGGCGGAGGGAACTGTGCTGGAAGTGATCTCGGACGACGGGGGTATCGAGGCGGACCTGCCTGCCTGGTGCGAGGGATACGGCCACGACTGGCTGGGCTGCTTCCGTGACGGTTCCACTTGGCGCTGTTACGTCAGGAAAAAGACTGCGAACTGATGGGATTCTGGCAGACTGCCTACAACGGACTCGGGCTTCCGCTGGCCAGAGCGGGCTTCAGGCTGGCGGCCCCGTTCCGGACCAAGATCGCCAGGGGCCTGGCCGGACGGGCGAAGAGCTTCGAAAAGATCGAGAGCTTCCTGGAGAGTGCCGGCCGGAAGGAGCGCTCCCGGGGAGTACTCTACCATTGTACCAGCGTGGGCGAATACCTCCAGGCCCTGCCGATCATGGAGGAGCTGAAAAAACAGGACCCCGGCCTGCCGCTCTACCTCTCCTTCTTTTCGCCCTCGGTTGAAAAACGGGCGTTTTCCTGCAGCCTCTGCGATTTGGCCTTCTACCTTCCGGAAGACAGCCGGGCCAACATGGACCGTCTGTTCGAGCGGCTGAGGCCTGAGCTGCTGGTCATCTCCAAATTCGACGTCTGGCCCAACCTGGTTCATTCCGCCCACCGCCAAGGAGTCTCCTCGGCGATCACCGCAGCCACCCTGTCGCCGGATTCCAGCCGGCTGAGAGGTCTGAGCGCGAGCTTCCACCGCAGCTTTTACAAGTATCTCGGCCTGGTCTGCGCGATCAGCCGGGAGGACGCCGATAATTTCATCCGGCTGGGAGTGAGCCCGGAGAACTGCGTGGTTACCGGCGACACCCGTTTCGACCAGACCTGGCGCCGGGCCGCGGCAGTGGCCGAGGACGACCCATTGGTGACGCCTTTCCGCGGCTGGCAGGATTGCCGGCTATTGGCCTGCGGCAGTATCTGGCCCCAGGACGAACAGCATGTCCTGCCGGCCCTGGCCGGACTCTGCGGCCGCCACGACCGCCTGCGGCTGGTGCTGGTGCCCCACGAACCGAGCGCCTCCCATATCGAACAGCTCACTTCATTCTGCCGCTCCCGGGGTCTCGACTACCGCCTTTATTCCGAATTCACCCAGGCGAGCCAGAAAGGCCGGCCGCCGGCGCCGGTGAGGCCGGAGACCCGCGTGGTGGTAGTCGATACGCTGGGCGCGCTGGCCGCGGTTTACCGGGCGGCGCACGTGGCTTACGTGGGCGGGAGTTTCGGCAAGGGCGTGCACAACACCATGGAGCCGGCCTGTTTCGGCCTGCCGGTAGTGTTCGGTCCCAGGCATCTCAACAGCTACGAGGCGCGGCTGATGGTCGAGGCGGGCGGAGCATTCGCGGTGGAAGACGGCACCCGGTTCGAAAAAACAGTAGGCCGGCTGATCGAGGATGAGGCCTACCGCCGCGCCTGCGGAGAAAAAGCCCGCCAGGTGGTAAAAGCGAACCTGGGCGCCACCGGCCGCACCATCCGGGCCCTGACAGGCCGCTTCCCCGGCCTGGCGTCCAAAGGCGCAGGGGCGGCGCTATGAGCCGAGCCGGAGGGAAAAAGCTGGCAGGCTTTATCGGCTGCCCGCCGGCAGAGGTGCTGAGCCGCTACCGGGGATACGAGCTGGTGGACCTGGACAACCGTCAGCCGGGGGTGAGCCAAGAGGAGGCGCGGGAATTCCTGCCGGACAACACCTGCAGCATCATCAAGCGCATCCTGGCCAATACGATCGCCCTGCGGCCCGCGGTGGTGATTTTCGACGACGGCTACTCCAAGTGCGACAACGCCCGCTTCCTGGGCCAGGTGATCGGCCACCACTTCCCCGAAATCGAAATCGTGCACACCCAAAACGACGCCACCCAACCGGCAGGCACGCCGGTCTGCGACAGCACCCTGCCCCTGGCCGATAAGGTGGGTCTGATCCTGGACGATTTAGTGAGCCCGGTGGATAAGAGCGGCCTGAAGAAGTGCGACCACCCGCCGGCTGCGTTCTGGGGAGTGCCCTGCGCGGATGAGGCGGTTTACGGACTGTTCCCGGCCGGAACCCAGGTGCTAGGCTGGATCCGTTGTTTCGAGAACCGCACCCCGGCCAGTCTGGAGCTGGAATGCTGGGTGCCGGAGGACGTGCCTACGGTGTTTTTCGCCCAGACATTCTGCAGCAAAAACATCCTGGCCAAGTATCTGGCCCGGCGCTACAACGGGCTTTACGTGGACAGCGATGGAGTGCTGAGCCGGTCGGAGAGGGCGAAGATCGAGGCTTTCCTGCATTTCAGACGAAAGGGTTATTAGATTTGGAATAATTATTGCCTATATTTCCTGTAAGAAATCGGTTTCCTGACAAAGGGGCCACGGCTGTTAAGTTTGACAATCTTTTTTAATCTACTACTTGTGAAATTTCTTTTTAATACTTAAAGTATAGTAAGTATAGAGACTACCTTGAAGGGACTCAAACAAATGAAAACGAGACAACTAAATGTCCAAAAGCAATCTATAGGCCCCATATTCGCTCGCTTTTTTTCATCAGGAGTATTAAAGGAATTGGCGTATAATGGACATTCGGTCATAGCAGGTCGCTTAGCTAAACAGTATAAACTTTTTGAGCAGTTTGGTTCCGACATGCCGGTTGGTAAGTATTACGACGCTATATTCAAACGGCTTGTCCGCGAATACCGCTATGAGTACATCTACAAAAATGCTGTGGCCGAAAAGATTTTGTTAGGAATACACAATCTCAATACATCGTTCATGCTCACTGAGTTTCGTGCCGATCACTGCAAAGCCGATGCGGTTGTTCTTAATGGGACTTCTCACGTTTACGAAATCAAATCAGAAAAGGATAACTTTGACCGATTAGACAGGCAAATTACCGCTTACAGGAAAATTTTCGATAATATATCTGTCATCACATCTGAGCAACTCTATGAGGCTGTACAAGAGAAGATTCCACAAGAGATTGGCATTATGGTACTTTCAGATAGCGGATACAAATTTCGGAAAAAGCCCTACCGTGAACCTACAAGCAACAGAAATAATGTTGTTCCTGTAGCTATTTTCAATTCACTCCAAAGAACGGAATACTTAAAAATAATCAAGGAAATATTTCATGTGTCCCTTGCAGAATTACCAAATACACAAATATACAAAGAATCAAAGAAGTATTTCGAGAATCTTCCCCCGGAAGTAGCTCATGATAAAATGGTGGAAGTACTCAAGTTACGCAAAAACACACGTAAAGTATGCGAATTTGTTTCTGCTGTACCTAATAGTTTAAAATCTTCTGCTCTCTCAATAAGATTTACACAAGAACAGCGCTCACGATTCATCCAGTTGTTAATCCAAGACAGTGCAACGGCATTTGTATAATCTTTACAATAATCTATAATCTAAAGCAAGTAATTGGGAGCCAGTATGTACTACCCTTTTTTCCGTGGGAAACAGTTTGAATTATTATTGCTTAAGGAGATAGCTGAAAAGATTGCAGAATGGAACTTTGTACCGATTATTGAACCGGTTAAAAGTAATTTTTCTGCTTTGCTACGGGCACTTGAAGCCCTTATTGAACACGATTGCCACTTTATTCTAATTTGCAACCCGCAAGTCGGCGAATTGGAAAAAGACAATTCCGCATTATGGAGTGATGTTTTTAAAAACGAACTCTTAAGCGAATATACAAATTTTGCAGTTGGCCTGAATCTAACAGCTAGCGATAGACTGGCTACAGCTGAAAACTTTTTTAATGACCATTCAGTACCCACTGCTATCATTCATTGGGGATTTTCTGAGGGAAAGGTTCTTTCTGAGTTAATTAGAGTAGAAACACCTAATATCACTGAACACATATTTGTTGAGCATAAAAATAGCACTACCCTTTATCGTAAACACTTTACAGGAACAAAAAGAGTAATTGTCAAAGATGGATTCAACGTTCAGAAAAATATTGATTACCCACCTGCGGAGCCATTTTCGGAGCTTTATTTGATTTATGAAGATTTGAGTTGTGATGGTTTTGGAGATTTTCTAATTGTTGGCAGCGATTATCAAGAAGGAGGCGGTCCGGCATATGCCATCGCCATTCACCTTACTTATATCGATTCTGCAGCAGACAATGCTATTGCGATTAAACACTATGTTTCAGACAGAGGTGATACACCTAAAGATCCTGCAGGTAAATACCTTGAAGCTCTTGAAAAACTTGATCGTGATGTTCGAGAAAGAAATTCTCTAATTCTTCAAACAGATGCAGTTAAAGAGTATTTACATTTTTTTCATGCACAGCATTTCCCTGGGTTAGGGTATACAAAAAAGCTTTCCATGCAACATCATTTAGAGCTAATGGCGCACCTATTGACCAAGGAAGCATAAGAATGTTGTGCTGCGCCAACTGCTTTGGAGACTCATTTCTTTACAAACATATCTCAAGGAATTCATTAAAAACTGGAGAGTGTGATATATGCTCAACATCTAATACTCAATTAATAAATCCTGACTCACTTCGAGATTACTTTCAACCTATAGTTTCGATTTACAGCGAAAATAATTCAGTTGTTGCAAAACAACTGGTAAATTGGTTTCAAGATGATTGGCAAATATTCTCCTCTCTTGATTATCCAAAAGCACAGTCACTTTTAGGAGAAATCCTCGGCAACTCAGATTTTATTGGTAAGTTATACTACCCACGCTATAGTCCCGATGTGCCACCTGTAAAAAAATGGGCTGATTTTCGTGATGAAATCATGTGTGAGAATCGTTTTTTTTACAATCATGAGTTAGACCTTGACCGCCTAAAAGAGCTTTTTGATTATCTGATCACTAATGAGTCAATAGTAAGCGGTGAACTATTTAGAGCTAGAATACAGAAGGATCATATCCAATTTCTATTGGAGGAAATGGGTAAACCTCCTGCGAATGAAGCAAAAAATGGCCGGGCTAACCCCGTAGGAATACCATATTTGTACTTGGCATCTAATCCAAAAACTGCAATTGCGGAAACTCGTCCCCACCCGGGTGATTTTCTATCTGTTGCAAAATTCCTTGTAATTAATCAAATGCAGTTGCTAAATCTGATTAATCCCAGAAAATCTGTCTCTCCTTTTAATGTTCAAGAAGACGACCTATCGATTCTTAGGTATGATTTAGATTTCCTTTGTCTCCTTGATAATGAATTGGCCAAACCAATTCTACCCCGTGTAGCAGCCTTAGAATACTTACCAACTCAGTTTATAAGTGAGTTTATAAAGAAATGTGGATATGATGGTGTTGTTTTTAAGAGTTCAATTAGTGATGGGGTAAACGTCACGCTTTTCGACGATTCAAAAGTAATAGCTGTGGAGTTGATGCAGTACGAAGTTACTGTATTACATTATGATCAAAGGCAGATATAATTTTTACAAATATTCTTGTCAGTATACACCTTACCGCCAATATTTACACCTGCACTTGCGGTTCTTCCAGGATTTCCTCCACGCAGGCGTGCAACAGCGGTATCAATAGTTCGTGGTAACCCACGAAGCTGAACCCCCGGCCGCCGCCGGTGAGGGTGGGCCGGCCCACCACGTTCACCGCCGGCCGGTACTGCGGGATCATGCTGAAATCGGCGGTGACCAGGCCATCGGCAGGATGGCCGAGATTACGGGCCAGGGTGAGCGCCTTGAGGAACACCTCGGGCAGCACCACCGCGCTGCCGAAATTGACCACCACCGAGCCCTTTTCCAGTTTCGCCACAGCCGCGGCCAGCACCTCGAAGTCGGCCAGCGAGGCCGCTCCCAAAGCGGCGCCGTCGATCACCGGGTGCTGATGAATAGTATCCGTACCCAAGGCGACGTGCACGGTGAGAGGAACTTCTTTTCGGTGGCAGGCACAGACCAGGCTGATACCGGCGTGCGGGACATCCTGTTCGGCGAGGGCGAGGCCGAGCGCCTGGCCGAGGCCCAGGTCCAGTTCCCCGGCAATTTCCAGCGCCCGGGCAAAAAGCGCCGGGGTTTCCTCCACCATCCCGAAACTGCCGTCCGCCAGTCCCTGGGCCACGTCCTCACTGGTCTGGCCCCAGACCGCAATTTCGACATCGTGGATCGCGGTGGCGCCGTTGAAGGCCACGGCGCTTACCCGGCCTTTCTCGATCCAGTCGATCAGAAAGGGCGAACAGCCCACCTTGACCACGTGGCCGCCCAGCATCAGGATCACCGACTTTTTCTCCCGGAAGGCTCCGGCCAGAAGCCCGCAGAACTCTTTCCATTCCGAGCCTTTGAGCTGGTCGGGGAGCCGGTCCAGAAAGCCCGTGGCAGTCGGGTCGGGAAAATCCGCGGCCCGGACCTTGTGCAGGCGGTCGCCGATAGCGATAGTACGCACGCCCTGGCGCGGGAGTCTGGGGTATTTTGCAGTCACCGGGGTATTCGCTTTCCAAGAGGTTGGGAGGGGGCGGGCCGGCACGTTCATTGCGGAGCGCGCCGCCGCCGGAATCTCCGCAGAAGTGGTTCTGGCAATGAACGTGCCGGCCCGCCCTGCCCGAGGCTCCCTGAACGCCTCAGCCCGTGCCCAGCCGGTAGTCCTCCAGCAGCACGTAGATCCGGCCGAAGTCCAGGTCGCTGGTCACCTTGACCGGAATCCGGTGCTCGTCGCTGGTGATCCAGATCAGCAGGTTGCCCTTGTGCTGGAACAGCCCGCCGCTTTCGATGTAAGGCTCCACCACGTAGCAGTGGAACCGGCCGGCCGGCACCTCCACCCATTCGGTCCGGAGGACCATCACTTTGAGCGGATTGCCCCGGCGGTCCTCGAAGTTCTCCAGCAGCTGGCCCTGTCCCTCTACCAGGTCCAGGGTACGGAAGTAGTAGAATATCGACAGCTCGTCCTGCGCCTCGGGCACGACATCGACGGTGTCGCCGGCGACCAGGTCCAAGCGCCGGTGCCGCTCCTGGTCGAAGATCAGTTCCCGGTTGCGCTGGGTATTGCCCTCTTTCTGGCGCTTGACGAACTTACGGCTGAAAAGCCGCTTCATGTCGATCAGCGAGAGGAAAAAGTCCCGCACCGGGTAGAACAGGTCGATCGTCTTGTTCGACTGGGCTCCCGCCTCGATCCGGTAGCAGGGCTCGCCGCGGAAGCTGTCGATTGCGGCCACGTGCATGTAGGCGGTGCCGATATTGCCGACCGTCCAGTTGACCGAAAAGTTGAGCTGTTCGCCCACCCGGTAGGGCACTTTCAGGGCCGCTTCCTGGGCCGCCGACGGACCGGCCAGACCGGCCGTGAGAAGGAGAGCCACAGCGTATTTCGAGTTACGGAGATTCATCTTTGGTTGCCCATCCCGACCGGAGGAGTTTCAGCTTCCGGTCTTACCCGATTCCTTCCCCGTCTCTGCTGTTTTCCTCTGATTGGACGATCTGCGGCGGTATTTATTCGACGGGCGCCTGCGCGAATACGGTCTGTGCCGGGTCGTTTCCTCTCGTTTTTCCGTGGCGGTCCGCCAGGTGTTGCTGAAAAGAGCTAAACGCAGGTTCCGCCAGATCGAAAAGCGGCTCTTGCGCCGGCGGTTTTTCTTCTCCGTCACCTCGAGGGTCGATTCGACGCGGTTGCGGTCCGCCAAGGCCAGGAGGAAAAAAGCCGAGCAGGCGGAGGCGGGGAAACCGGGGCCGAGGTTTTCGAGCTCCTGGAGCCGTTGCAGATGATGCCGCAGGCTGCCTACCCGGCAGGCGCGCAGCGTCATGAACAGGTCCAGCTCCGCCGCACGGCTGTATCCCCTCAGCTTGAGAAACTTCCCGGCAACCAGCTGCGCCAGCCGCTTGCCGAATCCCGCACCGCGCCGGCCTCCGCTGAAGCGGTGCGGGAGGTAAAGGTCCACGTTACGCTCTATCCCGGCGGCCATGGCGGTGATCAGGCCCGGGTCGATCGAGAAGTCGGCATCCAGGACGATAAAATAATCCCGCCGTGGATTGGTGCTCGTCTCCAGCACGCGCCTCACCGCCCCCAGCAGGCATCTCCCGTAGCCCTGCCGCGTCTGGTTGTGAGTCACCCGCAGCGGCATCCTTTTCAGGTACGGCTCCACAACCTCCGCGGTATCGTCCGTGCAGCCGTCGAGGGTGAGGAGGACTTCGAAGTCGAAGCGCAGGTTTCGCATCACTTCGCACAGCCGGTAAAGTAACACTCCCACGGTCTCCTGTTCGTCGAAGACCGGAATGTAGAAGTAGATTATCGGTTTCACTTTCAGGTCACTGTCGGTTGAAATTGAAGGTTGTACAGGCGGCGGTAGAGTCCGTCGCGCTGCAGTAGTCGTTGGTGGCTGCCGGTTTGGACGATCCGGCCCTCGTTGAGCACCACGATGCGGTCGCAGTGCTGGATCGTGCTGAGCCGGTGGGCGATCACCAGACTGGTGCGGTTCTCCATCAGCCGCGTGATCGCACCCTGGACCAGGAGCTCGCTTTCGGTGTCCAGCGCCGAGGTGGCCTCGTCGAAAATCAGAATCTCGGGATTCTTGAGGATCGCCCGCGCGATAGCGATCCGCTGGCGCTGGCCGCCGGAGAGCCTCGTCCCCCGCTCGCCGATCATTGTTTCGTAGCCCTTGTTCATCTCGCTGATGAACTGGTGCGCATTGGCCGCCTCGGCTGCCTCGATCACCTTTTCCTGCGGCACCCGGGCCAGCCCGTAGGCGATGTTGTTGCGCACCGTGTCGTTGAACAGAATCGTCTCCTGGGTGACGATCCCGATCAGCGAGCGGAGGTCGGCGATCCGGTAGTCGCGCAGGTCGCGGCCATCGAGGAGGATGCGACCGCAGGTAACATCGTAGAAGCGCGGGATCAGGTCCACCAGGGTCGACTTGCCCGCGCCGCTGGGCCCGACTATGGCAATCCGCTCACCACGGGTGATCTCGAGGTCGACATCTGTCAGCACCGGGGTATCCGGTAGATAGCTGAAACCCACTTTCTCGTAGCGGATCGACCTCTCGAAGCCGGTTTTGAGCAGAGCCGAGGGCGAGTCTTCGATTTCCGGCCGGCTGTCCAGGATACTGAAAATCCGGTCGCAGGAGGAAAGCCCCTGCTGGAGGATGTCGTTGAAATTGCTCAGCGACTTGACCGGCGACATGATCCTCATCGCCACCAGCAGGAACAGGAAGAAATCCTCGGCCGGCATCTCCGCCCCCAGCACCTGGCGTCCGCCGTAAAGCAGGAAGATACCGCCCACCACGGTCATCAGCGTTTCGGTCAGGGGCGAACTCAGGGAGGCGTACTTGTTCGTCCGCTGGAACTCCCGGTAGTAGTGTTCGGTCTCCCGGCCGAACTTCTCGCGCTCGAAGCTCTCCATACCGAACGCCTTGACCACCCGGATGCCGCTAACCGCCTCCTGGAAAATCGCGGTGATCTCGCCCATCGCATGCTGCAGCCAGCGGTTCTTGCGTCTGAGCTTTTTCGCCACCCAGCCTACCAGCCAGGCCATCGGCGGGATGAGGGCGAACGCCACCAGGGTCAGTTTCCAACTCAGAAAGAAGAGGAAGCCGAGGTAGACTGCAAACAGGCAGAGCGACTGCAGGATCTTGGAGAAGCTGTCGGTCAGCACCGCGCGGACGTTGTTCACGTCGTTGGACATGCAACTGATGAGCTGGCCGGTCTTGTGGCGGTGGAAAAACGAAAGAGACAGCTCGCTGAGAGTATTGAAGATGCCGTCGCGCAGGTCGCGGACCGCCAGTTGTTCGAGGGAGCGGCTGAGAAAACGCTGGATGTAGTCGAACAGGTTCTTCAGCGCGAAAAGCAGGATGGTCAGAAGGACGATCCTGCCGAGCACAGCGCGGGAATCGCCGGCCATCAGCCACTCCTGTATTGCCGCCAGCAGCCGGTTCTTTTCGAAAAAGCCCTCAGCCGGCGCTAACGCTCCGGCCGCGGCCTGGCCTTTACCGAAAAGAACTTTCAGCAGCGGCACGCTCAGCGACATACTGGCCCCGTCCAGGAGAGCGTAACCCGCCACGAAGAAGACCGCGAGCGACAGCTTGATCCAGTACGGCCTGAGGTAACCGAGCAGCCGGAAGTATTCCCGCATCTTTACTTATTCCCTGATAAAGCCGTAAGTACCATAATTGGAAAAATATACCCGCAATACCCCCTCGAAGTCAAGCCGGCCGACGGTCATTGACTTTCGCTCGCCCCGCCTGCTACCTTTGGAATCCGCGACTTACGGCTATTCCAGGACAACCCGATCGTGATGGCCATGGACCGCATTTACGCTCTTGCCCTCAGGCAGCGCTACCTTCTGCTGTCTCTGGTCTGCCTGCCGCTCTATACAGCCAACCTGGGCGGCAGCCGCCTGTTCGACGTGGACGAGCCGCGCTACGCCGAGACCGCCCGGCAGATGGTGGAAACCGGCGACTGGCTCGTGCCGCGCTTCAACGGCGACTACCGCTTCGAAAAGCCGGTCCTGACCTACTGGCTGATCGGCGGCTCGTATCTGATTTTCGGAGTGAACGAGTTCGCCGCTCGGCTGAGCTCGGCCCTGGCGGCCCTGGGCACTGTGCTGTTGACCTGCCTGCTGGCCGGCAGGATCGCCGGGACCGGGGCCGGTCTGACCGCCGGCGTGGTGCTCGCCACCTGCCTGCAGTTCGTCGCGCTCGGCCGCCTGGCCCTTACCGACATGCACCTCACCTTTTTCATCACCGCCGCCCTGGTGCTGTTCTACCTGGGCACCGAAAACAGCGAGAGGAGTAAGAGCGGAAGGTTATTTCTTGGCTCCTCGGTTGCCTGCGCCCTGGCTGTCCTCACCAAGGGCCCGGTGGGGCTGGCCCTGCCGGCGGCGGTCGCCGGGGTGTACCTTCTGGTCCGCCCGGACAGAAAAGCCTGCGTGCAGAAAATCCCCCTGGTTCGGGCCGGCCTGGTCTTTCTGGCCCTGTCCCTGCCCTGGTACGCGGCGGTTTCGGTCGTTACTGAATTCGAATTTTTCCGGGTGTTTTTCCTCCAGCACAACCTGCAGCGTTTTTTCGGCGAAGTGGCGCCGGGCGGCCAGCACGTCGAACCGATCTACTATTACCTGCCGGTCCTGCTGGCCGGGATCTATCCCTGGAGCTTCTTCGTGTTGCAGGCGCTGATAGCACCATTGGCCGGGTGGGTCCGCCGGCTGCGGAAAAACTCCGCATTCGCCGACCGCATTCTTTTCCCTCTCTTCTGGGCGCTGGGGGTCCTGCTTTTCTTCAGCCTCTCGCGGGCCAAGCTGCCCACCTACATCACGCCGGCTTTCCCGGCCCTGGCTGTCCTGACCGGTGTCTACCTGACCGGATTGAAAGAGAAAGCCTCCGGCCGCCCGCCCCGCAGCCTAACCTTGCCGGCGCTGGCGGGAATGATTTCGGCTGCGGCCCTGGCCGGTTTCCTGATTTTCGGTGCACAAAAAGTGGTGGATTTTCCGCTGGGAAGTCTGCCGCTGGTCACTTCCCTGGCGCTGCTGGCCGGACCGGCGGCGGCGCTCGTTCTGTTGTTGCGGAAAAAGCCCGGACCGGCTTTCGCCGCCCAGGCCGCAGGACAGGCCGCGCTTACCCTGGTGCTGGCTGTCGGCGTGCTTCCGCTGGTGTCCCGCTACCGCCAGGAACCGCAGAAGAGGCTGGTGGAGACCGCCTGTGACCGGCTGGGTAACACCGGGACCCTGGCCGCTTACCGCTACCGCAAGACCGCCATTCCGTTTTATTCACACCGGGTGACTACTTACCTCGAATTCCAGGATCTGCAAAATCCATCTTCGGCGCCGGTCAAGCCGCCGGCTGCAATCATCACGCGCCTGCGCTACGCCGGGGAGCTCACGGCCGGCTTTCCACACCTGGAGCGGATCGCCACCGACCACGACCTCGTCCTCTTTTTCTACGGCGGGCAGGATTGAGCCGGTAGAAATTACCGGGCGGCCCGGCAACCGGCAGACCTCCTGATATTCCCCACCAAGTTTTTAACTTTATATATTTAAACAGCTTACGCGTGTACCCGCTTTGCCTCGGCTTTGGTACGCTAATTGCACCCGACGTAATTCGACCGTTGGACATTCCTGATATTCAACAGAGGAGGATTCCCGGATGACCCGCACTGCGACCAAAAAGGTGAAGAAGTACGACAAGCTCGACACCAAGTTCGGCGTGGTGACCGTGCTGGAGCGCAAAGACGGTAAGATCATGGTGCTGATCGACGACGACATCACCGCTACATTCAACGAAAATGAGTTTTTCGCCGACTTCGTCCTGTAACCGTGCCGGACGTATGGCAGACCTGCCCCTGAACGGCATTTTCCCGGGTACGGTCTTAATCCGCTCGGAATGAAGCCCCTCCCGTTCATTCTCCCCCGGCTCATGTCCCGCCTGCGCCTCTTTGCAGTTTCAGGCGTCCGGTGCATTTTTTAATTTGACTTGCCAGTCGGCCTGCGGTATTATTTAGCGAAGCGGCGTTGAGCGCCGTGATACGGCTTTCCGCGGGACATTCGGTAATTATCTTTCAGCGTACGAGTCTCACCCAGATGGTCTATTACTATTCTATCGTGATAGTGCTGGGCTTGTGCCTTATCCTTTTTCTGGGCTTGCTGATCCAGAAAAAGAAGGAAGAAAACAGAAGACGCAAGGAGATGGAGCTGCTTTCGGCCCAGCGCAAGCTGGAAGAATCCCGCGAAAAACTCGCGAATCTACGCAAGCTTCTTTACGGAATCGAAAACCAGCTTACCACCAATAAACATTTCTACAACACCAAAAAGGAAGAACTGATCCAGCTTGCCAAGCAGGTTAACGGAGCCGAACAGGAGAAACAGGAAATCCAGCGGGCGATAGACCAGGGAGCGCCTTCCGAGAAAGAGATGAACCTGCTGAACAACCGGATGAAGATCAGCCGGGAAAAAATTTCCGAGCTGAGCGGACAGGCTCAGGAACTGCAGATTGAGGTCGACAAGATGGCCAAGGCTTCCCAGGAGAACGAAGCAGAAATCGGCAAGCTGCAGCAACAGATTGCCCAGGCGGAAAGCGAGCTGGAGTACAATCGCGAGCTGGTCAAAATAAAGGAAAGAATGATAAAAGCCTGAATCGGTCTTCTCCTTCGAACCATTCCCTACCCAACCCTCACGCTCAGTCCAGTTCTTAAGGCCATCGGATCGCGGACATTCCGAACAACAGCCCCACTATCGCAATTGCCACCACCACCGCCACGACGAAACCGACAATGTCCGTGCGGTCGGGTCTGAGCATTTCCCAACCGCTGCCGGGGAACCAGAGCCGGTTGTCGAAGCGGCGGGGATTGCGGCAGGAAAGCTCGACTTCGCGGCGGTCCGTTTCCGGGTCCGTCTGGACCGGGGTGTGAATCCGGGCGAAGAAGCGGTCGAGAGCCCGGCTGTCCACCGGCCCGCTGACCAGAGAAACCACGATCAGGATGATAAACGGCAGGACCGCATCCAGCAGGAACACGGTAGCTTCAATCGAGGAGCTTGAAAAGCGGCGGAAATCAAACCCGGCTTGCGAAACCAGCCACACCCCGACCCGGAATTTTCCAGCACCGCGCAGGGCCCCGGACGCCCCCGGAACGATCCTGTCGAAATAGATCGACGAGGGGGGTACTTCGCTTGGCCTGGCGATCGTCTCACCCACCGTCCTGGCCCGGCCGGCGGCTACGTCCGCTGAATCCGCCCCCACGCGGACTTCGAGGTAGGACCGGTCGGTCAGAGCCAGCAGCTCCGGCCGGCCGGCGACCGAATCTAAGCCGGGGAGCGCCACCGGCAGGACGAAGGAATAGAACAGCGAAAACACCACGGCGCACCAGGCTGCCGTCGCCGTTACCCGTCGCCAGAGGAAGCTGAGCCAGAAGCTGGCGCCGAAAATCACCGGCAGGGTCCAGATGTACTTCAACAGTTCGATGACACTGTGGAATAACAGGCTCAGGAGCACCCCGCCGGTGATAATGAAGGCGGTGGTCAGCCGGCCCACCCAGACCAGGTGGCTGTCCGAGCTGAGCGGACGGAACGGCCGGTAGAGATTCATGGTGAACAGAGCCGAACCGGCCACCATGAACGCATCCGCGCTCGACATGATCGCCGCCAGCATCGCCGCGATCATCAGCCCCACCAGCCCCACCGGCAGCAGCCGCAGGGTGGCGTAGCCCCAGATCATGTCCGGGTCGCTCACCTCCCGGGCAAACAGGGCGAACCCCAGCACGCCCACCATGGCCCAGCCCACGGTGCAGAACCGCTTGAGATAGTTGCCGTAGCAGTAGCCCACCCGGGCGGTCATTTCGCTATCGGCGGCCCCACCGCCGGTCTGCATCGAATGAGGCTGGACCACGATCCCCACCAAGTTGATCAGCACGATGGCCAGGACGTAGAGCGGGGTATAATCGCTGGTCAGGGGACTGCCCAGCAGGTTGAACATGGACTCCGGCACCCGTTCGTGCAGTCCGCTGAACCAGCCAGCCCGCGCCAGGCCGAACGGTATGATCACAAAAGAGAGAAAGATAATGAGCACGCCTTGGATGAAGTCGGTGATCACCGCGGCCCTGAGCCCGCCCAGAATAGAATAGGAAAGGACAACCACGGCAATCACCGGCACGGCGGTCCGGCTGCCCACGTAGGAAAAGCCGCTCCTGATCTCCCCGGCATCCCTGGCCAGCCTCAGCCGGGCCAGCTCTTCCCGCTCGGTGTCCGTCATTTCCCGCCCCTCTGCTGCCAGCGTTTCGAGCCGGACCAGACGGCGGTAGGCGTCCACGCTCGCCGTCTCCCGGGCCGTATAGGAACTCTCCGGCCGGGGAGTGAGCACTTCCACGGTCTTGCCCACCGCGGTGAGCCCGATGGCGATATAGTACATGAAATAGAACACGGAAAAGAGGGCGTAGGCTCCGCCCAGCGCCCGGCTCTGAAAGCGCTCGCTGAAAAAATCGCCGATCGTGACCAGCCGCATCCGGCGATACCAGGGCCCGATTATCCAGTAGATGGGGGTGATGAAGAGCCAGAGCAGCACGGCCCAGACCCCGCTCAGGCCGTTGCGGAACGATTCCCGGGCCACGCTCACCGGCATGTCCGAGCTGGTGCCGGCGCCGAACTGGAGAAACACGGAATAGAGCTTGCCGAAACGGCGGCCGCCCAGGAAGAAATCCTCGGTGCTGTGGACGGTCCGCGCGGTCCAGATACCGATCCCGGTTACGGCCAGCATGTAGAGGATTATGGCGGTGAAGTCGAGCCAGTGCATGGCGGTGCCACCTATAGCTGGTGTTTGAAATAATTATGAACAGTAACGCGCGTGGGGCTTCATTCAGCCGTGACGGACAAACCGGCCCCCACCGATCATCAGCCCGGCCAACAATAGCAGAACCAGGGAAACGGCGAGGTTGATGCCGAGGCCGCCGCCGCTGCTGGCGAACAGGCCCACCAGGCCCAGGGCCAGGCCGATCACTCCGAGAATCACTCCAGCGATTTTAAAAGCCGAGGGCACCTGCTCCTCCTCGCGGCCCGCCTCCCGGTCCCGGTCTGCCACTTGCTCTTCCCGTTCCGCCGTCAGGGCCTCCCCGCTCTGCAGCCGCTCGAAAAAGCGGTCAACCTTTTCCTTCATGGCCCCCCGGGCGGGCCAGAGCCAGCCCCAGGCCAGGAAAACCGCGGTGGTCACGGGGATGTTGGTCAGCACCAGCTGAGCGGTGTTGAAGCCGAATTGCAGCTTGCCCACCGCTCCCACGCCCACCCCGGCCGCCAGGGCTGAGATGGCCGCGGCCGGAGAGGGCCGGCGAAGCCACAGGCCCAGCAGGATCGGAATCGTGGTCGGCCCGCCGATCAGGCCGAGGATGGTCATCATCACCTTGAAAGCGCCGCCGAGCTTTTCGACGCTGAGCGCCACCACCAGCGCCAGGCCGCCCACGATCAGGGTGCAGAGCTTACCCACCAGCGCCAGTTTGCGCTGCGATGCGGCCGGGTTGATCAGCCGGTGGTAAAGGTCATTGGTCAGCACGGCGCCGTAGATGTTGTAGTCCGCGCTCAAGGCACTCATCGTGGCCGCCATCAGCGCCACCACCACCACACCGATCATTCCCACCGGCAGCAGGTCGACGCAGAGCCTGATGTAGCTGGTCTCCATCAGCGAGGTGCCGGCCATCAGACTGTCGCCGTAAAGCACCCGGCTGATCATCGGCGGGGCCAGGATCAGCGGGAAGAAAACCAGCCCCAGCGCCATGGACAGAAACGCGCTGCGGCGCGCATCCGCCGGGGAGGGCACCGTGGTGTAGCGCTGCACCAGGGTGAAGCTGCCGTTATACAGGAAGGGGTGCATGAGCCACATCGCCACTAAAAACAGGAGGGTAAAGTCGCCATCGAAGGCCGCCCCGTCGTGAAACACTCTGAAAAAGTGCTCAGGGGCGCCGGCGGCCAACCCACTCAGCCAGCCCACCTTGCCCAGGCCGACCGGCACGACCACAAACATCACCACCACCAGGATCACGAATTGCACCACGTCGGTGATCATCACCGCCCACAGCCCGCCGATCACGGTGTAAGCGATGGTCACTAATGAAAGGCCCAGAACGCCGGCCCAGGCGGGAATTCCGAAAACGAAAGCGATGATGAAAGCCGTGGCGTAGCATTTGACGCCGTCATCGGCGATGCGGAAAGGAGTGACCACCCAGGCGAAGACCTGGCGGGTGGCGAGGTTGAAGCGTTTTTCCATGTATTCGGGAACGGTGATGATGCCGGTGCGGCGCCAGCGCGCGGCCCAGAACAGGGCGCCAAGCAGCCAGGCGAAGCTCATGGCGTAGAGCAGGTGGTAAAGCGGGGCCATCCCGACCTTGTAGATGGCCGAGGCCATGCCGACAAAGACGTAGGCGCTGAACGCCCCCATCCAGCCCGACACCCCGCTCAGCCACCACGGCACTCTCCGTCCGCCCGCGAAATAGCTGATCCCTTTTTTCGCAAATCTCGCGCAGTACAGGCCGATGACCACCATCAACAGGCTGTAGATGACGATCATCAGCCAGTCGCCCAGCAGCAGGTTTTGCAAGGGCTTCTCCGGGAAGGCTGGCCTGGAAGAGACAAAACCGCCAGGAATTTACACCCAGGCCTGGAGGGAGGCAAGGCTGCTGTCGCGGCAAGCGGGGCGAAGGAGAGCGTCTTGAAAACGGATTAAGGCTCAGTTACATTAGTTTCCCGGCCGGCACTTCACAGAAACGAAGCGAATTTCTCTGCGGAGGAACTTCCGATGTCCTGCGACAACCTGAAAGACAACCTCGCCGTGTGCAACTGCAGCTACGAACCATGCAGCCGCAAGGGCAAATGCTGTGAATGCCTGGCCTACCACCGGCACAACGGCGAGCTTCCCGCCTGCTACTTCACCGCCGACCAGGAACGCACCTACAATCGTTCGGTGAAATTCTTTATCCGGTGCAACGGCTGAAACCGGTGCGTGGAAAAGGGCCACTCCTCTTTCCCCGTCCCCCCAGAACCAGAATTCCGGGGAGTTTTACGTCGCTTAACAACGCAGGATTAAGATAAAATTCATTTCAGTATGCCTTCCCGGAGTCGCTTATGCCCGGCAACCCGCCCGAATCTTCGTCATCCGGAACTCTGCCCAGGAGAGAGTTCATCCGGCGCACCTCGGTCGCTCTTCTCGGCGCGGCGGCAGGCCTTGGCGCCGGCCGCGCCCCGGTCCAACGGCAGGAGCCGCTTACTGTCAACGGCCTGCCCGGGGCTGTGCTCGGAAAAACGGGGCTCGCGGTGACCCGGATCAGTTTTGGCGGCATCATGATCACCGAGCCTGCGGTGCTCCTGCGGGCCCTCGACCAGGGCCTCAACCTGGTGCATCTGGCCCCCGGATATCACGATCACCGCAGCCTGGAAGCGTTCGGCAAGGCCTTGAAAAACCGCCGTCAGCAGGTCTACATAGCCTTTAAGGAATGGCCGGAGAAGCTGGACGATAGCCTGAAAGCCCTGGGCACCGACTATCTCGACATACTCGTGCCGCCGTTCGAGGAGCTCGAACAGGTCGACAATCCGTCCTACCGGGAAAATTTCGAGAAAGCCAGGGAAGCGGGCAAGGCCCGCTTTATGGGATTCGCCTGCCACAAATCGATGACCGGGATTCTGAACGCCGCCCGCCGAGCCGGCTATTACGATGCGGTTCTGGTGAGCTATGCAAACGCGGACGATCCCGGCTTTCTGGAGGCGGCCGGATCAGCCGCTGAGGCGGGTATCGGCATCATGACCATGAAAGGCATGCCCGAAAAGATTTCGCTGAATGCCGAAAATCCCGACCTGGAAACCTGCATCGCCCTGTGCAGCGCGATGGTGGAGCGCCAGCACGCCCACACCGTGCTCGCTTCCATGGGGAGCTTCCAGGTGGTGGACACGTTCGTGGACATTCTCCGCACGCGCCTGGGCTGTCTGAACCCGGACCTGGAGCGGCGATTCTGGGCCAGCCGCCAGGGACGGTACTGCAGCATGTGCGGCAAATGTTCCGGGGTGTGCCCAGCCGGGGTAAAAATACCGGAAATCCTGCGCTATCGCATGTATTACAGCGATTACGGGTTGACGGATTACGCCAAAGCCTGCTACCGCAGGCTGGGTGGTCTCGCAAACTGTTCCGCCTGCCACCGGTGCGGCCGCTGCGAGGAGTTCTGCACCAGGAAGCTGCCTATCCGCGAGATGATCCGCCAGGCCCACGCCGCCCTGGCCTGAAGGCTTACCGGCGCAGGCGCACAGCAAAACGCCCGGGAGCCTTCCCGGGCGTCGATTTTTTCCGGATTGTGATCGATAGAATTGACTGAACTACTCCGCAGCACCAGTTGCGAGGTACAATCCGATTCAACAATTTTGATTAACCAACAATTCCCATTTTCACGGGCGGACACATGGGTCCGCCCCTACGCTCTCTATCGCCAAAGGATTTAATCATTTCGGCCGTGTAAACTGCAAAATAAACTCATTTGTTTGGTAACAAAGCTTCATTAAAAGTGCGGCTTTTCGGGACCGCCGCTTTTCAAGGCAGCGCGGTCAGCCGCTCCCGGATTTCTTCCGGCGGTGGACGAAACCCAGCTCCTTCAGGGACACTGATTCACAGGCCCGGTCCGTGCACTTGATCGGCTTCATCTTGAGCAGGTCGAGCTGGTCGATAGCCACCAGCTTGCCGCAGCTCTCGCACTGCCAGGCGATGGTCTTGCCGTGGCGGAGGATGTTCTTGACGAAACGCACGAAGACTTCCAGGGTAAAGGCCTTGGGCAGGAATCCCACACCGCCGAAAGACAGCACCCGCTCCACGATCTCCTTATCGTTGCGCCGGCTCACCGCCGCTATCGGCACCGTGCCCAGGCCGGTAACCACCCGGATCACCTGTTCCACCGATCCGGTTCCCCCATCGCCGAGGTCCAGGTCCAGCAGCACCAGCCCGATCCGCCCTTCGTTGCGTGGATTGGTGACGTAGTTCAGGGCGCGGTCGGCCTGGGTGAAGCCCATCGGGTTGTAGCCCGAAATGTAATTCACCACCGCCTTGGACTCCATCTCCACGTAATCGGCATCGGCGTCCAGCAGCACCACCATGTTGGCCTTGGAGCCGCGCTGGTTTTCACCCTCGCCGTCGGAAGCGGGAGAGGGCTTTACTTTCCTGGCTTGCTCGGCGGGCTTGGCGCCCTGGCTTCTACCGCCCGCGCCCGAACCCTTTCTTCTGTTTCTTCTGCCCATGATTACCACCAGCTCACGTTGTGCTTTTTCCGAAACCGTCGGAACGCGGCCGCAACCGTTTCAGACCTTCATCATGAATGACTTGTAGGGCTTTACCGCCCCGACGATCCGGTTGTAAATCTTCTTGTCCACTTCCTTGTCCGTCTGGATTACCGCGATCGAATTGCCTTCCCGGTCAGTGGTAAAACGGATGTTGAGGATGTTGATCCCGCCACTGGAGAGGGCCGAGGAAATGTCATTGATGAGCCCCACCCGGTCTTGCTGGTAGATGAAAAGCATGTTGCCGGCCGGGATCAGGTCCAGGTTGAGGAAAGTGTCGATGCGGTTGATCTTGAGCTCGCTGTCGCGGGTGATAGTACCGCGGATACTGGTTTCGCGGTAGCCTTCTTTCTTGGAGAGGATGTCGATGGTCATCGATTCGCCGTAACCCTTGCTGTCGTCCGGCACCCGCTTGACCACGCTGATTCCGCACTCCCGGGCGCGCTGTTCGGCATCCTTGGGTGAGATCACTTCAAGCTGGAATATGTCCAGCAGGCCCTTCAGCAGGTAATTGGTCAATAGATCGATGTGCTTGTTGAGCCTGCCGTAGCAGGTGATCCGCACCTCGTGGGGCTGGTATCCGCCGATGTTGAAGTAGGCGGTTTCGCCGATCAGGTGGGTCAGCTCCAGGAAGCGCGGATCGAGATCGGGCGGGATTTCGAGGTTATTGACCGGGTAGCGCACCATACGCCGGACCAGGAAATCCCGCATCCCCTCGGCGCCGGACAGCGCCGCCCGCCAGTTGGCCTCGCGAGTCGAGGCCCCCAGGTGAGGAGTGGCGATCAGCCGGTCGCCCAGGAGCGCCAGGGATTTCGCCCCCTCGACGTCCCCTTCGTAAAATACGTCCACTCCCATCAGCACGTCGCCTCGCTGCTTCAGGAACTCGATCAGCTCTTTTTCATCGATTATCTCCGCGCGCGCCGTGTTCACCAGCATCGCGCCTTTCTTGAGCCGTCCCAGCAGCTCGCGGCCGATCATGCCGCGGGTCTTGTCGTTGAGCGGGACGTGGAAGCTGATGAAGTCGGCCTCCGTGAAGATCTCTTCGAGGCTCTTGAGGGTCACGCCGATTTCAGCGGCCCGGGTCTGGCTGACCACCGGATCGAACCCAATCAGCTCCATGCCGAAGCCTTTCGCTTTGGCCGCCACCAGCGAACCGATATTGCCGAGTCCTACCAGGCCCAGCAGCTTGCCGGAGAGCTCCGCCCCCATCAGCCCCGATTTCTCCCACCGGCCGGCCTTGACACTGGCATCGGCGAAGGCCAGCCGGCGGCAGGAGGCCAGCATGAAGGCCAGCGCCAGCTCCGCCACCGAATTGCTGTTGGCCCCGGGAGTGTTCATCACCTGGACGTTTCTCTGGGTGGCGCAGGCTACATCGATCGTATTCACCCCGGTGCCGGCCCGGACCACGGCCTGAAGCTGGTCTGCGGCCTCCAGCACCTTGCGGGTGACCTTCTCGCTGCGCACGATGATCCCGTGGAAGCCGGCAATCGCGGCCGCCAGGGAGTTTTCATCCAGCCCAATCTTGACTTCCACCTCGATTCCGGCTTCTTCCAGCACCTGACTGGCAATCTGGTCCAATTTACTGGCGATTAACACTCTCGGCATTGCAAACTCCTTATGAACATACAATTACGCTGCTATTTATTATGGAATACACGATTCAGCACCGGATGTCAACTATTTCAAGAGGACGAGCTTGCGCAGGCGCGAAACATCCCCGGCGGTGAGCCTGAGGAAATAGACGCCGGAGGCCACTCTGCGGCCGGACTGGTCCTCTCCGTTCCACTGTACGCTGTAGGTCCCGCTCTCCAGCTCGCGCGACAGGAGAGTCCGGACCAGGCGGCCGCGAAGATCGTAAACGGCGAGAACCACCTGCACCGACCCGTCGTTCCCGGGCAGATCGAAAGCCACGGTCGTCGAAGGGTTGAACGGATTGGGCACGTTCTGGTGCAGGAAGACGGTTCCGGCGCGGGGAAGTTCCGGCAGGGTGGTTTCGTCCAGGCGGGCCACCACGCCGAGATTGAACTGGGGGCCGGCGCCTGCCGGTACGGTAAAGCTTCCGATCCCCGCCTCGATCCGCCGGCCCTCGGCCGTTAGGTAGAGCGTGTAGCTGCCCGCGGTGAGGTTGATGAAGCGGAAGGAGCCGTCCGGGGCCACCGCCGTCGAATCGTTCACGTTGCCCTGGATGTGAACCAGCAGCGGAATGCCCGCTTCGAGGGTCGAGGCGGCTGCCACCTGGCCCAGAACCTCGTGGAAATCGAGCTGGACTGCCAGCACCCGCGTATTTTCGCCGGTGGTATCCTGCCAGGCCACCACCACCCGCTCCGGACCGATTATGTGCACGGCCGGCAGGGAAGCCATGTCGATCCCGGGCACCCGGAAGGTGCTGCCCAGGCTGAGGCCGTTGCGGTCGAGCCGTCGTCCATACAGTTCGTCACTCGCTCCCGGCTGGGTTTCGACCCACAGCACCAGGAAACCGCCGGCGGAGTCGGTGGTGACCGCCGGGTTATGCCGGACGGTGGTGCCGGAGTTGGCCTCATCGCCGACGAGCTCCCGGCGGTAGCCGCCCCCCAGGTCGAGGCTGTCGCCGGCGGGAGTGAACATCCGGCAGTAGATCCGGCTGGTCTGGTTGAAAAATTCCTGCCAGACCACGAGGAAGTTGCCGGAGGAATCGGAGGCGGCCGCAGCCGGACGGCCGGCCGTGCCGAGGTACTGGAGTTTCTGTTCGCTGACCCGGATGCCGTCGCGGGCCACGGTGCGGTCGGGCCGGTAGATACGGCCGGCGACGTAGGCGTTCTTTTCGCCGGCGGCCCCCTGCCGCCAGACCACTATCTGGCTGCCGTCTGCGGTGGCGGCCACGGCAGCGAGCCGGCCGCCGCCCACGGTATATGAAACCACTGTACCGGCGCTACCGATCCGGTTACCCAGGCTGTCGAAAACCCCCAACATCAGGTCGGGAGCGTTTTTGTCCGGCTGCCAGCGCTCCCAGGCCAGATAGAAGCGGCCCCTGGAATCCACCGAACCGGCCAGCGCCCCCAGGTGGTTCTGGCCGGAAGTTTCGAAACTCAGGCCCTGACTTTTAACCTCGCCGGCCGGAGAATATATCATCCCGTTCAGACTATAGCTGGAACCGCCCCTTTCCTCCCAGGCCACAAGGCTCCAGAGGCCGGGTTTACCCGCGGTTATCGGGCGTGTCTGGGTCCGCGCACCCGGAGCGACATCGACCGGAGGCCCGGCAATAGGCTTGCCGTGGCGATCGTATTCCACTACCCTGATCCGGGCGGAAAAGCCGCTGCCGGCTTCCAGGTACATCAGGAACCGCCCTTCGGCCAGCCCGCGGAAGACGACGTTGCCGGTCGCGGTCTGGTCGGGCGCGGGAGACATGTAAAAGGGATTTAGTACTGTGCCATCGGCCCCATAATTCTGCAGGCGGAGATCGGTGTCCGTGCCGCTGCGGTCTTCCCAGACGAGCGAGAATTCGCCTTCGCTCCGGACCGCAATCGCGCATCTTCCCGCCGGAGTGCCGAAACCGTCGAGCGGCTCGGTGAGGCGCATATTGGGGGGCAGAGTTCCGTCCCCGAGATAGAACGACATGCCGTAGATTTGCGCGCCGCTGCCGTCATCCTCGGTCCAGCCGAGCGCCACCCAGCCCTCCTCGTCCCCCGAAACCGAGGGCTTCCCGGCAGCCAGCCCGGACCGGGAGCGAACCATTCCGGCGAACGCCGAATCCACGATCAGTGAAGGCGGGTTTGCAAACGGGTCCATGACTACTTTGCGCAGATAGAGTTTTTTAACGCCGAGGGTGTCGGTTTCGATCCAACTCACCACGAACGGTGGTTCATACTGGTCGAATCCGCCGGTGGCCACCACCGGTCCGGTGAGCGCGGCGATAGAGCGCGGATCGCCGGAAGGCAGCCGGGTCTGCTGGATCTCCACGCCCTTCTCGCCGAAAGCCCGCACGTAAATGCCGACGCTGTCAGCCAGTGTATCACGCCAGGCCACCAGCACCCGGCCATAGCGGTCGACAGCCAGCGCCGGATCGGTCTGGTCGCCGAGGCCGCCCAGGTTGATTTTCTTGTCCTCCACCCAGCCGTGGAGCGTGGAGTCGATGTTGGAGGCGCCCAGGGTGTCGCGGGCGGAAATCCAGTTGCCGTAAATATCCTGGCCCTGCCCCCCGCCGCGGCCGTCCTGCCAGACCAGATAGATGTTACCCGAGCTGTCGGCGGCGGCGGCCGGGTTCCGGCCAAGAATGATCCTCAGGCTGGACCTCGGCAGCGCCAACTCCACTGCGCTGCCATCGGCCAGGAAACGGCGGAAGAGCACCCGGTACACGGCCCCCGCTTTCTCGCTCCAGGCCACCACCGGCCGGCTGCCGCGGAAACTGGCACCCAGCGAAGGAGCGGATACTCCCCCTGTCACTACTGCCGAGGCGGCCACAGTCGGGCCGGTCCGGCCGCCCCAGGTATCGAAACCCTGGACCAGGATCGCCTCCCCGGCGCCGGCGGAGTCCCGCCAGACCACCAGGGTCCGGTTCAGCGTGTCCGTACCGGCCGCCGGCTGGAACTGCCCTCCAGTGCTTGTCGCGCTGACCACCGCCGGAACGGGCTTCTGCGCCCCGAGCCGGCCGGCGAATACACAGAGCAACAGCGCCGCAGTGATGGCTATTTTCCAGCGATCGATCATTCTGCTTTCCTTCAGGTACACTTCCGCTCAGGGCAGGCGCGCCACCCTGAAACCGGTGTTGACTTCCCGGTTGCCCGGGGAAAGGGCTGCGCGGTTGGCGCAGCGTGCCTGGCCGAGGTCCTCGAGACAGCTTCCTCCCCGCACCACCCTGAACAACCTGTGCTCGGGGTCGAGGCTGCCCTGCGGATCGACCCAGGTTTCGCTTTCGCTGCGGTAGTAGTCCGGATCGTACCAGTCGAGGCACCACTCCCAGACGTTGCCGGCCATATTCAGGGTACCGAACTTACCGGCCCCGGCCGGAAAAGAGTTCACCGGAGCGGTGAAAGTGTAGCCATCTTTGCCCAGCTTGACATTGGCGTACGGACCCGGGTTGACCGAATCACTGACTGCGGAGCTGTCCAGCCCCGCTTGCGACCAGGGATACTCCCGGCCCTCGCCGCCGGTGGCGACGTACTCCCACTGGGCCTCGGTGGGCAGCGCATAATGTTCGCCCGTGCGCAGGCTGAGCCACTGGCAGTACGCCATCGCGTCTTCCCAGCTCACGCCGACCACGGGGAAGTTCGGCTTTTCGAGGGCCACGTTCGGCCAGACGCCGATATCGACCGTATCTTCCGGGGTGTGTCCCGGCTTCACCTCGGTCCAGAACTCGTAATACTGCAGGTTGGTCACTTCGTAGCGGCCGATGAAGAAGCTGGAGAGCGTAACTTCGTGCACGCCCCACTGGTCGCGCGTATCCACGCTGGCCGCCGCCGCGGCTGAATCCAGGCCCATGCTGAAACTGCCGCCCGGAATGAACATCATCTCCAGGTCGAGATATGCGCCCTGGCCCACTCCGGCCAGCCGCAGCGAATCGGCTCCGATCGTATCCGGGATCGTGCGGGCGCTGTCGGCCCAGCCGTGGGTAATAAGCCTCAGGTAACCCAAGTTGGCTTCGCCGGGCACCTCCGGGGTATAGGTCACCGTGGCGGCGAATTTCTTGTTTCTCTTGGTAAAAAAGAAGCTGTCCGGGAAGACAGCGAAGTAAAGGGTGTCGGACACCGAAACCAGGAGAACCATATCCAGCGTGTCGCCATATTCGATATCGATCTTCTGGCTGTCGGTACGGCCGATGAAGGTGGGATCGAAATTGACGGATTGGAGCGAGAATTTCAGCCCGGTCTCGCTGAATTCGCTCTTCTCGGGCGCGATCGGCAGGTTGGTGTCACAGGCGAACAGGGCGGCCAGCGATAAAAAAAACGCGGCCCGGATCAGCCGAACCGGACCAGTGTATCTGTTGTCGGCAAGAAGCTCGGACATAACCCCCTGTACCCGGCAGTCTGAAATGAGTTGATTTCAGCACGGGCCTCCCCGGCCCGAGTCGCGCGCAAGTTGCGCACGGCGTTCATCGAGCTTCGAAGCAGGTAAGATAATCCAACCGCAACCGGGCAGTCAAGCAAAGATTACCCCCGGGCGGACAGGCGGTTTCCGGGGTTTGGCTTACAGACTCCGGGAAGTACTGCCGATCAAGCAGCATTCCGCCCGGCTGGAATCAGGTGCGTCTCCGTCCGGCGGGCAGAACTGCTGAATTGTGGGGGGGAAGCTGAATATACCCGTTTCAGTTATGATCCAGCAGGTATTCGAGAGTCATCAGGTTAGCCAGGCATTCCACGGTCTCCTCGGGAGAACGGCCGCAGGCGCGCTGGCAATCCTCGCAATCGACTTTGCTTTTAAGGCTGCTTCTGGTTATTTCCTGCTGCAGCAGATTGAAATACTCCTGTTCCACTCTCTTCTCCGAAACAGGGGATGCATTTTTGTTATTCCTGGATCCGGGCACTCAATTATCCGGAAAAGGGAATCGCTTCGTTCCTCGAGCGCAACCCACCTGACCGGCTATCCGCTGCTGACAGCCTGGCTGGCCCTGAAGGGTGAAACGGCTCTCAGCTGAAAAACGCCGGTAAGCGGTCGGACTCAAACAAGTAATTATATAACAAACTGCCCGGCAACACAATACCCTTTTTACATCTATTCGAGTTTCAGCCCGCCGGCCGTTCCGGACAAGAATTTATCGGCCGGTGCCAGTCCCCTCCAGTCCCGGGCTCCGGCTGTGTCGGGGACCGCGAGCTTTACCTGAAACCGTCCAGCAGCTTCGCCACGTCCCGCACCCGGTGCGGCCTGGCGTTGAGCGGGCCGTCCTTAAGCGCGGCCACGCGGTCGGTCATCACGCTACGCTTTCCCTGGTAGAGCACGCCGATCGGGAATCCCCGGTCGCCCCATTCGAGGGCGGTCCTGAACGCCAGCTCCCGGTCGGTGGGATCGTAGTCGTCCGGAAGCTTGTAGCTCTTTTCGCGGTACCACTTGAGGGTGTTTATTTTGTTGTAGGTCACGCAGGGCTGCATGATTTCGAGGATGGCGAAGCCTTTGTGCCGGATCGCCGCCTGGATCATTCCGACCAGGTGTTCGATGTCGCCGGTGTGGGTGCGACCCACCCAGCTCGCATCGAGAGCCACCGCCACCGCCGCGGGATTGAACCGGCCGTGGTAGACTCCCTCAGGCGTGGTGCCGGTGACCATGCCGTAATCGCTGGTGGGCGAAGCCTGACCCTTGGTGAGGCCGTAGACCTGGTTGTTGTGGGCCAGGTAAGCCACGTCGGGGTTGCGCCGAATCGCGTGCAGGAAATGGTTGCCGCCCTCGGCGAACCCGTCGCCGTCGCCGCCCACGGCGATCGTGGTCATCCCGGGATTGACCATCTGCACGGCGGTGGCATAGGTCAGGGTCCGGCCGTGCAGGCCGTTGAGGGTGTTACATTTCATGTACAGCGGGAGCTTGGCCGCCTGGCCGATCCCCGAAACCAGCACTACCTGGTGCGGCAGGATATCCATTCGCACCAGGGCCTGCTTGACCGCGTTGAGGATGGCGAAATTGCCGCAGCCCGGGCACCAGGTGGTATCGTTTCCCTTGTAGTCCATCAGGGTTGCCATATCCGATTCACTCCTTAACCGATTTTTTCGAGGATGTCATCGACGCTGAACGGCCGGCCGTCGTACTTGAGGATCGTACGGTCGGAGGCCAGTCCGGTCTCCATGCGGATCAGGCGGGCGAGCTGGCCGGTCGAGTTGTTTTCGGCCGCCACCATCCGGGAGTGGCCCGCCGCCTGTTTCCGGAAGCTTTCCGCCGGGAACGGCCAGAGGCGGTAGAGCTGCAAATGGGAGATTTTCCGGCCTTGGCTGCGCAACTCGAGCACCGCTTCGCGGATCGCCCCGTAACTCGAACCCCAGCCCACGATCACGGTATCGGCCCCCTTCTGGAGATCGGCTTCCAGGCCGGGATCGCTTTCGGCCAGGCGGAGCTTCTTCCAGCGCTTGTCGACCATGGCGGTGCGCATGGCCTCGTCCTCGGAGACATGCCCGCTTTCGTCATGCTCATCGCCGCTGGAAACCACCAGAGCCGTGCCCTGTCCCGGCCAGGCTCGGGGCGAGACGCCGTCCTCGGTGAGCCGGTAGCGCAGATAGCGGTCGCCTGAATCGAGCTCCTCGCGGCCGGCCAGCTTGCCGGTGTCCACGGTCACTTCAGCGACCGGCAGGCCATCCACGGTCCAGTAGCTGCTGCCCAGGTGATGGTCGCCGAGGATGATGACCGGGGTCTGGAGCCGGTCGGCCAGGTTGAACGCCTCCGCGGTGAGCCGGAAAGCGCTTTCCGGGTCGATGGGGGCCAGCACGACGCGCGGGAACTCGCTCTGGGAGGCGAAGATCGAGAACAGGAGGTCACCCTGTTCGGTGCGGGTGGGCATGCCGGTGGCCGGCCCCGGCCGCTGCGCCTCGTACACCACCACCGGCACCTCGATGCAGCCGGCCAGGCCGAGCGCCTCGACCATCAGGCAAAAACCTCCGCCCGAGGTGCCGACCATGCTGCGGGCGCCCATGAAAGCGGCGGCCACGGCCATGTTCAGCGCGCTGATTTCATCCTCGGCCTGCTCGACCACCACTCCGTACTCTTTCTGGTGGTCGATGATGAATTCCATGACGCCGGTGGCGGGAGTCATCGGATAGGCGCTGTAGAAGCGCAGGTCGGCGGCCAGCGCGCCCAGGCCCACCGCCTCGGTGCCGCTGAGCACCAGCCGGGCTGGGCCGCCGGGCGGAGTCAGTTCCAGCTCCGGGCGGCGCCTGTTTCGGCCCAGCTCGTATCCCGCCGCGAAGACCCGGACGTTCTTTTCCACTACCTCCCGGCTCTTGCGGCCGAAAAAGGACTCCAGCACCCCCTCGACCACCTTCCCCTCCAGGCCCATCATTGCCCAGACCGCACCCAGCGCCACGGTATTGGCCATGGCCGCACTGCCCTCGTGGTCGCGGCAGATCGAGGTCAGGGCCAGGGGCAGGAAGCTGTCGCCGGCGTATCCGGTCTTGATCTTGTCCGAATCGAAGACGATTACGCCGTGGGCGGACAGCCGCTCGCGGTGGAGTTTCAGCGTGTCCTCGTCCAGGGCGACGATGATGTCCACCCGGTCAACGTGGGCATCGAGCCGACGGTCGGCGGTCCGCAGAAGATAAAACGTGTGGCCGCCGCGGATCCGGGATTCGAAGTCCTGGATGGCGAAGACGTGCAGGCCCAGCCGCGACAGCGACCGGGTTATCACCGCCCCCATGGACTGCAATCCCTGTCCCTGGGAGCCGCCGAGCAGGATAGACAGTTCTTTTGCCACTCTCAGCCCCTTTGCCAAATAACGTTTTCGTTCGCTTGCCTTGCTCGTGGATTCGCCGACTGCCTGAAAAATGCCGGCGCTCTTTTGCGGCAGGAGATACAAAATATAGAGGCTGAGAATATAAATCAAGTCGCATAACAGAAGGCAGGATAGTCATATAAGCGCCGGTACCGGCTCCGGCAGCCGGTACCGGCCGAAAGCCCGGCGCGCGACGGTGAGCTTGTGTGGTCAGGCTTTCCGTCTTAAGTTTGGGTGAATTATTCCGGTCGATACTCTTGCCTTTAGAATTCCACCTGCGAGGAGATAATCAAATGAAGTACATAACCCGCCGCCAACTGCTGAAATCCGCTCCGGCCGTAATCGGCGCGCTAAGCGTGGCCGAACTGGCGGCCGCCCAGGCGGTCATTCCCGCCGACAGCGGCAAAGGCCCCAAAGTGGGCCTGGTGACCTATATGCTGGCCGCCGAATGGGACGTGCCGACCATCATCGCCAACTGCACGGAAACGAAGTTCGAAGCGGTGGAGCTGCGAACCACGCATGCCCACGGTGTGGAGGTAAGCCTGAGCCAGGCACAGCGGGCCGAGGTGCGCAAGAAGTTCGAGGACTCGCCGGTAAAGCTGGCCAGCCTGGGCAGCGCGTTCGAGTACGACAGCCCGGACCCGGCCGAGTTGAGACAGAACATAGAGGGCACGAAGGAGTACGCCCGGCTCGCCGCCGACCTCGGCTGCGACGGCATCAAGGTGCGCCCCAACAACCTGCACGAGAAGCAGGGGATCACGAAACAGCAGACGATCACCCAGATCGCCGACAGCCTTACTATAGTGGGCCGGGCCGCAGCCGGCGAGGGCGTGGAGGTCAGGGTGGAGGTCCACGGCGGCGGCACTAACCGCTTCCCGGTCTACAGCGCGATCATGGAACAATGCCAGAGTCCGAATGTATATGTCTGTTGGAACTGCAATGACAGCGACCTGGAAGACGGAGGTCTGGAACACAACTTCAAGCTCGTGGCCGATAAAATCCACTTCGTGCACATGCGCGACCTGTTCGTGGAAGAATACTCCTGGCGCAAGCTCTTCGAACTGCTGGCCGGGACGGGCTACGACGGTTATTGCTGCGCGGAAATCCCCGCCTCATCCGATCCGCTGCGCGTGATGAAGTACTACCGGGCGCTCTTCCTGGCCTACCAGAACCGCCTCTGAGGCAATCCGGGCCTCCGTCCTGCCAGGCTGCGGCGCGAATCTTGCATTAGCCTGCCTCAGGCAGGCAATCAGTCTGGCAGCCTGCAGACAGAGATAAACCGCGGAGGCGGCCATGAATAACCGGATCATTTTTACCTCGCTGATCTCACGGCGCAGGGGCAGGAGTGTCCAGCCCCGCCGCGGCGGCTCCAGTCGCCCGGTAGCGCTGAAAGTGCCGGTCGCGCCCGGCAGAACGTCGTCAGCGGAATATCCGTATAACAGAAAAAGCGGACGGTAGCCGCTGAAAATCGCCGAAGGAGTGCGTCCGAATCGCCGTACATCTGGTCGATATACAAGATCGGCATTTCTGATTTTCGGGTGGAAAGTCAATGGTTCGAAAGGACGACAGATGTTCCCGAATAAGAAACACTTTGCGGCGATTCTGATCCTGGCGGCGACAGTATCGATTTCCTGCAGCGATAGCGGATCGGTGAATCCCCCCGGCGATGGCGGCGAGCTGGGGCAGGAGCATTGGTGGGACAACTACCTGGACGAGGCGGGCAACCCGACGACCCTGCCGTCCGGGTTCAAGCTGGCCTCGCTTTCGACTCAGCAGAAGACTGCCACTAAATGGACAACCGGCGGCCAGGGGCTGGTCCTCAATTTCGTCATCGATCCCGACTGGCGCACCAATATCGGCTGGCTGTTCCGCGGCGCCGACCAGGGCAATTCGAGCCTGGAGAATCTGGCCGGGGCCGTAGAAATCTACAAGGACGGCGGCCGGCTCAAGAACCGGGAAAACTTCGACTGGGAAGGTGTGAGCGAAGACCCGCCCGGCAGCTTCCAGTTCAAGCGGATCAACCGTTTCACCCAGTTCGCGATCCGCACCCCGTTCGCCGGCGTGGCGGTCGACCTGATGCAGACCCTGCTGGCCGAACCCTATATCGCGTATCCAGTCGACACAACCAGGACCTGGCAGGGCGATCCGGTCCACGTGAGCCAGGGGCCGGGCAGCGAGTTCACGGAAATCTTCACCTACCGGCCGAGCCTTTTCGGCCGGGCTTCGCTCAATGAAAACGACCGCGCGCTGGGCTCCTGGGACGACGTAATCAAGATCACGGGCACGGCCAACCAGGGCCAGGGCCGCGTGGAAGCCTATTTCGCTCCGAACGTGGGCCTGGTCTACTACTACCTGGTGACCGCTTTCGGCCAGAAGGCGGCCGGCGCCCTGATAGGCTTCGACGGCGAAAACCAGTCGCTCTCCGGCGGCTCCCTCACCGATTACTTCCCTACCGCCGGCGGCAACCACTGGATCTACGAGTTCGCCCCAGACGAGGGAGTGGACCAGTTCCGTTTCAGCGTCCGGAAGACGGTCGCCAATTGAATGAAGCTGTCACGATTTGATTGTCCCGCGCTCCCCGCGAACATTCAGTTTGCCAAAGCTGGGACACGGTGCGTTCACCCTGTATCATAAGGGCCGTGTCCCTGCGCGGCCGGATTTTGAGACATCTCCCTTCGCCGCCCGCTCCTTCCTGACGAAAATCAAACGATCCGCCAAGTTGACAATTCCGGCGTCATTCTCCTATATTGATCTTGATTTTCAATCTGAATCTGATTGCATTCCGGTTCCGGCCGCTTTTGGCCGGTCACAAACCAAATACGAAATGAGAGGCAGACCGATGATACGCAGGCTTCTGGTTGCAACCCTGCTGTTCCTGATGCCCTCGGTCGCGGCCGCCGACGAAAACGACACGGCCGTAATCAGGCAGATGGCGGAGGTGGGTGATGCCACCGCCATCGAGAACGTGAAGAAGGTGAAGAACGTCATCCTCATGATCGGCGACGGCATGGGCTTCGAAGCGGTGACCGCCGCCCGGATCGCCGCGTTCGGCCGGGGACTCGGGCTGGCGATGGACGGCTTCCCGTACATCGGCGAGAGCCTGACCTATTCGCTGGACGACGACCAGATCACCGATTCGGCAGCCAGCGCCACCGCCCTGGCCTGCGGGGTCAAGACCCTCAACGGCCGTATCGGCGAGACCGCCGACTCCAGGCCGCTCAAGACCATCCTCGAGCTGGCCCGGGAATTGGGCAAGAGTACCGGCATCGTCGTCACCTGCGACGTCACGCACGCCACCCCGGCCTGCTTTGCCAGCCACGTCAAGACCCGGGTCAATACCTGGGAGATCGCGCGGCAGATGAGCCAGGCGCCGCTGGATGTGCTGCTGGGCGGCGGATATGCCTACTTCCTGCCGGGGAGCAACCCGGAAAGCAGCCGCGACGACGAGCTGGACCTGCTGGGGGCGATGCGTTCCCGCGGGGCCACGGTGACCACCGACCTCGCCGAATTCCGCCGTCTCGACCTCGCCAGGGTTAAGTCCCTGGTCGGGATGTTTTACCCCGAGCATCTGCCGCCCAAGGGCAAGCGCGCGGTCGACCTGCCGGAGCTCACCCAGGCCGCCCTCACCGTCCTCTCGCGCAATCCCAAAGGCTTCTTCCTGATGGTCGAGGGGAGCCAGATCGACTGGGAGGGACACGCCAACAACCTGCAGGGCAGTGTCGCCGAAACCCTCGACTTCGACCAGGCCATCGCCGCGGCCCTCGAGTTCGCCCGCAAGGACGGCGAGACTCTGCTGATTATCACGGCCGACCACGAAACCGGCGGGCTTTCGATCAACCGGACCACCACCAGGGGCATGTCCCTGACCGCCGGCTGGACCCAGGGCGACCACACCGCCAACGTAGTGCCGGTGCTGGCTTACGGACCCAATGCGCAGGCCTTCGCCAGAGTGCTCCAGAACCACCACATTCCACAATTGGCGGTCCAGGGCTGGGGCGTGAAAAACTTTACCCGTTTCGCCTACGACCGTTAAGCCGTCAACCGCAACCCTGGGCTGGCCGAACCACCGGGCCGGGTCAACCCATTGACAGGGGAGAACAAGATGAAGCACATTTGTTATTTCGAGATCCCGTTCGACAACAGGGAGCGGGCGCAGAAATTTTACAGTGAGCTGTTCGGCTGGGAATTCGACGAAATGACCATGGGCTCCACTCCCTACTTTTCGATCAAGACCCCGCACGGTATCCCGGGCGGCTTGCTGGCGCGCCGGAACCCGCAGCAGGGACCGGTCAACTACGTGGAAGTGGAAGCGCTGGACGATGCGCTGGAGAAGGCCGCATCACTCGGAGCCACTGTTGCGGTGGAAAAGATCACCCTGCCGGCGATGGGCCATTTCGCCCTGGTCCGGGACACCGAAAATAACATTATCGGGCTCTGGGAGTCCGATCCGGACGCTATCTGAGAAAGCCCCGGGCGGCTGCAGCCGCCCGGGGCTCGATATTATATATCAGTAGTGTCCGGTTAAATAAGCTACTATCACCTTTAGCGATAGTAGCTTATTTCCATTCACTGGCTGACGCCCGGGTTCAACGAGGGTGCGGCGGGCACTGAAGGTACCATCCAAATCTTGCTTCGAGCGCTCCGCTGCAATTCACTTGTCAGGCCCTGCAGGGTTAATTCTTTTCGGTTTTACCTCGCCAGTATGAGCTTAACGCAATCCCCGGCACCAGCCGGAACGTTAATGCACTGTTCCACATTGACATTCTTATAGCCCTTGAGAACCGCAATGATGATGGCAATTCCAATAGCAATCATCAGAGCGCTGGCCCCGACGGCGAGGATAATGATAGCGACCCCCACAAGAACCCAGAAGACATCATCACCACCCCAGGGATTATAGGCCCCGGCAGGAAGATTCAGGCGTTGCCGCACCCACGTTCGCAATTGATCTGGAGCTTGCGCGAGAGGTCTGAGGGCAGTCGCTTCGAGCCCGTAGACCTCGATTGTGATAGGTGTCGAGTTTGCCTGAATCGCTGTCTTAAGCTTGTCATTCATTGCTGTTACAGAAGTACACTCGACGCCATTCACCTTGCCTAACACCCTCGGTGGAGGACCCCACGCAACTATCAGAGGTGGCGATTCTATGTTGTTGCCGATAAACACAAAGGGGAGTACTGTCTCATGACCACCCTGCGAAACTCGAGCTTGCAACACCAAGATATCGGTAATATCAGGTACGGTAAAAGTTTCCCAATGCCCTCCCCGCCAATCTGGTACCCACAATCTATTAGTTGTGCTATCCTGCCACTCGCTCGATGTGCCCTGGAAATTGCCATTGGCATCTGTTGTGCCTGTCCAGATCTGGTCATCCCCTTTGCCAGGTTGATCGATGTCAATGATCTTGACCGTTGCACCTTGCACTGGAACGGCGGGCCCCCAAGTTCCGGGCATGTAAAAAACCTTCCCTTTCAATTGGAGTTGAGCCATCGGATAGTCTCCTTGTTCTGATTCAGTTTAATTTCATCCGGGAATATCGTTGTCATCGGTCCTCACCCGGCTTGGGGACCACGAAGCAAAAAACACTATCCAAAACTTCACTCATATAAAGGACCTTAGACCAGCAGCAAGCCTGGGAAGGTGCTCGCTGATCGATTCAGAAGGTCGGACAATCTTGTCATTCACTTAATTCGATAATACCGAGTAATAGTTAAGATCGAATCCCTCCACCGCCTTGCTCTTTGCCTGCCTGATCGAAGACCTTTCGAGGAAATTTGCAGGCTCCCGGTGACCGGGAGCAGATGTAATCCTCAAGACCCGGACAGGTTTCTATTACTCCCAAAGTCCCGCATGGTGAAAGGTTGAAATTCTTTTCTTCGATAAGATCGGCCTGAATCAGCAGATGGGCGCAAGAGCTCTCGGCAGTCGCAAAGAGTTCGCTTTTGGAGTTTGATTGCACATTATTTACATTCTCTTTATCATACTCAAACTGCAATCCATTGTCAATATAACAGCCGTGATTTCTTTTTACTTGACCTCTTAAATAAACTACCTCGCGGTAAGCCGCGAGGTAGCATAAGGTCAATATTGGTAATTATTAGCCGCAATCCGCGGGCGACCGGGGACGCCCCTACGGCTCACCCGTGGGGTCGGATTAAAGCGAAATAGAGCTTCGATGAATTTTTTTTGATTAATTTTCGCTGACTACGTCAGTGCTGCCAGTTGGGGGGAAAACACAATTTTAGCTCCGCCGCCTTCTTCGCAGACATTCCGGCCAGGTTGGCGGCCGGGATTCGCCTGGGGGCTTCCGGTTCAGCCTTCACTTTTCTGCATAGCCTCTTCCCGCAGCTCTCCCAGTCTCTTCTGCACGGCTTCCTTGAAGTAACCGCGCGCCTGTTCTTCCGGCATGGCGAGCGATTCGCAGAAGACATCGAAAGTATGCGAGAGCATCGAGTAGACCGGCGAGAACTTTTCGCCGTTCTGGTCCGGCGGGACGATGACGGCCATTTTCTCCGGCCCGCTCAGGCCGTCGAAAAACGAATCCACCATTCGTTCGGCCAGCAGCCTGGCGGTTCTGGGATCGTGCTTCGGCATGGGTCAATCCGGGAGTTGGAGTAATTCGACACGTCGAATGAACTTCGGCTGGCCCTTCTGGCCGAACTTCTCCGCCGCCTGGATGGCCTCGGAAAAGCTTTCGGCCCTGATCCACTGGAAACCGAGTGAATTCTTGAATCTCAGCACTTCGTAGTAACTGCCGGCAGCGGCCGCCGGCCCGGCTCCCTGTTCCGCCTCGGCCTGCCCGTCCTTGGCGTGGCCGGGATAGGAGTACGGGGAAAGAACGCAGATTCCCTTGCGGCGGCACATATGGGCCAGGTTGCAGATCAGCCCCTCCAACTCGATTTCGGTGACCGCTCCGCCAGTCTGTTTTTCAATCTGCTTGCAGCGCATATCTCCTCGTTTTCTGCCGTCACTTCCTCAGATAGCGCTTGAGGTGGGCGGTCAGTATCCCGAAAGCCTCCGCCACGCTATCGGCATAGGTGAAGAAGTCCAGGTCCTCCTCGCTGATTACCCCGCAATCGGTCATATATTCGAAATCCACGACTCTTTTCCAGAACGGGCTGCCGTAGAGCACCACCGCCATCTGCTTGATGATCTTGCGGGTCTTGATCAGGTTCAGCACCTCGAACAGCTCGTCCAGGCTGCCGTAGCCGCCCGGGAACACCACCAGCGCCTTGGCCCGATAGGTGAAGTGGAATTTCCGCGTGAAGAAATAATGAAAGTGGAAATTCAGCTCGGGGGAGATGTAGGGATTGGGGTGCTGTTCGTAGGGCAGATAGATGTTGAGCCCCACGCTTTTTCCCCCGACGTCGTGCGCTCCCCGGTTGCCGGCCTCCATGATCGAGGGTCCGCCGCCGGTGCAGATCGCGAATGGCTGGGGGGATTGTTCGGTGCCCTGGTCCATCGCCCAGCGGGTGAGCCGGGCGGCCAGCTCGCGGGCCTGGTCGTAGTAGCTGGAGATTTCGAATATTCTTTCCGCGTGGGAGACTTCCGCCGGGTCCCCTTTCGCACGGGCCTGGTTCAGCCTGGCCTCGGCTTCTTCCGGTTGGGGTATCTGGGCCGAACCGAAAAAAACGATGGTGTCGTGCACGCCCAACTGCTTCATCCTCACCTGGGCGTAGGTGGTTTCGGCCAGTATCCTCAGCCAGCGCGCTTCGTGGCTGTTCATGAACGCTTCATCCAGCACGGGCAGCGGTTTGACTTCCACCTTTTCTCCCCGGCGCATCGCCGCCCGCAGGTAGAAAGGATAGATACTTTCCGCCACCGTCCGGACCGGATGGGCTTCCGGAGAAAGGAGAAAATCGCGCGGGACGAATTGCTTTTTTTCCTGATGGTCTTTCCGGTGCGGCATTTAACCAGGTGTGTCAGGGTAGCGTGATTTGCCGCCGATTGCAGCGGCCGGCAACCAGAGGGCGGCTCTTTCCGGCATGGTGGGACTTTCGTTCGGGATGGTGCGAATACTGGCTGCGTACATTCCCGGCAGGGTCGCCCCCTGTAATGTAATCAACCGGCGGGGGAGTGTCAAACGTGGGATAGCGAATTTCCGAAGTTTTCCGGGAGAATTCGACGAGGGGCGGCTTATTACCGGCCGGAGATTATCGCCAGCAGCTCGATCAGGTCAAAAACGTCCACCCGGCCGCTGGAGTCCACATCGTCCGCAGGCAGAGGGGCCCGTCTGCCGCTGATCGAGCGCAGAAGCTCCAGAAGGTCGAAGATGTCCACGCGGCCGTTCGAGTCGACGTCGCCCGCCGTGCTTTTCCTTCCCCGGACGGCGATCCCCTCCAGCGGCCGGTCCACCGTGACTGTCAGCGGCTTGAAGCGGTAGCCCTCGAAGTCCGCTTGCAGTTCGTAGCTGCCGGCCACGACTCTGGGAAGATCAAAAGCGCCGTCTTCTCCGGAGCTCGCCCGGTAGCTGCGCGCCCCGGAATAAAGGGTGAGCTGCGCCCCGGCCAGGGGCCGGCCGGAGACGGTCACGCTCCCGGAGACCGCAAAAAGGGCGGGGACCGGGGTCCCCAGCACGGCGCGCAGGTTCAGGTCGTAACCCAGCACCTCCCATTTCCCGGTCAGCGAGGCGGCGGCCTGGCTTCGGCCGGAAGGCGTCCCGCGGTGGTCGATCGAGAGCGGGTAGTTGAGGCTTCCGGCCAGAGTCACCGCCACGGCGAAACTGTCGCCGTCGGCAAACGTCACCCGCCGGTCCAGGGGCAGAGTTTGCCAGCCGCTGTTTTTTACCACCGTATCGCGCACTTCGGCCACGGTGTCGGACCACGCCCCCACGCTGTCGATCCCGCGGAAGACCCGCGCAGCCGCAGTCATGTCCGGCTGGTTGAGGTAGAGCCTGATTCCTGAAAGAGTGCCGTCCCAGGGGGAAGTGAAGATCACCGCGCCGGCGGCCGAGGGACTGTTGAAGCCGGCGGTGGCGGTGAATCCGTTTTCATCGTAGCCGATTTCGAAGCCGGCGGCGGCGGCGGAGATTCCGGCCTCGAGGACAATTTTCCCGCCGGCTGTCTCTTTCAATTCGAGTAGGCCGGTGTAAGCCCCCGGCGCCGACAGGAGACAGCGCAGCTCGAGGTAGACCGAATCTTCGCAGGCGATAGCCACCCGGCCCGCACCCGGCGTCACGGCCATCCCCTTGCCGTCCGGGACAAAGAGAACATCGGCTTCCAGGCGCGCGCTGCCCCGGTTGCAAAGCCAGACTCCGGAGACGGCCTCCCGGCCCACTACCAGGCTGTCGAAAACGAAGTGGGAGGGATTCATCTCGGGCCGGGCCCGCTTGAGGACGACTTCGCCGGTATACGCATCCGGCCCGGTCACCAGCGCCCGGATCGCCACCGGCTTCAGGCTGACCAGCCAGGCTTCGCTTTCACGGAGATTGTAGTAACTCAGTGTGGGGGCGGCTCGCAGGGTATCCACCGGGATCAGGTAGTTATAGGGCCGGCCGGGTGTTTCGTAGCGCACGTCTGCCACGAAAGTGTCGCCGCTGTCCACATCCACGGCCTTGGGCAGAAAGAGCTGGTGCCAGCCGGGAGAGACAAATAGCGTGTCCGACAGTGTTTCGGCCAGCAGGCAGCGGCCGCGGCCGGCGACGGCCTCTCCCCAGAGTCTCAGGCTCACTTTCATCGAATCCTGCAGCACGAACGTGCGCACGCCTGCCACCACCGCCCGGCGGGGCAGGCTGAACAGAACCGCCCCGTGCGCCGCCTCGGTGAAAACGTCGATCCCGGCCGGCGTATCTACCGAATCGTAGCGCACGCTGTATCCCGCCACTCCGGCCGTCAGCTCCACCCGGGAGGGATCGCCGGCTGCCGGAGCGATTTTGATCTCACCGTCGCCTCCGCCGGCCGCCGGGTCGAACCTCACAGTCAGCTCGTTCACTCCGCCGCAATTCACCACCGGCTCGAAAGCCGGGAGAGAGTAGCCACCACCCGACACCTCGACCCGCTCCAGGGCCAGGGGCCGGTAACCGTAATTATGCAAAGGCAGGACCAGAGAGTAGATTTCACCGGCATAGGTCGGGCCGAAATCAAGGTGGGCGGGCAGGGGGCCGAGCCAGGGATCGAGCGAAAGAACACCGGCCGCCGGCTCCCCGGGCCGAATCACCGCTCTCAGCGAAACATCGCCTCCCACCGGCTCGAAACGGCCCAGGCCCGAAAAATTGGCGAAGCTCCTGCCTTGGGGCCTGCCGGTCCAGTCCACCGGCACCGGCCAGCCCTCGTCGAACCCCCGGCTCCGGTAGCCCACTACCGCCACCAGGGTATCCCCCGCACCGAACCGGACGGGCTCTTTCAGCTCGATTGTGCGCCAACCCACAGCCCCGGCCTGCCCCGACTGCCTTGAAACCGGGCAGCGCAGCCAGCCGCTGTCGATCCCGGTATAGATTTCCACCGTGTACTCCATGCTGTCGTAGGCAAAATACGTGCTCATCGCCTCCAGCGCGCCGTCCGCCGGAGAGGTGAATACCACCGCGGCGTGGGCCAGGTTCCCGCCGTAACCGAATCCCCTTTCTTCGCCTGGGCCGTCCTCATCGTAGGCCAGGGTATAACGCGGCCTGGCCGGGACGCCAAGCTGGAAGCGCGCCTGTCCGCCGGTGAATTCGATGGCGGTCACTTCCACTCCCGAGGGAGCGCCACCGTAGCGGGCGCTCGAAGGTTGGCTGGCGCCGGTAAAGGCTATATTGGCGGAGCTGCCGGGAAACGGATCGCCGGCATCGCCCGTGTTAACAGACCGGCCGATGTCATCGAGGCCATCGGCTTGCTCAAGGTCCACCAGCTTGTGCTGAGAATTTTCGTTGTCGAAAACGCTTTCATCCACGTGCCAGATCAAAAGGCCCTCTCCCGGCAGGGTGGAATCGAAGCCGGTCCGGGTGCGGCACTCCAGGAGAAAATAACCCCGGTCCCGGTCATCGTTGTCCCAGACCCTGACCGTCCGAAAGCCGCTGGAAACCGGATCGAGTGTGACCGGCCCTGACGTGTCCTGGACCACCGCGTCCAGCCAGCCGAGACGGAGCCTGCTCCAGGCGCAGGGGTAAACCGGCCGCTCCGGGTGCCGGCCATCGCCGCCGTAGCTGCCGGTGCCCATCAGCCCCCAGTTGCCGATCCCGTAGGATACGCTCCCCGCCACCACCTCGCCGGGGCCGTAGAGATCTGGCAGGCCGAGTTGGTGGCCGAACTCGTGGCAGAACACGCCGATCCCGGCCGGCAGGGTGGTTCCTCCGGCTCCGGCCAGCTCCGGCACCAGCGAGTACAGGTCCACTTTGATGAAGCCTCCGCCGGCAGCCGGGTCATTGGAGATGACCGCATTGGGCCCGAGGTTCGAGGTGTGCGACCAGAAATTGAACGTCGCGCCCTGGGCAGCATCTCCGCCCGGATGGACCACGATCAGGGCGTCCACCACTCCATCGTCGTCGCCGGAATTGGGCAGGCCGTCCGGGCCATCGTTGTCGTAGCGGGAAAAATCGACCTGGCTGTCCGCGGCCTTGACCGCATGGGTGACGAAACCGCCGGGCGAGAGCGGGAAAAGTTTTTCGTCCCCGAGCGGTCCGCCGGCCAGGTAGTCGACGCGGGCCATTGCGACCGTGAACCAGCCGTAAGCCCGTCCGCTCAGCGTGAACCGGCCCCCGCTGGCCTGGGCGTAATATTCTTTCATGCTCCCGCTGGGGAGGCTGCCGAAAAACTGGCTGTCGATCTGCGCGGCAGAATGTGAGCCGGCCAGGTCGGCGAAGGAGGCGAGGATGACCGGCAGGGAAAGCGAGGCGGGGGCGGCAGCGGCCAGCAGGTGGCCGGGCAGACCGAGCTTCTGGGGCTTGTGCCCGGCCAGATAGCCACGGTTGGCCCGGGTAAAAAATTCGCCGAAGCCGGCAGGGAGTTCCACGCCCGGAGCCGGGGGAGCGATGGCCGGCAGCCGGCCCGGACACAGCAGGGCGGCCAGCGTAAAGAGCGCTGTGGTGTATCTGATCTTAATCACTTCTTCGACTGTTCCCTGAGACAGTTTTCCAACGGAAGGAAAAGTGCAAGAACCACGCCAGCGGATGGAGCGGAGAATGGCCGCAAGCTCTGGAGTGAATGCCGGGATCAGCGCACCTGGAGCACCCTGATCCGGTCGACCGCGCTGTCTGCGATCAGGACGTAGAGCTTGCCGTCGCCGGCGGTGTAGAAGGCCACGGCCCAAGGTTCGGCCGCCACCCCGGCGATGGTTTCGATCACGGTCTTGCTGCGGGCGTCGATCACGGTCACGTCGCCGGAGCCGCGGTTGGCCACGTACACCTGGTTATCGCCCGGGGAGACCGCGCAGGCCACCGGCTCCCGGCCCACGGAAATCTTGCTCTGCTCCCGGAGCAGGGTCGTGCTGATCACCGAAACCGAGCCGGAACCCGAGTTGGCGACGAAGATAGTGGAGCCGTCGGAGGTGGAGGCCATGCCGCGCGGCTTGTCGCCCACAGTGATCGGCGTGATCGCGCCGGTGGTCCAGTCGACCGCCGCCACCTGGTCCGGCCCCGGCTCATCGCTGCCGTAATTACTCACAAAGAGCAGCTCCCGGCCCGGCGGAATAAGCACGCTGCCCGGCGCATTGCCCACGTCCGAAATCGTGCCGGCCAGCGTGCCGGTGGTGGTACTGACTATCGAGACCGTGGCGGAGGCGGAGTTGGCGACGAACACTTTTGCCGCATCGGGACCGACCGCCACTCCCAGGGGCTGGTACCCGACCGTGATCCTCTGTTCCACCGAACTGCCTTGCACCACCGCCAGTCTGTCATCCCCGGAAAGCGCCACGTAGAGCCGGTCGAGGGTGGGAGAAAAGTCGAGGCCGGCTGGGAAGGTGCCGATACTGGAGACGCGGTTAGTTTCGCTGAAGGACGTGAGGTCGACAATGGAGACCGAGCCATCGCCGGTGCCCTGGCCTCGGTTCGAAACGTAGAGCAGGCCGGCCTGGGGGTTCACCTCCAGATAGCGGGGCTGGCGGCCCACGGACACCGAGGCCACCAGGGTGTCCGGGACGCTCACTATTTCCACGGTGATCGAAGCCGAGCCGCTCACGCCGGTGCGGTCAGTGGCCACCAGGGTGATCCGGTGGCTGCCTACTGCCAGTGAATTGCTGACGAAGGCGGCCCCGCTGCCGATAGTCCCGCCGGTGAGCGAGGAGTACCAGACGAGCGAGCTGCCCGGCAGGACCCCCTCTTCCGGATCCCGGGCGCTGCCGCTGAAGGCGACCGGGGTGCCGATCGGGAAGGTGGAGCCATTGGCCGGGCCGGTTATTTCAACTACCGGCGGGCTGGAAAAGACGATCGTGAGCGTGTCGATTCCAACCGCGCCGCGCGAGTCAGCGGCCTGCAGGATAATGCGGTGGCGTCCGGGGGTCATCTGCGGCACGGACAGCGGGGTGCCGCGGCCCAGCTCACCATCGAGGCTGGAGAGCCAGACCAAAGAGTTCCCGGTAAGAATCCCATCTTCGGGATCCGAGGCCGTACCGCTGAAAGTGACCGGGGTGCCGATCGGGAAAGCGGAGCCGTGGGCCGGTCCGTTTATGATAACTGCCGGCGAACCGTTGCCGCCCGGCGCGACCGAAATCGTGACCTCGTCGGCTGCGGCCAGCCCCCGGCTGTCGGTAACCAGCAGGCGGATGGTATGCCCGCCCTCGGAGAGATGATTGGTAATCAGGTAATCCTCGCCGCCGATAAGCCCATCACGGGAGGAATACCAGGCCAGGGAGGCGGCCGGGAGATTGCCCTCCTCGGGGTCGACGCCGCTGCCGGAAAACACTACCGGAGTGCCAAGGGCGAAATCGGTATTGTTCGAGGGGTGGACAATCGTAGCGGTGGGCGCGCTGTTGGGAGTCCCCGATCCGACCAGAATCTGCACGCTGTCCTTGCCAGCGGCGCCCTCGGCGTCCCTGACGAGCAGGTAGATCCACTGGGCTCCGTCCGGCAACAGGCTGAAGCGCACGAAATCGCCGGTGGCGAAGGTGCCGGCCAGGGAGCTGACCCAGGTAAGGGCTGGGGCTGAAAGCACGCCGTCCTCGAGGTCCACACCACGGCCGAGGAAAACGATTTCGGCTCCCGAGGGGAAACCGGCCAGATGCACCGGGCTGAGGATGGTCGCCAGGGGAGCGCTGTTGGCCGTAGCCGAGGTGACCTGGATTTTGACGCTGTCCTGGGCCGCCGCGCCCTGTTCACCGACCGCGGTAAGGTAAACGGTCTGGGAGCCGAGCGGCAGGCCGTGTTCGACAGCGGCCAGCCCGACAGCGAAGCGGCCGGCCAGAGAAGAGCTCCACCAGACCCGTCCGGCCTGGGCCTCCCGGGCAGTCACCCCCTGCACTTCGGCGGAGAAATAAATCCCGCTGCCGGCGGCGAACGCGGCTCCCTCCGCCGGGGAAACGATCCGGGCCGAAGGTGCCTGCGAGCCGCCGGTGGAGACGATCCTGAGCAGGATGTGCGATGCGGCCGCCGCGCCCTGGGAGTCGGTGCCGATCAGGGTGATGGTGTGATCGCCCAGCGACAGCCCCGGGTAATTCAGGACCGCGCCCTTGCCGAAATAGCCGTCCCGGCTGCTCACCCAGTAGAAGCCGCTATCAGCCAGGGAGCCATCCTCCGGGTCTGTGCCGGAGCCGAGGAAGAGCACCGGGGCCCCGGAATTGAACGAGGAGCTGTCAGCCGGGGCCTCGATAATGACCGAGGGCGGGGCGTTCCCGGCGGAAGCAACGGTTACGATCACCGTGTCGGAAGCCACCGCGCCGAAAGAGTTGACCGCGGACATCACCACCGTGTGCGCGCCCGCACTCAGCCCGGCGAACAGCACAAAAGCTCCCTGAGCGAACCGGCCGTCCCGGTTGGAGGTCCAGGTGACGGAGCCGGCGCTGAGGTAGCCGTCGTCCTGATCGAAGGCGCGGGCCAGGAACAGGGCGTTCACTCCCAGGGGCAGGGTAGCTCCCTCCGCCGGGCTGATTATCTGCACCTCCGGCGGCCGGGTCACCTTGACCGCCACCGTATCGCTGGCTGCCCCGTAACCGTAACGGCTCGAGGCCCGCACCCGCAGGAAATACATGCCACGAGTCTTTCCGGTCACTGTGGCAACAGTCTGCGCCTGGACGGTGATCGAATCGTAGGAGGAAAAGTTTTCGGCGCCGGCGATCTGGACCACATAGGCAGAGGCGGCCGGCACCGCAGTCCAGGTGAGCGAAAAGTCCCCGGTCTGGCTCACCCGCTCCCCAGGCTCGATCACCGGCAGGTAGTTCCGCAGGACCACGGTCGCCTGGCTGCTGCCGCCTCCGGTCACAGTCAGGGGAGCGCTGGCGCCCAGCCATTCTATGCCGCGTGCCGTGACCGCCTGCACCGCCACCACGCGCGAATCGCCGGCGGCCACTTCGAGACTGCCGCTGAAAGAGCCGTTCTGCCGGTCGATTGCCAGGTCAGATTCGGCGAGCAGGCGGCCGGCCCCGGTCGGGGATTCATCGTAGACCTGGGCGTGGATGCTCTGTATGTCCCGGGCCTGGGCCAGGGAGGCCGCGGACCGGCCGCCGGTTTTACTTATTTGAAGAGGGACGGCGGCGGCGGACAGGGAGTCGAAAGTGACTGCCAGGGTCAGCCTGCCGACTTCCCCGGCGGGAGCGAGAATGGCGTCCCGGTCGCGGCAGGCGAAAGTGGCCGACAGCAGCGGTATGGATAAGAGGATCGTTCGAGCCAGCAGTTTTTTCATTTCCCGGTCCAAAATCGGTCAGGGCAGGCTGCCGCTGACAGTGACCGTCCCGGTGGAGGACGAACCGCCGCCGCCGGCCAGGATGGCGATTGCGGTAGCAGCGGCCGCTCCCCCCGCGATCCAGAACCAGCGCCTGGTATAGAACGGCCGGCGGGAAGGCTCGCGCCGTTCGGCCAGTTCAGCCGGTCCCGGACTGGTCAGGCCGAATAGCATGACGGAGTACCCCGGCCTGACCGGGGCGGTGAAAGCGACTACTTTCATGGTGCAGCCACCGTCGGTGGCGGTTTCCAGTACACAGCGGGCGATACGGTTACGCCAGGTGCGGCCGAGGTAATCCACGGACAGGTAGACGATCCCCTGGGTGCCGGGCCGGACACCATCTTTCAGCCCGGCAGCGACCGTGATCGTGCTGTCCCGGCTACTGGCCCAGAGCACCTGGGATTCGAGCGTATCCGGCCGCACTGCCTGAGCCGGCAGCGGGCAGGCTGCAACGGCCACCAGAAGCAGGATTGTGGGGAAAAAGTTTTTCATCCGGCAACTATCCTCAGCGAATCTGGATCACTAACGGACGGGTACCAGTTTCAGCACCCAAAGTTTGAGCCGCCCGGCCGGCGGACTCGCGGTCGGGCCAGTAGCCGGCCTTGACCCGGAAGAAATTGTCCGCGCTGTCCTCGACCCAGAGGTAGATCCCCGGCCGAGCGAGACGGGCCGTCAGAGTTTCCGCGTCCCGGCGGGTGGAGAAGGCTCCGAGCTGGATGGCCCAGTCGATACCGTCCAGGCCGACCACCCACACTTCCTCGGCCCCTTCCCGCAGGTAGCCCACAGCCGCCCGGCGCGCAGTCTCCAGCGATTCGTACGTTCCGGTCCGCACCCGGTGGACCGTACCCACTCCCCTCACCTGAGCCGTTTCGACCCGCGGCCGGGTCCCGGCGGTGGCGATCCGGTCGGCCAGGCGCCTGGCATTATCCACCTCGCGGAAAGCGCCGAGCTGCAGGGTGTAAGGCCCGCCCACGCTGTCCACTTCCACGCCGGTCTGTTCGTTGACCACCACCACCTGCAGAGGCTCCAGGGGCAGGAGATGGTTATAGGTCAATTCCGGGGGGACGAAAATAGTGTCTCTCTGTGTGCGGAAGCCTGCCT
>Ga0214473_10000551_pt1 | contig 52592 bp, 35 predicted proteins | sample RVTome_7_FD_203509 | JGI IMG/M metagenome (GOLD analysis project Ga0214473, IMG submission 203509) | Soil microbial communities from uranium-contaminated site in the Upper Colorado River Basin, Wyoming, United States - RVT98D197 | ecosystem: Environmental > Terrestrial > Soil > Contaminated >... | reverse complement strand
TCACCCGATGGATTTTCAAGGGTGATTCCGGTCGACGGGTCGTATCTTTTTTCGACAAGCCTGATCGGTACCAGAACTCCGTCGTTCGCGAACACGCTGACGGCCTGCGCGAGTTGCAACGGTGTCACAGCAATACCGTGGCCAAATCCCATATCGGCGAGATCGATTTTCGGTAGCGGCCTGAACGATTCCTTGAGATTGCCGCACGGCTCTCCGGGAAAATTTACCGGAGTCTTGCTGCCGAAGCCGAAAGACTTGAGCCAGTTCGTGAGTGTGTCGGCATCGAATTCTATTGCCGTCAACGCAGCCGCGCGATTCGATGAATGGACGACCGCGTATTCCAGGCTGTGGACCGGCATAACATAATCGTGATCCGGCACAGGCCATCCCCCGATTCGAATCGGACCCATCCCGACATCCCAGGTGGTGCTTGTATCGATGATCCCGTCTTCGAGAGCGGCCGAGAATGTGAAAATCTTCATCACGCTGCCCGCTTCATATGACAGGCAGGTCGCGCTGGAGAACAACGCTGCCTCATTTTCCAGATTGTCCAGATATTCGGACGGGTTAAACGTCGGGTTAGTCGCAAGGGCGAGCACATTTCCTGTAGCCGGATCTGTTATGACAATCGTCCCGCCGATGGAGTCGGTATTTTTTACTCCGCGTTCGAGCGCTTCCTCGGCGATTCTTTGGATCTCGGCATCTAGCGTAACATAGAGGTCCGACCCGTCTCGCGCGGCTGCGGTTTCGCGGCGTGTGCCGGGAATCCGCATTCCGCGCTGGTCCCGCAGGTCTTCGTACCAGCCGGGACGTCCGGCTAAAACATCATCGTAAATATTTTCAAGCCCCCACAACCCGACCTGGCCGTCATCGCGCTTTCCCGTAAAACCGATAACCGGACCCGCGATTCCTCCCTGTGGATACACGCGAGCCTCGCGTTCCTGGATGCCGACTTCCTTGAACAACTTGCCAAGCTCGACCTGGATTTCCGCGGATTCGAATTTCGCCACATCATCACGCGTCATTTCGCGGATGAGCGGCTTGTAAGTCGAACCGGTGTCCTGTATCGCGCTCCGGACAGCGACAGGATCGAGTCCGAATCTGTCGACAAGCTGCCCGGCGAGCGCGGTTCGAAGATCGTCCTCGACGCGCTGCGGATTCACGAACAGCGTGTACACTGTCCTGTTGTCCGCAAGCGTGCGTCCGCGGCTGTCGAAAATCTTCCCCCTCGACGCCGGGATCTGGCCGGTCCGCAAGTTGTCGAAACAGTCGAGCGACTCGAATTTCTCGGCATAAGTCGCCTGGACGTACCAGAGCCTTACTGCGGTCGTCGCCAGGAAAAGCAGACAGATAATCAGGAGAATGACACTTCTGACCTTGTACGTGTCCACGCTGTCGTTTCGAGTCGGTTTCGGTATTTTGTGTCTCATTTCGTTAACGGTCCTCGAGCGGGAGTGTCACGGTTGCCACATCTGCGGGATCGATCGGCAGAGTGAGCAGGTCGCCGGAGTTTGCGATGATCCCAAGTTCCCCCTTGGCTGCCTGGATCTCCTCGCGGTATCTCCCGATCTCGCCGCGCGCTTCCTGCATCGTCATTCTCAGCTCGCGGGCGTCGAATTTCGATGAGAGGGTGTGGTAAGAGATCATCGAGATGGTCATGAGGCCGAAAACGATGATCGCGATTGAAATGGCGCGTTCGAACTTCAGCGCGGATGTGATGTTTGGGATTGGGGATAGGATCGATTCCCTTTGCTCGGGGGCCTTTCGCACGACCTCCCGCGGTACGGCTATACTCGGCGATGCGATTTTTACGCGGACATGCGGAAACGGCATTTCCGCAGTCCTGCTTTCCATCCGGAAAGCCTGGGTATTACGTTTAGGTAATGCTGACATTAACACTTCTCTCCCTTCTTGTGAACCCCCTCCCCAGGGGGAACAATTAGTTTTTTTTACTGCATTTACGAATAAATAAAAAGTAATAACATCAAGCGATTTTCCGGAAGGCTCTCAGGCGCGCCGACCGGCTTCGCGGATTGGTCATGATTTCTTCGTCCGACGGGGTCACGGGTTTCTTCGTGAGCCTCTCAAGCCTCTCCTTGTTCTCCCGCCAGGTTTCTTTGACAATTCGATCCTCGAACGACGAATAACAGATCACGACAAGAACTCCGTTTGCGGACAGGATATCCGGACATGACATCAATGCCTCGGACAATGCCTCCCGCTCGCTGTTGACCTTTACCCTGAGCGCAAGAAAGGTTTTTGTCGCGACATGAATTTTCTTCGGATGGAAACGTCTCGGCACCGCTTTTGAGACAATGTCCGCCAGACGCCCCGTAGTTTCGATCGGGGATTCGTCTCTGGACCTGACAATTGCCCGCGCGATTTTTCTCGCGAACCGGATTTCATCCATCGCCTTTAAAATTTCCACAAGCTCGTTCTCATTAAGATTATTGACAAGGTCACGGGCGTTGACCTTGAGTGTCGGGTCGAATCGCATATCCAGGTCCGCGTCGTGACGTATGCTTATGCCGTAGTCGGCAAGGTCGAGCATCGCGCTTGAGACGCCAAGGTCGAAAAGGATTCCATCCACCTCACTGAAGCTGTACATTTTCGCGAGCGACTGGATGTCGCGAAAGTTTCCCGACACGCGTATGCTGTTGTCTCCGAATACAGCGAGATTTTTTTCCTGAAGCTCTGTTGCCCTGGGGTCGCAGTCAATCGTCATGACCCTGCCGCGCGGACCGACTCGCTCGAGCAGAGCCTTCGACATATTGCCGGGTCCGCCGGTCGCGTCGATATAATTTTTCCCTGGGGAGGGCAACAAGAATCTCAGCACGTCTTCGAGCAATACGGGGATATGTCCTCCGTCAGTGGAATATTTCGAATCTGAACTAAGCGGTATTGTGGACACGAGTCATTGACCTGACCGTCTGCACGGATCGAATTGGATTTGACTCAGTAAATAACTGCCAAATAATGCCAGCCGCAAAGACAAGGCTGGAATGTAAAACAAACAGCATTTGACTTATTATATGGTTACTATGGTTGACCGGGTTAGGTGTGAGAAATGTAAGAAAGAAACCTCGATGGTTGGAAATTTCGGGAATGGGAATATTGTCTGGACTTTTGATTCGTGACAAATTATACTTGGCTACTAATGAAAAATTTTGTCGCATGGCTAGAATAAAAATGACGCAAAGTTTTTTATTTATTATAATAAGCACTATAAGCAATAGATTAAGTATTATTACAAAGAAAATCGACAAACGTTTGTTAAGTTATGCCAAAAAAATGACAAAAATCTTTGAAATAATCTGCTAAGAATATCAATTTTGCGCAATTTTGACTGGCCTAAAGGCAAATTAGCCCATTTTACCCCTCGCATTCCCCATTAATCACTCTAATTAAAGATAAATAAACAATGGTCTTTGCCTGTTTGACAATTTTGCCTTGACAACCCCAGCCAATGTACAATGCCGTTGCTCCTGATAATCAGAGACATCAATTCGCACTTTCAAAGGAAATCCTTATGCCATCGAAATTACCTCCTCTCACACTGGTCACTGCGGAAATCGCTAAAAAAGTGGTCAACCTTCGTCGACAAATACACGCATGTCCCGAGCTCGGTTATCACGAATTCGAAACGCAGAAATTAATTATCGACGAGCTTAAAAATATCGGCCTTACCCCCAAAAAGGCCGGTGGGACCGGTGTTGTAGCACTTATCCCCGGAAAAAATTCCGCTAAAGATAATCGTGTCCTTATGCTTCGCTCCGACATGGACGCGCTCCCGCTGACCGAGGAGGTGGACGTCCCGTTCAAATCGAAAAATGCGGGAAAAATGCACGCGTGCGGACATGACGCCCATATAGCTGTGCTCATCTGCGCCGCAAAACTGCTCAGGGATAAGCCCATCGACGGGACCGTAAAACTTATCTTCCAACCCGCTGAGGAGGGCGGAATCGGAGCCCAGGCGATGATCGATTCCGGTGTTTTGGAAAATCCGCATGTAACCGCGGCTTTCGGAATTCACGTCTGGTCCGGGATACCGCTTGGCAGGCTGGAAATAGCGCATGGACCATGTATGGCCGCGGTCGATGAATTCGACGTGATCATCAAAGGCAGGGGAGGACATGCCGCGCTTCCCCAGCACAGCATCGACCCGATCTATATATCGTCGCAGGTTATCTCCGCGCTCCAGGGTATCGTTTCGCGGACCCTCGACCCCATCGACACCGGTGTTGTCACGGTCGGGAGCATCCACGGCGGAACCACTTTCAACATAATTCCTCCCGAGGTGAAACTCCAGGGCACGGTCAGGACCTTCAAAGAGAAAACCCGCAAGGAGATAAAAAAGCGATTTTTCAACATTGTCGAGGGAGTTACAAAATCGCTCGGTGGAAAAGCCGAGATCGATTACCGTCATATGATTCCGGCGACGACGAATAATCCCCAGATGGCCGATCTGATGTGGAAGGCGGGCGAGTCCGTGCTCGGGAAGAAAAATGTGCGGGAGGCCAGGCCGGTCATGGGTGGGGAGGACATGTCGCTTTATCTCAATAAAGTGCCGGGCTGTTTTGGATTTCTCGGGGCAGCGAATCCCTCGGTGGGAACAATCTATCCGCATCATCACCCGAAATTCTGGATCGATGAATCCGCGCTGCCGTACGGTGTCGAGATCCTCTACCGCGCTTCGGAACGGTATTTCAATCAGTAACGCCAATCACGTCTATTAAGTATTCATTAAATGAATGGGTGGCCGTCACAAGCGGAGCGAGTCTTCGAGCGTAGCTTGTGGCGGTTAGTTTTGAACAATATCCTCCGTCCTTCAATGCTTGTTTAGCTGGAATGGCAGATGTAGTAACTGCCAGCTTAAACGGCCTAAAAAATCCTCCCGATTTCGAATGACGCGATCGGCACAGTCGCAGGTCCGACATTCTTGAATCCACCGGTTATATATATGTACGTGCCGTCTGTCCCGACAGCCGCGCTGAAACGCGGGTTGTTGAGCGGCTCGATGGAATACCACATGTCCTGGTCGAGATTATAAACATCCACGTTATTCATCTGCATCCATCCTGCTTCGCCGCCCATCGAATAAAACCAGCCATTTACCATGACCGAGACATTCCCGCCTGTCGCAAATTCCATCGCCGATTTATAGATCCAGGATTTTACGCCGGGGTAATAGAGCATCGTCTCCGCGTGATCCGGGTATCCTCCGCAGAGAATGACGTAATCCGGACCCGCCGCCATACCGAACGAATAGAGATCGAACTCCATGTCCGTTTCGCCGGTGAAATCGACGTCGCCCGGCGTGAAACTGTACGATTGCCGATGCGACACCCATTCCGTGCCGGTGAATTCGCGTCCGCCGGTCAAATAGATTGTAATATCGATTTTCGCGGATCCCGCGTTCGCCAGCTCCGACGGGAGTTTTGGGAGAGTGTCATCCACCGAGCCGTCGAGCAGTGAGACCGCGATACAATCGTCCGTGGTTGCAGTCTCACTGTATCTGCCCCCCAGAATATAAGCGCTGCCGTCTATTTCCTGGCACACAAACGCGTCGCGAGGTTCCGGCAGGCTGAACGGGCTCGACCATGATCCCAACGATGGATCGTACACTTCGACAGTATCGAATGGCGTCCCCGCAGAACTCCCCCCAAGAACCCAGAATTTTCCGTCCGAAACGAGTCCTCCCGCATACCCTCGCGGACTGGACAATGGAGGGCCGTCCTGCCACCAGACATTGGGATGTTCGCCCACAATCGCGCTTGTTTCAGCGGTGTTAGCAGTTTCATTCCCCGGCTCATCCTGCGCTCTTACGCAGAAAAAATATTCCGCCGGAGAAAGCCCTTCCAGAAGATATGGAGATCCTGTAATTCCTGCGACAACATTCGCGGCATCGAAATCGATGGGCGAGGTCAGCGACCAGTAAAGGTTATACGTGACCGGTACGCTCGGATCGGACGCCGTTCCAAACCGCACAAGGACCCCTCCCAGTCCAGCCGCGATTGATGTAATCCCCTCATCGGAGTCCCATATCGGAGGTTCGATATCGGTGTCGGGACTGACAACAAGGTCGAACCACTGGAAAAGATGGTTTAGGGTCTCTGAATCGCGTCCGGTAATCATAACAGGATATGTACCGGGGGGCATTCCGTACAAATTCGTAACCGTCCCGGTCCAAACCTCGCCGCTCACATGGCTGAGATCGTATTCCGATCCACCCAGCAGGTCTGTGTTTATTGTCACCTTGGTAGTATTTTCCTGCCAGTCTGAGACATAGACCGTAACTAATGCTGTTGAACCGGGTTCGAAGCCGAGGTGAGCCTGCTCGAATCCGTAAATATCGTACGGTTCGGGACAATGGTCGGGCCAGGACGCATCCACAGCATAAACCAAATCGATAAATCCCGCCCCTTCCGGAAATCCGATGACATAGGTCTCAGTCGACGATTCATGCGGTCCGAGAGCCCTGTCGGGATCGATTTTTTCGTACGCGCGAAATCCGGCGGGTGTATCTACCGGCAGCGGAGCATAAAGAAGCGTGTACGCGTCCGGGTTTTTCAAAACATAATCGCCGAGCGGGTAGACAATCCCTCTCACATCGTAGCCCGTGAGCGCGTTTGTGAAATTCTTTACGGTCACATCGGCGGTAAGCTCATGATTAATCCAGTCTATCCCCTGAACGTGAATCTGAAAACAGTCCGAACAAGTCGGGGGCTTCAGGAAATTTGTGACATTGTAGTGATTGCCCGTAATCCTGAACGAAATAATTTCTACTGACTCCGAAGCCAGGTCGAATCTGACCTTGTAGGAGCCCATGAGGCTGTGACCGGCAATATTATTTGTTGTTGGAGCTATGGGACTCTTGTCCCCGAGCCCTCCCGAACATGACAGCAGGCTTACAGCAACCGCCAACACGAGGGTAAGCATAAATGGATTAGTTTTCATCATACCGCTCCACCATTTTCGAAACCTTGAGAGGAAATTTATCCATCCGGAACAATAATCATAGCGTAATTTGTCCGGTTGTAACAGATGCAGGGGATAATTACGGCTGCTCGCCGGGACCGGGTATAACCGGTTTCACAACGCCCGACGGAAACCTTCGCTTTAACGAGGACGCCAAAATATGCAGCATAAGAATGTGAACTTCCTGTATGCGCTGGGTGTTGTCGCCAGGGACAATTATGGGGTAATCGACCTGCTGGTATAAACGTCCCCCATGCCTGCCGAGAAGTCCGACGGTGCTGATTTTTTTATCTCTTGCCCAGGCTGCGGCATGGAAAAGGTTCATGGAGTCGCCCGATGTCGAGATCACCCATAGGATGTCGTCGCGTTTGAGAAGCGCCTGTACCTGCTGGAGGAAGATGCGGTCGAAGGAGAAATCATTCGCGACTGAAGTAATCAAGGATATGTCTGTGGTGAGCGCTATGGCTGGAAGTGGAGAGGTATAATGTTCGAAAGAACCCATCAACTCGGCCGCGGCATGGCTGGCGTCCGCCGCCGATCCCCCGTTTCCCGCGAAATAGATCGTGCCTCCCCTTTCAAGGATTTCGATTGACTTCCGAATCGCGCCTTCGAGCGCCGGTTTACAAGCGGTAAGCGCGGTTTCCATGTGAATAATGGATGAGCGGAACAATTCCTCGATCAGAAGGTCATAGTCCATGATTTTTTTCCGGCCCGGATGTCAAGCCCGGATCATTACGGTCCCATTTTTCAAATTCCGACCCCTAGGTGTCACGGCCATTTCAAATATCGACCCCCAGGTGTCATGGCCATCCCTGGCCATGGTATTTCAGCGTCATCGGCATCCTTGCCGATGCAGAATTTACTGATCTGTCGGCTCTGTTGCCTCCGGAGTCTCGAGCAGATTATTCCCTTCCTCGTCCGTACTCGGTTCAGATGGAGGGGGAGCCATGTCCTGAATCTGCTGCTCCATCGCTTGCTGATCTGCCGCTTCCTTAGCCTGCTTTTCCGCGTCCAACCTGTCGACAATGCTCTGAACGACAACCTGCAGTGCATCGAGCTTGTCGCGAAGTTCCTGAGTATACGGACCGTTTGGATCCATGATCGGGATGTCGGGGATCCACGATGGGCGTTCGTATCCCTCGGCCTCCTCCCCGGTTTCACCATTCTCGATATTCTCAGTCTCCACGGTTGTTACATCCGTATCCGTTTCAACCGCGGAAATTTCGATCGGTTCAGTTTCAGCAGCCGATTCAGTGGGAGTGTCGATGGAGATGTCGTCTGACAAATCCACTGAGTTCTCCGGGCTGTCCTGTCCCTCTTCAACCTCAACAAGCGGGATCATTTCGTTGAACGTTTTGTCGAAATCGGCAAGTGTCAAACCCATCTCGTCTTCCGGGAACACCGGATCGGCAAAGGTTTCAGGCCTGACATTTCCAGCCTTCTCAAGCGACTGGTCGTCGAGGGCGACAGCCTGGTTGATGACGGACAATATCCGCTGCTCGAGGTCGAAGTCATCGTTGGCGTAGGTGTTCGCTGAATCGAGATCGTCGATCAGCCTTGCGGTAAGCTGCGTGCGCGCAACGTCGATCTGGGCGCGCTGCCAGCGGTAGAAGGGATCGGGGATGTCCGTTTCCAGGCCTGTGGACTGCAGATCGATTGCGCGGTCCAGGTTTTTGATCGCCATCGCGAATAGCCCCTGTTCCTCCTCTCGTATCCAGCTCGGCATTTCCGGAAATTGGCCCCCGAACGCGTTCTGATCGACCTGGAATTTCATCCAGGCGTCCTGCATCCATTTGCTTTCGGATATCAATGCTCGCGTCGACCAGATGTTGGCGATGAGATATCTCAACTGCGATTCCTGTGCGTCGAATTCTTCCTGTGTGATATCCCCCTTGTCGAAACGGTCCTTAAGGTCCATAAGTGCCTCTGCATAATCCGCTCCGGCGAGGTCCCACTTCTCGTTGGATGCGTGATGCATCGCCCGGATGGTCGGCGAGTAGATGGTTATCTTCATTTTGGCCTGGTCGTCGCGCACGGCGCCGGTCACCCGCTGCATCGGATCCTCGGCCTTGAGGAAAATTACCCGGACATCCGCGGATTCGTAGGCATTAACCAACTCTTCGTCCGTTACCGCAATATTCTCATCCTCCGGCATCTCGGCTTCGCCGGCTTCTATTGCCGCACGTTTTTCTTCAAGGAGCTGCTGGTGGATCGGCTCTTTGCTGTTCTCCCATTGCTCTCCCTCGGCGTCCACTCTGTTAAGAACGGTAACGAGCCACACTCCCTTCAGGGGATTTTCCTCGGTCCCGGCTTCCTGGGAAATGATCGGACCGGAAGTCTCGCCAAGCGGCAGGTCGAAAATCTGGGTCTTGACGGCATCTGGAAGGTCGGCGGAATCGTGTTTCACGCCTTTGATTTCCCCGCCGTTCATTTTCGATGCTGTGTGCTGAGAATATGTCATGGCGGCGGACGAGAAGGCGGATTCGGGGTTACTTTCGACCGATTTCGTGTTGATCTCGCCGTTGATTTCAGTCGCCTTCTGCTGGAGCTCGCCAATGATCTCGGAATCCTTCTCGGCAGTAAGCTGACGCACATACTCCTCGGCAGTCAGAAACTGGAGTATGTTGGCCCTCAGCCGTGCAGGCGTCAAATTGGGGTCGGTGTTTCGGAGAGCATTCTCAAAGGCTTTTTCTTCCTTTACGCCGGAAAGCGCGTCGCCGATCCTTTGAAGGATACTCCTCTCCTGGTCGACAGTATTCTCCGGGACCAGCATGTCGCGGTACTGCTGCACCTGTTCAGCAACCTTTTCGTCCGGGATTACAATCCCCTGTTCCTCCGCCTTGATATCGAAATATTCCATGTCGATCATCTGGCGAAGAGTGGTGTACTGGATTGACGCGTCCCATTCGGGACCGTGGAGGACCGCATCCGAAGAGGCTTCAGACTTTCGCTTGCTCGTCTCATACTGCTTGTAGAATTCAACCCATGTGATCTCGTGATCCTGGATTTTCGCGACAATCGGCACTTTCTCGCCGGTCCACGGCGTTTTCAAGGACTGGGTGTCGCACTTTGTGCCGCCGAATGTCAGGCTGCCGCCGAAAACAAGCGCCAGTCCGGCGACTAGGTATGCAATTTTGATTTTTTTCGGATTCCTGAGGCTTTCAAGTATGCCTTCGCTTTTCCTGGTTTTCCGACGTCGTCGCTTACTAGCCATAATAAAATAGCTCCTTAACTTATGCCGAAAAGTCCGCAATGTGTCGGCACAAACGGTATATCGTATGTAAAACCGCGCGATTTGTCAATTTTCATATGACCAGGAAATGAATAGTTTTTGCCCCGGTATTTCTTTCCTCAGACTGGCGATGCGGGAATCCTCAGTATAAATTCCGCGCCGCCATCCGGGTTATTCCGAGCGCTGAGATCGCCCCCGTGATGTTTCGCGATCGCATAGCTCACGGAAAGCCCAAGTCCGGTGCCCTCTCCCGGGGGTTTTGTCGTGTAAAACGGATCGAATATCCGCTTCAAGTCCACCTCCGGAATGCCCGGACCTGTGTCCCTCACGCGAAACTCTATGTATCCGACATCGGATTTACGCCGGGGTTCAAGATATTTTGAGGAAATTGTCAATGTCCCGCCGGTTTCCTTCATGGCTTGTGCGGCGTTTATGGCAAGATTATGAAAAATCTGCTGAATCTGTTTCGGGTCGACCACTATTATCGGCAGGTTTTTGTCGAAGTCCCGAACGATGTTCACCTTTCTAAATATGGGATGAAATTTGAAAAAATCCAGGATCTGAGCCGCGAGATGGTTCAAATCCGCCTTCTGAGGCTGGATCGCCGCGGGATTCGCGAAGTCGAGGAGGCGGCGGATAATATCTTTGATTCTGTCGATGTTCGCGAGGATCCTCTGGTACGGTTCCTCGTTGCCGCCATCCCGCCTCACCCGCTTGGCGAGCATGTCTATTACGGTGTAAATCCCGGCGATCGGGTTGTTGATCTCGTGCGCGATGCCGGCCGCGAGAAACCCGGTACTGGCGAGCTTGTCCGCCTGAAGAAGCTGTTCCTCCACCTTTACCAGCTCGGTCCTGTTTTCCACAAGTACGAGGACCGCCTCCACGCTGCCGTCGAGATTTCGTATGGGCACCACCGTCTGGCTGACAATCAGATCCTCGGGACCGCCCTCTCTGAAAGGCTTGTTTGTGAGGGTGATCTCCCTGCCGGCAAGACCCTCTTCGATCGACGCAGTAAGTTCCGGATTCAATGAGCCGGAGTAATTGCTGAAGGGCTGGTCGAGAAGCTTGTTTGGGCTGCGGATGTCGAGCATGGACGCGAACGCGTGATTCGCGGCCTTAAAGCGCATGTTCGTGTCGAGCGAGAATATCGCGATTGGAGCGGTGCGGATTATCGATGTCGCGAGTTCCGCCCGTTTACGTATGTCTTCCTCGAGTTTTTTCCTGTAGGTAATGTCATGGGCGATTACCAGAACCCGTTCGACCTTACCGTCTTCGCCGGTTATCGGGCTTGCGGAAATGTATGCCGGAAAAACCTCGCCGCTGGTCTTTCGCAGCAAAAGCTCGCCGTGCCATTCGAAATTGTTGAGCGTCTGCCCGAACAGGTCGGCCGCGAGCGATCGGGAATATTCCTCGACCCCTTCAAGAAGTTCCCTTCCGATCATTTTTTTCTGATGCACGCCGAACAGCCTGCTCCCGGCCTCGTTGATGTAGGTGATCTTCATGTCCGGTCCGCAGACCAGGACCATATTGCGCGCTTCAGCGATATATTCTGACAGCTTTTCGGGAAGTTCCATTTTCAAACTGATTCACCTGACGTCGGACAGTTATACGGTAACCAGATTAGTATCTGATTTACCTTGGAGAATCCAACCTGTCCCCTTTTTCCCCTGTCCCCTTTTCCCTTTTCCGGTGGACCATAAAAAAAGCCGGCTATTCCACCGGCTCCGCATAATTCCAATTCATAGAAAGCTTGAATCTAAATGTCCGGCTGTTCCTCGTAGAACGGGTCCTTTGTGATCTTCATGACATTCTCGCCGTCGATGTCCATGTAGAATAAAGCCTCGTCGTAGTGCGTGTCGCCGTCGAAGTCCCATCTCTTGGTTACAAAAACGATCCATTTGCCGTCGTCGGACACCGCCGGGAACGTGTCGGCGAACCGGTTCATCGTAATCTGACGCTCGTTCGAGCCGTCCGGATCGATACTGTACAGTTCAATAAATTCCTCCGCCTGCGGAGTGCCGCCAAGAAGCTTTTCATAAACAATAACCGTACCATCGTAATTTATGGCAGGGAAATATTCCGGGATGTCTGAATTTGTCAGATTTATCGTGAACTCACGACGTACATCGTACAGGTAGATGTCCATCTCATTATCGAGGTACGAGTTGTAAACCACGGTATTTCCGTCGCCCGAGATTCTCGGAACGGCATTTTTGAGGGATGTGTCCGCAATGACGACACCGTTGTTCGCCTCGCCATCCGCAAGGATCATCTTCGGATTGTCGGGATTTTCCTTCGTCGCTGACATAAACACCATTCGAGTCCCGTCGGCATTGACGCTGATTCCATAGTCCGTCTCATTGTTGAATGTGAGGCGTTCAGGCTCGTAACCGGTCGGATCCTGGTTGAATAATGCCATATCGATATAATAAATCTCGGTGTTTTTCGTGAACGGGTTCGGATTGTTGGGATCGTCGTCGCGGTCGGAGGCGAAATACACCCGCGCCCCGTCCGATGTGATCGCGGGGAAGCTCTCGACAGAGTCCCAATAGGTCAAACGGATCGCGTCGTAGCCTGTTTCATCGAGGAGGTAGATATCGCTGTTACCTTCCTCATCGATATCGGATCTGACGACGATTTTCAGTCCGGGTCCGGGCTCATAACTTTCAGTATATGATTCCTCGCCGGGGGGAACTTCCTCGGCGGTGTAAATTTCGTTATTATCGAAAAGCGTTTTCAGGTCCTCGCCGGTACGTACCCCGGAATTATCGGTCACAGGGACGACCACTTCTTTTTCGCCCTGCGAAATCGAAAGCACCTGGCCCGGAGGCGCGCCCGCGGGAACCGGTCCGGTCCCGGCCGGTGTTTTGGAACACGTCGCAGGTCGGACTATGGCTGTGATAGCTAGAATCGCCACTACCAACAGTACCGGGAAGAGCCAGTAAAGCTCGTCGCGATTCTCTTGTTTCTTAAGGTCTTCCATTAAATGCCACCTCTTCTAATGCCCGGAAAGATATGAATACACCGGACACTAAAAAGTTCAAATGCCGCCGCTTTTCTTTGGAGCGAGACGGAGCAATCTTAATATCTTCACTTTTTCGTCAGGGTCGAACGCCCCAAGCAAAAAGAGGAGTATAGAATACAGAGCGAAGTATATCAAATACTCTCCGATAACGAACAGGTGTGGCCAGCCGATCAGCCATAACAAAGGCGCCGGAATCACGCATGCCAATGTAATCTTCAAAATTTCAAGCCAGTTCGCGAACACCCCGTACCTTTTATAAATCCACCTGCCGAAAAACCAGGTCCCGACAAGCCCGACCACGATCGCGACAGACGGCCCCACCAGGGCGCGTCCGACCGGGGTGTCCGGTCCAACGATATTGAACGGGACCTGTGTCATGAAAATCCAGTTCAGTACAAACGCGCTCACGAGAAGCGATGTTACGTTCTTGAGTGGATATTCGGGATGGTTCGACGCGATGATGATGATGCTCGCCGACAGGTAGAGCGTGTACGCCGCCATCGCAAACACTAATACGCCCAGATATTCCCATGCGAACGGATATTTGTCGCCGACAAGTATATTGAAAATCTCTTTCGACGTCCCGCACATCGCGACACTGATCGGCAGGAGCACAATAAACCCCGCCTTTGTGACCTGCCTGATCAAAAGCCGGATTTTATCGAAGTTGCCTTGTCCCAGATGGTACGAAATTGTCGGAAACAGGGCGGGATAGAGGGATTGATATAAAATTCCCGGGATAAGCGCGATCAGGCCGGCAAGGACATAACTCCCGCCGATCATGTCGGAGAGGAGCGGGAGGGTTGTGGTCGCAGGATTCAATTGTTCGGGGGTGTACCGCGATAAATCAGCGCCTGCGCGGAAATAGATGCTTGGGTCCATCTTCGACGTTATGAACCCGGTGGCGCACCAGAGGTCGATCTTAAGCAGTGACTGGTAGACGAACATCGCGACAATGTTCGGGGTGATGAACCTGATGATCGATTTGACCATCCCCGGCTCCTCGCGGTATTCGTCGAATCCCTGAGTGTACCTGTACGACCAGTAATAGCCGACAATGCTCGACAGGAGGTTTCCAAGAAGCGCGAGCGGGACCATCCATTCGATCCTGTCGTTCGCGTATGCCCACCAGACCCCGCCGATTGTCGCCACGGTCCGGCTCGCGTTGTACCAGATGACCGTATAACTCTCTTTTGTAAACCTCCTGAGGCCGTTCAGGACGCTCATCCGGATGTTGTACATCGCGTACGCCGGGATGTCGACCATCGCCAGCACGAAGAGAAGCCAGAAATGGAGGTCTTTGCCGTAAAACCATGTCGCGGCTGGAGCGAAGATCATGCTGATGGCAAAGAGAACAAGGCTGAACCAGACCTGGAGCTTGAATCCCTTGGTGACGAAGTAGCCGAGAAACGCGCGGTCTTCGGCGATGAATTTGCTCACCGCGGCCGGAAGGCCGTAATGAAGCGCGATCTCGAACGCCAGCACGATGCTCATCAGGAGGCCGAAATCCCCGAAATTTCCCTCAGGCATGAGTCGGGGAAGCATGATGTTCATCGTCACAAAAGTGCATGCCAGCCCGAAAATTCGTGAGAGGAGAATTACAAACGTGCCCTTCGCGATCGACTCGCCCTCGGGATCGTCCATGATGGATTTCCCGGGCGAGGAAATAGACCCGCCTGAGAGGGTCAGCTCGGCTCTGAGGGCATCATCGTTGGCTTTGAATTTTGATCTATTCGTCACAGCACAATACAGCCCGAATATGAATAATGTCCCGGGCACAGGTGTCGATTCTACCCTTTCACTCCATTGATGCGCAACATGGATAAAATCTTTCAAATAATAATTGCTTCCGTATAAACATTGTATTACCATTCACATGTTCTATTGTGCGATTTCCCGATGAGAATATCATCCGGACATTGTTGTATACCTACAGGCTTGTATGGCAGGGAAACTATTACTCATTATCTTTTCGCTCATGCGGAGGCATTATGCGCTTTAAGGTTTTAAGCTGCTTGATAGTGGGCATGTTGTTTTTTGTCGTGTCCTGTTCAGGCTCTCACTCACCGGTAACTCCGAATCCCGAAAACGAGATCACTCAACATGCGGGCTCGGTGGAAGCCGCCCTGAATGGCGTCGAGGTCGTCAACTCGACGATCCAGTCCGTCAAACTGAACTCGACTGAACTTCTGCCGTGGGGATTCATGGACATGCCTCTCGCGAATGAAGGCGAGTTTCCAATCGAGATCGGACTTACGGAACGGAATTCCGAAATTATATTGTCTGCCACGGGAGCAATTCTCAAGGTCGATGGAACCGCTGTTGAAGAATATCATGGTCCTGCTTCCAGAGTGTTCAAACTCGCTAACCCGGACAAAAATATTGTTATTCACATCGCCCTGTCCGGTGACCGTCCTCAATCGAGAGATATAACCATAAGGACGATCCCGACAGTCGATCTCCCCATCCCGGAAAATGCCCCCACGGTAAGCTATACCGACCCCCAAACCGGGCTAACGACCGATATTGCCGACCGCGAGTTGCTCGTCGCGTTCCGGCCGTGGATTCAGCGCGACGTGGTCGAAGTACTTGCCTCCGCTCTTGACTGTGAGCTTCTTCGAGAGCTGCCCAATCTGAACGTTTACCGCCTCCGAATCCCGAAGGGCGAATCGATTGACAAATTTATCGACTTGTTCGAATCCAGCTCCGCGGTCAGGTATGCCGAGATAAACTGCATCAGGTACCCGGCGATAGTCCCGGATGACACATATGAATCTTACGAATATGAGAACGGCTTGTGTCAGATGTACGAAGCCTGGGACATCCATCAGGGCGATACGGGCACAACAATCGGCATAATCGACACCGGCGCCATGCGCGACCATCCTGACCTTTACGAGAATATCGTTGACGGCGAGGATTTCATCAATCCCATCGGCGACGGACTCGGCGGCGAGACTCCCGGCGACGGGCAGGACAACAACAACGACGGATACCCGGACGGGAATGTCGGGCACGGAACCCATGTCAGCGGTATCGCCGGGGGACGTGGAAATAACAGCGAAGGCATCAGCGGACATTCCTGGTTCAATAAAATCATGCCGTTGAGAGTTTTCCCGACCGATGGCGACAGCGGCGCGTCGGACTCTTCAATTATCGAAGCCCTTATGTACGGCGCCGACCAGGGCTGTGTCGGTCTGAACATGTCTCTCGGCGCGAATTACGGTTCGCAGGCCGAGGGAGATGCCGTCAATTACGCGTGGAATGCCGGATCGGTGATTATAGCCGCTGCGGGAAACTCGAATTCATCCGGACCTTTTTATCCCGCCCAGTACCCCAATGTCATTTCCGTAGCCGCAACCGACAACAACGATGAAAAAGCCAGCTTCTCGAATTATGGAAGCACCGTTGACTGCTCCGCCCCCGGTGTGACGATCATGTCGTCGATTTTCTACACTCACGGCGGCGACCCCTGGAGCGTCCCGGAGAACCAGCGATATGAGCAGTATTCGGGCACATCCATGGCAAGTCCGCAGGTTACCGGACTTGTCGGACTGCTCGCGTCCTATTTCCCGACTTACACTAACGCGGAATTGGCGGACCAGGTCATCTTCACCACCGACAATATTGACGTGCAGAACCCGGGTTATGTCGGCATGCTCGGAACCGGTCGTATCAACGATTACAGCGCCTTAACAAAACCGCTTTCGCCGGATTTCGAAATAATTTCGCTCTGGAATGACGATGATAATCCGCTATTCAGCATGGGTAACCGTGACGGGTTCATGAATCCCGGCGAGGTCATCGAATTCCAACCTACTGTCCGCAACACCGGCATGAGGTCGGCGCCGGACTGCGTCCTCTCGCTCGATGCCGATCCGTCAGTGATCGAAGTCCTTTTCGATTCTGTCGATCTCGGCGATGTCGACAGGAACGCGGTCGCCGTACCGGCTGAACCGCTCATTTTCCGCGTCAATTCGGGTCTGACCGACGATCTCGATGTCGATGTCAACCTGGTTTACAGCTACTCGAACGGCGATCCCATCGTTAAGCAGCACACCATCCATATTAAAGCCGACAAGACCATCATCGACACAGTCAACTGCTCCGGTCAGCCCCTTATCGAGGGTGAATTCAAGAAGGGGATGAGCGAGCTTGCTGTACTCGAATTCAATATCGAGGCCGACACGAATTACGCCACTCTGGAAGAACTGACTGTTCATCAAACCGGCACTGCCGGCCCGCAAACATTTACCGAGGTCCAGCTTTGGCTCGACTCGAACGAGGACGGTTTCTATACCCCGTCTCTCGACACTCGAATAGCCTGGCGCTCGTATGACACGCCCGGTTACAGGGGCGGATTCGACGATCTCAATGACCCGATGAACGGTTTCGGAGCCGGGATCGATTATGAAATATTCCCGCCGGTTTATTTCAACGACATCGGCATTGCCCATTTTACCGATTGTATTGTCCCCACCTCTCCCGGAATCCCGAGACGGATTTTTGTTGTCGTAGGAATTCTTCCGGCTGCGGTTACCGGCGAGACGGTCCAGATCGGCATTTTGTCCGCCGACGATGTTATCGTCAAAGCGCCGGATGTGGTCAGTCCACTCGGATTTCCGATCCAGACCGATGAACTCCCGATCATCGGTACCTGGCTCGACCCTCAACAGTTGACCGATTCAACCGACGCGATGAACTCATGGCGCGCTGAAACCGCCGTCTGTCCGGTCACTGGAAATGTCTATGTCGTGTTCGACTCGGACCGCGACGGTTCATTCGACCCGTATTTAATGCGCTCGACCGACCAGGCCGAGACTTTCGAGCCTGCCGTGAAGCTCGACGACTCGTCTGCAAATGAATGGTACCCGGATGTGCAGGTCGATTCCGCGGGCGTGGTTCACGTGGTTTACTATTCAACAAAAATCGCAACGGATAACCGCGAGTTGTACTACACAAGATCATTCGATTACGGCGTGACTTTCGAGACCCCTGTCCGGATTACTGACGCGGTTAACGACTCCCGCATTCCGAAACTCGCGGTCGGTCCCGGCGACAGCATCAATGTCGCCTGGCATGACGACCGTCTGGCCAACAACAGCTATGACATTTATTACAAAAGGTCCGACGACGGCGGAGATACATGGGGCTTGGATGTTAATGTCGCCAATATGAGCGGTTCCAGCGAGGAGGTCGCGATATCGGTCGGCGGCGACGGCGTTATCCATGTGACCTGGGAAAGAGCCGCCGGCGGATGGAACTCGAGCAATGTCTTTTATTCGAGGTCTGTCGATGACGGGCTGACATGGAGCGCTCCGTTCCAGGTAACAACGGGCGAATACAACAATAACGGCGCGCATTCCGATGTGGATGCGGACGATCTTGGCAATGCCTACATCGTCTTCCATTACATGCCGGACGCCAACTACGCTGAAATCAGCGTACTGATCAGCCATAATTCCGGCGCAGACTGGGATCCCATATTCGAGATTACGAATAACGGCGTTCCCGACAGCCGTCCCGCGATCCATGTAAATCCCGACAGCAGCTTCATCGACATCGTTTTCAGGTCGAGGGCGATCGACACGTGGGATATCTTCCACACGTACTCGAAGGACGGGCTTGCGACCTGGGAGGACCCGGTACAGATTTCGTATTCGACATTCGGCGACGCTCGCGAACCGGTTGTCGTAAGGGCGCCGAATAAGAACATCTTCGCGTTCTGGGAAGACCTCAGCGACCCCTCCGGCAGCTATAATGTCTTCTGGAACAGGTTTATTTATTAATGCCCATCCCATTGGTGTCATGGCCATCCTGGCCATGGAATTTCAGCGTCATCCGCATCCGGCGGATGCTCAATAATTACTAATCAAATTTCTATTCCCCTTGCGACATCTCCTCGTCCATCATGTATAATTTGCGTGATGGAATATCATCCCGAACAGCATTCTGACTGGGCAAGACTCCAGCTTCGAAAAAAAATCAACGCCAATTATTCGAAAATCGGCCACGATGTCTACGATCTTACCCTCGAGCTGCTCGCCCTGAGGCCGTCCGACGACCTCCTTGACATCGGCTGCGGTTTCGGCGATTTCGCGATGAAAATCAGGTCGTACGGGCATCTCGGACGGCTTGTCGCCATCGAGCCGGGCCGTGAAATGATCGAGGAGGCTCGACACCACGCATCAGATATGAAATACATGATCGATTTTCGGGTCGCTAATCCCGAAAACCTGGACTACCCGTCCGGCTCGTTCGACTGCGTCACCTCGCTTTTTACACTCGAACGGGGCGAAACGGGAAAAATAATATCGGAGATGGGCAGGGTGATCAAAGGCGAGGGCAGGGTAGTCGTGAGCACATGGTCGAGGTCCAGCTTCCCGCTTCTCGAAGACCTGAAAATCCGGGCGCAAGACCGGTTCGGATGGTTCCTCGGGAGCGAATCCGCAGCCAATTGCGACAGCGAGAGCGTCGGCGAGGTCCTCAGGAGGTATTTCGCGAAGGTTGACGAGTTCAGATACGATGATGCCCTGCAGTATCCCGACGCGGAGGTACTGGTCGACCTGTTCAGAAGCGCGAGGGGAACCTGGAATGAGAAAATCAATGAGAAAGAGTGGGACAGGATTGTCGATTGGGCGCGAGAGCAGGCGCTGGAGCTTATTCCGGAACATGGGTACGCGGAGGATCCGAAGGTTTTTTCGCTCTTCAGGTGTTCAGTTCCCCTGGGGATGTGACGATAAAAATAATGGTCTTTCCGGTTTCCCTGAACCATTTCATACGTAAATGGGTCTTGAGGTCGGGACCATCCCGTAAAACAGTTCATAACCCGCACATTTAAACTGAAATTATTATGGGGTTAAGCCTTGACATCGGCAGGGTGAACGTGTATATATTTGGTAGTTGGGCTATCTGCCGAAACTACCCCGGATCCCCTTAGAACTGGCACACACTTGTGGTTTTCCCGATTCCGGATTTTATTGTTTTTAACAATTTCCATATTGAACCAAAGTGTATGTCTTGAAGGGCCATCAAGTACAACTAGCTGATTACCCATTGAAAGCGCCCGGGCTCGCGCGCGAATATGAATAAATTTAATTTTGAGGCGCTGAATAAATCTGATAAGCCGGGACCAGACGAGTTTTATTGAAACGCATGTGCGCTGTAAAGCGGACTTTGACTTGATGAATGCGTGCGGTTAAGGCTTGAAACAAAGGCATACCTGTCCGGGTTAGATACTTGGATGAATGGACAGGATCGATAAAATTATATATCACAATTTCAGACCAAATCGGACAATTTTCGAATTCAGACTGAATCAGACGATTTTTGAATTCAGACTGAATCAGACGATTTTCTAATTGAGACTAAATCAGACGATTTTTGAATTCAGACTGAATCAGACGATTTTCTAATTGGGACTAAATCAGACGATTTTTGAATTCAGACTGAATCAGACGATTTTCTAATTGAGACTAAATCAGACGATTTTTGAATTCAGACTGAATCAGACGATTTTCTAATTGAGACTAAATCAGACGATTTTTGAAATAAACTCCCCGATGCATCGTCGAAGCCGAGCTTCCGGCGGCCGGGGGGAAATAAATCCTGATAGTACATATCTTGTATGGAGTATTGATTTGACAGACACACGTGGAAGACGACATTTTCGTCCGCGCACATCACGTCCCGAACTCGAGGACGATCATGGAGCGTCAACAACATTGAACGGAACGGACAGACGAGACAGAAACAGACCGGCCAACAGAGGCGGTGGACGCCGCTACGAGCCTGAATACAAGACCGTGAATGGGATCGATGAGGTACTTAAAAATTGTCCCGAAATCGAAACTCAGGACGGCATCGGAGACGGCAACGGCGGTGCCGGCCGCGGCAACGGCGGTGGAAGGCCAAAACCTATGGACATTGCTACACTTGAAGTGAAAACACTCACCGACCTCAGGACCATCGCGAAGGAAGCCGAGATCCCCGGGATCACGACATTGAAGAAAATGGACCTGATCCTCGCGATCCTACAGGCGAATGCCAAGCAGACCGGCAACGAATTTGCTAACGGCACGCTTGAAATCCTGCAGGAGGGATATGGTTTCTTGAGGCGCAACGGTTATATACCGTCGCCGGACGACATCTACGTATCCCTGAGCCAGATCAAGAGATTCGGGCTTCGCACCGGCGATGTCATCCAGGGACAGATTCGTCCGCCAAAGGACAACGAAAAATATTTCGGCCTGCTCAGGATCGAGGCAATCAACGGCAGCGACCCGGATATCGCCAAGGACCGCCCCAATTTCCAGAAACTGGTCCCGATCTTTCCCGAAAAGCGCCTTATTCTTGAGACAAGCTCGAATATTATATCGACACGTCTGATCGACCTGATCTCCCCGGTCGGTAAAGGCCAGAGGGGACTCATCGTCAGCCAGCCGAAAGCCGGTAAAACTGTGCTTCTAAAGATGATCGCCAACGCGATCAGCGAGAATCACCCTGAGATGGTCCTTATGGCGCTTCTCATCGACGAGCGTCCTGAAGAGGTCACCGATTTCGAAAGAAGCGTGAAGGGCGAGGTTGTATCCTCGACTTTTGACGAGCGTCCCGACCATCACATCCAGGTCGCCGAAATGCTTCTGGAGAAGGCGAAGCGGCTTGTCGAGCACGGACGGGATGTCATTATCCTTCTCGACAGCATCACCCGACTCGCGCGCGCGTATAACCTGGTCATGCCGTCGAGCGGTAAAACCCTTTCCGGCGGACTCGACCCGAACTCGCTTCATAAACCCAAGCGTTTCCTTGGCGCCGCGCGTAATATCGAGGAGGGCGGTTCGCTCACAATCATCGCGACAGCCCTTGTCGAGACCGGCAGTCGCCTCGATGACGTCATCTTCGAGGAATTCAAGGGCACCGGCAACATGGAGCTTGTCCTGAACCGCGACCTCGCGAACAGGCGGATCTTCCCCGCAATCGACATCCTCAAGAGCGGCACGCGTCACGAGGAGCTTCTGTACAGCGAGACCGAGGTCGAGGCGATCCGGAATCTGCGGGCGATTATCAACAGCCTTGGCGACGACCATGGCACCGAGTTCGTGATCGACCGCATCAGCAACAAGGCGTTTCCGACCAATAAACAGTTCATCGAAGCCATCCCAGGATGGTACAACATCTTCCTGAAGGGCGACATGAGACGTAACGGCGCCAAGATCATGAACGGCGGCATGCGGTAAGTCAACACTATGAAATTCTTGCACTTATAATATTCGCACGGAGGGAAGGCATCCTTGCCTTCCTGCCTGAAGCCATCCCTGGCTTCAACTCTGGAACAAATACAACCCGATCTTTTCCTCTTGCTACCGAAGTAGATCGGGAACATACAGCCGGCCCGCCTCGGCGGGTCGGTTTTTTTATGTCCCCCAAAAATACCCGCCCCACATAGCATTCACTATTTACGTAGCATGCGCTATTCGCGTGGCATGCGCGGCCCGCGCATGATCCCTGAATCCCTACCTAATCCCCCCCTATATATGTCGCCTGTAAGCGGAGCGAGTCCGCGAGCGTAGCTTACAGGTGTTGCAGCTATTAACGATTATGTTATAATAAATTAACGATAATTTACTTGCGGCAGTTGCTGAAGCAAATATGCTTCCTGTGCCGCTGGTCATACTGACTATTCAGGAGATAGCACGATGAAAATCAAACCAACATGCTGGATGCCAGTATGTTTTTTATGTGCTCTTTACCTTCTGTCATGTTCAAGCGGAAGTCATGTTAATCAGAACCGCATTTCTCCTGTCATTCCAGATATAACAGCTGCGGGGACAGTGCCATTAGAGTCGACCGGACACATACTTTGGGGCTATTACCTGGTTCGTATTGACGAAAACGACTATTCGGCGGAGATTATTCCCATCAGGGTAACGGCGAGTCATTTGAATGTTCTCCAGTTCCTTGAGCAGGCTCCATGCACTGGCTGTTTCAAGCTGGCAGGCATCACTCCGAATCCGGACGGGACGCTGAATGTGAATGTCTCGATCCAGCATCCATTTACGAACATGAATCTTACAGGCTTCGATGTTCGAGGGATCGCGTTGTTCAACGGGAGCTACGTGTTCCCTGAATCAGGGCTTGTGATGCCGGACCGGACGAAAGGCGAAGGGGAGGTCGTGAATGCCGACGGATACACGGCTCTGTACAATCCGACCACAGTCGGCCATGGTCTTGAAAGTTATATGAAGGGCAAGCTGGCGACTGCGACTCCTCCAAATGCAACGCTGAACGGTTACAAGCGTTTCATCACAGATAATCCAGCCAACACCCGGAACGCATTCTATGCGGGAGAAGAAATAATCGTGACATTCCAGGTCGACATGCCGAATCCGCCGAACCCATGGATTTTCGGCTATGCCGTCGATGCAAGCTGGGCGCCGCCGATTAGCAAACCGGTTATTGATCCCATGACCGACTTCGGACCTGAGGCGAATTGCCCTGAGGGATGGAAAATCGAGGTTACCGATACACCTATAGGCAATGGTTTAACAGATTGCGGTGGGCAAACAAATTTTACGATCGATATTTACGACTGGCAGGGGAAAGATGATGCTTATCCGGTAGTCGTTGAATGTCCGGAGTTGTTCGACGGAGAAGTCGAGGCGACGTGGAAAGCCGATGGAATCGGTTTCACAATTCATGAGGCGGTTGTGGAGAACGCCAAAAACGCACCGGCGGGATTTTACAGATGTCTTGTGAGCAAGGAAGCTCAGGAGAATGATCCTTTGAAACCCTGGCTCGACATTACGGCCTACCAGCTTCATGAGGTCGAAGTGGTAGTCGCGACAAAGATGCCTCCGACGGCAGTGGCGGATGCGAGTCAACTGAGCGCATATGTTGATGAAATTATCTCCTTCGACGCATCAGGCTCGTATGACAACGACTGCGGCAACCAGTCGATTGTGAATTATGAGTGGGATTGGAGCAGCGACGGGACGTATGACCAACAAGGTGTTCAGGCTGATCACTCGTGGTCAGCTGAGGGAATCTACCAAGTACAGCTCAGGGCTACTGACGACGAAGCGCAGACAGACACTCTGGATGTGCCTCTGGAGGTTATTATTCTATCTGACGACGGGACCGTTAGCTGGGCGAAACGCGCCGGAGGAACAAATGATGATTATGGATCTGGAATCACGACACTTTCGGACAATTCGACAGTCGTGACAGGATGGTTTAATGGATCGGCCACATTCGGACCGGGCGAGCCGAACCAGACAGTCCTGACTACCGCTGGATTTTGCGATATCTTCATCGCTCGTTACAACCCGGACGGCGCACTCGCGTGGGCGAAAGGCGCCGGAGGCTTTGCTGCTATCGGCAATGCAATCACGACACTTTCGGACAATTCGACAGTCGTAACAGGATATTTTTATGGATCGGCCACATTCGGACCGGGCGAGCCGAACCAGACTGTCCTGACTTCCGATGGAGGTCAGGATATCTTCATTGCGCGTTACAACCCGGATGGCATACTCGCCTGGGCGAAACGCGCCGGAGGAGCATCTGATGATGAGGGCTATGGAATCACTACGCTTTCGGACAATTCGACTGTCGTGACAGGACAGTTTTCTGAATGGGCCACTTTCGGACCGGGCGAGCCGAACCAGATAGTCCTGACCTCCGCTGGTTCTGTGGGAATCTTCGTCGCGCGATACAACCCGGATGGAACACTTGCCTGGGCGGCAAGCGCCGGGGGAGCAGATTTTGATAAAGGCTATGGAATCACGACGCTTTCGGACAATTCGACAGTCGTGATAGGAGAATTTTATGACTCGGCTACATTCGGACCGGGTGAACCGAACCAGACAGTCCTGACTTCCGCTGGATTTGATGATATCTTCATCGCGCGTTACAACCCGGACGGGACACTAGTGTGGGCGAAAAGCGCCGGAGGAGCATCTTGGAATGATCTGGGCAATGGAATTACCGCGCATTCGGACAATTCGACAGTCGTGACAGGCTGGTTTGAAGCATCGGCCACATTTGGACCTGGCGAGCCGAACCAGACAGTCCTGACTTCCGATGGAGGTCAGGATATCTTCATCGCGCGTTACAACCCGGACGGCACACTCGCCTGGGCGAAAAGCGCCGGAGGAGTATCCAGCCCTGATTCAGGCTATGGAATCACAACACTATCGGACAATTCGACGGTCGCGACAGGATCTTTTTCAGAATCTGCGACATTCGGAGCGGGCGAGCCGAACGAGACAGTCCTGACTTCCGCTGGAGATGGAGATTGGGATATCTTCATCGCGCGTTACAACCCGGACGGCACACTCACCTGGGCGAAAAGCGCCGGCGGAGCATCTGGCTATGATGAGGGCTATGGAATCACGACGCTTTCGGACAATTCGACAGTCGTGACAGGAAGGTTTGAAGCATCGGCCACATTCGGACCGGGCGAACCCAACGAAACAGTCCTGGCTTCCGATGGAGCTTACGACATCTTCATCGCGCGATTCGAACCATGATCTGTGGTTGACTTCTGACAGGGTTCCTGTGCCCGGAAAGAGAAAAATACGAAAGAATACGGGATCAACCAGGGGCAAAAATAGAGAAAAAATTCAGGATTCCTATCCTATAGCATCCCTTACAATCCCCAGCACATGTTGCAAGGTCTCTTCCGGACTCCAGGCCGTGTTGTCGATCGGGATCGCGTCACGCGCGGCTTTCAATGGTGACGCCTCGCGGGTCTGGTCGTTGATGTCGCGCGCGAGGATCTCGGCTTTCGTGTCCTGGAAGTGGCGGTAGATGTTCGGGTCTTCGCCGGAGTCGGTCATTCTCCTCTTTGTGCGCTCGTCGAGCGTCGCGGTGAGAAAAATCTTGACCTTCGCGTCCGGGAACACGACGGTGCCGATATCGCGGCCCTCGACCGCGATCCCCCTGGCGCCCGATGCGAACAGCCTGTCGGCGATCACCCTCTGAACTCTGACAAGCGCGTGCCGCACGTTCGGATTTTTGCTGATAACGCTCGCCGCCCCGCTGACCTCCGATGTCCTGATCAGGTCGGTGACATCGCTCCCGTCCAGAATGACCCTTCCCTCGGACTCTCCTGTGTTGTCCGGAAGAAAATCGATTAAGACATACTGCGCAATTTTTGTCGTGGCTTCAAGGTCGTAAGGATCGACATGATTTTCGAGCGCCTTGAGAGCGATCGCGCGGTACGTGGCTCCGGTATCGAGGTAGGTCAGACCAAGCTCGCGGGCGAGTCCTTTCGCGAGCGTGCTTTTTCCGCAGCCTGCGGGACCGTCGATCGCGATGATGAAATGTTCTTCGGGTGTCATAGTTCTTATGTAAAGTATACCACACGCGTCAGGCTTAATCTGTCTTAATAATATTCGGCAGTATCACTCTCCGTGCAATGAAGGACCGGCTGGTCGGCGGACGCTGACCACACCGTAAAGCTGTAACCCATTTCGGTTGCCGAGTAATTGTAGATCCGTCCCCCGATAAACGCGCGTTTCACTTTTTCATACTCATTGAAGGGGAGAATATCGTAGAGCAGATGCGGTGACGGGTCGGGGTAAGCACCGTACAACGTTTTGAAATCCAGAAATGCGGACCTGACATAACCGACTGCCTCGTCGACATCGAGGTCGGTCGAAATCTGCGGCTCAGTGAAGGCATCGGGGGTAAACAGCAGCACGGTTCGATGCTCCCTGTCCAGAACCGCGAGCCCGTCCGATGTTACGACAGCGTCATCGAGCGTATGTCCCGGCGCACCCGACATCAGCCTGTTCGTCCAGATACCATCAAGGTGCAAATTTTCGGCATTCAGGCGAAAAATCTCGCCGTCATCGATTGTCACGTAAATTTTTCCGTTGACATTATCAGTGGCGAGGAGCCTGCAGCCAAGAATTCCGAGAGTTTCGTTTTCGGTCGGTCCGGAAAAATCTTCATTCATGAAAACCCATCTATTAACGAGGCTGAAGTCCTCGCCGACCAGCATCCATGCGACGATTTTATCGGGAACCCTTCCAATTCGGGCGTGCGCGATGACACGGTCGTTTAGATAGCCGGGATACGGTGTCCATGTCCCGTTGTTATCGATCCCGCCGAACGGCGAGGATGTATCGGTGGCTCCGAGCGCCGCGGCTGTCCCGTCCGGACCGGAAATTATGTCGGAAACGAAGCATTCGACACCCGTCATGCTTTCAATATTCAAATCGAGCAGGCGATTTCCCGCACGGTCGTATCGCCTGAAAAAATTCGAGTACGGAGCTTGTTCGGTGAGGTCTTCAGGCACGGTACTTCCGGTGTCGCCGTCGCCGGGAATCACCAGCGGAAATTCCGTAACGCCGAACCAGATATCGCCGTCATCCGTTACTGCGAGTGATGTCAGCCGCCGGATGAAATCCATCAGCGGTTCCCTGAATACCCATTCTATAGGTGCAGATTTGGAATCGGATTCAGTTCCGGAGCCGAGAGAGAACAACCCGGAGCCTGAGGACATCGGCAGACGCGCAATTCCCCAGGACTCGGAAACCGGGTCGGAGATGATGTCGTCCCAGTAAAGGCTGCCGTCGCGTCCGGACGCAAGCCTGTGCGGAGCGATCATCGCCGGAATTCCCATCGGGATGTGCATTACCTCGATCTCCCGATCGAGTCTGGGGTCCCAGATGTAGATGCCCCAGCCGTCGCTCTCCTGCGACAGAACATGGTAACGGCCGGTCGAATCGATTGAAACTGCTGTCGGCGGTGTTACCATCTCTTTCACGGCGGTCACAGTTCCGTCGGGATCCATCATGATCAGGGCGTACCCCACCGAGAGTTTTTCCCTGAGCGTGTCCTCGAGGAAAAAAAGCGTTTCCTCGTCATCGTTCATGAAACAGCCTTCACGTATGTTGTAGTACTCGTCGCGATCTTCCGGGACGCTGAGGTCGCAGAGGACAGCGCCTATAGCTATACTGCCGTCCGGGCCGGTAGCGATGTCGAGCGGTGAAACGAAATTGTCGAGAATGCCGTCCAGACTAATCCGCCACTGGATGATCTTGTTGGAGTCGACGAGGAGGAGGTCGGGTTGTTCGTAAATCAGAAATCCCAGCGGATGTCCGACAGCGGTGTCGATGTGAAGCACACTGCCGGTGAGGTTGATCGATTCGAGCGTGCCCGATGAGACGTTTACCAGTATACGACGTCCCACGGCCCAGACGTCTCCACCGGGGCCGGTAATCATGCCGTTTACACGCAAACCGGGATCGGGAATTCGCTCTATGAAATCTCCGGTCTCAAAATCAAACCTCTCGGCGATCGCTCCGGACCATGTTGACGGGACCGCCCAGATGCTGTCGGAGCTCAATGCGATGCGGTCCAAACCCCACGGTGTCGGCAGTATATCTGCGGGAAGGCTCGCGGCATCGGGGAGTGGGATTGTCGGTACCCCTGTTTTGAGAACTGAACCGGTTTCGTCGATGAATTTCACTCTTGCCATGTTGTTCCTGCCGTCGACAAGCATGTAGCCGGAATCGGTGACGGCAAAACTTTCGAGCGAGAGGCAGGATTCCGGATCGTCGGCGACAAGAATTTTAATCCCGGAAGCTGATGGAATGTCGACAGCAATCGCTGAGCTTACAGGGAGAAGCAGTAAAAGAATCAGAGATGGGATTAGTCTATTCATCTTAAGGGTAAAAACAATTAATTTATTTAAGGCCGGCGGGAATTATAACACTCCGGAGGATCGAGTCGCATTGCTAACCGCCTCGCAGGAATGCCCCGAGAAAGCTCAGACCGATAAACGCGATCATTCCGGGCCATCCCATAGGGCTGAATGAGATTCCTATCAGTCCGAACCCGAAAATATACCCGAAAAGAAAGCCGCAAATTCCGAGGATGATTACGTCCCAGAGGATGTAGATTTTATTATAGACGCCCTGCCAGTACCTGTGGTCGGTTTCGGTCATTGTCCCCAACATTTCAGGATCGACTCCCTCCTGCCACATTCTCTGTTTCAACTGGCTGTTAACGATGGGGTTGATTACAAACGCGGTGATTCCGTAAAGAACGGCGAATCCAATAATAATGGGAAGATAATCCATGGGAACACTTCTCCTGAGATGGACATGCTGGGTGAATGATAAAGTACGGAATTTAATATGGCAATCTAAAAACAGACTGTGCCGGGATTATGGACGTACATGCTCATCTATGTCATTTCTGGCCCACTCTACTGTGTATGTCCCATCATGGTTGAGTTTGATATCGACACTGTCGTCGCCCGGGCCGTCCAGGGTTCCCCGGCCAATATCGCATTCCAATGCGCCTTCGTTATCGCCCCAATCGGTTCTGAAAATGTTTTCAGAAACGACTCCGCAGCCACCAGGCGCTTCTCTAGTGAAAAAACCAACTCGTTCCTGTCTGGGATGCTGCCAAGGTGAATAATCGTCGCCGCTCCATGAGCCAAAATGGCCTGCTGAAAAAATTACATAGGTGGGTTTGATTTTTAGGAAGAAATTATCATTCATAGCAGTGCTTGAGCCGTGGTGGGGGGCAATGAGTACATCCGCAGAGATGTCGATGTTGTTCTCGACCATATAATCCTGACCGGCTCCGCATGAATCGCCCGTGAACAGCACAGAATGACCGCCATACGTCAGTCTGATAACAATGCTGGTTTCGTTGCCATCATCACCGCCGGATGGGGGATTTCTCCAGCCTCCAAGCAGATCGATGTTATCGACATTGTCTCCGTCCGGGTCGAATACGGGATAGATGCCATCGTTAGCGTCAGGATTCCCAATGCTTTCAACGTAGTCCTCGACCATAACATCCAAACACCCATTCGGGTTACTTGAATTTTCGTTCTCAATCGCGTCGACAATCCACTTGTTGAGAAAATAACCCTGATGATCATTCTCGTAACCGGTCATAAGCGCCTTATTAACGTGGTATTGGTCAAAGATATACGGAACAGCATTGTAATGGTCTTCGTGAGCATGGCTGATTACAAGTAGATCGATGACTGCGGGGTCTCCGGGTCCGCATGGTATTAATTCAGCGAGCTGGTCCTTGATTGCACAGTATCCGGAATTGTATTCAAGCTTCTCGTTGTACGAAAATTTATTGGGCCCTTTTACCTTCACGCCTGCATCAACGACGATAAAGTGGTCGCCAGGATATTTTATGATCGTACAGAGTCCCTGACCGCAGTCTACAATCCTGATAAGCACACTGTTCGCGTCTTCAGGATCTGCCTGGACGATACAACTCAGAAGAAGGACCAATGCGGCGAATGTCAGCAGTTTCCTCATCTCTACGCTCCTTTTCTTTTACCTTGCTCCTCTGAGGGAGACAATTGTTTTTACCGGTCGAATTAAAGCATATTAAACCTTAGATATAATGTCAACGTATCCGATTTTGTGTCCCGGACTATGGGGGCAACTGTAGCGCTGACCTCCCGGTCGGCTGTAACGCTGACGTCCCCGTCGGCACAATCGAGGCTGCCATGTTGATTGTTGATTCGCGGACGGGACGTCCCCGCTCCAGCCGACCGGGAGGTCAGCGCTACGAGAGGAATTGGTATAAATTGACCTCCGGTTAATCGCGGTGATATCATCACGCACCAACCGTTCTGCGGATTTCATTGAGGAGATGTCATGCCTGAGAGCAAACTTACACTCGACACCATCACGTCTCTCGCCAAAAGGCGGGGTTTTATCTTTCAGTCGTCCGAAATCTACGGCGGACTCGCGTCCTGCTGGGATTTCGGCCCGCTCGGTGTCGAACTTAAAAATAATGTGAAAAATCTGTGGTGGAAAACCATGGTCAGGATGCGCGACGATGTTGTCGGCATGGATTCGAGCATCCTAATGCACCCCGACGTGTGGGTCGCGAGCGGGCATGTCGGGGCGTTTCATGACATGCTCGTCGACTGCCTGAACTGCAAGACCCGCACTCGCGAGGACCAGCTCGAAAACGGCAAGTGCCCAAGGTGCGGAGGGGCGGAATTCACCGCGCCTCAGAAATTCCAATTAATGTTCCAGACACACGCGGGCTCGACTGAGACGGGCAAGATGGATGTCTGGCTCCGTCCCGAAACCTGCCAGGGGATTTTTGTCGACTTCAAGCAGGTTCAGTCGGTGTCGAGGATGAAGGTGCCGTTCGGAATCGCGCAGATTGGCAAGGCATTCAGGAACGAGGTCACGACGAAGAGTTTTATCTTCAGATCGCGCGAGTTCGAGCAGATGGAGATGGAATTTTTCTGCAAGCCTGAGACCGCCGATGAATGGTACGAAAGCTGGCGACAGGTTCGCTGGAATTTTTATGTCAACGCGCTTGGAGTCAATGAATCGAACCTGAGATGGGCTCCCCATGCGCAGGAGCACCTCGCTCACTATGCGCGTGCGGCTGTGGATATCGAGTATCAATTCCCGTTCGGCTGGCATGAGATCGAGGGGATTCACAACCGCACCGATTTCGACCTCAAGGCTCACCAGGAGCATTCCGGCAAAAGTCTCCTTTATCACGATCAGGAAACAAACGAAAAATTTATTCCCTGGGTGATAGAGACATCCGCTGGGGTCGAAAGAAGCATCCTTGTGACAATCATCGACGCGTACGCGGAGGATGAGGTCGGCGGCGAGGCGAGGAACCTCCTGAAATTCCATCCGGATGTCGCTCCGGTGAAGGTTGCGGTGTTCCCTCTTCAGAAAAAAGGCGGTATGGAAGAGGTCGCGATGCCGCTGTTCAGGGACTTACAGGAGCGGTGGAACTGCCAGTACGATGTCGCGGGAAATATCGGGAGACGATATCGACGTCAGGATGAAATCGGGACTCCGTTCTGCGTGACTGTCGATTTCGATTCGCTTGAGGACAAAGCCGCTACGATCCGGGACCGCGACACGACCGAACAGGTCAGGATTGGCCTCGACAATGTCAAATCGTGGCTTTTCGAGCGATTGAAATAGGTTCGCGCCGTCTTTTATAATACGTAACATCTCAACCATGTGAGTGAACGAGAGGAATCCGCTCCATTACTGTCGCGGTTCTGTGTGAGAATGTGTTACCAACAACAGAACCGCGACAGTTATGGAGCGGATCGAATGTCAAATGGCTGAGGTGTTACTAAAAAACAAAGGATGAATTTACGATGAAAAATTACATTCTGGCGGTTTTGTTCCTGCTGATTTTTGCGGGACCCGTTTTTGCCGAAACCGCTGACGATCAGGCAAAACCCAATATTGTCGGTCACAACATCGGCGTGATGCTTGTCCCGGATGAGAATAAACTGATGGCGAGCGATACGGTAACCATCGATCCGCCGTGCTCTGGCGAGTTTCGATTTACGCTGAATAAAAATCTTACAATTGCATCGATAACTTCCGGTGGTGAAGACCTGTCCTATGAAACCACTCCATTTGAAGAGGAAGGTTTCGGTGAGGAAGAACAGACCACGACTTTTCATTGGATCAATATCTGCCTTCCGGACGGCACGACTGAATTCAAGGTTAATTATGAGGGTGTAATTAACGAGCCCATCGATCCGAGCACTGCACTCGGACGCGCTCGAGGGGATTACACCAGCGGAATTATCTCCCCTGATGGAGTCTATCTATCATCATCTTCAGGGTGGTATCCGGACACCGAAACCGCAATGGCAACTTTTTATGTCATGGTCCAGCTTCCGAGTGAATGGCACGCCTGCACACAGGGAGATCTTTTAGACAGGAGCGCGATCGATTCACTCAATATCAGCTCCTGGGGAAGCGATATCGCGTCCGACGGCTGCGTACTCGTCGCGAATAAATATTTTATCACCACACGCGAAATCGACGGGGTCAACTGCAGCACGTATTTCTATGAAAATAATCCCGAGTTATCGGCTAAATTTCTGGATGCTCTGGAACAGTATCTCCCAATTTACACGGGGCTTCTTGGACCCTTCCCGTACAATCGGTTCGATGTTGCCGAGAACTTCTTCTCGACCGGCTACGGTATGCCGGCGTTCACGCTTCTGGGATCGCGAGTCCTCACGATGCCGTACGCTACACAGGAAGGGTCGCTCGCGCATGAGCTTGTGCATAACTGGTACGGGAATTACCTCTATGTCGACTGGGACAGCGGCAATTGGTGCGAGGGGCTGACATTTTTCTGCACGAATTATTACTGGAACATTCTTGGCGGGAAAACCGATGAGGAAGTAATCGATTTCAGACGCCGCGGAATGGTCAGGTACGCAATCGAAATCGATGATACGACCGCGTACCCGGTACGTCAGTTCCACACTAAGTGGACCGCTGCTGACGGCGTCATCGGTTACGACAAAACCGCTGCGATTTTCCTGATGCTCCACGATCTTGTCGGCAAGGATAAATTCTTCGAGACGCTTCGTCTGATGCTGGATCAGTACGGCGGCACGAAGGTCACGTGGGACGATTTCGAGACAGTGTTCGAGGAAGCGTATGGAGGTGACCTGTCGGAATTTTTCGCGGAATGGCTCGACAATCCCGATGCCCCGGTTCTGAGACTTGAGAATGTCGCTCAGGCTGAAACTGACGAAGGCTATGTGACCGAATTCAAGGTGATCCAGGACGGAGATAGATTTTTATTCCCGCTCAATGTCGAGGTAAAAACCGAAAGCGGCAATGACGCGTGGGTCAAGGTTTCACTATTCGACGGTGAGGGAGATTTCAGAGTCATCACAGACTCGCCCGCGGTGTCTGTCGAGGTCGATCCCGAGTACACCGTGTTCAGACGTCTCTCACGCCGGGAAATCCAGCCGTGCGTCAACAGCACGCTGGACGCCGATTCCATCCTCGTCATTCTTCCGAGCGGTGGAGAGAGCGACATGGTGGAAATCATGAATTACATGGGACCGAATCCTGAACCCAGGGAACTATCCGTAAAGCAGCTTTTTGAAGAGCAGGCCGATTCGATCGCTCAGGATAGGGAGAATGTCACGATTAAATATGACACCGATGTGACCGAGGAGGATCTTCGCGGCAACTCGATTATCTGTTACGGTTCCCCTGCGATAAACTCCTTAGCGATGCAGCTTGCCGGGGAGGCGGGGTCGATGATCAATCTGGATTTCGACAGGTTTTCGGTCAATGGTGTCGAGTATGCCGGTGAGGGCTCCTCCGCGCTCGTCTCGGTCAGAAACCCGTATAATCCCGATTGCGACATAACCTTCTACTTCGGTAACTCACCAAATGCGGTCTTCAAAGCATCGTATATTTTCTTCTACGGCTGGGATTCGTACGTCATTTACGATAACGGAACGGCAGGCGATCGCGGCGAATGGGGGATTGAACCGGGTCCGACGTATTACGCGTTTTAATTTGGTGTTTGTGAATATCAGGGAAAATATAAAATCTCCTGTGGCACGCACACGCGATATTCTGTGGCACGCACAGCGCGAGTCCTCGAGCGATGTGCGTGCTTCAATGAACGACATCAATCTAATTCCCGAGATCGGGAATTTTTTTCATAGAATCGGGTTCCGCGACGAGCATCAGGTTAGGACCCTGACGTAAAAGCTTCACAACTTTCAATCCCGCGCCTTTACATAAGCTTCTGATCTCCTCTTCGCTGTAAAACCTTAGATAAGTCCCGCTCATCATGCGCCAGATTTTCCTGAACGGCGCACGAAACGCATACCGGCCCGGAAACGAGGCTAAAAGCCCGCTCTTCGTGAATTTCGCGAGGTGGTTGAGCACCGATTGCGGGTCGGGAATGTAATCGAAGAACCCCATCGCGATTACATAGTCGAACGGCTCGGGGGTGTTGATATCGAGAATGTCCGAATGAATGAATTCGCACCTGACCGCGACACCGGCTTCTACAGAATTTTGCCGCGCGATGGCGAGCATGTTCTCCGCGAGGTCCGCGCCGACCACTTTCGAAGCGCCCCGCCTCGCGAATTCAACGCAGTAATGTCCCGGTCCGCATCCCGCGTCGAAAACGGTCTTTCCATCGATTGGTCCGAGTTCTCTGAAAGTGAAATCGAATCTCTCGTGAATATTCTTACGGGTGAGTTTGTCCCACGCACGGCCGACAAAACCTTTCCGGCCGGTGTAGATTGCGTCGAATCCGCATGCCTCCCGCTCGAAGGTCCGCCCGACTCTCCTGTGCACGGATTTCACAGGCCGGCAACCTCGCGAATGGGTCCGAATCTGAAATCATGTATCATTTTCGCGAGACGTCGTCCGGTCTTGCGAAGCGCCCAGTAATGTCGGAGCTTGAGGCTGCGTTTCATCGGCACTACGGGCTGGTCCGGATCGAATTCCCAGGGATGGAGATAAATTGTTAGCTGCTCGCCGCGATTATTCATTATGCGATATATGTGCTTAAGTGCCGCATAAGTGAAAAACCTGAAATATATCCCGCCCCCGCATGGGACATTGGTTTTCCCGAGGGGGAAGGTCGATACGGGAACCTCTATGATGCCCTCATCGGTTTTGTATGGAAGCCGTGGAGAGCCGGGGATGCCGTAGCGATAATTCACGACCGGGAAAATGCTCGAGTCGAACCTGATTCCCTGCCGGGCGAGGATATTTAAAGCCCAGAGCGAATCTTTCGTGATTGAAAAATACGGGGCGCGGTAGCTGACGGGACGCTGTCCCGTAATACTTTCAAGCTTGTCCAAACTTGACGTGAGATCCGATTCGAATTCTTCAGGAGTTTGTTTGTAGATGAATTCATGATTCCGACCATGCGTCCCGACCTCGTGACCCCTCCCGTGGATCTCCTCGACAAGCTCCGGATGCAGGTCGGCTACATGTCCCAGGACAAAAAATGTGGCTTTGGTGTTGCCGCTATCGAGGATGTCGAGAACCGTGCGGGTCGAGTTGACAATCCGGTCCTCGCAGCCGGGCCATTGATCGGGGGTGAGATCGATGCAGTGGTACCAGTCCTCGACGTCGAATGTCAGAATATTATTCACGGATGTTTCACGCGTGGCCGATGAACATTATAGCGCGATTCGGCCTGCCCGGGTCGCGCGGTGGTCCGGAATTTCCCTGTTTTAATCTCCGATGCGATTCGGTTGCTCTCGCTCAGTACCTGACCCATCGACGAGTAGGTCCATCTGCCGTACCGTCCGATCATAACTACGCCATTTTCATCGAGAAAATTTCGCGCGTCCGATAGAACCTGCCTGTTTTCCAATGAGAACACGACATACGCAGGATCCGCAATGAGGAGGTTCGAGTCGATTATTCTGTGATTTTTATTCAGGAACCCGGTACGTTTTATATCTTCGATAACGGTATCGGTAAGCATTTTAGCGTCGCGAATCGGCGATTCGGAAGGTTCGACGATTTCTGCCATTACGCCCCAGCCGTCGGGAGGGGCAAGCATCGGGTCGAACTCATGCATGAAAATCAGCCGGTTGAAAATAATGTCCTCAAGAGAATTATAGCGCCAATAACCCGTTCCGGCAGGTCTTTCTCCCTCTATACTCAGCGCGATATTTATTACGCGGTTGCAGGTAAGTTTTTTTAGTCTTTTTCGAAGGCTCACCGGTGTCTGTCTGCAGAGCTTCAGAAAAACGGGCAGGGGAATTGTGGAGATAAGAGTGTCGGTGAATTTGTACTTCTCAATCCCATTCCCGATTTTGGCGGTTACGGTTTTTGCGTCAAGGTCGATTTCAACAATCTCACTATTCAGCCTGATTTCGGGCACATTTTTGGCAAGGCAGTGCGTCAGGACCTCCATTCCGCGGATTTTCGATCCTGCTGCCGGACGCGGGTAATAAGCCCTTGAATTGTAGCCGTCGAATACGGTGTCCGGTTCCAGAACGCTCCGGAGGGCTTTCTCCAGGCTAGTCGGCTCGATGTTCCAGGTAAATTCGTCGGTCGCGAGCGACGACAGGTCGCGCTTCCACAATTTATTATTGTACGGGAAAAAAAATTCCCTGCACAATGTCGGACCGAAGGTCGTTTCCAGCATAGACCTGAAATTCCGTTCATTCTGAGGCAGCGGAGCGTTGGAAAGACGTGAAATCTCAAGAAGCGCCGATACAACCGTCTCATTGTCCAGGGCTCCGAGATGGAACTGTATCGGAAACCGAGCCGTGCCGCTCAACGTATCCACCCACGCCTCTGGCTTGCAGGGAGCAAGGTTGCCATCAAGGAGTTTTTTTATTATCGATTCAGTAGGTTCATCGGGGAAGTAGAGAATATGAAGGACCTTGTCGAACCAGTAGTCGCCGAATCGCTCGGTTATTACAAGGCCGCCCGGACGGTCGCTCTTTTCGAGGACAATTGCGCGGTCGCCGAGAGCCGATGCTGTCGCGAGTCCCGCTATGCCCGCTCCCAGAATAAGAAAATCCGACGATTCTGCCAAGTGACACTACTCCTGGAATCAGATAACATTCAATTTATAATGATTATAAGATATAATTGATGCAAAGCACAAGTCCGCGCAGTGGGTTTTTAGCGAAATCGAGCCAAATTTTATAGAATAGAATAGACTGGAAGCGATACCGTGCTACAATCACCACCATGAAAATAGCTTGTGTCATTGTTTCTGCCGGGCAGGGGACACGTCTTGGCGATGAATGGAAACACACGCCCAAGGCGCTCGTTCCGATTCTTGGACGTCCCATGCTCTATTACTCGCTGAATGCGTTCGACGATTTCAACGGGATCGACAATAGGGCGGGCATCACCCGGTTTGTCGTGACTTCGCCGCCGGACCATGTCGCGAAATTCGAAAAAATAATCGCGAGCTGGGGATTTTCGATTCCGACCACCGTCGTAAAGGGCGGTGAGACTAGGTCGGAGAGCGTGTCAAACGCCCTTACCGCACTTGAAAAGGATTCCCCGGACATTGTCATGATTCACGACTGTGCGCGATGCTGCCTGACATCATCTATGATTAAAAAATTATCCTCCAAAATTCCGAGTGGAGATGGTGCGACGCTTGCGCATCCGCAATCCGACACGCTCAGGCTGGTACTGGATAACAGGATCTCAGATGAGCTCCAGAGGGATGTGGTCGCCTGCATCGAAACGCCCCAGGTGTTCCCATACAGGCGGATTCTGGAATTGCATCTTAATGTCCCGAATGATCCCAAACATCATGATCCGCCTCCCGATGATACAACGCTTTTTACAAGGGCTGGCGAAACCGTGCACGTTGTTTATCACGGCGAAAATAACATAAAGGTGACGTATCCCGAGGACATCGGCGCTGCGGAGGGGATTTTATTCTCGCGCGGATGGATGGATGTCGGCGATGAGGAGGAGTGAATGGCGAAAGATGTGGAAATAATTACTGAGTACCGGGTCGGAATCGGCTACGACGTTCACAGACTCGTCGAGGGCAGAAAACTCATCCTGGGCGGTGAAAAAATCGACCATCCGACCGGGCTTCTGGGGCACTCCGACGCGGATGTCCTAACTCACGCAATTATGAGCTCAATACTGGGAGCGATGTCGGCGGGGTCTCTCGGCGACCATTTTCCCGATACGGATTCGCAATATAAAGGCATAAAATCAATCGATCTCCTCGAACGCGTGAGAATCCTGATGGAGGAGGGCGGATGGGAGATCGAGAATGTCGATTCGATGGTCATCTGCGATCAACCGAGACTCGGTAAACATATGGAGAACATCAGAATGAACCTTTCGGAGGCTTTGCGTGTTCATATAGACCGGGTATCTGTTAAGGCGACAAGTACCGAGGGGCTTTCTTTCACTGGAACCGGCGAGGGCATAGCGGCGCAGGCCGTGTGCCTTTTGAAAAGATATATCGAGGAGACCGAAAAGCCATCGAGCAAGGCGAAAAAGTCATCTGTACGTAAGAAAAAAGAAGTCGAGAAGGTCCGGCCTCTCCCTAAAGTAAAAAAAGGGGAGTTTAAGGATGTCGTTGTGTGGACCGATGGCGCTTCGGAAGGTAATCCCGGACCGTCCGGAATCGGAATCGTGTTCGAGAAGCCTGACGGGTTTGAGATCGGGCAATATTCCGAAAGCATCGGTGAATTCACGAGTAACCAGGCCGAATACAGGGCGGTGCTAAAAGCGGCCGGGATATGCGTGGAATGGGGAGTTGAGAGGTTTAGCCTGAAGTCCGACAGCGAGTTACTGGTCAGGCAGCTCAACGGCGAGTACAGGGTTAAAAACGAATCGATACAGAAGTTATTTTTTGAATTATCGGCTGTCCTGAGGAAATTCAAAGGCTGGACAGCGGATCATGTTCCAAGAACAAAGAACGAAAAAGCTGACAAGTTAAGTAAACTGGCCTTGAAAAAACCTGGCTGATACATATACTTAGAAAGTTTGGGGAGCAGGCGAGGCGATCGCCCGCCGGAGCGTAAGCGAAGGCGGGAGGAAAGTCCGAGCACCATAGGGCAAGGACGCTGGGTAACTCCCAGGCGGCGCGAGCCGATGGAAAGTGCAAAGAAACCAGACCGCTCGCCACGGCGAGTAAGGGTGTGAAGGTGGGGTAAGAGCCCACCGGCGGGCTGGCGACAGTCCCGCGTCAAGTAAACCCCGTCCGGTGCAAGTCAAAAAGGGACGCTAAGGGGCTGCCCGCCCTGTCCCAAGGTAGACGCTAGAGGTGTCCGGTAACGGACATCCCAGATGGATGATTGCCGTCCGCCACAGCGGAAGACAGAACTCGGCTTACTGCCGGCTCCCCGAATCCGGACTTGGCAGCGTTTAAAACGGGATATTATTGGAGTATGGAAAATCATACCCAATCAGGGACGAAAAGACTGGTGAAAAACATGTACAGGCATCTATTGACGATCTCAGCGGTAATCTTGTTATTTGCGCTTGTCACCGCATGCGGCGGGGTAGCGTCGAATCCTACAATCCCTCCTATCCCCCAGGGGGGGCAGGGCCCTAACCCGCCCGGTGGAACAGACAAGGAGACAAACCAGGGACTTCCCGCCGGACTTGGTGGACAAGCCCAGGAACAAGGCGAAGAAATATTACAGGGCAACTATGAGCAGTTATGGCCTCAGGGGATGGATGCGATGGAGAAAGGGCAAATCGTCAATGCTGCGCAGTTTTTTATGAGCGCATATGCTGTCAATCAACAGAGCGCCGAGGCCGCGCTCGCATATGCTATCACGGATGTAATGCGCGACCACCGTAAGTACGCGGTCTTTCTACATCCCGGCGTCGACAGGCTTTTCATGAATACTCCCCTGATTGGACACTCCGAAGTTTTTCCAAACCCGTTTCTTACCGAGGACTCGTATTTTCTAAGGCTTGCGGCGCTTGGAAACAACATTCGCAAACTTTACCCGGCGGCAGCGTATCCGGTTGTCGGTCCTGCGGATTCTGAACTTTCGTTCAATGCCGAGACATTGAAAGCAATTAAGGCCCTGAAGGAACAAATGGATGCCCATCAGGACGCACCCGGACAGGCGGGCACGCCACCACCGGTTGGGGGTCCTGCGGACGTCCCGGATGAAAGCGGGGGCGCCCCAATCGCTCCCGATAACCCGAATCCAGATGAACATCCAACCGGGTACGACCCTCCAAAGGACCTGTCGAATGTATATAAGGACATGCCGCCAAAAGTAGGACCCGTAAAGCAGGGGACGATGCCGCCAGATCAGATTTTTGGTTCTATTGGAGACAGACCACCGGATAATCCGGAGGGGGCCGGTGGCGGCCCGACAGCAGGGCTGGGCGGTATTGCTCCACCAGCAACGCTACCTGAACGTCAGGAAACCATCTCTGAAGATGAATGGGCTAACTTCATGACATCGTACCGGGAGACAGCTCAAAGGGATGGGGCCGATATTATCATTTCGGCTAGTTTCCGCGAGAACCTGGCAAGGCTTCACGAGGGTATCCAGGAACAAATATCCAATCTTGAAGCTGTTCGGACAATTGCTGAAGCTCCCGGATTCAGTTTGTCGCTGCCGTTCAATGCCCTTGACGGCGCTCAGAAAGTTACATTGCTGTTCGATGTTGACGATTACCACCTCATTCTTGATTACTACAAAATGCTTGATTCGCTGCTTAAGTATGTCGAGGCATACAACAGCGACGTGCCATATTTCCTGACATCGTCCGAGATCGAAGACAAGAATACTGACAATATTCTGTCGCCGGATGAGTATCTCCCCCCGGCGCCCTTCGGTACGCTGACGGAAGAAGGGAAAGATGAGTTGGGAGCGATGCTCTCTGAGTTTATCGTCACGCTGTCCGGACTGAGCAACGATATGCAGCCGCTTCTCAGCGCGGCACGCGAATTTCAGGCAGGCGATCCCGAACCTAAGGAACTGTTCTTCCTTTCAAGTTTCCAAAGGAATTTTATAATGATAGAGACCTGGACACAACTGCTCCAGGACATTTCCGAAAAATCGTCCAATGGAATGGCGATAAAGCTCGCGGGAGGAGACGGGATTGAGGAGGTTGTAGCGTTATACGATGCCCTGTTCCTGACTCCGTTGGAAGATGTGCGGGGTCCGCTTCCGTCTTATTCCCTGGACACGAAAGAAGTGGTAACGGACGCGGAAGGGAATTTTTCATCGGACGCCACCTTCGGCGGATTTTTCCCCGAGAAGCTGCTGTCGGCAGGTTCATATATTACATCCGGCAAATTCAGGAGCATTATTTTCAATGAGACTATGGGCAGGGCCGCGGGCAGCGTGTTCCAGATGGGCGATCAGCAGGCGGAAGCCGATGAGCATGGATTAGTTACCGTAGCAAACGCTGCCATAAACGAACTCATCGGTACCGATTATACTGTAAGCAATGAAGCCGGAGAGCAAGTTAAATCCGGCTCGATGCGGACGACATACGAGTTGATACCCCTTTTCAGTGTCGAAGAAATCGCGCTTATTCTCAATCCTGTAAAGCAGGGGATTGCCGGTGAAGGCAGTACCGGAACGCCCCCCGTCCCGGCAGGCGGGTCTGGCGCCGCCGCAGGAACATCAGGTGAACCTGCCGGAGCTCCCACGGGTGTCACGCCTGATGAAACCGATGGAACAAATGACGAGGGGGACGGCACCGGCGCGGGCGACGAAGAGGAGCCCGACGATACTGACGGCGATGAAAACCCCGATGCCTGACCGGTAAGGGAGAATTGTAAAAGTATAAAAGGTCCGACCGCCGGCTCGCCGGTGGTCGTTTATGTTATGGTCGTCGACACTCATTCGCATCTGAGCCTGAGATTCGAGCAATATGAGGTTGCCGGTGTGCTGGACCGCGCATCCAGGGCCGGTGTGGAGGGTGTGTTGATGGTCGGTTATTGTCCGATGCATTACGCAAGGACTTCCGAATTACTGAACATGTTCGGAACCGGCGGAGGATCGCTTCCCGCCCTCGCGGGGACAATTGGAATCCATCCTCACGAGGCGGATAAATTCAGCGAGAAAGAGATCGGGACGTTTCCGGACGCTTTGAAAAGGGATGATATTGTCGGAATTGGCGAGACCGGGCTGGATTTTTTCAGGGACTATGCCGATCGCGGTAACCAGGAAAAACTTTTCAGACAGCAGATCCGGCTTTCGGCAGATACAGGTTATCCTCTGGTGATTCACTCGCGGAGCGCGTTCGGGAGAACGATTGAAATCCTTGACGAATACAGCCTGCCGGAAAATCCGGGCGTTTTTCACTGCTACGGCTACGGCCCCGACGAACTGAAGTCGATATTAAATAGAGGTTTCTTTATTTCATTCGCCGGGATGCTGACATACGAGAACGCGGACGAAACCCGCCGTGCCGCGAAACTTGTCCCGGAGGACCGCTGGCTTGTCGAGACCGACAGCCCTTTCATGGTGCCCAGGAAGGCGAAAAATAAAAAAGTCCGGCGAAACGAACCCGAATACGTGATGGAAACTTTCGCAAAAATGGTCGAGCTGAGGGGCTGGGATGCCGAAAAAGCGCGTAGGATGTCGATCTCGAATACGCTTTCGTGTTTTCCGAAACTAACGCGGATCGAGTCATGGGCAAGCCTTAAGGGCATAACAGTGGAGGGACTCGCATAATGTCGACACGCTGGTTTATCGCCCTCTCTGTGGTACTTGCGATTTTCGATCAGACCACGAAATTACTCGCGCGACGTCTTGTCGATGATGCGACTCTCCAGGCTTTATTGGACGGAAAGGCCAACGCAGTCAAGAATTCCATCGTCTCGAATTTTTATTCCCTCACGCTGACCTTCAATCCGGGCATAGCGTGGGGGATGCTCCCGCAGTGGAGCGAGTATTTCACGTATTTCGCGATAGTGATGGTGCTGGTTATTTTGATGATCATGAGGAAGCTCGACCGCGACGAGGTCTGGCTGAAAATAGCGCTCGCGTTTCAGATGGCAGGCGCGTTCGGAAACATGACCGACCGTCTTATTTTTAAGAAGGTCACGGATTTTATCGACGTAGTTCTGTTCCCTAACCTGAATGTCCACTATCAGTGGCATCTTTTAGGGAAGAACTTCCGATTCGATCTCCCATACGACTGGCCGATTTTCAATCTCGCGGACAGTTTTGTCGTTGTCGGGACCACAGTACTGGTACTCGTTTTGTTTTTCACGAAGGATTCGCAACCGGAAACAGTACCGGCAGCGGTTACCGTTACCGGCCCATTGATGGGGCTTCCGGATGAGCGCGAAAAAACGGGTTTGATAGGGAGTATTCCGGACGACGAAGGGTTGAAGGAAATACCGCCTGAAGCAGCGTCCGAAATGCTGGTGCCGTTCGAGGATGTCGACACCATTCGCACTGATGAGCTGGGCGCTGATGATGTCGGAAGGCAATCATCTGAATCTGGTGATTCCGGAATGTTAAGAGATTTATCAAAACGTCCGGAAAAATCGGAGTGAGATTAACGCTATAATAATGGAAATAGTGCGCATTCAGGAATTTTCGCATCTCTGTAAAACAGGATCATTTTGGTTGAGACCATGAGGGTGCATTTCGAAACCACAGTGTCGGAGGTTGATGAAAGCGGACGTCTGGACGCTTTCGTGTTGAAATTCCCATTTGTCGATCTTGCCGGTGACATCCTGCCTTCCCGGACAACTGTGCAGAAGTGGATCACGGAGGGCTTTGTTTCTGTTAACGGATTTGTGAAGGATGATAAGTCTTACAAACTCCGAATCGGGGATAAGGTTATCATCGATCTGGACATAATCCCGACGGGGGAAGTCCCTCCGGCAGAAGCTCTGGACATCCCCATTATCTACCAGGATAAACACATTCTGGTCATAAATAAGCCGGTCGGAATTTCAAGTCATCCTGTACCGAGGGACCTGACAGGAACCGTGGTCAATTTTCTGTACTATAAACAGATACCGGTCCCGGTTACATCCAATCCGCTTCGTCCGGGGATTGTGCATCGTCTCGACAAAAACACGAGCGGTCTCATGGTGATTGCCTGCACAGATAAAGCGGCGGCGACACTTATCGAGATGATAAAAAGGCGCGAGGTGACCAGGAAATATATCGCTATTCTTTTCGGGAATCCGCCTCTTGACTCGGGTGTGATTGAAAAACCTATTGGACGTCATCCGATCGACAGAAAAAAAATGGCTGTCACCGATATCAGCCGTGGAAGGCCAGCAAAAACATTTTACGCGGTGCTGACACGGTATCCCGGATTCTCGCTTGTCGGATGCAAGCTCGAGACCGGCCGCACGCATCAGATTCGCGTGCACATGTCGAGCCTCGGTTATCCGGTTGTCGGTGATCCGCTGTACGGCGGACGTCGGGCGCCGGAGCGGATAGCCAGGTTTCTGAATAATTTATCTAAAAAGGGCAAGTCGAGCGCGCTTATCGACGAAACCCTCACACAGGTCGGTGAAATAATTACAGCCGATAAGGTCCACCTTCTGCACGCCGCTATTTTGTCGTTTCCGCATCCTGAAACCGGTGAGCCAATGACATTCAGGGCGGAGCCGAACGAGAAATTTTCCCGAGTCAGGGAATTACTCGATACGCTTCCCCACGAGGTGACCGGGAATGTCCTTTGAGGTCATAAAAACCGATGGAAATGCCCGTGCGGGATTATTGTCAACGTCACATGGGACTATCGAAACTCCCGCCTTTATGCCGTGCGGGACAACAGGCGCGGTAAAGGCCGTCAGATGGAGCGAGCTTGAGGAGATCGGATACAAGCTTGTCCTCATGAACGCGCTGCATCTCTATCTGCGTCCCGGAGCGGAGCAGGTGAGGGCGTCGGGAGGCATTCAGGATTTTTCGTCGTGGAAAAAACCGATACTGACCGACTCCGGCGGCTACCAGTTCTTCAGTTTAAAGGGATTATTCAAGATCGACAGCGACGGAGTGAGTTTTCAGTCGCCGTATGACGGAAGCAGGCATCGATTCACGCCGGAATCCGTGATCGACCTGCAGGTCGCGCTGGGTTCCGACATAATGATGCCCCTTGATCATTGCGCTCCGGGAGATGCAACCAGGGACGAGTTCATAAAAGCCGGAGACCGGACGATCGAATGGCTGAAACGCGCGAAAGCACACTTCGAAAAAGTCGGCGACCCTAAAAAACAGAAGTTGTTCGGGATAGTGCAGGGCGGAACACATATCGACCTGAGAAAAAAATACCTCGAAATGTCGGCGGAACTCGATCTTCCCGGCTATGCGATGGGCGGGATCAGTGTAGGGGAGGATAAGGACGTCGGTGACGAAATAGTAAACGAGATCGTCCCCTTATTTCCAAAGGACAAGCCCCGCTATCTCATGGGCGTTGGACTTCCGGAGCAGATTTTGTCGGCGATCGAGGCCGGGATCGATTTGTTCGATTGCGTGTTGCCGACGAGAATGGCTCGTAACGGCACGCTTTTTACCAGCCAGGGACGTCTGAATATAAAGAACTCGGAGTACAGGAGCGATGACAGCCCCCTTGATCCGGACTGCGATTGCGCGACGTGCCGAAGATATACCCGGGCATATCTCTCTCACCTCTATAAGGTAAATGACCCGGGCGTACTGGGACTGCTGTCAGTACATAACCTCGCGTATTATTTCAAGCTTGTTAGCGAGGCAAGGGCCGCGATATCGGAGGGTCGATTTTCAGTTTGGAAAGATGGGGAGTATCGGAAACGCGAACGTCAGTGAGCGTGCCGTGAATTACCGAAAGTGCAGATTGCAGACCTGAATGCACAAGTTGCTAAAGTGATGGCACGCTCACTGACGTTCGCGTTTCCGATACGGCCATTTCGAATCATGTTGAATATTCTTATATATCCAAACTCCATCGAACTCGACATCATCACGAAGCCGAAGTCGTCGAAGAATTCCATCGACGGCGTACACGACAGCGCTCTCAAAATCTCCGTAACCGCTCCTCCCGACAAGGGCAAGGCGAATCAGGCTATCATCAAACTTCTTTCCAAAGCGCTGAAAATTCCACAATCGTCTATTTCCATCGTTTCCGGCGAGACATCGCGGCGTAAACGGGTTAAAATCCTCGGAGTTACAACGGATGAGGTAAAAAAACTGGCCGGGAAAGACTGATAATGAGCCCTGAGCTTAAAATAATCGGAGGGAAATGGCGTAGCAGGAAGATAAGCTCGATGCCGGGCGCGTATCGTCCCACGACCGGCATAGTTAAAAAAAGCCTGTTCGACATCCTCGGCGCCGATATCATCGATTCGTCCTTCCTCGACCTATTCGCGGGGTCGGGGGCAGTAGGGCTTGAAGCTATGAGCCGTGGAGCGGGCATGGTCAGTTTCGTCGAGCAGTCGCTGTCGGCAGTAAATATTTTGAAAGAGAACCTGGAGCGCCTTGGGGCTGAGAAGGGGACATACGAAATTATCTGGCAGGATTACATCAAGGCTCTGAATGATCTGCGGAATAAACAATCGACTTTTGATTATATTTTTGTCGACCCCCCTTACCATGACACCCTTCCTCATCGTATACTAGGCGATGTGGCGTTCGCGCGAATTCTCGCGAATGACGGGCTTCTGATTTATGAGGCCGCGCGCAATGACGCTCGTGGTGTTCTCGAAAAAACCCCTCCCGAACTCTATCCGCTTCGGGAAGTGGATCATGGGGGCACCGCGATTCTGCTGTTCAGGTGGAGGGACACTCATCCGGACAATGCGGACACCGAAAAACCGGAGATGGAGAATTCTTAATGAAAGGGATTTATCCTGGAACATTTGACCCGATAACGAACGGACACCTCGACATTGTGAAAAGGGCCAACCGGATTGTCGACAGCCTTGTCGTGGCGGTAGGCGACAATCCCCAGAAGGTCAGGACCTTCGATGTCGAGACGCGGCTCGATATGGTCAGAGAGTGCGTCAAGGACTGTAAAAACATTGAAGTGATATCATTCTCCGGATTGCTGGTGGATGCCGCTAAGAGCGTGAACGCGAACGTAATCATCAGGGGTTTAAGGGCTATCAGCGACTATGAACTGGAAGTCCAGATGGCCATCATGAACCGCTCGCTCAACAAAGATATCGATACAATAATTCTGGTTGCATCGCATCAGTACTCGTTCATTTCGAGCTCCCTGATCAAGGAAATAGCACGCTTCGGCGGTGACATAAGCCAATTTGTGCCGGAATGCGTTTTGAAGTATTTTAAGGATTTCATAATTTGACCAGGCGGACTGAGGTTCAATGATCGAATCCCCGGACATAATCGAGCGATTGAAGGAAGAAATCGAGGGCGGAGGGTCGTTCCTGGCGCTGTTCGACAGGGCGATGATAAAAAGGTCACGCGCCTTAGAACTGGTCGAAGCCCTGATAGAGTCCCTGCCGGAGGAACTGGATCAGGCTAACTCGATAATCGAGCGTCAGGACAGGATTATCGAAGAAGCCGAGCGGAAGGCGGGGACCATAATCGACGACGCGGTTGTCAAGGCCGAAAGGCTGGTGGATAGCGACTCGATTACCCGGGATGCTAAGGCCCTGGCGGCGGAGATACGAGCTGATGCTGACAGTTATGTACTTGCCAGGCTGGAAACGCTCGAGGAGGAGCTTGTCGGGTTGCTGCACGAGGTCAGGTCGGGAGTGCGGGCGCTTCGGGGAGGGCAGGTCGAGCAGGGGACGAAAAAATTTGATAGTTAGAAACCGCTTGACAAACGTTAACATGCCATTTATACTACCTCGGCCTTCACCCAAAGGAGTAGGCTGATTATGGCATTACCGAAGTATAAATATTCACGACAAAACAGCAGGACCCGCAGGAGCGCGTGGAAGGCGGAAGCCCCCGAGCTCGGAATCTGCCCGTCCTGCCAGAAACCCCGGCCCTCTCACACCATCTGTCCTCACTGTGGTTTTTATAAGGGCCGTCAATTCAAAGCCCGCAGACGTGAGAAGCGGGAGGAATAAATTCAAGGAGAAATCATGAACGAGGATATTCTCAAGGGCGGCAGGATTTTCTTCAACGAAGGCGACGGCGGGGGAGATTCCGACCCCGGCGTATTCGATAAATTGAAGGGGATCATTGTCGAGCAGCTTGGCGTCAAAGAAAACGAGATCACAATCAACGCTCATTTCGCGGACGATTTGGGAGCCGACAGCCTCGATATAGTCGAGATGATCATGGCGGTCGAGGAGGAGTTCAGCATCCAGGTCTCCGATGAAGAGGCGGAGTCGCTCCAGACGGTAGCGGACGTCGTGAGGTTCATCGAGGCTCATCAGTAAGCCGATCCGTTCGAGGAATCAAATCGGTAATTCACACGGAGGACTTCGGTTCTCCTTTTTTTTTGTATCGGAGACGCGAATGTCAATGAGCGTGCCGCGCAATATCGAAAGTGGAGATGGTGGAGCAAAATGAGTCCGATGCAAAAGTGGCTGCACGCTCATTAACATTCGCGTTTCCGATACGGAAGAATTCGATTCCGCCACGGACTGGAAAGTCCGTGCGACACGGTCATGGACTGGAAAGTCCATGTTACATGATAAACTGGAAAGTCCATGTTACATTGTTTGTTTTTCGCGGGCTGAGATTGGCGATCCGGATGCATACACCCGCCGAGACCAGAAGTAATATCCGATCCCGACTGCGGTAACGACTAACCCAAGCATGACTGCAAAGGGGGGCGGGATTGTCTGCATCGAGATCATCGACGGGTCCAGGTACCATCTCAGGTAATAGACGGCGAATCCGGCGCCGAATGAACCGGTGGTAGCGGCGAGGGTCTGTTTTAAAGCCAGGCTCATCGATTTTCTCTCGGTGTAAATCCCAAAGAACAGTGTCATGATACCGATGAACGGTGAAACGAGGAAGTACATAGCCGGACCATAGTCGAGTGTGCCCAGGGAAATGCAGATATCGGCGCATCCGAGGATGATAAGCACGTTTGAAACCATCCGCATCAACCTCGACCGGGTCAGTCCGGTCCCGATTGAGCCGAGGAGATGGAAAACAAGCACAGCCGATGTGAATATGCATCCGGCGCTGACCGCGTTTACCGGCATGCTCGAGAATCCGAATTGGTAGAGAAAATACGCGGCGTTGGCGAGGATGATGATCGCGATGACGCTGATTGTGAAGCTGATACGGCTCGACATCATTCGGATATGTTCGGCATCCAGAAGCGCGAATCCGGCGATTTTGACGTAACCGATAAACCTGCTGACCACTAAAATACTCGTGATGAGGATAGGAACGATCCGGCTGTCGTGAGGGGGCGACACGATGGATATATTGGGTATGCCGAAAATAAGCGCCGTGATGCCGTACATCATCAGAAATAATGCGCTTCTCGTGCGGTAACGTTCGAATGGTTTTGACGGTTTACCCATAACAACACACCGGTTGCCTTTTCAGGCGTCCGTTTTGTTAAACATATACTAACAGATTTAAACCCAAACGGAAACACTCCCCTGGGTTGAAAATTTTGCATCGGCAAGGATGCCGATGACGCTGAAATATCACGGCCAGGGATGGCCGTGACACGTATAGGGTGATATTTGAATCAAAGATATTCAAGTGGGCTATGCATGAATTGGCTCGATAACAACTGCCACCACACCCCGGGGACCGTGGCGCGGGATTAAGATATATTAACATCGATTCAGAGGGAGGATTTGTAAACTATCGGGACCGTAATTACCAGGATCGTGACAGCGTGCCGCTCTACATACCCGCGGTCGACAGTGAATTCGGACGGGATTTCGGTCGAAGCCATGACCAGGTAAGCCTCAGTGGGACGTCCGGTAAACCTCGACTGGGCGTAAAACTGTCCCCTGTTGACAGGCATGGATGTAACAAGCGTCCACAATGTCTGAAGAGTGCGGCCCAGGTCCGGAGCGGATAACTCGGGCTCGGTCTGCTCAGGTTCCAGGTCTGTTGGACCATGAAATTCAGGAAAAAGCGATTCGTGCCGCCTGATTTCGCTCCCGCTCTCAAGGTCCATGTCGAGATGGACCTCCGTTTCCAGCGGGCCGATGTTTTTCCCCACCCAGAGGCTGTGATGCGAGTTGATTGAAAACCTGGCGGCTGCGACCGGGAATGGAAGCTCGGCGTCGAGTTTTAAATGAGCCTCAACAGGAGTTATCGTGAGCACACTGGAAGCGGAAATTTCCGGAGCCGGACGCTTCATGGTGAAATTTCTGTCGCCGACTCCGGTTGACCTGAACGAGATTGTCTCGACCCTGAGGTCGGGGACCCTGATCCCGCCCGGATGGTCGATTGTTATGTTCCCGTATGGCCATGTTTCACGGCTGACAATTTCATCGAGGACAGCATGGGGATAATTCCATGTTACGCTGTGGGGCGTGGAGGTCTGGGCGCTGTATGAAAAGCACGAGTAATAGAGTGCTGAACTGGTCTTCCCGGCGACCTCAGCTCCCGGGGGCAGCGATTCGCACCAGACCACCGCCGCTTCGTTCATTTGGATCTTGTCATCGGCCGGTTTTATCTTTGAAAACAGGATAAAAACAGTGAACAAGGCGGACCAAATGACAAAGAGCGCGAGTATGGTTTGTCCTCTGCGTCTGGATATTATCACCAGAACCGGAAGTACAAGGAGATAAATCAATGCCGGACCGAGCGCATCGAGCCATTTTAATACAATATTCTGTCCCGCGATCGATCCCTGTCGGAAGAAATCCTGGATATTCGAGTCGTAGGAATTTCTAAAGTCCTGGGGAGCCTGGGACGCCAGCTTTCGCGTCGGGCACTCAGGATCCAGTAGTCCGGAAATTCCAAGCAGCATGACAGGCTCATCCTCGGCAGTGGGACCGCCGTCGAACGGATTAAAAGCCGCAAAACCCGCTCGTCCGCTTCCAATAGAATTCACAACCAGCCCGGGCATATCGGAACCGTTGAAGAAAACCTGATCGCACCCATCATCCGCAATTATGCCAATGCATGTATATTCCTGCGGCACATTCCAGACATCCTCGCCGACCGCCTCAGGGGCATCGATGACCTCCCCGTGAAGCCCTCTGCGTTTGCCTTCGGACTGCGGGGGGAAAACCCCCAGCAATGCGTCTTTGTTGAAATTACTCCTGCATGTATCGATGACGTCCTGCGATGAAAGCCGGTAAGCGCTGCCGGCTGGACGTACAGGTAGAAGCGTATCGCCGCCCCAGCCGTCGACCGGGTCAGATCCGTCCCGATAATAGACGATGATATTTCCCCCGTGGCTGACATATTCAAAAAGACGCAATCTATAATCTTCATCCAGCGAAATATAAGTTTCCAGCCTCATCGCGATCACGCTTATGCCCTCCATGAGGAGGAAATTCTCGGGAAGCTCATCGGGAGCCATCTCGACCGCGAATATTTTAGGGGGGTAATCGATGGCAAGGGTCGATGTGAACAGGCCGTTGTATGCCATAGACAGGAAACCCGGATTTGTGCCCGTAAACAGGTGATCGAGGAGTCGGGTCTGTTCTCCCAGATGCACGAGAAGGGTGTCAGCCCGTCCGAGCATCCAGGCTTGGATTGTCCGGACGCTGACCGGGTCGCCGTTTTGTCCGAGAACACTGACTTCGGCGGCGCAGTTGTCCTGGGTGAAACAGCCGAAACATTCCAGCTCGATTTTTTTCGTCCCGCCGGGAGGAATGGCGACAGGTTTTGTGTAATAGGTCGGCGGTACCCATAGGTCGAAGTTGGCCACCGCCCAACCATCGAAAAAGTCCCCTGAATTGGTAATTTCCATAAAAACAGGGGTCGGGGTTTCCTGTTTATAAAATCCGCCGAAGCCAAATCGCGCGTTCAGGCCGATTTTTTCGACGTCGCCCGCCGCGTACACAGGGCGAATGTCGATTCCGCCGCATGCGGAAAGGATCGCGGCGATTAAGATAATGCAAGTTGGTATATACTTAAAATTACTAAGACACGCGTTAATTTTGCATCTTTTGGCGGTGACAGGCACCCCGATTTCGCCTGCCGAGATATGTAAAAGAGTGAAGATGGTCATCAGGCGAAATCGGTGTGCCAGTCCCCGCCTCATGACCGTCATTGTA
>Ga0214473_10000550_pt1 | contig 52622 bp, 89 predicted proteins | sample RVTome_7_FD_203509 | JGI IMG/M metagenome (GOLD analysis project Ga0214473, IMG submission 203509) | Soil microbial communities from uranium-contaminated site in the Upper Colorado River Basin, Wyoming, United States - RVT98D197 | ecosystem: Environmental > Terrestrial > Soil > Contaminated >... | reverse complement strand
ATGGATATCAGCGCGCAGCCGTCTCAAGGATGACCGCAGCGTTGACCAGAACGTCTTCCGGGTTCCGGATGTCGAATTGCTCATAGAGCCTCTGTTGAAGTTCGCGTGTCCCCTTGAACAGGTCGGACGCCGTCTGTACCACGGCCGGAGCAATCAACTGAATCTGCGGATTGCCGAGAATCTGGGCCAACTGGAGATAGAGCGGCACAAACATCTGGGACTGGAGCTGGAGTAGGCCCATGAAGGACTGCTTTTCCAGTTCCTTGTTCGTGCTGCCCGAAGTCGCCGTGATCGTGACGCCGAGTCCGCTCGCCACGTCATCAATCGGCAACGCCAGCGTGCGCGCGACGTAGGACCCTTCCGGCTCCCCGAGCGCCATGATGGCCATTTCCAGTTGCATCCCGGCATCCGGGTTCTGCACCGGGTTGGACATGAACTGCTGGAGGTTCTGGAGCAGCCGTCTCCCGACCTCGTCCAGACAGTACCGGAGGTCCTTGAGCGTCAGGTCGAACCGACGATTGCCTTCCTGCAACAGACTGAGCATGGAGGTCGCCGGGGTGCGCGAGGGGAGCCCCTGCGCGTTGCCGCGCTGGATGTCCGAGAGCCCTGTCCGCCGCTCGCCCATGTCCTGAATCAGCGGCCCCAACATCTGCATGGAGGGGTACGGGGTCGTGAACTTGATCTCCTTGATGTCGGTCGCTGGGTTTTCGAGTGACCACATCTTGAGGAGGTAGATGGGCTCGCCCGGCACCACGTTCGCCCCCGGCTTCACGGCAATCATCGGGGCGTTGGCGAGGCGCACGTTGTCAATGTTCGCGTTCAGCAGCTCGGACAGCACGGACTGCGGCATCTCCGCCTGCTCGCACACGCCGATGCCGTAGAACCCGTCGCCCCGCATGTAGCGCGCGACCGAGTACGGGCGGGCGTTGTGCGCGTAGGGGTTGTAGATGGCTCGCAGGAGCGTGCGGCTCGGCAGGTGAATCACCGCCACTACGTCGTCCACGCTCCCGTTGCCCTGCGTATCGAACCGGGCATGCACTTCCCACAATTCAATCTTGCGCAGGTCGGACGGGGTGTAGTTGTCCAGCGCGTACTTCTTGTCCCGCACGATGGACCCGGCGCTCTGATGCGAGTCCTCGAACGCCTTGACCTTGGTCACGGCCTCGGGATAGTAGTCGGGCAGAAACGGCTGCTGGCCTTCCGAGCGCGCGAGGAACTGCGGCTTGGTCAGCGTGAACTGCTCCGCGATCCACGGCGCCCCGCCCTGCACGTCCGGCTGAATCTCGTAGCTGTCCGACGGGATGAGGAAATCCACCAGCGAGACATGATCCACGAACGGCCCGCCGATGGCCCGCATCTCCGGGCGCACCTGGCCCGTCGCGGGATCGTAGGTGTTCACCCGGCGCCGTTCGTAGGTCCAGCCGTGCTTGTAGATGGTCGTCCCGAGTTTGACCAGTTCGAGGATGGCCCGGTAGTTCACGTCGAACAGCTTGAGGCGCGTCTGGTCGAGGAACTGGAGGTAGTCCTGCATCGGCTTCGCGATGGGCACCCAGCGCTCGTTGAGTGGCTGAAGCGTCCACATGTTAGCCGGAGCGTGGAGCGTGGTGACGAACCGCGCCACCAGCGGGTCCACCGTCATCGCGCCGAAAGGCAGGGTGTAGTCGCTGGCACCCTCGTAGGGGAAGCGCTTGGTGGCCGTCGGCATGGGGGACCGATAGTCCTCCAGCCAGTCGCGCCACTTCGTCTCTAGGGTGCTCCGTTCGGCCAGTGCGGTCTGCATGGCGGTCGTGATGTAACTCACGAACGCCTGCTCCTGCTCACCGCCGAACTGACAGGCTTCCGGCATGCGCTACCTCCGAGGTCCGTAACGGCGCGGATTGCGGGTACGCGGGAACCGCACCCCGCGCCCGCCGCCGGTCTGCGCTTGTGCTTTCGCTCGGAACGCGGTGATGCCGAATCGCGCCCCGGCTCCGTGGGTCACGACGCGCGTGATGGCGTTCGCGGCGATGGTCATACGACCACAAATTCGTCGTCGGCCGTCGGGGCTTCGGTCAGGGCCGGGAACACGAACCGGCTCGATGTCGCCGACAGGCCGAAGTAGGACGTGATCGAAGTCGCCTGACCCGCGAGCGCACCCGTGAGGAACACGATGACACGGTCGTTGTAGTGGTCGTCCGTTGCTTCGGCCACGTCGCTCGTCATGGTCGTGGTCGAAAGCTGTCCTGCCACCGCCACGCCCGTCACGACGCTGGACAGGTGGGACAGCAGGCGAATCACCGCTTCCCGATTGCCGAAGATGGTCGTGAGGTTGGACTGGACGATGTTCGTGACGCCCGTCACGGTCCCGCCGCTCACCTGCACCGACAGGTTCGAGAAGCTGCCTGAAAGGTTCGAGTAGTTGTTGAGCCCTTCGACCGTGAGGCCCGAGTAGTTCATCGGATGCACGCGCACCGTCACGTCGGAGAGGTTCATCACGTCGAACCCGACCGCGTCAATCGCCCCCGCCTGGAACACGCCCGGCGCCGCCGCGTTGTCGTCCAGCCGCACGGACAGCGCCGAGAAGGCCCCGGAAAGGTTCGACCAGTTCTCCAGCCCCCGCACCGTCACCGCCGAGTACGTCCCGTCGCGGATGTCCACCTTGTTCGTCACGCCAGCCACGGTGCCACCCGATACCTGCACGGTGACGTTCGAGAGCGTGCCCGAGAAGTTGGAATAGTTCTCGACGCCCCGCACGGTTGCACCCGAATGGGTCACGGCCTTGAGCCCGACCGAATCCGCCGACGTAAAGGCCGAGGAGCGCGAGTAGGGATTGAACTGCACCACTTCCACGTTCGCCACATGCTGCGGGAAGTCGCCCTGCGTGTGGTAGATCGGATGCGCCCCGAGCACCGACACATCCGACTGATTGAGGGTGATGTAGTACATGCCCTGGTTCGCGTTGGATGCCACCACGAGCACGTCGGGGACGATGGTCGTAGCCGAGAGAACGCCCATGATAACCGAATCGTTCGACGCCCCGGTATCGGGAGCGGTCCCGTTCGACGTGAACAGACGGAACGGCACTCGGCGCCGTCCGGCGGTGGCCTCGTCTTTTTCAATGAGCACACTCACGCGACGAGCCTCCGATAGTACTGCTGGTAGTAGGCGGCGAACGACGCGCTGGCCGCGGGAGCCGTGTACGCCCCCCGCCAGCCCGGTGCCGCGCCGAACAGCGGACGCAGGGGGACGTGCGCCCCCACCGACGCGCCCGTCACCGTGCCCGCGTTGAAGTTCCCGGATAGGTCGGGCTGCGTGCCGGTGCCGTTGAATCCCAAGTGCCACAGCCCGACGCAGCCACTCATCTTGCGCGGGTGGAATTGCCACGACCGCACCTGTGCCAGGGTCAGTTCCGCGCCGAACACGGCTGCACAGGCAATGCGGCCCTGCCAGGCGTTGTCCAGTCCGTCCCAGTTACCGATCAGGAGGTTGTTGGCCGCATCGTCGTGGGTGCCGCTGCCCGTGTCCACGACCGCCGAGACCGCGCACTGTCGGGCCGCTGTCGCGAGGTCGCCCACATAGACCCTCACGCGATCACCGGCCCCGTTGGCCGGATTGACCGACATGGCGACGAGCCACCACTTGTTTGTGGTGATGTTCGCGTCGGTCGTGTCGTAGAGAAACGACCCCGTGGACATCGAGTAGAAGCCCGTCAGCTCGTCCGTCGCGTCCGCCACGCGAAACACCCAGTCCTGCGCGGCTGCGCCCCGCTTGGACGCAACCTCCCGCAGCGCCGTCAGCGTCGTGGGATACACCCACGCCAGCACCGTCAGCGGGTTCAGGCTATCGAGCGTGGCCCCGCTGCCGCAGTTGACCCGATCGGTCGTCGCGCCCCCGAACGTCAGCGCCATCGTTAGGCGTCCGCGTACTGAAAGAGCACGTCCACCAGGATCGCATCGCCCGCATGGGTGTCGGCGGCGTCCGTGCCGTCCTCGCAGGCGAAGAACTCCACCGTGTCCCCGGCTGCGAGGTTCGCCGACGTGAGGTTCACGCTGGGGATGTTGCGCTCATGTGCGGCGCTCGGAGCCGCATCGGTCACACTCACGGATTCGCTGTTACTCGTCTGGTCCAGCGATTCCGCATCGTCCCCGCCGATGGCGCGGTAATCGAAGTCGAACACCTTGTTGCCCGTCGTGACCGTCGCCGTCCAGACGATCACAATCGCCGCCGTGCCGACGTAGTTCTGTGGCACCACGAACTGGCCATAGATACCGACGCGCGTCGTCAGAGCTGCGTTGTTGGCCCCGGCCTCGCTGATGCGGAAGATGAGGAACGGCCAGACATCGTTCGTCGCGAGGATGGAGTAGGGTTCCTGCCACACCTTCCCGCTGGTGTCGGGCACCGTGTTCGCGCCGAGGATGCTGATCTGATGCGTCGCCATCTAGTGCCGTCCGCGCACAAGCTTCAGGGCGTGGTCGTAGAACTCGACCGCGACCCCGGCATGGGCCGGAGCATTGAACGCCGCCTTGGCTTCGCTGACATCGTTGGTGCGCAGGCGCGTCTTCGGCACCCCATTCCGGATCAGGCGAATCTCGTAGCGCAGAGAGGGGTCGTGCGGGGCACCGGCAGGCTCGACGGCGGGAAGGGGAGCCGGAGAAGGTTCCTGCGCGGGCACCCGCACGATGGCAGGTTGGAGCAGTCCAGGCCGAACCGCAATGAGTTCGCCCCGCTGAATCCGACGGGCGAGGCGAAACGCCTCCACCCAACTGCGGTAGAATGCAACAAGTCGGCGCATGGGTGAAACATACGCCACTGTCGCGATGGTGTCTAGCGCCGACTCCCGTCTACACGGGTGCGCCAGTCCTTCGCGCTCCCTGCCGGAGCCGGGACGCCCATGCGCGCATACAGCGCATCCAGCTCCTGTTGCACCCGCTTGTTCCCGACCGCGCTCCCCACCTGTCCCGACTGCCAATGGGTGATCTGCGCGCTCAGCGCATCCAGCAAGTCCTTGAGCTTCCCACGGGGGAACGTGTCGTATTCACGCCAGAAATCGTGCTGGTTGCGGTCCCCGTACACCATGCCACGCTCGAAGTAGGGACTCAACGCCTCGATGCGCACGTCCTTGTTCTTGGAGCCGGTCGTTTCCTCTAGCACGCTGACCATGATGTTCGCGTCGTTCAGCGCCCGGCGCACCTGCTGGTTGAACGCGGCCTGCTGGCCCGCCTTCTCCAGCCGCAGTTTCTTCGCTTTGAACGTCTTGCACGTCTCCACGATGTCCGCGATGAACCCATCCAAGGTCTGGCGCGTGACCTTGGCCCGCAGCAACATCCGGTACCCTTCCTCCGTCCCGCCCGTGGCGATGATGGCCTGTCGGGCGTCCTGCGGCCTGCCGACCTCGGAGAACGCGGGGTCCACGCTCACAATGACGTTCAAGTCATCTACCGTGGCGATGCAGTCCTTCAGCGCATGGTCCCGGTACTGCAACGTCGTGCCGTTGGCCCAGGTGTAATAGCGTCGCCACTCGGGCTTGAACGTCGTGATCTCGGGGGCGCGCGGGTCGAGCATCATGTTCGCCGCGAACAGGAGCGGGTCATCCACCCGCATCTTCGCCAGTTTCTCGTCCGGCCAGCGTTCCGGGAACCAGCTCGTCCCGTCCTCCAGAATCGGACGTGCAAAGACCGCGATGTCCCCCGTCCGGTACGCCGGGACTTGCACCCTCCCGCTCGGGGTTTCGTGCTTCAGGATGTACTGCGTTTTCCGGTCGCCGTAGCCGAAGGCTTTCTCGACGTAGGTGTACGAGTCGTCTTCCCACCAAGGAGTTCCGACCCATACCAGGCCGAAATGCGGCTGGCCCGTGTTCACAATGGGCCGCAAGCGGCTGATCCAGCGGTTCGTCTTCTCCATCGTAGAGAACAGCCCGGCCCGCGCGTTCTCCGCCGCTTCATCCGAGATCATGTCGTCAATCACCGCGAGGTCCGGGTGCAGGCCCGTGATAGAGCCGCCGACGCCGATGGCCTGAATCGTGGATTCCTTCCGTCCCGCTGTCCGGCCGGGCAGGATGATCTCACTTTCCGACCACTTCGCGCACTCCTTCTCCGGATCGCTCGGACAGCGTTCGGGGAAGAGGGCGCGCAGGAGTTGGTTGTCCATGATCTGGTTCTTGATGGCGGCGAGGAACTTCGTCGCGCCCCGCTCGGTCTCGTTCACCACCAGCATCGCGATGTCGGGATACTTGAGCGCGCGTTGGAGCATGAAGCCCTGCGTGATGATGGTGCTCTTGCCCACGCCACGGGGCACCTTGATGAGCCGCACCCAGGCGTTGTCGAGGTCGGGAATCCCGGTCTGCTGCTCGGCGAAGCGGCACATGAGGTAATGGGCGCGCAACGTCATCGGGACGAGGGGGCCGTAGCCGAGAATCGTATCCGTGAAGAAGAACAGGTCGTTCAATGCGCGGGTGCGGATGTCCTGCCACTCGCGCGAGCCCTGTTTCAGCGTGAGTTCGGTCAACTAACCGTCCCCTGTCCCCAACTTGCGTGAATCACGGCCGCTGAAAGCGCGTCCAGTTCCTCGACGGGCACCCGTTCGCGGAGCGCCGTGCGACTCCGATGGTCAGCGAACTCAGCGAACAACTTCTCTGCCGCCGCCTCAACCTCGCGGAGCGACCGCTTGCCCGTCTTGACCGCCAATACGTCAGCAAGGATGTCGCCCTCCAACCGTACCATCAACCGACCTTCGGCCGCGAGAACGCGCCCGACGTGCAGGAGCCGCAAACAGTGGGCGGCATCCTTGATGTCGTAGCCGTACTCCCGAAGGAGTTCCTTGCGCTTCGCCCCCATGTAACCCATCGTGTGGCCCTGGCGCATCTTCTTGAGTTGCGCAACCGCATACCCCATCAGCGCCGGGAACATCGCCTGCGAGAGCAGCCGTTCCCGCGCGGCAACGAGGAGTTGTCCGCCCTCATCCAACAGCAACGGTAGGTCGTCGGGCTGCCAGAGCCAGAAGTGGACGTTCGGATTCCCCTTGCCGAGCAACGAAACGAACTTCGGCACGTCATAGGCGCAGATGTCTACGTGCTGGCCGTTGGTGTCGAATCCGTCCTGATACCGATTGTAGCCCGAAACGCCGAGGTAGTGGCCCATCGGATGCACAAACACCGCCACCACATCGGTATCGTCGGTACCGTGTTCTTCGTCTGGGGGCACATGTGTACCGTGCGCGTGTGAACCAGCGATGCCGAGAAGCACCGCCCGTTGTGCCCACTCGCGCCCATAACGCGCGTATGAGCCGCGAAGTTCAACCGCGTCCATCGGGTTCCTCCTGCACGATTTCGGCTTCCAGCATGGGCAGGGGCTTGGCGAGCGTGTGCTGGTCGAAGTTTGCGCCGCGCAGAATCACCACGACGTTGCGTTCCTCGACCACGGTCGGTTTCATCGTCGCACCCAAGCGGTCTAGATAGTCCTGCGCGCCCAACCGCACTTCCTTGTAGTCGCCTTTCGCCTTCGCCGTCTGGCGACTCCAGATGTAGTCTTGGAGCGCGGCCATCGCGCCGCCTTCGAGCTTCTTCAATACCGTGTCGCGCGTCTGGGTCCTCAGTTGCGTGACGTAGAGCTGCCACGCCTTGTTGCGCCGGAGGCTGTTCCACGTCTTCGAGGCGAGGTCGCACCCGAACGTTTCCCGAAACGCCCCACCCCACGTAATCCGGCCCTGTCGGTCGCGCGGGATGGTGGGGTCGGTGTAGAGACGCGCGTAGAGTTCCGCCGCTGCGACTTCGTGGGGGGTGAGGACTTCGAGCGGGTCCTTGCCGTCCCAAACCTTCAGCGCCTTGGCGGGAGTGGTCGTGAAATACGCCATGACCGAACCTACACAACATCCACGCAAACGGGTAGACTTCACGCGAGAGGAGGCAACATGGTCTCGATCTGTTCCTCCTGCGCGCCCCATCGCTCCGTGACATCCACGCAGGGCACCTGTTGTCGCTATCCGCCCACTCCCTACGGGGTGCCGTTCGTTAATTCCCTCGCCCTGCTCCCGGTCTGTGACTGGGACTACCTGTGCGGGGAATGGACAAAACAACGACCATAGTGCAGGGTACACGCATGATCTGGTACATCCTTGGCACACGGCCCGAGTTCATCAAGGCGTTCCCGGTCATCCAGCAGTTGCACGTGGAACAGCGGGATGTGACCGTCGTTTCGACCGGCCAGCACACCTCCCTCGCTGATGGCATGCCGCTGACTGCCGATGTCAACCTCGGCGTCCCCGGCTGCGACGATCCCTATGTCTACGTCACCCACGCCGCCCAGAAACTCCAGGAATGGGCCCAAAACCAACCCAAGCCCGACTGGATCGTCGTCCAAGGCGACACCGGGAGTGCCTTGGCAGGGTGTAGGCTCGCCGAAAGCCTCGGTATCCCCCTCTGCCACCTCGAAGCCGGGCTCAGGAGCCACGATCCGACCGATCCGTGGCCCGAAGAAGGGTTCCGTGTCGAGATTGACCGCCGCGCACAGCTCAAATGCTGCCCCACGGCCCTCAATCTGGACAATTTGACCCGCGACGGGCTCCAGAACGACGCATTTGTCACCGGCAACCCCATCACGGACGCCCTGCGGCTCATGGGCGCTGTGAAGACCACCCCTACCCACGTCCTCATCACCCTGCACCGCCGGGAATCCTTCGGGGCGGACATGCAGGCATGCGCCAATCGCATCGCCCAGCTCGCCGAAACCCATCCCGACACCCCGTTCCTGTGGCCGTTCCACCCGAACCCCCACGTCCTCGATACCATCCGCGCCCTGAAGGCTCCGGGCAACCTCCTCTTCACCTCACCCCTCGCCTACCCGGAGTTCCTGAAGGCCCTGTGTGGCGCGCACCTCGTCATCACCGACTCCGGCGGTGTGGTCGAAGAAGCCACCACCCTCGGTATCCCCTGCCTCATCGCCCGGAACAAGACCGAACGACCCGAAGCCTGTGCCACCCACAGCATCCTCGTCGGCCGCGACGGCGCCCGGCTCCCCGAGATGTTCCGCTACGCCCAATTCTTCCATCCCGCCCCCTCCACCATCTTCGGCGACGGGCACACCGCCCCCAGAATCACAAGGCTCCTGACCTAACCCTATACACTTTTTATGCATCGCCCGTGCTCAGTATGCATCGGCCACTGCATAAACAGCGATACCAGACCCCGATTCGGGGTATCCCAACCCCATTTTATGCAGTCCCCCACCCAAACCATACATCCATCCCTACTCCGTTAACGGCCAACTCCCAAACTATATTGCGCGCCACAACAGGGGTAGCCCGCGCAGACGACCCCCCGCCCTGGGGGGTTGACGGGGGGTTGGGGGGTGCCGGGGTTTATTCGGGTTCGGCGCGGCGGTTGCGTGGTGCAAGGTGCCACAGTACGGGTCAGGATCGGGGCTGGTAATCCGTGGGCTTGGGCTAACCCAAGGCGAGACAAGGGGTTGGCGCAGATGCAACACTTAACAGAATGCAGATTATGCGCAGTGTGTCGTTATGACACGGCCGTTCCCTGCCCTTGTGAATCTTTTCACATGCGCGCGTCCGTTGGGTGGGGCGGTCCTCCAAGGCTAGACTGTCCGGCTACCTCCAGGGCTCAGCTCGGTGGGCCGAGCTGCTGAGGTTGGGCGCGAACGTGTCTGGCTGGCTCGGTGAGGCGTGATCCTCGCCACCTTGGGTAGTCTGTCCTCTCTTGTGGTGGGAGGGTGCACGCAGGGACGTCCTCGGCCATCGTCCCCCTCCCGCCAGCATCCCGACAGCATCCCGACAGCATCCGGACATCCGAGGGACGAACAGACACCGAAGGGATGTAACCTGTTGCGGCTGTTAGCGATACGCCGCTATTGACTCTCGTTAACGGTACGCTAGATTGGTCCCTGTCTCCGGTGAGTGTGAACCTTACCCGAAAGAGGTTATCCACATGCGTACCCGTGACATGCTGCGCCTCGCCCGTCGCCTCGGCCGTAAGGCCGGTGAATCTGCCGCCAACGCGCGGCTGATCGCCCTGGCCCCGGCGTTGGCCGACGTCCTGCGGGGCATCGTGAGCGCCGACACCCCGGAGACGTACGACGCGGCCATGCTCGCCGCCCGCGCCATCCTCGCCAATCTGGAGGGCTAACGTGATGTGCGCGCCCTGTCCCGTTGCCCCCAAGCGCCGCAAGCGCTTCCACGTCATCTTTGCCCGGTCCAACCCAGACGCCGCCCTTGGCGTTCCCGCCACCCCGCCCTGTGACGTGCTCGCCACGTCCCGCGAAGAGGCCGAACGTCGCGCCGAAGAACCGGACAACCGCCTACCCTGCGAGTGCGGGATGGTGCTCCTATGGACATCGGTCCGGAGGGTGTCATGACGCGCCCCGACCTGTCCGTCACGATGGGCGAGGAACTATATCACGCGGCCTACGCCGTGTTCGCCTACTGGTGGAGCCCGCCCGACGCCGAGCACTCCCCAACCGGAGATCGCGCGGTTATCGGTGCGGGCTCGTTCGTTGGCGTCCTCCCCCCGCCAGCCCTGTACGCCGAACGGCTGGCTCTGTCCCTCAGAAAGGGGATGTAGCCATGCCCGTGATCGAAGTCCCGTCCCTGTTCGGGGGTACAACGCACATCCCCGCCAAGCCGGGCGGCGACCCCACCGCTTGCGAGCCCTTCGCCGTCGAATGGGAGCGCTACCGGAAGCGGGACGCCGAAATCCTGGCCAACCCCTTCGCGCACCTGCCCTACCGCTTCGATACCCTGAAGGGGATCGCCGGTAAGCAGGATCGCGCCCGCGTCTTCGCTTCGCGCTGGCTTCACGACGGGAGCCCGGACTACGCCAAGGCGTGGGGCGAGTGCCGCGAATGGCTTCCCCTGCGCACCCGTGCGCGCAGATAACCGCTTTTCGGTGTCCGTTCGTCCGTAGAAATACGGATTGATGCACTGTAGGATAGCGTTAACTTGGCTCTACGGTACCGGCCCCGATGACCGGCCTAGCTTCTCCGACGGAGGCTGCACCATGACCACGCAACCCACCTGCAAGGACCGCATCCGCGAGCACTACCGGGGCCGCGTCTCCGACCTCCGCAAGCTGTTCGCCCTCTGGCAGTCCGGCAACGAGTCCGGCGACCCCGAGATTGGCACCTTCAACGAGTACGGATTGTCCTTCGACTACGTCGCCCCCGGCACCTTCCAGAACCGGCGCGGCTACTGGCGATACCAGCTCTCCTGTGGTGGCCCGGCGGATGAGTTCCGGTTCTACTGTGACGAGAACCGCAAGCCCGTCCGGATTGAGTATTGGTTCCTCGACTGGTGGGACGGGGCACGCATCACCCTGCGCACGGGCCGGGACTTCGCGCTCCTCTGCGACATCTTCGCGGACTTCGACGAGTGCGGCGTGATCGAATCCACCTACCGGGCCGCCACCGACTGACCCCGCCTCACCTCGCCGCAGCCCCCCGAGCCCCCGAGCCGTTAGCGGGGGCTCCCGCCTATTGACGTGCAACGATAACGGTATAAATTGACGGGAAAGGGAGGGGGCTGCCACAAATGCGACCCGACGATGCCCGGAAGACGCCCAAGATCATCGCCCTACGCTGTGTGCGCTGGAAGAAGGGGTAGACGCACGACGGCGTCCCGGTGTGCTCACGGGACGCCGCCGCTCCACGCTCTTTACAGCCTAGTTACTTTTGCCATGTACCACCTCGGCTGGCGCTACTGCGCCTGTTGGGGGTTTACCGGCGGTTCAGGCACCTTCGCGGGATGCCCCTGAACCGCCGGTTTCTTGCGTTGCGGCCCCGCCTGGGTGCATACTACGCCTGCGATGGCGGCAGGCGTTGCTGACCATGTGTGGACCATCTCGGAAGTCGTGTCCCTCCTTATCGCGCGGGAAGTTGCCACGGCAGAGCAGAAGGGAAGGTAGGAATGACCCAGGCCGCCAAGACGATGCCGCGAGACTGGATTCTGGTCGCACTACTGAAGGCTGGAGATGCGGGCCTGAACGCCGTTCAGCTTCAGAAAGTGATGTTCCTTCTCGGGGAGCGCCGGGCCAAAGCGGTTGGCAGGAGCTTCTACTCCTTTGACGCATACAACTACGGGCCGTTTTCCCGCAATGTCTATGACGACGCGGATGCGGCAATTGCAGCCGGGTTGGTGGAGCTTGACGCATCCTGGGGCCGAAGTCGGCGCACATATCACCTTACCGACGCCGGCAGGAGAGAGGCGGAGAAACTCGCGAAAGCCCTGCCACGCGAAGGGGTCGAGTATCTCGGTCAGGCCGTGCCTTGGGCTCAGAAGCTCTCGTTCAACGAACTGGTACGCGCCGTATACGAGGCATTCCCGGAGATGCGCAAGAACAGCGTCTTCCAGGACTAGAGATGACGCTCATCATCGGCATCCTGTGCGAGAATGGCGTCGTCCTCGCCGCCGATTCACAGGCGACAATGGGCAATGCGGGTGCGGGTCACACCGCAGCCCAGCGAACGGCCCACAAGCTCAGCATCCACCACGACAAGATGATTGTGGGCTTCGCAGGCTTCGTTGGGCTTTCCCAACGCCTCAAGCCGCTCATCGAAGGCGCCTGTAAGGACCAATTGCAGTTGAGAGGTGCCAAGCCCGAGACGATGGCGTCGAACATCAGGGAGAAGATCGTCCCCGTCTGCAAGGCAGAGCTTGAGATGTCCCAGGCAGTCTACAACCTAACGCACAATCAGGGTGTCGTAGGGTACGCGCTCCCCAACGCTTTGATCGCGATGCCCCTTCAAGACCAGCCGTGCCTGCTCCAGATACTCGAAACGTGTGCAGTAGAGTACGCATCCGCCGACTTGCCATTCGTCGCCATTGGCAGCGGCCAGCGCGATGCGGAGCCGTTCCTGGCCTTCATTCGTGACACTCTCTGGCCCGCCAAGAAACTCCCGTCTGTAGCTGACGCCCAATTCAGCGCCTTCTGGACCCTCAAGCATGTGATCGAAATCAACCCATCGGGTGGGATTGGGGGGAGTATCCAGATTGTGAGCCTGCTCAAGAACGGTGGCTGGAAGGCCGTTGAAATGACCCCCGGTGAACGCTTAGTCCATGAGAATGCCGTTGAGGGTGCCGGGCGCGCCCTCCAGGCTTGGCGCGCGGACTTCGGACAGACGCCCACCGGCCCAGCCCCCACGGCGCCACCCGTCTAGTCAAACTGTACCAGTGCCGAAGCGCCTGGCGTGCCCAAGGGCCTCGACTACCGGCGATAATTGTCGCCGTCACTTGTCGAAAGGCTTTGCAAACGCGCGGTGATGAGAGGGGGCCACGGAGATTAGGGCTGGCACAATTAAGTTTTCTGCCTCAGCTCCCCCACGTCCCCGGCTCCTCGCCCTCTCATCACCGCGCCCCGGTCCCCACGACGGGGCGCCCGCCTGTCCATACACCCGTATTGACAACCCCCACTCTTGACAGCCAACGCCCACTGTGTACGTTGGGGGACATGACTTTGTGCGCGCCAATCCCGTCGCCCCGCCCGTTCTCGTCTCGCAATCTCCAGCGCGAGGCCGAGTTGGTGGGACTCTATCAAAGCGGTTGCACCCTCCAAGAGATTGGGGACGCGGTGGGGCTCTCCCGCGAACGAGTGCGACAGATCGTCGCTCGCGCCGGATACACCGCACGCCACTACGGCAAGCATACATCGCTCGTGGACCCGCCCCCCGAACTGCTCAAGGCAACCGGGCTGACGACCGAGCGCCGCGTGACCCGGCGCCTCAACCGCAATTCCTGGCGCTTCCGACTCTGCGTATGGCTGATCCGGGACTTCATCTTCGAGCACGGCTACACCCCGACCGCCGGGGAAATCTTCACCTTGATACATCCCGACCGGACGACGCGAGACTACAGCGGGAAGGCCGTCGGCCTGCGCGGCTATCTCGACCCGCCCAAGGGAACCGTAGCGGCCCACTCTATGCCCTACCGCGACCTCACCCGGCGCCTCTGGGGCACGGCTGGTGTCCCCCAACCCCGCAGGGGCTATCAGGTGCGCGCATGAGCCGCTACCTCCTCGCCGCTGTCTCGGACACGCATTGCGGCTCCATTCTCGGCCTCTGCCCACCCGAAGGCGTCGAGTTTGATACCGGCGCCAAGTACCACCCCTCCAAGGTCCAACTCTGGCAGTGGGAGCGATGGGCCGAGTTTTGGGCACTCGCTAGACAGCGCGCTACGAAAGAACGCCGCAAGTTGATCGCCCTGTTTGTCGGCGACCTCACCGACGGCGACCACCACGGCACCAGTCAAATCGTATCCCGCAACCCTGAACATCAATCGTACATCGCGCATCGTGTCCTCGGCCACGTCAAAGAGACCGCCCAACCCCACCGCATCTACATCGTGCGGGGAACGGAAACGCACGTCGGCCCCGAAGGCGCGTCAGAAAACGCCCTCGCGCGCTCCGTGAACGCCGATCGGGGCGAGACCTCGCAGGAATGGTCTACGTGGCACCTACGGCTCAACGTCGGAGGCTGTCTGGTTGATGCACAGCATCACGGCCGGTCGGGTTCCCGCCCCTGGACTCGTGGCTCCGCGCTCCAAACCCTCTCCATGCAGATGTACATTGAGTGCCTGGAAGCCGGGGACCCGCTCCCCTCCCTCGCCATCCGCGCTGACCGGCACGTCTACGGCTACTCCGGCGTCGGGATGGGCGGCGTCCCCGTCTTGCAGCTCCCCGCGTGGCAACTCAAGACCGCCTTTGCGCATCGCGTGGCCCCCGAATCACGGGCCGCGATGGGGGGTGCGCTCGTGAGCATCGCGGACGGGCGCGTTGAATCTGTGGACCCCGTGACCTGGCGTCCCTCGCTTCCCGCTATCCGAGACCTGCCATGACCGAGTTAAGTATGGACGAGATGATGGCTGCCATCGCGGACGCCTGCCACGCCTCGCGTCAACTCCCGCCCTCCGACTCCGGCGTGACCCCGCTCGAATATGCCAAACACGAAGGCTGCGGCGAGCAGCGCGCTCGGCGCGAACTCACCGCGAGTGTCGAGGCGGGACGAGTCAAGATGGGCAAGCGGTGGTTCGTGGATCGCGCGGGACGCGTCGTGTCCGTCACCGTCTACCGCCCCGTATGATGCCGCGTAAAACCATTTCCCTCGGATGGCACACCGTTGGCCCGTACAAGGTGCGAGTGAACTATGATCCCAAACGCTCGGGTGGAGAGTTTACAACCCACTCGATAACAATTGGCGGAGCATCCAAGGACTGGCACTGCGTTGTTGCTATTGCGCTACATGAGGCATTGGAACACGCCTACGCTGACATTCAGGCCCGGTATGTTCCCTCTTACGATGCGGCCCATGCGTCGGACGGTTTTTTGTTCGTCGCCAATCACGACCAGTTTTCCGAGGCCGTTGCGCGAGCCGCACACTTTCTAGCCGACGTGCTCCCCGAGATATCGCGGGCCTGCAAGGCATGCAAGTGAGACGCAAGGCCAAAGTCCATTGGCGAGTGGGCGGGGAGCGGTTCGCCTGTCGCCCGAACGAGTGGACCGGCACGTTCCGACCCAACATCACAAATCTGCTCGAAGACGTGACATGCGCACGGTGCCGCCGTATATTGGAGTCGTGCGCGATCACTCCCAGTGGACCCCCTACGAAGACGAGCCGTTCCGTGAGGTGCCCGTGAAGCCGAAAGAATGGGACGTACTCCGGCTGGCTGTCGAGCAAGGTACTCGCTCCGGCTTCCATCGCATTGGCAAGCACGACCTCGGAAGCGGGCCCGAAGGCGAGGACGCCGTGGTCGAGGCCGTGCTATCCGCTATCAGCGAGTGGTTTGACTTCCCACCCTACGGAGAGAGCGCCGACGCATGAATACCACATGGCGTAAAACCCAGAGCGCAAGCGAGTATCGCCGCCTCTGCGCCCAACTCGACAAACGGTGGTCTCGCGGTGAGCGGAACCTGCCCGTCCTCCTCCCGCCCGGCACCCCCGACCCGCCACCGTGGGCCATAGACTTCTCGCGCCACGGCGAGGACGGACATCCCGAATGGATTTGCACGCACAACGTCGGGCATGGCGGGGTGCATACCTGCGACGGCTGCTGCCATGAGACATCCAACGTGCTCACCGTGTCCGCTGGAGACACAAAGAGCACCCCGGATATACCGTGCGCCTGACCGGCTGGCTCCTCGCGCTCGTCCTCGGCGTCACCCTGACCTACTCGGTCGTTGCCGGAAACAGCCGTGTTGCACATCTCGTGCAACAGGCCGATTCGCTCGCGGTGTCTATTAGAGACCTCAAGACGGTCGCTGACAGCCAGCGCACCGCCGATAGCATCAAACAAGATGCACTCCAGGCATATAATCGTATGTTACGAGCAAACAGACTTGATGCTATCGCACAAACGGACAGCGCGGTAGATTCACTCGCCAGATTCCCTTTAGGGAACGATCGCACCCAATTCGGGACTCCGAGCCCGTTTGATTCCCAAATGGGAATGCTGCGGGCATCCCTGACCGCCGAACGTCATGCCGCTACGCGCATTATCGTGTCGCAGGACTCCATGATCCAGTGGCTCGCGAGCCGGATGCGGTATTGGCGCGATACGGTTATGGTGGCGAAGGACGCGCAGCTCGCCATCGCCCAACGCTTGCTCCGGGAAGCGCTGTCCGCGCGCACCCCTCGCCTCTCCTGTGGCGTGAGCGCCACGGCGGGATACGGCCTGAGAGGGCCGGACGTGGTGGGGGGGTATGGATGTACGGTACGGGTGCGTTTGCCCTTCTGAGGGGCGCGTAGGACGCGATACCGACGCTGTGGGGGAGGGACGGCGACCTCACCAGGCCCATAACCTGGCCCAATGCGGGTTCGACCCCCGCCCCAGCTATGTCAGTATAGGTAGAACCGGCTTCTGACACCGTTGATCCGGGGGCGCGCCAACGGGGGCACGTCCAAAGAACGGGATGAACGCGCACCACAACCAAAAGTCCAGGCACCGTCCTACCCCTGACGACCTGGCCGGGGCAGACCGTCGTTTTTTGGGTGCGCGCCGTTTTGTGTAAGTCCTGTTCTCACCATGCCCGCAGCCCCCCGCAGTGTAGCTGCCCCGGATAATGGGGTAGCCAGAAAAGGTGTCGTGATACTGTCACGACAGAAGTGCCACACCTCCATCCACCGAACGGCCAGACACTGTCACGACACTGTCGTTGTAGTAGCTTTTGGCGTTGCCGCGTAACGACTTAGCATTTTCCGAAAACGCGAAAACTTCGGGGCTTGACGGGCGTTATCGGGTGCGTAGATTGGCGGTTAGCGTGTGGGGGTGCCACACAACCCGACAGGTGATGACTGAGAGCGGGCTGGGGCTGTGAACCCGCCGCCCCCACGCAGACGAAAGGTTGGATTGTGACGGATTCTGCGCGCACATCGTCCCGTCCCGCCGTCCCCCGGCCCCCCGCGCTGGCGGGCACCCCATGAGCGACTGCCGGATCCTCGTGGGGGATGTGCGCGCGACGCTCCCGACACTGGACACCCGGTCGGTGCGGTGCGTCGTGACGAGCCCGCCCTACTGGGGGCTCCGGGACTACGGCTGCGCGGGCCAGCTCGGGCTTGAGCGGACGCCGGAGGAGTACGTGGTTAACCTCGTCGCGGTGTTCCGCGAGGCGCGGCGGGTGCTGGCCGACGACGGCACGCTGTGGCTCAACCTCGGCGACTCCTACAGCGGTGACGGTCGCGGCGGCAATCCCGGAGACTCGCCGCACATCAAGCAAGCGAGCAACGAGGGCAGTCTCGGCGTGCGCGGCGTGAGGCGCTCGCCGAGGAAGGACAAAGACTTGGTTGGCATCCCGTGGATGGTGGCCTTCGCGCTCCAAGCCGACGGCTGGTATCTGCGCTCGGACATCATCTGGGCGAAGCCTAACGGGATGCCTGAGAGTGTCACGGATCGGCCGAGCGTATCGCATGAGCACGTCTTTCTGCTCAGTAAGTCGGGCACCTATTACTACGACAACGAGGCGATGAGGACGCCGCCCGCTCCCAGCACGGAGACGCGGCTGGCGCAGGACGTAGAGGCGCAGGCGGGGTCGGATCGTGGCAACGGTGGACGCAAGGGCAAGCCGATGAAGGCAGTAGGACGCAAGGCGCTTCCCGAGACACAGGCGCGGCTGGGCGCGCTCCGCGACAAGCAGCGGGGCCACTCGCGCCGACACCAGGGCTTCAACGAGCGGTGGGATGAGATGGAGCGGTCGGAACAGGTTGCCGGTGGGGCGCGGTTGCGCTCTGTCTGGTGGATCGCGCCGGCGCAGTATCGGGGCGCACACTTTGCCGTCATGCCAGAGAGGTTGGCGCGGCTGTGTATCCTCGGGGGCTCGGCCCCCGGGGACACGGTACTCGATCCGTTCGCGGGCTCCGGCACGGTCGGTGCGGTCGCCATTGGCCACGGCCGGCGCGCGGTCCTCTGCGAGCTGAACCCCGCGTATGCCGACCTTGCGGTGCAACGGGTCGGGCCGATGTACGCCGTGCTGGCGGGATCTCCCCGTGGCTGACCAGCGCGGCGGCGGCATCGCCTGGACCGAGCAGACCTGGAACCCCGTGCGCGGCTGCTCGAAGGTCTCCGAGGGCTGCCGGCACTGCTACGCCATGCACGTCGCGGCGCGGTTCTCCGGCGAGGGCGAGCCGTATCAGGGGCTCGCCACGCGCGATCCGGCGCGATGGACCGGCAAGGTCGAGCTGGTGGAGAAGCACCTGACCGATCCGCTCCGGTGGCGTCGGCCGCGCCGGGTGTTCGTGAACTCGATGAGCGACCTGTTCCATGAGGCGCTGCCGGACGAGGCGATTGACGGGGTGTTCGCGGTGATGGCGCTCGCGCCGCGGCACACGTTCCAGGTGCTCACGAAGCGGCCGTCGCGGATGCGGGATTACATGGCGGACCTGCCGGCGCGCAAGCTCGCGTGGGCTCGGGCGGCCGCGTTGCTCCTGCACGGCGAGACGGACCTTGCGGCGGCGCCACGGTGGGCCGACAACGAGCCGCTGCCGAACGTCTGGCTGGGCACGTCGGTTGAGGACCAGCGCGCGGCGGACGAGCGCATCCCGCTCCTCCTGGAGACCCCGGCGGCGGTGCGATTCCTGAGCGTCGAGCCTCTGCTGGGTCCGGTACGGTTTCCGCTGCCTTGTACGGGGTCGGTGTTCTGGGGCGGGCTTCACTGGGTCATCGTCGGCGGCGAGAGCGGCCCCAACGCGCGGCCGTGCGACGTGGCGTGGCTTCGCGACATCGTGCGCCAATGCCGCGATGCCGCCGTGCCGGTGTTCACGAAGCAGATGGGCTCCAACTGCTACGTAGACACCCGACAGAACAAGACGCTCCCCGGCTGGCGTCGCGCCTTCCGGGACCGGAAGGGCTCCGACCCGGCGGAGTGGCCCGAAGACCTGCGGGTGCGCGAGTGGCCCCGTGGTTGAGCCCACCGGGAGCCCCGCGTGAGAGTCCTCGTCGCCTGCGAGTTTTCGGGCATCGTGCGCGATGCGTTCCGGGCGCGGGGTCATGATGCGTGGTCGTGCGACCTGCTGCCGTGCGAGCGACCGGGGCCACACATCCGAGGCGACATCCTGCGCTACGTCGTCTACGGCGGCGGGCCGTCCGCAACCCCGGTGCTGTACGACCGATGGGACCTGATGGTCGCCTTCCCGCCCTGCACGCACCTGGCCGTCAGCGGGGCGCGGTGGTTCAAGGACAAGGCGCGCGAGCAGGCCGAGGCGCTGGCGTTCGTGCGCGCCCTGATGGACGCGCCGGTCCCGCGCATCGCCATCGAGAACCCGGTCGGGGTCATCAGCACGCGCCTCCGCAAGCCGGACCAGATCATCCAGCCCTGGCAGTTCGGCCACGGCGAAGTCAAGGCGACGTGCCTGTGGCTCAAGGGACTGCCGAAGTTGACGCCGACGAACGTTGTCGAGGGTCGCACGGCGCGAGTGCATCGCGAGCCCCCCGGCCCGGATCGCTGGAAGAACCGCTCACGCACCTATCAAGGCATCGCGGACGCAATGGCGGAGCAGTGGGGACCCCTGTTGCCCGCCCCTGGCGGGGAGGACGGACACCATGACGGAACGAGTTGAGACCGCGACGCGTCTGAAGTTCAAGACGGACTTCCCGTCTTTCGCTGCACTGGGAGGCTTCGACGCGGTGCGCGAGTACGTCGTCACGATCCGCGCCGAAGGCTTCAAGACGGAGCGCGCGGCACGGGAGCGCGCCGACGAGGTGGCGGCGGCCCTTGAGGCGCAGGGGCATCACAACTTCGTCCCCCGGAGCGCACCATGACGAAGCAGGACGCGCGTTGCCCAGAAGCTGAGGCGTGGGACTGGCTCGCCGCCGCGTTCTGGTGGCGCGCGCATCACCTCGAAGAAGGCATCCGTATCGAGGACGACCGTGCGATAGTGAGACGCGGCATTTGTTGGGCCATCGGCTACAGCCCTAATGTGGACGAGTCATGGGGAAAGGGACACCTAGTCAGGCGTGGCCATCTCTCACCCCAACTCGCGCGGACAATGGTTCTTCGACTCGGACACAATAGCTGGCCGGAGGACGCAGAGGGCTACGGAGAGCGCACAGTGTTCTGCCAGCGGATGGCGGTCCTCGCACGCAAGGAGACCCGATGACGCACTGGCAGCTAGCGGAGACGGGCAGCAGCGCGCCCCCGGTCTCGTGGGGTGACGCACTCACCGGAGGGGCGGCACGATGAACGCGACGCGGTACTTCGTGGGTCGCGAGATCACGCCGGAGCGGCTGGCGGCAGCGGTCGAGGCGCTGATCGCGTCGCCCCAGTGCGAGAAGCACGGGTACTGGAATGCCATGTGCTCCAAGTGCAACGAACTCGGACTTTGGGCGGCCCCGCGGGTGCTCGCCGGAGAGGAGACTGCGTGAACGACGACCTGGGCTCGGTGCCAGCGGAGCTGGCGTGCTACTTCGGGTGGTGCGACGCCTTGGCGGCGATCGAAGCAAAGGCGCGCGAAGAGGGCGTGGAGCCGGGGGAAGCAGGGTTGAGAGGAGCGGAAGGATGAGCCAGACCGTCACTTGCCCCGACTGTGGCAAGCCAACCGAGATTCCGGCCTATCCGGGCGACGGCGCGTTCCAGACATGCGGATGCCCGACCGGGGAGCGGCTAGCCCGTGGCTAGCGCCTTCGAGGCGGCCGTCCGCGCCATGCGGCGAGCGGACGCCGGATCTGTACGCCGAGATGATGGCGGTCGAATGACCACTGACGATCTGGGTTCGGTGCGGGCGGAGCTGGCGCGGGTGCGCGCGCTCGCCAGAGAGGAGACAGCATGAACGAGGATTACGCTAGGCGCTATGCGGCGGCGGAATGCTAGTCCTCCGTTCCTCGGCAATTCACGGCATCGGCGTTTTCAGTACGTCGGACCTGCGTCGGGGTATGCGAATCCGTCTCTTTGCTGAGGGCGACTATCGAGCGGTGCGGCGTGCGCCGAGGGGCCAACGTTGGCACTACGCCGTGTATGATCACGGGAGATATTGGGTTCCCCGACGCACACTCTGCCCCTCGCTGGGATGGTACTTGAACCATTCTGCTACACCGAACGTCACAGCGTCGGGGCGCGTCTTGCGGTTTGTGCGAGCGGGCCAAGAGCTGCTCATCAATTACTCCACACTCACACGGAAGAACAGATGAAGAAGCCGGCTGGAGCGACTACTTGGCAGTGTCCCGCGGGCGCCGACGCCACCGCTGGAGGGCTTGGCGACGCGCTGGACCTGTTCACTCGGGTGGCATCGCTGGAGGCGGAGCTGGCGCGGCTACAAGAATGGCGCGACGACATAGAGCGCGTCACGGCCTACCAGCAACGAGTCGCCAACGACGGGCGGATGCGGCTGGAGGCGGAGCTGGCGCGGGTGCGGGCGCTCGCCGCCGCCACGGCACGGGGATGGCTCGCCCGTGGTGGTATGGCGTTTGAGGACATGGACCGGGTTACTAGGGCTCTTGCGGCGGTGGAGTCTGGGGAGCCGCCGACAGCGGCGCAGGTGGAGGCCCCGGTGTCTCACGGGATGCCGGACAGTGTTCCCCCCTCCCCTGCGTCCGCGCCGGAGGAAGCGAAGATGGAGATGTGCGCGAGCTGTGCGGGCACCGGAGAAGACGTGAACGATCGGAGCACCTGCCGTCGCTGCGGCGGATGTGGCGAGGTCTGCCCGCCCGCGCCGTCGTCCGGGGCGGTCCCGCCGGGAGAGGCCGCACGGCTGGTCTTGCGGGCCGTCGAAGAGGCGCTACAGGGATGGGCGTCGGATGCAACGACGGCGGCATGTGCGGCAGGCGACGTACTCGCCGTACTGAGACACCGGAACCTGTTGCGCGCCCCCGCGCCCCGACTTTCCAAGGAGGATGCGATGCGGTTTGACGACCTCGCGGCGGCCATCGGTGCCGAGTTCCATGACGGGATGTGGTTCATGCCGTTCTACGTCGCGGGGGAGCCCCCGACGATGATGCCTGTCGCGGACTGGATCGCGGCCCGACAGCGTGCCGCCGAAGCCATCGCCTCGTCCCCCGCGCCCCGCCTGCCCACCGAACCGAGCGAGGACGAGGTGGCCCGCGTGATAGATCGCGCAGAGTTTGGACCGGACATCGACGAGTCGCTCGTCAGCCCGTTCGCGCGCAACATCGCTCGTGCGGTGCTCGCGCGCTGGTCACTCACCCCGAAGGAGACGCCGAGCCAGACGTTCGGCAGCGGCCAGCCGGACCCGTCGAGCGCGGTGTTCCGCTCCGCGAACGTCGGCACCAGGGCAGCCATGCGCCCCGGCCGCTTCGTGAGCACCTGGAACGTGTGTCGCCCTGCCATCGCCATGACGGTGAACACCTTGCGGATCACCTCATCGGGCAGCGCCTCGTGGAACAGGTCGCTCATCGAGTTCACGAACACCATCCTGCTCGAAGAAGTTGAGGAGCTGTGGGACGCCATCAAGACGGACGCTGCACAGGAGGAGGTTCTTGCAGAGCTACGTCAAGTGGTGGCGATGTGTGTGCGGTACGTCGACACCGGTGACCGCTACCGTGGTATGCACCCCGCTGTTCCTGCGCGGGGGACGCCCCAGGACGGAGGGAGCCGATGAGCACGTGCGGGTGCGGGACCTATGGCTATGACCCGGACTACGACGGTGATGCGGCGACCATCTGGCGCGAGGCGCGCGTGGGGCGCACGAAGGTCGTCCACGCCTGCGTCGAGTGCGGCAACCCCATCCCTACGGGATCGCGCTGTTGCCGAGTGACGGCGCTGGCTGACGGCCAATGGATGACGCTGTATCGGTGCGCGGCGTGTGCCGCCATCGCCGAGCTGGCGGCCGACATCCTCAAGTTCTGCTTCGCGCTGCTGTTGGCAGCGTGTACGGTGGCCTTCGTTACTGGCGGCCTGATGGTCATGGACAGCGCGGGACGGGACGAGGAGATCGCGGGGCGTCGGACGATGTGCGCGCAACTGCTCCGCGACGCGACCGCCTCCGACTCGCTCCGCATCGCCCGCGATATCGCCTGTGACATCCGGGGGAGCCGATGAGCCGCACGCCGAAGGCACCGAAGCCGTGGACGGGATGGGCGGTGATTGACGAGGCGCATCCCGACCAAGAACCCTTTGGGGACGAGGACAATCGCCTCTTCGTCTTCACTAGCCGCCCCGACGCGGAACGGGCATTGTGGTGCGGCTTCGGTGACCGCATCATCCGGGTAGAGGTGCGACCGCTGCCCCGCACGAAAGGGAAGGTGCGCAAGTGAGCGCGCCGCGTCCGCTGTCCGAGGAGGAGCGGGCTGAGGTAGAGCGCCGCATCGGGTGGGGACCAATCAGGTCATGGGCTTACCGGGAGGTGTGGGATATCGTGGCCGACTTGGTGCGTCGCTGCGGGGACGCCGAAGCGTCGAACGAGTGGTATCGTCGCTCGACGCACGCGGGCTTGGTCGCGATGGCAGAGAACCTACCGCGCTGGATTCGGCAGGAAATCAGTCACCGGAAACTGTGCGAACTCGCGGGACTCCCGCCCGAGGCGTTGCGTGAGGCCGAGCGGGCGATGACGGAGATGGAGGATGCGCACAGGGACCTCGAAGCCGCCGAGGAGGAGCAGCCAGAGGGGCCGACCGCCGCAGACTGGCGCGAGGCGCGGGGCGACCTCCAGTGCCACGAGGACCGCGAGGCGAGCGCCCACACCACACGGGAGGACTGACCTGCTCTATCCGGCGGCTGTTGGGAAGAGGGACCATGAGTGACGGGGTATTCTGGGTGGCGTTCGATCCGGACCCAGCGAGGTGCGGTCCCCGGGGATGGGGTGAGCGGCTACCGTCCTCGGGCGACTTCATACTGCGGCACTGCCCCGGCTATCGGGTGGAGGCGCTTGACCATGACGAATGGCGCGCGCTGATGGATTCCGACGAACCGTCGAGGTGGATCGCCGAGAGATTCGGACTCCGCTACGAGAAGTTCATCGAGCCAGAGGGCGGCGCGATGCCGAACGTTGTGGAGATACTTGCCGAGCCGCGTGCGTGTGGCTTCGACCAGCCATGCGCCTTCGGCCATCGCGTCGAGGAGCACGCCGTCTACTGCCACAACGAGCAATGGGTTGATGCTCCGAGAAAGTGCCGCCGGACGTGGTACACGGGCGGCAAGCGACGCGACGAGGACTGTCCGGGCTTCGAGCCGAACCCGAGAAGCGTTGGGGGGAGGGACGGCGGGTGAGCCGCAAACTGATGCTTGACAGCGTTAACCGAACACCCCATTATGGGCACGACGAACCCGAGGAGGATGATGTGCGCGCAGAATCGGACGATACCTGCCCCCGGTGCGGGGCCGTCGGGACGCGCAACAACCTCGAACCCTTCTGCCGGTCCCCGGAGTGCATGGGCGACCTGGCCGATATCGCCCACGACATGCTCGGAGACCGCTGACATGGCTGACCGCGAAGAACTGCCCGTACTCGAACTCGCCCCGAACGTCCCGGTGATTGTGAAGCCGTGGCGGGCCAAGGGGGTCACGACGAAGTACGGCCCCAAGCTCATCCTCACCGTCAAGGAGGGGGACGCGCAGAGCATCGTCTGGCTTCCCTTGGACCTCGTCAACGACCTCAAGACGCTCGGCGTCGTGGAGATCGGCAAGTGGGACGACGGGAACCCCAAGTACACCGTGCTCAAGGGTGCCCCGGACATCGTCATCACGAAGGTCCATGAAGCCGGGGAGAAGAACGCGCACATCGAAGTCGCGCTGCCCGGCGAGGACGGGGGGCCGGAGAAGCCCGCCAAGGCCCCTGCCCGCCCCGTGGAGCCTCGACCGACCCCGACCGGGACACCCGCCCCGGACGTGATGGGCGGGTGTGTCACGGAGGCGATCACGCAGGCGCAGCGCATCGCGGTCGGGCTCGGCATCGAAAACCTCCTGTTCCATGACCCGCTGGTCGCGGCGGCGGTGGTGGAGGCGGCGAAGTCCCTCGCCTCGACGTTGTACATCCAGAGGGCGCGATGAGCCGGACCCATGTGGTCGGGGTGCGGGTGGACGATGACACCTACGCCAAGCTCCTCGCCTCCGCCCAGGCGACCGGGGACGAGAAGGTGAAGGTGTCCACCGTCGCGCACCAGCTCCTCATGGAACGCATCGCCGAACTGGATGCCATCGGCGAGGAACCGAACACATGACGGACGAGCGTTCGCTGGCCCGATGCGTCGGATTCGACGTGGCAATCGAGGATCATGGCATCCTGGTCCTGCTCGGTCATTTCGAGTACGAGGACGGAGGATGTCAGGGGCTGGGGTACAGCATAGACGCCTCGTTCCTCTATCGTTTCTTGGCCGTTTTTGGCGACTGTCCGCTGCGTAAGGTTGAGGGACGGTCGTGTTGGGTCTCCCACGACGATTCCCGTATCACGCGCATTGAACCCTTACACAAGAAAGACGGGGCGGTGTTTGACCTCGATACGTGGAAGGGGTTTGTCAAGCAGCTAGGGTTGCCATCGCCCTACGAAATGCGGACGGGGAAGAAGCCATGACGGACGAGGTGCGCGCAGGAGAGGGGCAACCCGAGCCGGTCGTGTCCGGTGCCGGGGAGTCGCACACGCCCTCTTCTGCGCCCCTCGTCTGTGTGGTATGCCTCGCCGAAGGGTTGCCCGAGGCTGTGGCGGAGATCAACGACTGTGAAGCCGTTTACTCTACGGAAGACGGTGAGCCGGTCTGCGAAGCACACGGTTTTGAACGCAGTCTCACCGCGATGCGGAGCGCACGATGACCGAAGACGAGAAGATGGCGGACGGCTTCCTCGCCCTAGTGTTGTTCATCCCCGCCGTCGTGTGGGGCGGGTTCGTGATGATGAAACTCTGGAACTGGTTCGTCGCGCCCCTCGGCGTCACCACGCTCACGCTGTGGTGGGCGGTCGGGCTCGATGTCCTCGTGTCCTTCGTGGTCTTCAAGACCCCAGACCGCGAGGTGCCGGAGGCCGAGCGAGCACACGTAACGGGCCGGTTCATTATAGGCGCGCTCGCAGGTGCCCTGTGTCTCGGCATCGGCGCAATCGCTCACGCCCTAGCATGGTAGCACGATGATTTCTCTTGAGTTGCCGGTCCCGCCGAGCGCGAACCGTATATGGCGCGTGGGCCGAGGGCGCACGTATCTCAGTCCCGAGTACCGGCTGTGGCTCAAGAAGGCGCGTATCCTCATTCGGAACCAGTACCGGGGGAAGCCCCTGACGGGTGAAGTGTTCGTCAACATCGCGTGGTTCCGCCGTGCGCGACGTGGCGACCTCGACAACAAGGCGAAGCCCATCCTTGATGCGCTCAAGGGACTGGCCTACGCCGATGACCGACAGGTCGCGCGACTCTGGCTTCAGCGCGTCAACGTGGGGCGCACGCACCCCGAAAACGTTCAAGTGGACGTGGACAGCGAATGACCACCTACACCATCGAAGTCTGGGACCGAGGGCGTCGGGTGGCGACGTGCAAGATGGCGGGCACGCGCAACGCCATCGTGAGCCAGATGCGCGCCATCTACGGGGCCTCGGTGCGCGTCACCTTCATGGAGGTCAAGCGATGACCGGCCCTGCCAATTTCGACCAGCACGTCGAGGACAACGACGCGGTGGCCGTGACGGAGGCGATGGAGGACGTGCGGAAGGCGGCGCTGGTCTATGCGCGCAAGTTGGAAGAGTACAAGCGTGCCGTGGCCTATGCAGAACTGAACGCCGCCCTGAACGGGAGCGAGGGATGAGCGCCGAGATGCACGGCCTCGAATGGCGGCCGACGTACTGCCCGGATTGCGGCGCGCTCAAAACTTCACCGACGTGCGACGCCTGCCCCCAGCCCCCGGCCTACTGCCCGGTCTGCGGGAACGCCTTGAACATCTTCGGCGGATGCCCGATCTCGTGGGCGCACACGGCCCCGGACGAGTTGCCGCTGTGACACGCATCTGCGTGAAGTGCAAGGCCGAAGTGACGAGCTACTACATCGTGAAGGGCAAGGGCGTGCTGTGTACCTCCTGTAAAGGCGGGGTGCGGGTGCCGGTTACCACTCACCGTAAGGAGGAGCGCTTTCCACCGAGGGATAAGACGCGAACCACCCCGACACCCAAGGGCCACCCCGCCCGGAGGACGCCGTGAAGCGCTGCTCGTTGAAGGCGCGCACCCCGCTGAAGCGCAAGACCCCGCTCAAGGCCAAGGGGAAGGAACGGTTTCCGAAGAAGATCAATCGGCCGTTGCGCGTGGTTATCCGAGGACTGTGGTGTGTGGTGCCGACCCATTCGACCCGTCCGACGCCCTGCGGGTTCTACGCAGAACGCCCCGGGATCGAGGCGTGCCACCTCGAACCCAAGGCGCGAGGCAAGGGCGACGACTACCAGTTGTTCCCTGCCTGTCCGCGACATCACGACGAGCAAGAAGGTCGCACCGCAGAGTTCGAGGCGAAATACGGTCTCGACCTCACCCAACTGGCGCACGACTACACCCAAGCGCACCACCTCAATTGAACCGACAGACTGAGCACATGCGGCGCAAGCGGGGAACCGTCGTGGACCGGACGTGCCGCGTCTGCGGCGACCCGTTCGTGCTCGGCGCGCACCATCACCTCCACAAGTTCTGCGGGCCGGACTATCGGCGTGAGGCGAACCGTCAAGTGATGCGCCGGATACGGGCACGATGAAGGACCGTCAACTGGAACCCGCGACCGTCGTGACATGGCTCGTCGCGGCATTCATCATGGGCTATCTCCTGGGAGTGCTGACGTGAAGGTGCGCACAGGATTGTCCCTCACCGGCTGGGCCGTGGTCGGGTTTGTGGCCGGCCTCCTCTTTGGGAGTCTGTTCTGATGACACCTACAATTTTTGGCACGCACGACGACAACACACTTGCCCAACTAGCTGATGTCGCGAGCCTCGACGCGCTTGAGACAAAGTGTTCAGGGGGATACGCGGAGGAAATGGCACCCCTCTTCGCGGCGGTGCGTGCCGCGCTGACCGAATAACGCGATGACCCTTGGCGAGCTGTACGGTGCGCTCAAGCCCTTGTGCTATCCCCGAGGGCTTCCTGACCGGGTGATGCAGTCGCGCGACATCAGCGTGCTCAAGCGCTTCCTCAAGGGCTACACCCCGGAGGAGATCGTGATGATGTGCGCAACGTTGCGCGCCCAAGCCGATGACGGCGAGTGCGACTGGATACCGAAGGGTGCCAACTTCTCCTGTCGCGTCATTGTGAAATACGCGCCGCTGCTGTTAGCGGAGAGCCGCAAGCTGCGTGTCAAACGGGCCGAGCCCACGGGACCGATCAGCCTCGCCTCACTCTTGGGAGAATTCGGCGCATGACCTTCTACCAAGGGTTTTGCGAGAACTGCAAACGCCCGTTCACCTACGTCAAGGACAACCCCGGTGGGAAGGAACGGACGTACTGCTCGTCACAGTGCAAACGATCAGTCGCCAATGCGCGCCGGAGACAGACGCGCCAACTCCGAGGTCGGGGCGGTATATTGGCCTCGGGGCCGCTCGTCCCCGACCGTCCCTGTGTCTGTTCCTGTGGAGCGGCGTTGGTGGCCGTGGGGTTAGACTGGATGGGGCGCACGGTGGAGATGTGCGCGCATGGCCACGAGGCCCTGACCGCCATCCGGAGGAGCGCATGATCCAGCCTCTCGGCAATCGCATTCTCTGCCGCGCCGTCGAAGCCGAGGATCACTACCCCGGCTCCCCTATCGTTCTCACCCCTGATCGGGTAGCGCTGGAAATGAAACAGCACGCGGAAGTCGTCGCTGCGGGACCGGGTACGCGGGACGAGGAGGCCGAGTGCTTCGTCCCCGTAGACCCGCGCCTCAAGCCCGGCGCCTGGATTCTGCACGCCGACTTCGCCCGCGTGTACCTGAACGACGAGAAGGAGTTTTTCCTGACCGAAGCGGACATCGTCGCCATCTTGGAGGAAGCATGACCGGACAGGGCTACCGGAGCGCGTGGGGGAACGCCCCGCAGAAGCCCGAACTCCCGGAACCCGCCCCTCCGCCCGTTTCGGTATCTGTTCGGGCGCCAGAACGCCCCGTAGCGCGAAATCGGCCTACAGGGGAGACGCTTGCACAGCAGATTGCTCAAGCCCTGGTGGACGAGTGCGAGGGCATGGAGTTAACGCTGGTAGAGTTCGCGGCGTTAACCGGAGTGGGGTTGAGTTCGGTGCGCGCCCATCGGTACGGGCAGGGGTTGAGGGTAGACACGTTGCAGAAGTACGCCGAGGCACTGAAGTGGCACATCGTCATCACGGACGAAACCGACCGCGAGATTGCGAGGGTGTGATGGACTACAACGACAAGCTGGCCATCATGGCGGCGATTGTGCTTTCCGCGCGTATGGCACGCGGGAACACGGTGAACAGCAAGGAAATCGTAGAGGCAGTGCGCGTTGCACGCAAACTGTGCAACGAGGTTGAGACGGCTAGTCCCGAGTCCTAGCTGCGCGCACCATCGCTCGCAGTGCGGGTATCCGCTGGCGGAGCCAGCCCTGCTGCTCGCGGGGAACCTCGCCATACTGGCCTTGCGGTACATCAGCCCCCGGCCCTTCCATAAGGCGATGGTATTCGGCCTCGCGTAGTGCCAGGTAGGCGTCCGGATCGCCGTTGCTCTCTCGCAGAAGTCGGCGCGCTACGCCTGGCCCATGATTGACGGCGGTATCGAAATGCAGTACGTCGAGTCCGGGGGGCAAGCGGTCGGCACCCGCCGCATTCCAGATGTCCGCATAGACCGCGCGGTAGTAATCTGCCATCCGGTAGTTGCGTAACCGTCGCGCCCGCGGGTCGGTGCGCCCCCGTTCGCCTAAGACATCAATCGCGGACAGCATCCGCCGCGCCACGTCGGGATTCCGGCGCTCGAATTCCCGCTGGGCCGGAGGATCAATCCCAACATCCCCTTCGCCGCTCACATATAGAGCCCCACCGGGCTTCTGCCGGTGGCCGGGTGAGAGTTCTTGACCAAGCACAAATTGGAGCGCTTCATGGAAGCGTGGGCCGCGCGCTTCGATGGGAGGTTGGAGGCCGAGAACGTCAAGCAATCCAGCCACGGAGCCCGTCGTGAGTGGACCTCGCCTGACGGATGTGCGATCAGCGGGAACCTGCGGCGGAATGGACAGAAACGGCAGCGTCATCAGTCGCGCACGGTGGCGCCGCGCTTCACAAGGTCGGGGCGTATCTGGTTCCAAATCGTGTCTACGCCCTTCCCCATACGAGACTGGCCATCCGAACAGTAGCCGTGCGGTGTGGCGCAGCGTCGAACCTCCATCCCCTCCATCCGCGTGTCGGGATGGTGCGCCATCCACTTGCGAATTCCTCGGACGACTGACGTGCCCTCAATCACCATGTCCCCCGGTTCGTTCATCCAGCGTGCAACTTCCGCCGAGTCCTCGCCCCAGGATTTCTCCCCCACGAGCTGATCCGCCCGTCGGACGGGAAGCCCGAGGGTATCCGCCAGTGTGGACTTGCCGGTCTTGGGACCACCGACAATCAGAATCTTCTTCACTGGCCGAAAATCCGCACCCGCCACGCAGGGTTCACCGCATACAACTGGTTGAGGGCGAGGCGTCGCTGGGCCTGCGGCAGTTGACGCACCAGCGCCGTCAGTTCCGACACCGCCGCATCGGTCGGTTCGCTCTGCGCGAGCCGCATGAGCGCCATCGAAGCGTCCTCAGCAGGCTGGATGACGGCCTGCTGCGCAAACCCCGCCCCGTGGCGTGCGGCAGCGGCGGCCTGCGCCTCGTCGCCCGTTGCGGCGAACACCTGTCCGTAGGCCGCACGAGCGGCCTCACGCGGGTCGGCACCCGGCATCGCGCCCGGCGTCCCACGCTGGGTCGAAGGCGCCTGCACGAACGTCGGGGCTTCAACCGGAGCCGTGGAAACCGGCGTAGCCCGCTGGGCTTGCAACCCCGCGCGTCCCTCCACAAGCGCCGCATCCACCTCGGAGGAAGTGATCCCCGGCTCGGGGCGGATGGCCGTGGACGGTGCGGCTCCACCACCGTAGAGCGGACTCCCCACGGTCTGGCGGGCGCGCTGCACGGCGATCTCGATGTCCTCGGGCGACATGCGCATCCGCGCCAGTCCAGCCCGGAACCGCTGTTCGACCCCCGTCGCTCCGGTCGTGCTCCCGGCCCGTCGCGCTTCCGCCTCGGCCCGACGGAGTGCCAGCAGGAATGCACGGTCTTCCTTCATCGTCCGGTCGAGCGGGATGTCGGTACGACGGGCCTGGGCAACAGCCGTTCTGGCTTCGGTCTGCGCGGCTCGCTGGCCGACTTCCCCGACTCGAATGGTCGAGAGTTGCGCCTGATTCTGAGCACTCACGATGCGCGCCGGAGCGGTCTCTTCCGCTATCTGCGTCTGCACCTCCGCCTGACGAGCCCGGGCGGCGTGGAACCGTGCGGACTCCTCGGCCTGTGCCGGGGCGAACCGACTTGCCGCCGCACGGTTTCCGAGTTCGATGTCCTTCGCGATGCTGCGAGCGCGCAGGCGACGCACGACGTTGGTCGCGCCTACACCGCCGACACCGAGACCGAATCCCACGGCACCTTGTCCGAGCGCGCTCCGGCCACGTTCGCCGAGTGTCCCTTCGCCCGCCAGACCACGCAGCACACCCTCACCACCCCCGATTGTGCCTCCGGCCAGCATGGCGCCTGTCCGCGCACCAGAACCCGCCAGCGTTCCACCCGCTGCTATCCGCGCGGCAAGACCCGGGAAGGCCCCCGCGCTGGCGACACCGAGTCCCACCGCCCCGGTCATATCCCCAAGAAACGAGGCCACGGGTTGAGCGGCATACAACTCCTCGCGCCCAGCTTGATACCGCGCCTGCGCCTGACCCGGAGAAAGTCCACCGGGGAGCACAGCGCCGATGGCGGCGAGTTCGTCGCCAAGCCCCAGCGAAGCGCCGTGGAGAACGTTGGCGGCATATGCCTGTGCGGGGCCAGCGCGTTCGGCGCCGATCTGCTCGCGTATGTTCTGTCGTTCCATCTCGTTCGCCAGATTCATCCGTGCGCCGACCGACGCCGCGTGACGGCGGAGCACAAACTGTGCGTCCTCTAGTTGCTCGCGGGCCTCCGCGTCGTTCGCGTTGGTCCGGAGGGCGGCTTGTGCATTGCGTGCCGCCTGACGCCACAGCTCGATGTCGCCGAACTCGGGATCGGTCGCACCGCTAATGGGTTGGACGGGCGGCGTCATGGCGTGAACCTCGGATTCAGACGGGGAACACGACTCCCTACGCCCGGCACGGCAATCGGCCGACCCGCCGCATTGGTTGCTCCCTCTCCGCCATACCGCAGACGATTCAGTTCGCGTCCCATCTCTGCCGCCGCGTCATCCGCCCCAGAAGCCCGGAGACGCTGCATGATGTTCTGGGCCAGCTCTTCCTCTGAGATGCCACGCTGGCGCGATTCGACCAGTTCGGCCGTCACCGCCCGACGCCGTTCGGTGTAACTTCGGATAACCTCGGGATTGCTCTCTCCAGGTGGCGGGAAGAAGGCGCGCATCACGCTGTTGAACATCGGCACCGACATCCGGAATCCGGGCAGGTTCGGGATATAGTTGTGAACCCATTGCTCCGCGAATCCGCGATACCGTGTCTGCTCATTCGTGCGTCCGACATTTTCCGCTGCCGCCGCGCCTTCATCGCCCGCCGCCAGTCGCCCGGCTCGCATCGCCACGCCCCGAAGCAGGACGCCAGTCCACGGCCGCACTGCCGCGTTGGGGTTCTCGCGCTCCATAGCCTCCAAGCCCGCCACCGCATCTACCAGCGATCCGGTATTGCCCAGTCGGAGGCGGTTGGGGTCGTTGTAGCGGTCGCCACTCGCCCCACCACCGCTCGGAAGATTGATGTTCTCCGTGCCCGGGTCGAATACCAGCCCACCAGACGAAACGCCAAGGCGCGGGGCCACCAGCCTCGAACCGGACTGGCCAGTCCGGGATTCGCCCTGCGCTTCACGAAGCTCGCCAACGAGGTCCACCGGAGGACGCACATTAGCCGCCTGCACTTCGGGGCTCACACCCGCCGTGAACTGCTTGTTGGCACCCGCGAGCGCGAGCCGCTGCGTCAGCGCCTCGCCGGGAGCAACCTGCCGCCGGATAGACTCGGGGATGGACTGCGACAGCCGATACACTTCCGCCTGCCGCTTGGACAGAACGTCGGCGACACGCTGGGCGCGACGCGCCTCGTCCTGCCGAAGAGTCAGGGTTGCACGAGCGACCTCAAGATTCGCCTGTTGCATCTGTGCGGACAGTGCCCGGTCGGCCTCCGCCAGTTGCAGATAACGTTCGGCCCGACGGTCTCGTGTAGCCGCCATGCGCCGTTCGTCGTCCGCCGCCATGCGCGCATCACGCTGGGCGCGAATAGCCCCAAGCACGTCCGCGAGTTGCTGAAGCGGAGCGGGCTGCTGAATCAGTTGGTAGCTCATTTACAGCCCTGGCGACACGGGAAGACCGGCAAACCCACTCCCGCCGCCGAGTCCCGGAATACCCATTCCGGCAATGGCCTGCGCCCCACCCAGTAGGTCCTCCCACGGCGACGCACCCTGCGTGAACGGCCCGCCGAACATCGGCCCCATCACGGGACCCAGCAACGCCATGATGGCCTGCAACTGCCGGTTGCGGCCCTGCTCCAGCGTCTGTTGGGCGAGGACGTTGTAATCGTTCAGGGAGCGCTGGGTGAACTGGCCCTGCGTGTAAGCGTTCGCCGTCGAGAATCGGCCAGGACTGGAGGCGTTGATCTGCGACAAACCGTAGTCGAGGTTGTCCCGATACTGCGCCGAGAGCGGGCCGAGATTGGCGCCGGGGTTACCGATCAATCCCAGAAGTTCGCCCATTACCCCGAGCGAGTTATTGGGCGAGCCGCCACGCTGCAATTCACGCAGATATTGCGCATAGGGATTTCCGGTTGGCGTTGCCCCACCGAACAATCCTTGGATTATGGCGTTGCGGCCTCCGGCGAGGTCTTGGGGGACGGCTTGCTGGGGATCGGGTCGGCTGAAGAGGAAGGACATGTATCCTCACGCACGAAGTTGGCGAACTCGTCGCGGGTCGTGGAGAGGAGTAGTACGTCGCGCCACTGGCCGTCTTTGTAGAGCGCCTGGTACCGACGACTCCCCCATTCCGCTTCCCGTGGCGAAGGGGTGATGGTCAGCCAACGACGGCTCTTGATGTGCCCGTGTTCGATAGCGCGACGCTGACGAATAGTACGCAATTCGGCCTCAAACCGGAAGCCCAACTTCTTGCGCGCGAAATCCACCAAGGCGAACGAGGTTTCGGGAAGGTTCGTACTTAGACGGTGCAAGTCCCATCGCTGGAACGCCCAATCCATGCTGCGCAAGAGGAGCGAGCGCTTCCCCAGGAGGTTGCGGAGTTTCCCGTCGAAGAACACGGGATGGAACTGTGCATCTACCTGCGGGACAATGTGCGTGAACCCGATGAGCCCGCAGAGTTCCGGAGAACCGTCCACGCGCCAGACCTCAAAGATGAAGGCATTCGGCGGGTCCGCGTAGTGCCCGGCGAGGACCGACAGGGCGACTTCCCGCCGTCCTTTCTGGAAATCCGACCACTCGGTCTCGTGTTCCACAAGCCGATCAAGGATGTATTCCAGTTTGGAGGGGTCGAGATGCACCCCCAACGGCACTGCCTTGAACACGCCACCGTCAATCATTTAACCACGATTCCCAGTCCGCCTGCGAGATGAAGGCGAGGAAGGTCAAGCACGACCCCGCCGTATTCCTTGAACACGTCGCCCAACCCGAAATGCCCGACCACGTCATGGCCACAGACGATCCCGCCGGGCCGGAGAATCTTGAGCGCCAGCCGAATCTCCTCGCGCACATGCGCAGCGGTATGGTCGTCATCCAGAAAGATGAAATCCACCACACCCATATCCATCCCGGCTAGAACCTGTTCTGCCATCCCTACGACAACTGTCGCGTAGCCCCTGTCCTGCGTTCGCAACAGCGTCTCGGCCGCCCGCGCCCGCTCAAGGTCTGATTCGATGGTGTAGATGCGACAATCATGCTCATCCTGATAGGACTCAGCCGCTTCGATGAGCTTGATGGTCGTCATCGCCTTGTAGGTACCGGTCTCGACAATCGTGGTCGGCTTTATCGCGCGCACCAGGGCACACAGAATGTCCACCACCCAAGGTTCCGTCGAGCCATCCCGATACATGGACAGGTCTATCACGTCCGTCGTCCCGAAAACTTCCGCACGATAGCATCCTCTCGATAGCAGTCCTCGCCCCGACCCAGCGACACGGGTTCGAGGCCGAGGCTCTGGAAGGCCAGTCCCCAGACCCGCTCCATGCACTGTGACTCGAACTTGTTCGTGGGCAGGATGGACGACCACCCCGCATCATCCAGTGCATCGAGTACAGCGCGTTCACAGAAGAACATGGAGCCGTGAACCGCCGTGAAGGGCTCGTCCACGTCGCCGATGATGGGGCGCACCGCGTTCCGCACCCATGCGATGTGTTCCGACGAGCATCCTTCCCATATCTCCATGTACCCCACAACGGTCACCGGCGCGTAGAACGGCGGCGTTCCCTGGAGCACGGTCGAATCGTGCAGGCAGTAGAACCGCTCGGCCTTGGGACAGTCTCTCCATGCCTGCCACCACGCCCCGGTCTCGTAGTGCGGGGTCTGGCAGACCGTCAGTTCCTCCTGTGGCAGATACCGCTGGCACGACGTCGCACACGGCGTCAGCCAGTCGGTCTCGGGCACGGGATGGTGGGCAATCGCGATCATGCGTTGAGCCGTTCGCGAATCGCGGACGAGGAAATGCCCTTCGTGTAGGGGACATAGCGCATCTCGATGGCGTACTCGTCCAGAAACGCTTGGTCAATCCCCAACTGCGCCAGAAGGGAATCGCCCGTCCAGTCGTCACCGTGGATGATGTACGTCGGGCTCCACGCCTTGATGATGTCCCGCTGCTTATCGTGCGAGGGCACGAGAAAGGCGTGGCTGACGTAGCGACAGGCCATCACGACCGCGAGCCGGTCCTGCTCGCTGACAATCGGCGGGCGCCCGCGATAGAACTGGTGGAACGCATCCGCGTTGACCGCAGCGATGATCTTCCCGAACCGCGACGCTTGCCGCAAAACCTCGACGTGCCCGCGATGGAAGAGATCGAAGCTCCCCCCGACGTAACACTTAGGCACGAATCACCGTCAGTCCCCGCGCGCCGCCGAGCGTCATGCCCATCGCCCGAATCGTCTCGACGCCGTGCCAGTCCGCCTTCGTGTCGTCCACCACGACCAGCCCGCCGGGTCGCATCAGGGGAAGTACCGCCGAGACATGCTTGAGTCGCATCAGCGGGTCGCCGTCAGGCTCGGTCGCGTCAATGAAGGCAAGGTCAATCGGGGCCGGGACCACGGTCAGCAGGTCCTCGAACGTGGACTGGTGATAGTAGACTCGTCCCGCCAGCCCGGCGTCCACGATACGCTGGGCGACGCCATGATCCACGGGATCAGCGGTCCATACTCGGCCTGCATAGTCATACGCCTTAAGTATCCCACCCGTCTGAATCGCGAAGTGTCCCTGATACGTCCCCGCCTCCACCACAACCCGTGGCGCTTCGTGAATCACGAAGGCCAAGAGCATCGTGAGCGTTTTCATGTCGCACGCATCCCCATCGAACGGCGGGAGGATGGCGTTGCCCTTGGCAATCGCTTCCTCTACTGGAGAAGCCACTTGGCGTACTCCCGAACCCCAAGGTCGAACGGCACCATACTCGTCCACCCAAGATGGGCCGAGGTCCGGTAGGGATCGCCCGTGCAGTGCTTGATGTCCCCGTCTCGGCACTTCCTCGTGATGTGCGGTTCGATGTGCCCCTTTCCGAGAGCCCGCGCGAGTGCCGTCGCGGCATAGAGGATGGTGGTCGGATACCCCGTGCAGATGTTGTAGGCCCCGTGCGCGCGGACATCCCCGAACGCCGCCCGGATGACCGCATCCACCACATCGCCAACGTAGACGAAATCGCGTGTCTGGCTTCCGTCCTCGAAGATGACCGGGGCCTCGTCGTGGAGCAGTTTGTTCGCGAAGTTCGCCAGTACCCCGGTATATCCGTTGTGCAACGCCTGTTCGGGTCCGTAGACGTTGAAGAACCGGAGCGCGAGCGTCTGCCGCATCTGACTCTCGCCCCACATCAGACAGAGCCGTTCCTGGTCGTACTTGGTCAGGCCGTAGACGGAGGTCGGGACGCAAGGCGCCTGTTCGTGGACCCTCGGCCCCCCGTCCCCGTAGACCGACATGGACGAAGCCACCACGAGCCGCTTGAGATCAGGGTTGCACCGCATGTCTTGGAGAAACGTGGCTGTCTGGTAGGTGTTCTGGTCCACGTATCTGCGGTAGTCCGTCATACTATCCGCGACCGAGACTTGCGCAGCAAGGTGAATCACCCGGTCCTGTTCGCGGCGCACGCTGTAGGGGATGGCATCTACCATGCACCGGACAAACCCAACCCCATCGGGGAAGGCGGGCAGGGTCTCGCTCGGATGGACCCGAGCGTCGAGCGAATCCACGATCGTCACCTGATGTCCGTCCTTGATGAGCCTGCGGACGAGATGACGGCCGATGAAGCCTGCTCCCCCGGTAACCAACACCCGTTCGGGCGCATAGACGCCTACAGCCACGGCTGCGCTCCGATCTCGACATCCCACGTCTTCAGACCAGGCTCGTAGAGCCACGTCAGTTGCAGTGCGTCGAGACGCTTGGTCATTTCCATGTCCCATTCGAAGACTGGCGCAATCGTGTCCCAGCGGAAGCCGTGTTTGAGGAAGCAGTCGGGGCGCATCAGGCAGGCATGCCCGTTCACATAGCCGTAGGCGCTCCCGTCGTTTAACGGCTCGCCCATTGCGTTCCGGGCATGGGTGTACCGTCCCGGCGCGATCACGTCACAGTCTCCGACCGGGTAGGCGTTCGTCGGGTCGTAGACGTGGTCATCGTGCTGGAACAACACCCACTCCACATCCTTGCGCTTCAGCGCGTCGAACCCCGCCTGTCGCTTGAGCAGCGCATCGGCACAGTTGCGATAGACGGAATCGAACGGCACAACCGTACAGCCGGGCGAGGGCTCCCATTCTCCCACGACCACGACTTCGGAGAAGATACCCGACCAACGGTAGGTAGGGAGAATCAGGTTGCGCAGGAGCCACGCCCGCTGGCTGTACGGCACCCCACCCGAGGACCGGACAACCGAGGCATGGGGGGCAAGAGCGCTCGTGGCGATAACGCACGCGACGCTCACCAAGAACGCACCATGAAAGTTGTCCTAGACGAGATAACGGGCCACGGTCCCACGTATTCGATGGTCGGGTGTGACGAGAACACAAGTCTCGACATCATCCCACGCATCGCCTTGGGGGAGCTGGGGCGTTCTCCTGACAGGTAGGGCCGTACAGTCCCTTGCCCACCATGCTGAACTACGGGTCTGGGAGCAACCCTAGCCCCGGCGAGAGTCGAACTCGCGTTTCCCCGATTCCGCTTCCGCTGACGTGACCGCTTGGTGCGCCACATGGCCCGTAGGATGCAACACCGTCACAACACTGTCAAGCGATAGTCAGCGTGACCTTCTCGCCCTTGCCGATAGCCGAGCGGATAAGACCGAGTACAACCCTATAGGCGTCCCGACTCCTGAGTACGGTGTCCTTCCCCCGCTGAAGTCCGACGAGAATACAGCCGCGGGTGTCCCTGGCCGTGTTCCCGGCATGAATCCGAATCCCGGCGAAGTTGGGCACGTGCTGCACGAGAGGCATGTCGCGCTTGAATCGCTCCGAGAATGTCACCACAATCGGGTATGTTCCAGCGGGGATGGCGGTTTCCCCGTACACCTTCACGGGGCGCACCTTATCCTCCAAGGTGTAGCAGACGAACTTCCCATCCGCCCACAGCTCCCCGACGGTTGAAGTGTCCGTGAAGGTCTTGCGTTTCACGTCAATCAGCATGCGGAGCCCCATTTTTGCCCACGACAGCCCGGATGAACTTCGCCAACGTTGTCGCGTAGTCCTTGAGGAGTTCGCGGCTGGCCACATGAGCCCCAAACCCGGCCACGGCAAGGGCGGCCCAATATGGGAACCCGAGTTGCGGAAGGACGAACGCGCCAAGGAAGACGAGTGCCCCGAGGACTGTGCGGTTGCGCTTCTCGCGCCGCTTAACGGGCGGGATCACTTCAGCAACTCCACGACAATGGCGGTCACGATGGGCGCGATGATGATGGCGGCCACGGCACCATAGAACACCGATTTGGTCTCCACCCGTACCAGTCGCTCGCGAAACACCGTCATGTCGCCTGCGTGCCGGTCGAGTTTGCCTTCAATCCGTTCCAGCGAGCGCATGATGTGCTCCCGCAGTTCATCGAAATCCGTCATGGACGCCTCAGTCATGGAACCCTCTGCAATGTAGCGGGCTCAACGCCCGAGTTTAACCCTGTCAGATGTGCCAGCGGAGAAGTTGGGCTACATGTTATCACAAGCCGTGTCGCACCCGTGGAGTCTGTCACGGGATGGTAGTACCACCGCTCGCATCGCGGCGCCGACGCGCAGCCCACCAGCAGAAGCACGGCGACAAGGTACCTCATGGGGTCGTGGAGAAGGATACCCAGCCCGTGTTGCCGGAGCCGAGTTCCTTCACATAGAGGCGTTTGGTCTGGGCGCTCGTGACGATGTTGATGCAGATGTCGCCCGCGTTGCCCGTGAGATTGGAGTTGGGGCCACCGTCGTAGGACGTATAGGAAAACGTCGGGATGGCGTTGAGAACACCCGCGACCGTTACGAGAAACCGATACAGTTCCCCGGTCGCCGCCGACGGCGGGGGGTAGTAGATACGCTGTGGAACGTTACCGTTAGCCATTGCCGCCGCTCTCCACAATCGCCGTCAACCCTTGGAGGGCGAACGTGTGCCCCGAATCGTGCCGAAGCTCGATACCAGGATAGGCCGCGCTGATGGAAACGTGGATGGCGGTCTGTGCCGAAAGCGGCGCGGGGGGAAGCGCCACGTTCACGCTCACCGGATAGGTCGTTCCGAAATCCGGGGTCATGCGTACCGACAGGGACGACGCCGAATCGCAACGGTAATCAAGGCGCAGTTCCCGCACGATCTGCCGCTCAGACGGGTTATCGTTGGGAACGATAACAAACCGCGTACAACTGATACGGCTTCCGAGATCATCCGTCGCCAAAGAAGTGAACTCGAAAAGGTCGCCCGTGGACATCGTACTACCCGACCGAAGGCTACTGGCTCCCACCAGTCGCCCACGGCCATAGTTGCCGATATTGAACTTGGTGCTCGTGGAAAGCTGGCCGAAGCAGCGGATGTGCCACGAGTTGGCGGACTGCACGTCAAAGCTGAGCGGATTCCACTCGACGCCCCGGCCCGTCAGGCGTACCGCAAGCCCCTGCGCCTTAAAGTTCCCGTCCATCCATGACAGGATATAGGCGTTGAGTTCGTCGTGCCATCCGCCAGCCGCGTCGTTCGCGAAGGCCCTTCCAAACCAGTCACCCGTCAGTTGCTCGTTGAGAAGGGCCGACACATCATCCGAAAACAGTTTCGGCGCTCCCCCGGACGGGATAACCCACAGGTTGTAGTCTGACCCGAGGAACACAATTCCGTGCGGTGTTTGCGCCGCACTTCTGGGCGCCATACACCCAACCTCCCCGGACAGGAGGGTGAACTGGAAGTTGAACGGGAACGGCGCCTTGTACCCTACCCACACCTGATCGCGGAACAGTACCAGCAGGCGGTCTCCGTCCACGAAGAGTCCCGTGATGCCTCCACCCCGCGCATTTGAGAGCAGTTCGACGCCACCGTCCGGGGTTGTGTAGGTTTCCGGCGCTCCACGGGTACTCCACTCAACCTCTGCGTCCCGTGCGAAAACGAGCCTGTCGTCAAAGTAGACAACGTACCCGCCCCGGAGGGTAGCTCCAGTCCTGGTCATGGTGGAATAGGCGAGAGCGTCAGAAGAGGAGCTGGGACTATACGTCCAAGTATCGGAGCCCGTAAACCCCTGAACGTTGGAAATCAACAGTTCGTTGCGGTCGGTCGTTGGATGATAGTACGGGGTTGCGGAATAGTACCCGTTATCCATCGCCCCGAAAAGCGTCCCGGTGGTGTAGGTGCTACTGAAATACGACAGCAGGCTCCATTGGGTGATGGCACTAGCGGCACGCATGGGATTCATGCCTAGGGCCACAACTACTGTGTCGAGTTGCCCAATCCACGTCGGAGGATCGTAGGTGAAGGAACTCCCCGGCGTGCCGAGCGAACGCAGGCCGGGACGCGGCACGAGGCCGCCCCCCACCCCAATGAAGTTGCTTCCCCGACTGGACACACCGGGCGGGAGCTGCGGGGCTTCGGCACCTGACGTGTATCCCAACGCCACGGAACGCAACACGGCCGCCTTGCTCGCGGGCGGTCCCATCTGTACGGCCTCGCCGTAGCGCGGGTTGACCCCGCCCTTCGCGGGCTTCGGTGGTGCGGTGTTGGGATCAAGCGGAGTACCGAACGCCATCGTGCCTCACCGAGAGAGGGTGAGGGGCAATTCGGTGGTGCGGCAGAGATACGTCATGCTGGCGTTACAGCCAGGGCCGCGCCGACTGCCCCTCAAACCGTTGTGAGGCCACGAGGCCGACTACCTAGAAGATAACGCATTCCGGACAGCGGGTGAAGGCATCCATACATAGGATACCCCGCAGTTCGCACAGTAGGCCGACGAGCGCCCGGAGAACACGAGCCACTGGTTGACATACTCCCGCCCGCTCGGCCCGCCGTAGCCCGTGCAACATCCACACGTGACCCCAGAAGTCACTCGGGGAACACGACCGACTGCACCGCGTCGGTCAGGATACGGCTTTTGTTCCAACTCGGCTCCCATTGGAGTTCTTCGGCGTGCTCATACACTAGGGCCATCACCCGCTCGGCCACTTGTTCGAGATCGCCGTAATCGAACGCGGTCTTCACTTCATCGCCCCCACGAACTTACGCATGAGACTGTCCCGTTCCTCCATCACGCGGCGGTGGTCGGCGGCGCTCCGAATGGCGCGGTCCACGTGATGTACCTCGACGCCCGTGTCCACGAAGACGCGGAGCCCGTGGAACCGCATGGTGTCGCACCAGTTGGAGTCCTCGCCCACGAACGCCGAGGTATCGGGCGGGACACGGCTTGACGGATCGTCCTTCGCGCACTGGACGAGCGTCTGCCATTCCGGCGTCTCGGACAGCGGGTTCTGGCCGTCGAAGCGTGTGCGCGCAAAGTTGTCTACCTCGGCCAAGGCATCAATCGGGCGCATCGGGTTTCGCGTCCCGTACCACGGTCCCGGCACCTTCTCAAAGACGTGCCGCTTGAGCAGGACAAACGCCGAACCCGTCCGCATTACCTCCATCGCCCCCTGCCCCGGCAAGACGGATTCCCATGTCCCCGTCCCCGTGTCAATCGTCGGCAGGTAGGGGTCGCCCCGCAGCGTACAGTACCCGCCCACCGCATCCGCTTCGGGATGGTCCCTGTAGGCCGTCATCAGGAGGCGAGTCAGGGCGTCGGGTTGGAAGACGGCATCACCGTCCACGAACAGGAGCCAGCCGAGCTTCTGGGGGTGCTGTAGGAACTGCGCGACGGCTTGGTTTCGGGCTCGGTCCACGAGCGATCCGGGGACGAAGTTCCACGGGAACCGGAGGCCCTGCACCTCGACCGTGGACCGCATCTCGCCGAGGGCCTGCACGGTCTCGAACTGAATGGTCCCGTAGGTGGTCACGACCACGCACCCCACGGGGACCTGAAGTTGGATGGGGGCCGTCACTTGTAGAGCCTCCGCAGTTCGCCGCCCTTGCCGACGTAGTAGGTCTTCCCCAACATCTCGAACGTCACGCCGTCCTTAAGTCGCGCCGTGGGTCCCTTCACGGTGAGGAATGATCCGCCCACGGGTCGCAATGGGCTGTGATGGATGAACACGCGCCGCCTCATACGGCCCCGAACGTCTTGGCCTGTTCCGGCGTCAGCATCGTCGCATCCTGTGTCAGCCCCTCGGGCGTCGCATGGAACTCGTCCGCCAGTACGGGGGCGATGCTCATGGGTTTGCAGTCCAGCAGCTCGACTTGCAGGAGCTTCACGCTCCCGCCAAGGCTCAGCACGCCCCGCTGGGTGTTGACCGTCGGCATCGTCACCGGGAAATGCACCCGCACGATGTTCGTGTCGCCGCGCTTCATGGCGAGCACCTGGTTCTCGACTTCGGGTAGCAGTGTCCCGTCCCCCAGCTTGCACCGAATCCACAGCGGCCCCACCCCGTCCTCGACGTTCTGCAACCGCAGACTCACGAGGTTCCCGAGCGCGGGAGTCGTGGGATGGGATTGCGACAGCCGGGCCTGCATCGCGGGGAGCCGTTCCATGTCCCGGTCGTGGTAGACGTGGAAGATGTCGGGCCACGCATCCGCCCATAGGTCCACATGCAGCCGTCGCGCCCACTCGCAGAAGTGCCGGTCCTCGCCATCCCACAGCCCACCCGAGGGGAAGCCCGGCGGCTTCCCGAAGTGAATCCCCTTCTCGATGACGCTGCGCTCAATGAGCGTACACGCCCCCAGTCCACCGACCTTGACCAGTTCCCGTGCGGCGAGGTCGGCCCGGAACTCGTGTTCGGGATAGTGGGGAAGTCCCAACTGGTAGACCGGCGCCTGCCACACCTGGGGGGCGGCGTGAATCTCCGGCGAGGCGTTCCAGCGCGTCCAGTAGACGGCGCTCACGATCCCCCGCTTGCACCCGTAGAGACTCGCGAACGTCGTCGGGTCGAGGATGAGATCGGAGTCCACCAGCCAGAGATAGTCGTACCCGCCGTCGAGCGTCTGCTTGAGCAGCCCGTTCTTGATGCGCCCCACCCGGCTCATGGCCGATTCGGTCCACTGGTGGGTCACGGGATGGGAGTCGGAGAAGTCGTCGCTGCGGGTCTCCTGCGACTTGAACACCTGCCCCCCGTGTTCCGCCACGAAGTCCGCGAGCACCGTCGAGCCGTCGTTGGACTCCGGGTAGTCGTCTACGAAGGCGTAGGTGAACGCGACTCTGGAAGGGCGTTCCTGTGCGGCGAGACTGGCGAGATGCACCTTGAGGATTTCGGCCCGCTTCCTGACGGGTGCCCCGACGAGCACCTTCACCTTCCGGGCGAACGGCAGGATGCGGAGCGAGGGATTGGGGTCCGCGATGGACTCGGCGTGGGCCTGCTCGAACTCGGTCATCTGATGGTACTGGCTCCTGTAACGTGCGAGTTTGTGGTCACGGTCCACGGGGTCGGCGTACCCGTAGTGGAGCCAGTAATACTCCGGCGGCGCAATGCCTGCCACCAGCGGGAAGTTGGCAGGGGCGTGGCCGCAATGGATGCCACGAGTCGGCCACTCGGGCACGTACCCTGGCGGGACGTGGAGCGGGCGAAAGAGCCACGGCCGGGGAAACTCGTGTCCGCGCCAGAAGGCGTCGGCCCGGTAGTGGTCATCGTCCCAGAGATCGTAGAGCGGGAACGACCAGGCGTTGACATTTAGGGCTTGGCACAGCGGTCGGGGGTCAGCAGACAAAACCTGATCGGCGTCTGTGACCAATACCCACTCAGCAGCAGCGGAGGCGAGGTGCCAGAGACGGGCGCGGGCGGGGGCTTCGGCACCCCATGCTTCCGTGCCTGTACGGCGTTCACAAATCGCCACAGCCGGGTGCGCTCGGCAAAGCTCATAGGTGCCATCGGTGCTCCCATCGTCCAAGACGACGATTGGCCCCCACTGGCCGTGATAGTCGAGCACGTGCGGGAGGTATCGGTCTTTCTCGTTCCGGCAGAGAATCGCTGTGGCAAAGGGTTCCATACACAGCGGCAACTTGCAACACTGTCACGACACCGTCAAGCCGTCGCGACGACAGACCCCCACGATCCGGTAGTGGCGGATGTGAAGAGGGTGAAGTTGGAGGGAATGCTGTTGCCGTCTACCACAACCGCCGAAGTCTCGTCGCACACCACCGCTGGGGCTTCATCGTCCACCGTGTAGGCCATCTCCCCGCCCACAATGGGGATGACGGGCGCGAACGAGGGGCACGGCCCGCCCGCCGAGGGCACGGTCCACGTCAATGCACGATCTCGTAGTAAATGGTCGAAGTGTCCGTCGTTTGGGTCGAGTCAATCTGGAACGACATGCTCGCCACGATGGTCGCCACGCTCAGTATCCCGTGCGTACCGCCAGAAACAACCCGCGAGAGAATGATGTTGTCGCCGGAGAGCGCTTCGCCGGTTGCGACGGTTGTGTTCCCCGACGACAGGACGGCACGACCCGCAATCTTTCCCGTAGCGCTGTTGGTGCGGTTGCCCTTGCGGAACGTGCCGGTTCCCGCGTCGCTGATGGCACTGGTCGTGTTCCCGCGCACGTCATTGCCGATGAGGCTGACCGCCTGACATCCAGACAGCACCTCGACACCGGAGCTTGTTGCACTGAGAATACGACACCCTTCGACCACGCAGCCGATGGCCTTGGCTACCGCAATCCCGTTCCACGCGGATGTGCTCACATAGGCGCCTTGAACTAGGGCGTCCGTCACGGTGCCCGTCGTCCCCAGGAGTATGCCATCCCCCGTTGCGCCCTTATAAACGCCGCCCAGAATCCGCACGTTGGCACAGGCGTTGCTCGACCCGATACTAAGGGCCGGGGTGAGGGCCGCCTGTACGCTTACCACCGAGCAACTTTGCAGTGTCAGGTCGGTCGTGTTCTCCACGCGAATGTGGGCATCGGTGCATACCACCCCGTCCAGCATCAGCCGAGTGTTCGCCCCTGACGTTCCCATCTTGAACGCCGGTTGCGTCGTGGACCGAACGCTGGACACCGAGATGTTCCGAAATACCACGTCCGTTGCCCAATCGGCCTGAATGAAACTCAGTGGTTGCCGCAGGAGGAAATCGCTCACCTGGACCCGCGCCACGCCGACGGCGAGCGGCAGTTCGCCGGTCAGTGACGAGCCGTCCATCACAACGCCATTCACCACGACATCGGAAACGAGATACAGGTGGTTCTGGTCGCGAATGACCACCCCCGAACCACCGGACTTCATGGTACAGTTGTTCACTGCCACCCGTCGAATCGCGCGATTCGACGGGGTCATGTTGTCCTTGCAGTCCAACTTCAGGGCCGACGCCGTCGCGCTTTCGAGGTGGCAATTGGCAATGACCACGTCGGTCGTATCCGTCGTCGCGAACGAGGATTCTTGGACAATGCCGATAGCGTCGTCCCCGGCACGGATGTCGCATCCCGTGACCACGATACGGGACCCGCCGCCGATGTGCAATCCGTCCTCGGTTGTCTCATCGCTTTCCGTGACGCGCAGCCCAATCACGCTGATGTCGGTACAGTCTCGCAGGTACACGTTCCACGCGCTTTCGGCATCAACCGCCCAGACCGATTCGATGCGCCCGCCGGACACGGCCGAGAAACAAATGTGCATCCCGGTGTTCGCCACCGCCTGCGTCTCGATTTTTCCACCCCGGACAACGACGTTGGTGTTTCCGTTCACCATGTCATCGTTGCGGATCGTCGCGTTTTCCTTGTCGGTCGAAGCAAACCGCCGGACAAGGACAGCCGCATCATCCAACCACAGGGTAACGTTGTCGTCAAGCTTGATGGAATAGTCACCGGCCGAGGCGGGAGCGGACCCGTCGGAAGGGCCGAGCAGGTAAGTGCCCTTGGGCACGAACACTGTTCCGCCCCCCGCCGTACTCGCCGCCGTACACGCGGTTTGAATGGCGGAGATGTCGTCGGTTGCCCCGTCGCCCACCGCCCCGTAAGCGGCGTCCTTGACATTGAACGCCAAGGACGAGGGGAACCTGGCGTTCAGATTGGTCGAGTTCAGCCGGTCGCCATCAGCCCACGGCATCTACTCTTCCTCCATGATGAGCCGGGCCGACATCCCCAGCCTGTTCGCCTGCCGCTGCTGCAAGGCGTTCGGCTGGTCGTTCAACTCCTGCTCGTACCGACTCCGGAACACGTTCGCCATCACCGGGTCGCCCTTGCGCAGCGCCAGGTACTCCACCGCCTTGAACAGCACACCTTGGTGGTACCGGGTGTCAATGCTCGGGATCGCCGTCAGGTTGGTCATATCAGAGAGCCGCGCGACATAGCGCAGCAGCAGCGAGTACTGGCTGTTGGGGCTCGGGTAGAGTTCCAGCCACGTCGCGTAGGAGTGGTAGCGGTCGGGCACGCCGGTCTGGGTGCCATCCGACTTCGCGTCGAACTCCCACACGTTCGTCTGGCGAATCCCCCGCCCCCCGACCGGGCTCCCGCCCGTATCGAACGACAGGCTCAGCACCTTCTCGCAGTCGGTTGGCAGGAACATTTTATCGTCCCCGCTCGACGTGGAACTCACCGCGATGCGCTCGAACTCCACTTGCTGGATGCGGTTCGCGATGTCCCGCTGGGCGAGGTTGACGTAGAACGACACGCGACTCGGCTGGATGTCATCCGGCGAGAAGCGCGTCATCGTGGTTGCTTCGGACATCAAGTCCCTGAGCGTCCACGACATGGCGTTACGGGTAGGTCCGTTCGGACCTGTTGAGGGAATCCGAGGGCGACGGGACGCTGCCCATCACACTCAGGAACTTGTTCCGGTAGTAGGCCGCGCGCTGGTTGTCCACGACCCGATCCGCCAGATTCTCCGTCAGCTTGTACTGGACGGCGGGATGGTAGCGGGTGTGCAGACTCGGCTTCGCGGTCAGCGCCGTCATGTCCGACGGCACCTTGACGTACCGCATGGTGAAGGTGTCCTGACTCGTTGTGGTCGGGTAGAACACGATGCTGTTCGCGCTGATGGCATAGCGGTTCGCCACCCCCGTCGCGGTGCCTTCCGAGGCGTTGTCAATCTCCCGCAGCGGCACAGCCGTCAGCAGCCGGTAGCCGAACGAGTCGAAGGAGTTGACGCGGAACACGTCCACCATCTCACCGAAATCGGCGGGCAGGACGGTCGCGCTCGACCCCGCGCCCAGCACGAGGGTCTGGCTGGCGAGGAGTTCGGTGTGTGGGAGCATGAGCGCCACTTCGAGCTGCGCCATGTTGGCTTCGTGCGAGCAATCGGACAGCGAGATGTCCAATCGCTGGCCAATCGCGCTCGTGGCCCCCGACATGAGGCGCTGAAGCGTCAGGTCGGGCATACGCTACGGCCCGACGTGGATCGTGACGAACAGCGTCGAACTGGACGCCGACGGGTTCCGGAGGAACCGCCCCCACCGGGGGATGGTGTCCACCGACTGATACCCGGTCGCCGTGACCACCTTCACGGTGTTCCACCCACTCGCTGTCGCGCCAGGCAGGGCAGTCTGGAACCCATCCTGCTCCAACCCCTCGTATCCCTGAAGGGTCAACCGGCTCGCGGTCGCTGAGGAGGTGATCCACGAGTAGGTAATCATCGCGGCATCGGCCATGAACATCACATTGGACGTGATGCCCGACTCGGCAATCCCCGTGAAGGCGTTTGCGGCTCGGTGATACTGGTTCACCCGGCTCATCAGAGCCTCCCGCTAACCGATAACGCCGGAAGACTCGAAAACGAACGTCGAGTTACCGGAGCGGTAAAACAGCGCCGCACCGTTCGTGGTCAGCGACAGGATGGAGAAGATGAGCTGGCCCGCCAGCACCTTCGCCGTTGACGCCGACTGGTTCGTGGTCGCCGAACTGATGATGGCGCCCGCGAACGTCGCCTTGGAGTTCACCTGGAAGTTGCCGACGGACACCTGCCCGACCGCTGAGATGGTCGAGTTGGTCGTCAGCGCGCCGGTCTGGGTCGTCGCCCCGCCGATGGACGCGGTGGAGGTCGCCACGAGCGTTGCGACGGTGAGCGCCGCCGTGGACAGCGTGCTCGTCCCGACGAGGTCTTCCGCCTTCAGCGTGCTCCGGCTCGGCCCGCCCGTGATGCTGATGGACGACGTGGTGACATACTGCCCGTCACCCAACTGCGCCGTGTTGACAGTCATGTTGTGAGGCCCCTTGGGGCGGGGGCCGAAACCCCCACCCCGTCAAAGGTCAGGACTTAGGACACGCCCGAGCTTCCATAAATTCCGCGCCAATCGCCGAAGCCGTGGCTGTAGGCCTGGACGAGCGAACGCTTGATGTCCTTGGAGTCGAAGTCGGTGTCCATTTCCATCGTGGGACGGAGGTCCCAGATGAAGTTGAGGTCGTGCGTGTTGCCGAGCAGGAACCAGGCGTTCGTGTCCGTCAGATACGGCGAATCCATGAACGTCAGGCCATCAGCGCGCAGCGCGTTGATCTCGTTGTTGCTGGTACCCGGCTTGTACTCCGAGCCCACGAGTTCCCGCGCCACCATGATGTCGTTCGGCGTCACGATGATGAGTTTCGGAATCGCCATGATGGGCCGACTCCGGTCATCCTTCCACTGACGGAACTGGATCACCGCGTTCTGCAACGCCGTGATACCCAGCGACGCATCGGTCGAAGGACGGTTGGACTGCGCGGTCCCCGCGTCGAGGAGTGCATGCGAGGTGGCGCACAGCGCTTCACCCGACACGAACCCGGCGAACGACGTGGAGAAGGCGTTGTTCAGTACCCCGTGCCCGTCGGTCTCCTGCTTGTCCACGGCGGCGCGAATCAGGCTCTGCTCCAGCTTGCTCACCTGACCGTACCGCTCGTGACGAATCATCTCGGCCGTGATGCGATAGCCGAGCGCGTTGGAGGCATGGGTGTAGACCTTGGTGCCCCCGTTGATGGGGTCGGAGTAACTGATGTCCGCACCTTCGGCCTTGGCCTGCATGGCACCGAGCCCGGTCATCTTGGCATCGGTTTCCTGCGCCTTCTGGGATGAACTGACCTTCAGGAACCGCGTGTAGAGCAGCGGATACGACGGCCAATCGTCGTTGTTGATCTTGCGCAGCTTGGGCTCCAGCAGAATCTGGAACTGCGCTCTGGTCATGGTCATAGCTCAGTCTCCTCTCTGCGTTATGGAGCCAGGGTGAGCAGCGACGCGGCAGACGCGAACCCGCGAATGCCGGTCAAGAACACTGCTTCGACCCTGCTGGTGGTGGAAATGAGCGTGGTGTCGAGCACCCCGCTCGCGGTGAGCGGACCAACGAGTTCGACGTAGGCCGACGCCTGCGAGTCTACGTCAATACGCTGGGTATTGCCGGACTTCTCGAACGTGTACGACTCGCCGACCGAAATCAGCGACGCCGTCACGTCCGTCTCGATGGCGGCCGTGAAGACGGCCGAACTGTCCATCGGCACTGCGACGAGCACACATCCTGCGGGGAACGAATCAACGCTGCGGTGAAGCGAGATACCGAGAATCTTCTCGGAGCCGACCGTGGCCTCCTGAAGAGTCCGCGCGGTATTCAGCGCAACCAGAGCGCCCTTGCCGAATGTGGCGGCAGACGCGGTGTTAAACGCGACCGTTCGCCAATTGCCCCGCACCGGCTGAAACGCATAATCCGACATGGTCAACCTCCGTCGGAAAAGCGTTCATCGGGAAGTGGTCTAGCCCTTGGTAATCTCCAGTCGGGACTCCGACTCGGAGTGGGTCAGTCCACCTGCTCGGTCCAGGTCCAGGCCCGCGCGATGCAGGGCCGAAGAGGTCTGGGTGTCCGAGGCTTGGGCATCAACGGCGCGACGCACCTGTGCTTCATTGGCCTGCGCCTGCTGGGCGTCACAGGCCATCAACTGCAAATCCCCCATCCGGATCGAGCCATCGGCCGCGAAACTCCACTGCGGCATGATCTCGGTGATGCCGAACGTGGATAGCGTATCCTTCGTCACGGGAACGTACCCACGGGCCATGAAGCCCATGAGGTCCGCGTCCACCCCCCCGTTCGGACGCGCATGCCGCGCCCAATGCAGTCGGTGGGTCAGTCCGGTCGAGGGCTCTCGGTTGCGGGCGAGGTCGGCATCAATCTGCCGTCGCTTGTCTGAGTACCCCTGGACGAACGCGAAGTCGGGGTTCGCCTGAAAGGCCGAGGACTCCCGCGCCGATCCCGCGACCGAGCGGTCTCTGGCACTGATCAAGGGCTTAGGAGCCGAAGTCACGATTCACCCCCAGGGTCTTCTCGTTCACTTCAAAGGTGAAGGGCGCGGTCGAGGTCACAATCTCGTTATTCAGCGCCATCCTCATCCAGTCATCGGTCGTGATGTGGTTTGCCTTGCAGTAGTCGCGGACCATGCCTTCGGTCAGTCCCTTCTGCTTGGCGATTTCTCCCACCCCATGAGGGAGTTTGGCGAAGTCGAGCCCGCCCGATTGCGGCGTCCCGACACCTCCACCGCCACCACTCCGTTCTCCGAGGCCACCCTGCGCGATAAGCTTCTCCGCCTCTTCGCGCACGAACTCGTCACGATGCTGGCCCCGTATATATGTAACCACTTTCTCGTAATTCTCCAAGGTGCGCTGCTCGGGTGCGGCCTGCGCCATCAGCGCGTCAATCTCTGGCCCGTAGCGCCGGAAGTCGTCCGCATACCGATTCTGCGCGTTCATCCGCACCACGGAGGCGTACTGTCCCGCGAGCATCTGCATCCCCTGCACCATCGGCGTGAGCTTGTCGGCAATCACGCTTTCGGCCACGTTGCGCGTGGCCACCTCGGGCTCCACGATCCACTGGTCGCCCGTCGGCATCCGCAACGCGGGCGGAGCCGGAGGCGGAGCGGCCGGGGCCGACGGCTGGCCCTGGAGCATGCCCTGGAGGACGTTCGCCTGCTGCTGCGCGAGGTTCAGAATCTCGCTGGCAGACTTCCCGCGCGCCCATTCCTGCGGGATGTCATTGCCGAACCGGAACTCCGCCGGGGGTCCAGAGGCGGGTGTTGAGGAAGGTGGCGCGCTCGACGGCGGCTCGGGCGCGGTCGTGCTCTGCGGTGTTCCTTCGGTACTCATCGAGTTCTGCTGCCTTTCCGACCACGAGGTCGTTCAAATGGAACATCTCCTCGTACCCCTTCAGGAGTCCGAGAACTTCCCGATACTCCTCGAACGAGGAGCAATCGAGCAAACGCTTGGCGATCTGTTCGTACCTATTCTCCAGCGCCTTCTGGTGCGCCGCCCATTCCGGAAGCGCCTGAAGGCGACGCAGGTTGTCCAGGTCCGCCCCCGTCAGCCCCAGCGGATAGTCCGGCGAGGAGTCCGATGGGGTTGGGGCGCGCAGCCGTCTCAAGGATGACCGCAGCGTTGACCAGAACGTCTTCCGGGTTCCGGATGTCGAATTGCTCATAGAGCCTCTGTTGAAGTTCGCGTGTCCCCTTGAACAGGTCGGACGCCGTCTG
>Ga0214473_10000549_pt1 | contig 52627 bp, 47 predicted proteins | sample RVTome_7_FD_203509 | JGI IMG/M metagenome (GOLD analysis project Ga0214473, IMG submission 203509) | Soil microbial communities from uranium-contaminated site in the Upper Colorado River Basin, Wyoming, United States - RVT98D197 | ecosystem: Environmental > Terrestrial > Soil > Contaminated >... | reverse complement strand
ACGTTCATTGCCTGAACCACTTGTTCTGGGATTCCGGGTGGGAGCCGGTTTGCAATGACCGTGCCGGCCCGCACTTCCCGGCAAGGCCCCAAAACCCCGAAATGCAAATCATCTCCTGAGGCGACTCGAATCGCCCGCTTCAGCAGAATGTCCGGATTTACCTTGGCGGCCGGCTGCAAGTATCAAGTACTCCACAAGATAGCTGCAGTTAAACCTGCCGCGACCCATAAACGATTGTCAATCCGGGATTATTATATTACTTTTAGCTTACGGGCTCCCCAAAGCTGGTTGTCTGACCGGAATTCCAATTATCAAAAATAACTCGTGCAGGAAGCGGGACCATTACAACTGAACGGGAATTCAATGGTTTATCCGATGAAGAGCTGGTTCGGCTTTTTATCGGGGGTAAAGACCGGGCGTTCAACGAACTTATGGGGCGTTACGACCGCCGCATAATAAATTATATTTACAGAATTATCGGTGACCGGGACAGGGCCGAAGATCTGCTCCAGGATACGTTCATCCGGGTTTACCGGAACATCGATCGCTTCGATGTCAACCGGAAATTTTCCACCTGGCTGTACACTATCGCCACCAACCTGGCGAAAAACGAGCTGCGCAACGCTGGGCGCAGCCCATTGGTCTATTTTCAGAATTTCTTTTTTCACAAGGACGACAAACAGATGTTCGAGGCTGCCGACAGCAGCGGCAAGCCCGATGACAACCTGTACTGGAAACAGCTCAAGAGTATCGTCGAACGGGCGATAGATAAGCTCCCCGACCGGCACAAGCTCGTGTTCACGCTCAGGGAAAAAGAAGGCAAGAGCTACGAGGAAATATCCGAAATTCTCGACTGCAACATCGGCACGGTCAAAAGCCGGCTGAATCGCGCCCGGGCGCGGTTTGCCCAGATAATTGAGCCGATGCTGAAATAAAACCGATCACCAGCGGGAGGGGGAGATGGCATTCCCGGTCCACAGGGGCAGAAGGCTCAGGCAATCCGATTCGATCCGCAGGCTGGTCCGCGAAACCTCGATCAGTCCGGCCGATTTTATCTACCCCTTGTTTGTCGTACCCGGCAAAGGGGTCCACAGCGAAATCCCCTCGATGCCGGGGAACTACCATCATTCAGTCGAGCTGGCGGCCGGGGAGGCGCAGCGCATATTTGAACTCGGTATCCCGGCGATTCTCCTGTTCGGTATCCCGGAGACCAAGGACCCGCTCGGCTCCGCCGGGCAGGCCCCCGCCGGAATAGTGCAGCAGGCGGTGCGGGCGATCAAGAAGGAAGTGCCGGCCCTGTGCGTGATCACCGATGTCTGCCTGTGCGAATACACCGACCACGGCCATTGCGGCAAGATCGTGAACGGCGATGTCGACAACGATGCCACCTTGGAGCTGCTGGTCCGCCAGGCGGTCAGCCATGCCGAGGCCGGGGCGGACATAGTGGCGCCCTCCGACATGATGGACGGCCGGGTGGGAGCTATCCGCCGCGGCCTGGATCAGAAAGGATTCTCCCGCCTGCCGATCCTGAGCTATGCGGCCAAGTACGCCAGCGCTTTTTACGGGCCGTTCCGCGAGGCGGCTGATAGCGCCCCCGCTTTCGGCGACCGGCGCACCTACCAGATGGACCCGCCGAATGTGCGCGAAGCGCTACGGGAGATCGAGATGGACATCCGGGAAGGGGCGGACATCGTGATGGTCAAGCCGGCCCTGCCCTGCCTGGACGTAATCCGGCTGGTGCGGGACAGGTTCGACGTTCCGCTGGCCGCCTACAACGTCAGCGGCGAATTCTCCATGATCAAGGCCGCGGAACGCCTGGGCTGGATCGACGGACGTAGAGCGATGATGGAAATCCTCGTGGCGATCAAGCGCGCCGGGGCGGACATGATTATCACCTATTTCGCGCCGGCGGCTGCTGAATTGTTGCGCAAGGGAGAGCTTTGAGCGGACTCGATGAGATGGATAGCCGGATTCTGGGAGCGGTCCAGAGCGATTTCCCGGTATGCGAAAGGCCGTTCGCCAGGATTGCCGAGACACTCGGGGTCGATGAGGACACGGTCCTGGAAAGGATTATCTCGCTCAAGGAGCGGGGAGTGATCAGACGGTTCGGCGCGGTGTTCGATTCCAGGAAACTCGGTTATGTCAGCACCCTGGTGGGTGTGCGTATCCCCAACCCCTCGGACATCCCGGCGGTGGCGCGGGAAATCAACCGGTTCGCTGAGGTTACGCACAACTACCAGCGCGCGGATGAGTTCAACCTCTGGTTTACGCTGATCGCCGCCAGCCGGAAGAGGATCGACCAGATACTCGCGAAAGTGTCGGGCCTGGCCGGGGTGGCCGAGGTGCGCGACTTGCCCGCCGAGGAAATATACAAGATCAAGGTGGATTTCAAGCCAACCGGCAAGTGAACGAGAGGTGTGTTTTGAGCGGGAAAAAAGACCGGAAATTCAGCGAACTGGAAAAGAAGCTGATCCTGATCCTCCAGGAAGAATTGCCCCTGTGCCCCGAACCTTACCGCGAGATAGCCGAACGGGTGGGGCTGACTCACGGGGAGGTGCTGGCGCTGGTGGGGCAGTGGGTCCAGGCCGGCGTAATCCGGCGCTTCGGGGCCACAGTCAGGCATCAGCGGATGGGCTACACCGCCAATTGCATGGTGGTGTGGAGGGCCGAGGGGGATACCGGTCCGGCCGAGGCGGGCAGGGTCTTCGCCGGTTTTCCCGAGGTGACGCATTGCTACCGGCGGCCGGCGTTCGAAGGCTGGCCCTATACTCTCTATACCATGGTCCACGGCTCCTCTCCCGAGGATATCGACCAGACCCTGGCGCGGATGAAAGAAGCCAGCGGACTGGCCGACTGCCGGGTTTTAACCAGCATCCGGGAATGGAAGAAGACCTCGATGAAATATTTCAGCGAAGAGGGCGCCTGATGAAGAATGAGCGCTCCCGCAAACTTTTCGAGCAAGCCTGCCGGGTGATTCCAGCCGGTGTGAATTCCCCGGTGCGGGCGTTCCGTTCGGTGGGCGATACCGGGCCGTTTTTCGCGGTGCGCGGCCAGGGAGCGTACCTTTACGACGTGGATGGCAACCGCTACCTGGATTACGTCTGTTCCTGGGGCCCGCTGATCCTGGGGCATAACCCGCCGGGATTGGCCGAGGCGCTGGGCGAGGCGATAAAGCTCGGCACCAGCTACGGAGCCGCCACGGCCGGGGAAGTGGAGCTGGCCCGGCAGATAATCCGCCTGGTGCCCTCAATCGAAATGGTCCGGTTGGTCAACAGCGGGACCGAGGCGACGATGAGCGCGGTGCGGCTGGCCCGCGGCTTTACCGGCCGGAAACTCGTGGTCAAGTGCGAGGGTTGCTACCACGGCCACGGCGATGCCTTCCTGGTCAAGGCCGGCTCGGGCGGCGCCACTTTCGGCGTGCCGGACAGCGCCGGCGTCCCGGCCGAAGTGAGCTCTCTCACGGTCAACGTGCCCTACAACGACCTGGCCGCGATGGAGGATGTGTTCGATAGATGCGGCGAAGAAGTGGCCGCGGTGATTCTCGAACCGATAGCGGGCAACATGGGCGTGGTACCCCCGGCACAGGGCTATCTGGCAGGAGTGCGCCGTGTCAGTCAACGGTACGGGGCGCTCCTGATCTTCGATGAAGTGATCTCCGGCTTCCGCGCCTCGGCCGGCGGCGCCCAGCAGATATATGGTATCCGGCCGGACCTCACCTGCCTGGGCAAGATAATCGGCGGGGGCTTGCCGGTGGGGGCGTTTGGCGGCCGGCGCGAAGTGATGGAGCAACTGGCCCCCCTGGGGCCGGTTTACCAGGCGGGCACGCTATCCGGTAATCCGCTGGCGGTTACCGCCGGCCTGTTCATGCTCCGCAGCCTGACCGCCGATCCGCCGTACGACCGCCTGGAGAACCTGGCCGCCCGTCTGGAGGCCGGGATCAGCAATAACCTCGAAAAACTCGGTCTCGACCTGGCCCTCAATCGTGCCGGCAGCGTGATGACTCTTTTTTTCACCGAGGGGCCGGTCAAGGATTTCGCCTCGGCCAAGAAGTCGGATACCGATGCTTTCGGCAGGTATTTCCACGCCATGCTCGAAGAGGGAATTTTCCTCGCCCCCAGCCAGTACGAGGCGCTGTTTCTTTCCAGCGCCCATACTGAAGAGGACATCGACCGCACTGTCGAGGCGAGTCTCGGCGCCCTCAGGAAGGCTGTCGGCTGATCGAAAGAACCACCCCGGCCGGAGACTTTTAACCGGATGCGACGCATTCGCCTATACGCCTGCAGCCTTTCCATTATTTCCCTATCCCTGTTCCTGCCGGCCTGTCACCGCGAAGTCAGATTGCCTCCCGGAGTGATTCCGCCGCCCGGCCGGGCGCCATCGGTTCGGGTACGGGTGCTGAACCAGGTCGAGAAAGTGTCCCTGCGGGCCCCGTCGTCCGGGCTTCTGCTTACCGATGCCCTGACCGGCGAGCGGGTCGCCTCGCTGAAGCCCGGAGAACGCTGGGAAGCCGTGCGTTTCGGCGAACAGAAGGAGCTGCGCGTGGCCACTCCGGACGGCCGGGTGAGCCGGCCGCATTCCGGAGGAGTGCGGGCAGTGACGTTCGGCGGCGAAAAGGTAATCGAAGTGGGCGGGAAGGCCTACCGTGGCGAGGTGTTGATCTATTCCACTCCCGAGGGGCGGCTAATCGCGGTCAACCGGCTGTCCCTGGAGGACTACCTGCGTTCGGTGGTGCCGGCCGAAATGGGCGCGATCGAGCGGGCGGGCATCGAGGCGCTCAAGGCCCAGGCGGTAGCCGCCCGCAGCTACGCTCTTACGCTGGTGGCCCGCAACCAGTCGTTCCATTTCGACCTCACCGCCGATACCGGCGACCAGGTATATCGCGGCCTGACCGGCGAGAACCCGGACGCGGACGAGGCCGTTTTCGAAACCGTCGGTGAATGCCTGCTGAAGGGCGGGCAGCCGGTGGCCGCATTCTACCATAGCTGCTGCGGCGGAATCACCGCCGACCCGGAAGAAGTCTGGGGACGCCAGTTCGCCGATGCCAACCGCTATCTGCAGTCGGTGCGGGACGGCACCTATGATACAGATTCGAAATGGTATTCGTGGACCGTGACCTGGACACGGGAAAAGCTGCTGGAAATCCTGAAGAGTACCCTGCCGACTATAGTGGGCCTGTCGAGCGCGGAGATCGGCGAACCGACCGACATGGAAGTAGTGGAAAAGGGAAAATCGGGACGCAACCAATTGCTGAAAGTGATTACCGACCGGCGCGTGCTGCAGGTGCAGGGGGATGCAATCCGGCGGGCGCTGCGCCAGCCGGACGGCAGCCTGCTGCCAAGTACCATGTTCGACCTGGCAGTGGAAAGGCAGGGAAACAGTATCGCGATCACGGCCAGCGGCAGGGGTTTCGGCCACGGGCTGGGTCTGTGCCAGACCGGAGCGCGGGCCCGGGCCCTGGACGGCCAGAGCTACGAAAAAATACTCGATCACTACTACCATGGCGTGAAACTGGCGAGAATCTATTGAAGCGGATTAAAATACTGCGGCCCGATTCCGCTGTAGGGGCACGGCATGCCGTGCCCGTTCATTATCTGATTATATACCTGGTTATTTCAGAGTCAGCGACTTGCGCGCGGCGGTGACGTTAAAAAACTGGTCCCAGGCTTGTATCGCCACCGTATGTTCGCCCGCCTTGAGATTGTCGAGCGTGATCCGGAAGCTTTCCCGGCCGCTGTCTGAAATCTCGTCCACCGGCGCCACCACTCTGGCTTCGCCGGCATCCACGGTCAATTCCACCCTCTCGATCCGCGTAGTCGCATCCTCCACCCAGAAAGTCACCTCCACCGGCCCGGTATCAGCACTGCGTTCCACTTTCAGGTCGCGGATAACCGGTGGGGTGTTATCCACTTCGAAAATCGGGCTGATTCTTTCCGAAGTGCAGGCCCGGCTCCCGGGGTTGTCGAGCGAATCGCTGGCGGTTACGCGCAACAAATAAGTGCCGTCGGCGATCGGTTCGGTGTCGAAAATGATTGAATTGTCCGGAATCCCGAGGGCCAGGGGACGCCAGGTGGTTTCATCCACCCCGCGATAGTGAACGCTGAAGCGCAGTTCGTCGCCGTTGGCATCGTTGGCGTTCCAGCCGACCATGCGAAGCTTGCGGTTGTAATCTTTTTTACCGTTGAACGGATTATCAGTGTTGCCTTTATTCTGGCTGTTGAGCAGCGCTTCCACTTCCTGCGGATACTTGGAATCCGCACCCGGTTCTTCCAGGCTGGGCGCTTTCTTGATAAAGAGTCCCTGGGGCATGAACCGGATCGGGCTGACCATCGGCGGACGGTTGCGCCGCAGGTAAGAGACTGTGAATTCGTCGATTCGCGGGCTGACCCGGCTGTCGGAAGTTTCCAGGGTCACCTGTACCTGGAAGTTCTGCCTGACCGGAGAATCGATCTTTTCGCCGGGGAGCCCCTTGAGCGGCGCGGACCATTGGCTCCAGGTAGTGTCCGGACTGTCGGTGTTTCCGCTGCGAGTGCGGAAGGATATCGACGTACCGGGGGGCGTCTGGCCCACCCAGGAAATGGTTCCCCAGTCCGAGGGAATGCCGACTTTGAGCACATCGCTGGTAAACTGGCCGCTCTTACGGTAGCCCTTCCCGATGGAGAAGACCTTGCCCGGATTGACGGTGCAGAGGAGCGTGCGGCTGTCCTGCTGGAGAAAGGCGGTCACCTCGAGGTTTTCGACGCTGCTGATCAGGGTCAATTCGCCCCGCCGGTCGAGCGCAAAAAGGCTCGGCTTATCCTTGGTGGTAACGAAAAGGGCGCGGCCGTCGTCCATGCCGCCCAGAGCCATAATGGCATCGCCGGATTCGCGCCAGAGCCTGGTGACGAAGCGGTCCCGGTCGAAGAAATAAACCTCGCTGATTGTCGGGGTAGGCACTCTCGCTCCCGTCGGCCGGATAATCAGCCCGCGCTTGAGATCGCCGCCTTGCTGATCGCCTTCCGGTTTCTGCTCATCGGAGGGCTTTTCAGCAGCCGGACCCTGCTGCTGCTGCATCATCATCATCTGCTGGGCCTGTTCGGCCGGGGACTGCATTTCGAAGGCGGCGGTGTAAATGTTGTTTTCGCCGTCGACGAAGATCGAGCGCAGATCCTTGAGCGGGCTATCGAAGATGATGGAAACGTTTCCCTGCCGGTCGATTTCGTAAAGCAGGGCGCCGCCGCTCGAGCCGGCCAGCAGGTTCCCATTGCGGTCTAATACCAGCGAGATGATGTGCTGCTCTCCGGATTCCAGCACCACCCTGGCGCTGCCATCCGGTTTTACCCGGTAGACCTTGCCTGGGAATCCTACGGCCACGTAGAGATCACCATCCGGCGCGAACAGAAGCTTCCAGATGTATTTTTCCTCGGGATCGAAAAAGTTCTCCGCCCCGCCGCCGGCATCCGTAAGCCGGTACACTCTGCCTTCCGGTGAGCCGGTGACGTAGAGGCGGCCATCGGGGCTCACTGCCAAGGCCATCACTTCCGGTTCGAGTGCATCGTAGACCACGGTGGTGTCGCCGGCAGGAGAGATTTTCAGCACGAGGCCATCGTGGCCGGTACCGAGGTAGACGTTTCCCTGCCGGTCGGGGACCAGGCTCCAGATGAACGGCTGCCCGGTTTCGCTCAACAGCTTGACCTCGGGACCCAGTGTCAACGCCTCATCGGCCAGCATGGATATACCTTCGGTCCGTCCAGCCATGAAATCGTTGCGGGAATCTACTTTCCAGAAATTGACCCCGTCCGAAAACGCTTCGCCATTGCCCAGTATCAGCAGGGCGACGAGAAATGCCGGAATGGCCCTGAGCAAGTTCTTCCTCCGTGCGCTTGAATCATCCGCCATGTTAGTATCCGTAAGAGTTCAGTCCCGGGCTTTCAGGTCGATCTGGATTACTTTCAGACCGCTGATAACGTAATCCGTCCGCCTGGCAAATTCGGCCAGGGAATAGTCGTTCAGCGGCAGAGTTGCGCCGGTGGACTTCCCCGACCTGAGAAGGTTGTAGACCGAGGGAGGCAGTTCCGGCATTTCCCGGCCGGCCAGCACCACTCCCTGATCCATGCGAAACACCTTGACGTAAAGGCAATCGTTTCTTCGCGACTGGTTTATCAGCCTCACCAAATGCTCGAGGCTGGTGTAAAGAAAACGGGCGGGGGAAATCTGGAACTCGGTCATCGTCAGGTAATTAGCCGCGCCCACAAGCAGAAAGAGCTTCGAATCTTTTTCGGTATCCGGGACGATGAAGGAGAATTTTTCGTGGAAGGGCGCCTTGAGGAAGGGGTCGAGCACCACGTCGATTTCGATCGTGTCGCCGGGGGAGACTTCATCACGGTCCACATAGACTTCGGTAACCGCAGCCCGGGGGTTGCCCTCGGAAACTTCGAAGCTGAAGTCCGCCTCCTGGATTCGGGCAGGCCCGTAACTGTTGTTGTAGAGGTACTGCAGCATCATGAGCAACTGCTGGATGAATTCCCCGGAAGCCGACGCGCCGGCGTACAGGTTTTCGATGACTACCGGCGGCGTGTCCTTGGTCGTTATCCGGCCGGAAACCTTGAGAGTCTGCTCGGTGACGGCGTCGCCGGCGGGGCCGAGAGAATTGGCTATCGAGAGGGCGGCCAGCACAGGGCTCAGCAGCTTATGGTCCACCATTTCGTAACTGAAAGTCTCTTCCGGCAGGCCGGCTATCCTGAGGGAGGCCTTGAGCGGCACCATCCGCGGCTGTGCGCCGATCACGCCGAGAATCCCGCTCGTGTGGTCGGTACGGACACTGCCGACCGGCGAGGTGCTGTTGGAGATTTTGAACGAACTGGCGACGTTGGGCAGAACGGCGACGATTTCAGCCGCGGTCAGGGGAAAATCCACCGGGCCGAAGTGCAGAAACGGATGACCGAAAGCCAGGACGCGGTTACCGTCCCGGAAAGTGAGGGTCCCAGTGGCGGCCAGAGAAACATCGCCGCGGATAAGCTGGGCGCTCACCGCCGACCCCGGTGCGACGTTTGCCGAGATTGCCGTGTCGGCGCCGCCGGTGGAGCCGCCGGCCAGCGGAATCAGGCCGAAGCGGCTGAAAGCCTTGCCGTACTTTTCGATAATTTCCGGGCGGAAGCCCGAGAAGATCAGCGGTATCTGGAGCCTGGCCAGGGAGGCGCCGCCGGCCGCGAAGCTGCCCGCGCCGGCCGCGCGCCCGGTTTCGAGGCTGTCGTCCAATAGGAAGTTGGCCGGCGGCTTGAAGGGATTGAAGACCGCGGCCGAGGTGCGCGCGGCCGGCGCGCCGCCGCCCTGCGGCGCGGCGGCGCCCCCGGCGCCCGAGGCCTTCTCGATCTCCAGCATCTGTTCGATCGGCGTGATGCCCACGATCGGCTCCTTGGCGAACTGCCAGCCGTAGGCCAGCGCTCCGATCAGCCTGCCGTCGATGTAGATCGGGCTGCCGCTCATCCCGCCGATAACGCCAGTATACCTGAGCTTCTCACCCTGAAGTTCGGCGAGTATGACGTCCTTCTTAGGGAGGAAGTTCTTCAGGGTGCCGAGAATCCTGACTTCGAACCGTTCGATGCTGTCGCCGCTGAATACGGTGAGGCCGTAGCCGTCCATGCCGGATTTAACTTCGCCGACCGGCATGATCGGTACATTGCCGGCAAAAGATAACGCTGTAGTGAAAAGAAAGAGCGAAAAGAATGTAAAAATGGTAAATGGTGGTTTCATCTTGATTTTGTCGGTTTGATAATAAAAATCAAAAATAACATAACAACATTAAGTGGAACAAGATAAAAAATTTACTGCCGAACGTACTATCTGTCAACAGAAGAAAGAACATAGCCCGAATAACGAGGCAAGTAGTGGCAGATCCGGTTTTCAGGCTCACCCGAAACCCGTCACAATCTATCCACAGCGTGGGTAAAAGTCAAAGTATGGTCAACTGCGGCCGGGGTATGCTTGTTGCAAGGAAAATGAGCGGAGTGCTTGCAGTTTCTTGACTTGCCGAAGTTGTTTAGCGATAATGAATCACTGAACCGAATAAAGACTGAAAAACCGGAATAGTATTGAGTGAACGCTTTCAGGCTGATTGAGCGGCAATGGCTGAAATGGCGGATAAAGGACAGAAAGACCGGAACCTTCTCGACGCTGAACTCGACGAGGCGGCTGAGGCGAGAATCGAAGATTCGGCTGCTCAGAAAGAACCCCCGGTCGAGAGAGAGGCTGGCAAGAACCAGACCAGCCGGCTCGAGGATGCTCCCGCCGCCGGCGACTGGTTCGTGGATTTCGATGTCTGGGAAGCGACCCTGGAGTCTAATTTCGGCCCGGATTTCGAACACGTGCTCAGCAACGAGCTGGGTCCTGACTGGGCGACGAAACTCAACTCCCTCATGCAGTCCGGAAAAAATTTCTACAGGGTCATCGAAGATATTAAGGCGGACGTCCAGGGCCGGACGAACGAAATTGTCGAGGTGGCCAACGAGCCTGGAAACATCACTTTCGAAACACTCGGGCCCGGAGAAGTGATTTACGATGCCTCCACCGCTGAATTCGGCGTGAGGGGCGGCGGCGGCGGCCGGGGGGGAGAAGGAGGAGGCAGGGGAATTCCCAATCTCAAGGACCTGAGACGCAAGGATTTCGAAGTCAAAGAAGGTCTCGAACCGCCTAAAACCGACGAACGGTTGGAAGAGAACGTGATACAGGACGAGGATGCGCTGCCGGACCAGGAATTGGTACTGATGGACCGCAACGAATTCTCCCGCATGAGCTACTACGCGCATAAGGAAATGGAGCGCCATAAGGATGAACTCAGGACCAAGGCGGTGCTGGGGCGGGAAAGCCAGACGAACCCGGACCTGAAAGCCAGCCTGCTGAACCGCCTGCTTTTCTGGCTGTCGGTCATGATCCTGCTCTATGCCGTTTTCTGCATCACCAGTTATCCGGTTTCCAGCTACTATTCGAAAACCCTGCTCGAAAAACTGCCCCCGGATTTCTATTTTCAGCCCTCCAACTCGCTGCACAAGCAGGGCGAACTGACCGCCAGGAACCTCGACCCGGCGGGCGGCCCGCCTGCGCTCAACGTGATTTTTTTCTACCGGCCTGCCATCCTGCGTCTCGAAATCGAAAACCTGCTGAGCGGGGAAAAGAACCGCTACGATTTGAGCAAGGCCGATCGCGACCTTATCGAACTGGCGAAGGGGCCACCAGGCAGAGCGGTCATAGTACAGGGGCATTATCCACAGTACCTGCCGACTAACGCCAGTCTTTTCATGAAAGTCCCGTTCCTGACGCTCAGCGAAGACGGTCAGACGGTCCTTACCGCTTATGAAAGACCGCTGAGCGGACTGCTGCCCGGCCTGATTCTGATGGATATAGTCGCCGCCGATGGAAGCAGCCTGGGGAGCGCCTACGTCGCCGAAGATAAACTCAATATCGTAATCCCCGGCCTGGCGGGACTGACTCCTGTTGAAAAAGTTCAGCTCACCGATAGACTGGTCCTCCTGTTCGCCCTTCTCGAAGTATAGCCCGTTTGCGCTCACCGGATGTGAAATTGTCAGGCTGGATTGCAGCCTATACCGCTCGACGATTTTTTTTTGTATATTCCCTTGTCCAGTTTGCTGAAGAACGAGAGCGGTACAGCGGTGCGAAGCGAAACCGGGGCGATGAGACATTTTTTCCTGAAAACGTACGTAATATTATTGGCGGTGGCGGTCGTGGCGCCGGCCTGGGCCACAGGCCTCCTGGCTCGGAATGCTCCCGCCGGAGGAACTGACCCGGCTCTTGACCGGCTTAAAGAGGTATTGGCGCACAAGAGCTATTCCGTGTTCTTCGTGGACACGGTGATCGGGAGCGCTGATGCCGGTCTGCAGCGGGATGTGATATTTGTCGGCTGCAACGGTGCGGTCGACTGTGCGGTCGAAGGCAGCGTGGTGATGGTGGACGGCGAACTGGGCCTGCGTTCGCAGGCGGCAGTGGGCCAGGATGTGATTGTGGTACGGGGAAGCCTTTTCCAGTCGCGCAGCGCCAGTGTGGCCGGAACGATATACCGGGCTGCGGGGCCCGAGGGTGCGGAGATTGTCAAGCGGAGCGTCGAGAAGGCCGGGTCGACGCGCGAAATACCTTTCCAGCTCGAATTCCGCACCAACCGGATGGGTGGTTTCGGTGTCGACGGCTACGACCGGGTGGATGGTTTTTCCGCTTCCTGGGGATTCAGCCTGGTACAACCCCAGCTCGACGATATTCAGATATTCAGCGGCCGGGTTATCTCCGCTACCACCCGCCAGGCAGTCGGCTTCGACACTCAGTTACGGCTGCCTCTGGATAGATCTGCCAGCTGGCAGGCGCAGTTCGGCGCACGGAGCCGGACCGACACCAACGACCGCTGGCGCCTGGACGACCTGGAAAACGCTTTCAAGGCTTTCGTCGCCGGAAACGACCACCGCTACTATTTCCGCCGGGAGGGATATTCCGCCGGACTGGTGAGGCTTTTGGGCAACCACTCCCAGATCGGCCTTTTTTACCAGAACGAGCGCTATTACAGCCTGACCAACCAGTCCCCCTTCACCCTCTTCGGCGAGGAAAACTTCCACTCGAATCTGCCGGTCCAGCCGGGATCGATCCACAGCCTGATTCTGGATGCAACGCTCGACACCCGCAACGATCCCTATTTCACGCTCAATGGGTTCCGCTTCGAATTCGAAGGAGAGATCGCCGGCGGCCGGCTGGGCGGAGACCACCCGTTCGCCCGCTACGACATCAGCCTGAAGCGCTGGGACACTTTCGGCGGCATACACCACGCCTTCTTCTGGTTCAAGCTGGCCGGAGCGGATGAAGCGTTGCCGTTCCAACGCTGCTACACCCTGGGTAACACACTCAGGGGTTACGACAATTTCGCTTTCAGCGGCGACAGGATGCTGATGGCTCAGGGCACTTACGGGATCAGTCTGCCCGCTCTGCCGGTGGTCGAGTACGTGTTTTTCCGCTGGATGGCGGAAGCGGTCTACGAAACCGGCATCGCTTTTTACCACAATGACTCGCAGACCGGTTACGGCAGCCTGAGACAGGATGCGGGTGTCGGTTTTACCGGGGATACGATAATCGGCCGGATCGGATTCCACCTCTTTCAGAACCTGGATGCCTCCTTCCGGTCGGGACGCAGGCTGGCGGTGACCCTGGATATGAACGTATTCGGCTGATCGCGGAGAATAGGGTTGCGGAAGATGATCACGCGGACGATTGCCCTGGCCTCGGTCCTGATTTTACTTGAAATTTTCAGGAACCGAGTAGTAAAATACAGGAAAGTAGAACTCCCCGCCAAAGAATCCTGGGACGCTCCGGAGGGATACCGTCTGAGCGTTCTGCACGTCTCGGATATCCATCTTACTGCCAAGAATCTCAGACTTCTCGAACCGTTGGAAAAGCTCGGCGACCGGCTCTGGGATTTTGTCCTGGTCACCGGGGACCTGATCGACGACGACAGCGGTATCGAGCCGGTTTGTGAGGTCATCGGGCGGTTGAAAGCCAGGTACGGGAAATTTTCCGTGCTGGGCAACCATGATTATCTATGCTACCAGGGGCGCAATCCGGTGGAATGGTTCAAGGTGGTGACTCATCCGATATTCGGCTTCGACTGCAACCGGTTCTGCCGCGCCAACGACGTCAAGCGGCTGGCCGAAAAACTGGCGGACAGCGGAATACGGCTGTTGTGCAACGAAGTTGCCGAGGGGAAGCTGGAGAACGGCACGCCCTGGCAGATATTCGGTATCGATGACCCCGCCTCGGACCGGGACAGGCCGCAGATACTTTATCCTTGCGTGGCGGATTCCGCCCTGAGAATCGTTCTTACTCACAGTCCGGTTCGCCTGGAAAGCCTGCGGCCGTTCGACGCCGAAATCGTCCTCTGCGGCCACACGCATGGCGGGCAGATTCGCCTGCCCCTGTTCGGTTCGCTGACCACTCACAGCGATGCGGACAGAAAAATGAGCGCCGGCCTGGTCGATCTGGGAGGCTGCCGGGTCTACATCAGCAGAGGCATGGGCGAGGGCCGGGCCCTGCCGATCCGGTTTCTTTCTCCGCCGGAGTTGACTGAAATCGTCATCTTCAAGCCGGATAACAAGTGCCTGTCGCCATAATCGTTAAGCCACGGGATAAAAGTGAAACCCTTGAATTGGAATTCAAAATTTACTAATATTAGTAGATTTAAGGGAGTACCTCATAAAATGAGACGGAGTCGCAAATGGAGATGCGCTTAGCGGCGCAGGAAGAGATCAAGGCCAAGATCATTGCGTCGGTAGATAAGATGCCGAGCCTGCCGACTACGGTAGGTAAGATCATCCAATTGGCTCACGATATAAAATCATCCGCCAAGGACATTCTGGCGGTAATCCAGTTAGACCCGGTTGTGGCGGCCAAAGTGCTCAAGCTGATAAATTCAGCCTATTACGGCATGCCCAACAGGGTTTCACTCAGCCAGGCGGTGGTGCTGCTGGGAATCAACACGATCAAAAACCTCGCCCTCTCCTCTGCCATCGTCGGCCAGATGGGCCAGGGTGCGGTAAAGATAAAAAGCTTCGACCAGCATCGCTTCTGGGAGCATTCCCTGGGAACTGCGATTGTCGCCAAGGCAATCGGCAAAACAATGGGCACGGACCCGGCCACGGTGGATGAATTTTTCGTGGCGGGCCTGGTCCACGACATCGGCAAGCTGGTCATGGCTCTCTTCCTGCCGATGTATTACTCCAAGGCGCTCCAGTACGCCCAGGAAAAAAGTCTCACCGGTTCCGATGCGGAAATGGCTACGATCGGGATAGACCACTCCGAGGTGGGCAGCCAGCTGGCCGAAAAATGGAGCCTCAACCCGCTGCTCATCGATTCCATCCGCTACCACCACCGGCCCACCGAAAAGGTCGGTACCCTGACCTGGGTGGTACACGTCGCTAACTATTTCGTGGCTGCGCAGGGTTACGATAACACCGGAGAATACGGGGGGAATACAGTGGAGGAGGCCGCTTTCCCGTCCATCGGACTTACCCGGGAGGTGGTCCAGGGGAGCCTCGTCAACCTGCCGGAAGAAATCCAGAAGGCCACCGTATTCCTGCAAACCTGATTACCAGAGGGGTACATGAAGGTAAAATTCTGGGGAGTGAGGGGCTCGATTCCCACACCCGGTCCATCGACCATGCGTTACGGCGGCAACACGACCTGCATGCAGCTGCTGGGTGAGGAAGGCGACCTGATAGATGGAGGTGTGCTGATTATTGATGCCGGGACTGGGATCCGCGAACTGGGCATGGAACTGCTCAGGCTTCCCAAACCGCTCAAGATAAGTCTGCTGATAACGCACACCCACATGGATCACATAAATGGCTTTCCTTTTTTCGTGCCGGCTTTCATCCCCGGTACCGTGATCGACATTTACGGCCCGCTGCACTATGAAAAACGTCTCGAAGAGATCTTCGCCGGCCAGATGGATTACAGCTATTTCCCGATCTCGACCGCGCAACTGGCGGCGGAGCTGAATTACCACGAGCTGAACGAGAGCGAATTCGATCTGGGGAGCCTGCACATAACCACCCATTACATGAACCACCCGGTCCTGACTCTCGGTTATCGCATTACCGATGGCGAGAGTACATTTCTGTATACGGGGGATCACGAACCGTATTTCGACATTCTCAGCGACTCGGATGCGGGCGATCTGATCGGGGAGGAAGCCGAGGGGGTAAAGGAGATAGTCGAACAGCAGAATAGACGGCTGGTCGAGTTTCTTACCGGCTCGAATATCCTGGTCTGCGATGCGGCCTACTCGCCGGCGGAGTACGTGACGCACAAGGGTTGGGGTCACAGCAGCACGGACCATGCCGTGGACTGGGCGATCGAGGCCGGAGTGAGAAGACTGATTCTTTTCCACCACGAACCGGTGCATACCGACGAAAAGCTCGATGAAATGCAGAATTACGCCAGGCAGCGTGCCAAGGAACTGGGCGCCGATAAGCTCGAAATAGACACCGCCACCGAAAAGAAAGTTTTCAGTTGAACCCGGTCGCCGGCAAACCCCGATCGCCTCTGTCCCATCCGCCCTGCCTGGAGATTCGACTGTCATGGTACCAGCCCCGCGCGCTCGTCAAGCACTGCTGGAAGTGCCTGTCCGCCTGGAACGGGCACAGGATCGTTCCTACCCGATTCTGATCGAGCCCGGCCTGTTGCGCCGGGCGTCAGAAATAATCGCCGACCGCTTTCCCTCCACTGCCTGCGCCGTAATCAGCGATTCGAACCTGACCGGGCTCTATGCCGGCAAAATCGCCGCCGGTCTCGAAGAGGCGGGCCTGCGCACGCCGGCCGTAATTTCTTTTCCGGCCGGCGAACAGAGCAAGAACAGGCGGGTCAAGGAGCAGGTCGAGGACCGGATGTTCGAGGCCGGACTGGGCCGGGACAGCCTGGTGGTGGCTGTGGGTGGTGGAGTGGTGGGAGACCTGGCGGGATTCGTGGCCGCTACCTATGCCCGCGGAGTGCCCCTGGTGCAGGTGCCCACCAGCCTGCTGGCCATGGCCGACAGCAGTATCGGCGGCAAGACCGGGGTGGACGTGCCTTGGGGAAAAAACCTGATCGGCGCGTTCCATCAGCCGGCGCTGGTGCTGATCGACCCGGAAGTGCTCATCACTCTCGACCAGCGCCAGTTTGCCGCCGGCATGGCTGAAATCGTCAAGCACGGGGTGATCCGTGAGCTTGAGCTTTTCGACTATCTCGAAAGCAGCCTGGAACAACTCACCCGCGACAACGCCGACCTGCTGGCCGACCTGGTGGCGCGCAACTGCCGGATCAAGGCTTCAGTGGTCCAGCAGGACGAGCGGGAAACCAACCTCCGGCAAATCCTCAATTTCGGCCACACCCTGGGCCATGCGGTCGAGGCTTTTTCCGGTTACCGGATGCTGCACGGAGAAGCGGTGGCCTGCGGAATGGCGCTCGAAGCGGACATCGCCGTGGCGCTGGGACTGTTGAAAGCTCAGGGGGCGGCCCGGATCGCCGGCCTGCTCACCCGGCTCGGCCTGCCGGTAACCCTGGCCGGCCTGGCCGCTCCGGCGGAACGGTTGATTGAAATGACTACCCTGGACAAGAAAGCGCGGAAAGGGCGGGCTCGCTATGCCCTGCCACTCGAAATAGGACGGATGGCCGCCAGCGGGGACGGTTCCTACGGAATCGAGGTGCCGGACGAGGTGGTGCGAAACGTGCTTGTCGCCCGTGGCGCTACCGGCTGACAGCGACTCGAAGGGAGCGGACTGGTGCATCTGATCAAGACCGGCACCGATGGCCTGGACGAAATACTGTTCGGCGGGATAATCGCGGACAACAGCCTCCTGGTGGAGGGAACGCCGGGCGCTGGCAAGACTACTTTCGGCCTGCAGTACATCTGCAAGGGCGCCTCGCTCTACGGCCAGCCGGGTATAATCATCACTTTCGAGGAGGAGGCCGAAAAACTTTACCGCGACGCCCTGGCTTTCGGCTGGAACCTCCGGGACCTGGAGAGCCGCGGCCTGCTGAGAGTCATCCCTTCCTCGCCGGAAGCCGTGCGCGACATGCTGCTCAAGCCGGAAAGCGGATTCACCCGGCTTTCCCGCAGTATCGGCGCCAACCGCATCCTGGTCGACTCGATCACTCATTTCCGCCGGATCACCGAAAACGTTCAGGAGCTCCGCGTCCTGCTCAGCAAGTTCATCAACGGCCTGATGCAGCTTACCACCAGCGCGGTCCTGATCAAGGAGATCGAATCGGCTGAAAGCGAGGGGGCCAACATCGAGGAGTACGTGGTGGACACCGTGATCAGGCTTTCTTACGAACAGCGCTCCAGACAACGGCGCGAGCGATTCCTGGAAGTGATCAAATCGCGCGGGCAGCGCCACCTGTCCGGTAAGCATACCCTCCGCTTCACCGACAGCGGCCTGGAAGTGTACCCGGTCTGCGGCGCCCTGCCGGATGGGGAATCCGCCCGGGGCGCGAGCCTGAAAGCCGTGGCCGGACCGCTGTCCTCCGGGATCGCCGGGCTGGACCGCATGTGCCGGGGCGGCCTGCCGGCGGGCAGCGCGACCGTGGTAGCGGGAAGCAGCGGCACGGGCAAGAGTGTACTGGCGGCGCAGTTCCTTCAGGAAGGACTGAAAAAACATGAGCGGGTGCTGCTGGTCTCCTTCGTCCAGCAGGAAGCGGATTTTGTGGCGGCGGCCCGCAGTTTCGACATGAAGCTCGACCGCTACCTCGACTCCGGCCGGCTGGCCGTTCTCTACCGCAGCACGCTCGACCTGCAGGCGGATGAGCTGCTGCACGGGATCAAGGCGCGGCTGGAGGAGGGGGCCGTGGACCGGGTGGTGGTGGACAGTCTCAACCAGCTCATGGAGTCGGTCCGGGACGAAGACTATATGGTGGACTATCTCGATGCCCTGCTCAGGCTTTTCTCCCTCCGCGGGGTCACCAGCCTCTTTACCTTCGAGGTGGACAAGATGTTCGGCTCCTTCGAAATCGACGGCCGGCGCACCCTGGGCTTGTTCGACAACCTGATCCTGATGCGCTACGTGGAGCTGGAGGGGGAAATCCGCCGGGCCATCGCCATCCTCAAGATGCGCGGCGCCGACCACGACAAGTCGATCCAGGAGTATGTGATCACCACCTCCGGGATCGAGGTGAAGACCAAGTTCGACAGGGGGGTGGACGTGATGGGGGGAACCGGGGGTGCGGCCAAGGCGGACGTGGTGGAGCTGAAAGACATCCTGTCGGACGCCACCCGCTGGGCCCAGGCCACCCGGCGGCTGAGGGAAAAGCAGAAACAGCCCTGAAAACGACCGGGACGTCAATCCTCGAATCCTCAGTAAATTCAGAATCCAAAAACCGGAATCCGCCATGAGACGCAGGAATTTTTTTCAGGCCGCTGGCCTTTCGCTGGCCTCGCCCCTGCTCCTCGACACCTGTAAAGCCGACAGCCCGATGGGGAAAAAACCAGCTTTCAGACTCGATATCGGCCGGCCGCTCCCCGATCCTTTCTGTATCCGCCATGAAGGCCGGTATTACCTTACCGGCACCCATTCCACCGGCTATAACCGGACCAGCGACAGCCTGTTCGACCTGTATCGCTCCGCCGACCTTCATACCTGGGAGCCAGTCGGCCGCATCCTGAAGTTCCCGGAATACGAAGGCTGCCGCGAGGCGAACTACTGGGCGCCGGAAATCCTCGTCCACGATAACCATTTCTACCTCTACTATACGTCCGATTCTTTCGGCGACCCCTACCGGCGCCACGTGCGGGTGGCGGTTGGCAACCGGATCGAGGGGCCGTACGTGGACAGCGGCAGAAAACTGGTCCAGCAGCCGTCGATAGACGGCCATCCGGTTTTCGTCTCCTCCGGGGAAGGCTGGCTATTCTATACTGGCAACGAGGGCAACGAATACGAGGCGCAGATGATTGTCGACCGCCTCGTGTCGCCCACGGAGCTGGCTGGGGAGCCGCGCAAGGTTTTCCCGGAGGAAACTGTCACCTGGGAGGAGGGCGGCTTCACCGCCGGTCACGGGGACGGCTTCTATCTGTTCACCAGCATGGGCAACTGGCGCGACGGCACCTACCACGTTCTGGTCGCCCGCGCCGATAGGCTACCCGGGCCGTTCGTCCGCCTGACCAAAGACGGCGGTCCGCTGAAACTTCTGGAGACTAAAGGGGAACAGTCCGGCCCGGGCCACAACTCGGTGTTCGACACCGAAGACGGAACGCTGTACATCTGTTACCACGCCTGGGACAAGGGCCGTACCGGACGCTATCCGTGGGCGGCTCCCATTTACTGGGAGCAGGGCCTGCCGGTGGTCCGTCAGCTCTGACACGGGGGCGATGTGGACAAGGCCGTTCAGGATTTTCTCAGGAACGTAGCCAACACGGTGATCAAGCTCGAAATTCTGAGTTACCTGCACGATCACCCGTTCGCGCTGGACAATGCCGCGGGCGTGGCCGGCTGGATCAACCGGGCCCGGGCTGAGGTGGCCCGGGACCTGGAAGAGCTGGCTCGCGCCGGCGTGGTGGCCTGCGACGGTGAAGAGCCGGAAGCGGTCTATTCCTTCAGTCCGGACATTTCGGTGCGGGAGACCGTGAACCAGGTGGTCGAGGCCTACCGGCTGACCCGGGAAGCGGTCTACGGCCTGGTGCTCGAACAGCAGCGGCAGCAGCAGGAGCTGCGCCGGCAGTACCAGCGGCTCCTGGTCGTCGAACGGGGCCGGACTGAAACCATCCTCAACAGCCTGGAGGAAGCGGTGGTGGTGACCGACCGCGAGGACAGGCTGCTCCTGGCCAACGAACCCTTCCTCAGCCTGTTCTGCTCTGCCGGTGAGTTCCGTCCGGGCAGCGCCCTGGCGGAAACGGTGGACGATGCCGGGGTGGCCGCCGCTGTCCGGGATTGCCCGGAGAACGGCGAACTGGAAGGGGATTTCCGCTACGGGGACAGATTTTACCGCATCCGCAAGAACCCGGTCACCGGCCCGGACGGCAAGTTGATCGCCGATCAGGACGGGAAGCCGGTAGGGACGGTCACGGTGCTGCGGGACGTGACCCGCGACCGGGAAATCGAACGGATGCGGGAGGACTTTCTGTCCATGCTGACCCACGACCTCAAAAACCCGCTCGGCATCATCTTCGGCAGCTCGACCCTGGTTCTGGACGGCAAGATCGGGATCCTCAACGAGAAGCAAAACAAAATGCTGAAGAACGTGATCAAGAGCTGCGGCCAGATGGAAACTCTGATCGATGATTTCCTGAGCCTGTCGCGCCTGGAAGCCGGCCAGCTTCAGCTGAGAAAGGATCCGGTAGTTTTGGATTCGCTGCTGGAGGGAATGCTGGCGCTGTTCGAACAGCAGATCGAGGCCGCCGGACTCACCTGGTCGTTCAACCCCGGCGCAGCGGGCGTAGCCGTAGCCGCCGACCGCGTACAACTGGAGCGGGTGATTGCCAACCTGGTGGGAAACTCGATAAAGTACAACCGCGAGGGGGGGAGTATCGCGGTGGCCACTGCGGTGGAGGCGGACTGCGTGCGGGTGGAAGTGGCGGACACCGGCCGGGGGATTCCGGCCGAGGAACTTCCCTATGTGTTCGAACGCTATCGGCGCTCGGCCTCGGTCGAGAGCATGAGAGGCAGCGGCCTGGGCCTGGCCGTGGCCTGGAGCTTTATCACCGCCATGGGCGGATCGATTCAGGCCGAAAGCGAAGTGGGCAAGGGCAGCCGTTTCAGCGTACGCCTGCCGTTGTCCCCCGCCGCAGGCGAATGATCCTGTCTAAGCGGTTCCCGCCCTTTCGCCGCCCGAGGGGAAAATTCAGAATTCCAGGTCCTTGATCTTCATCGCATCCAACAACAGCGCCACGCTCCGCTCGACCCCCAGCTTTTCCTGGTTCAGAATCAGGTCGTAGTGGGAGTTGTCCCGGATGTCCGCGGTCAGGAAGTCCTGGGCGAACCTGCCCCGCTCCCGGTCGTGCTTCATCACGAACCGGCGGGCCTTTTTCAGATCTTCGATCTTTTCGTAAGCCGCCACCTGCCGAACGCGCCATTCCAGGGATGCGATAATCCGCGCGTGCAGCCCGCCTGCCAGCTTACTGGTAACAATACTCGAGGCCCGCCCGATAATGATCACCCGGCCGTGGGCGGCCAACTGGAACATCGTTTCGGCGAACTTCTTGAACACCTTGATCCGGGACGGCTCACCGGTGAACAGGCCGGTGATGTAGTCGCCGAAAACGAACTTGGGTTGGCGCTCGAGGCTGTCGACCAGGACGCGGCTGAGCTTGTGGTCGTTGCAGACCGCCTCCACCAGCATGCGGTCGTAAACCGCCCAGCGGAGCTGCTCCTGCCCGATTTTCTCGTTCAGGACTGCGGCCAGCTGGTCGGCGATCCTGAAGCCGGCGCAGCCGTACTCGCGGGAGATCGTGATGAACTTGACCTCGTGCTTGACCGTGCGTCCAGGCTGACGGGTCCCGAGATTTTCCCAGTACTTGAACTGCTCTTCGACCTGGGTGATGCGGTGCTTGGTGGAGAGGTTTTTTACCTGAAAATCCGGCATGGGTACAGGTCCTTTCTCCTGTGGGTCCTTTAAGTCCCCGGTTGAATCTGCGGCTTGCGCACGCGGAGAAAGAATAGAAGAACGTTATCTACATTAAAGATGGGAGACCGGGTGCCGAGATGTCAAGCCGGGCTCGCCTCAGCGCATACTGTAGAAGAAGGCCAGCAGTCCGGCCAGGATGAACTGGCTGTCGCCCATCACCTCCACGGGCGTCTCGCGCTTTATCGTTCCGCGGTGGAAAAGGACCAGGTAGACACAAACATAGGCGGCCACCGCCAGCATATACCAGCCAAACCGGCTCAGCCAGCCGAACAGCGCCCCCGTGGCTATGATCGAGGCCTGCAGCGCCACCATGGAATAGACCATCACTTTCGTCCACTTCGTGCCGATCACTGTCGGCAGTGTCTCCCGGCCCACGATCAGGTCGCCCTGGAGGTCGCGCAGGTCGAAAACCAGCGAACGGACGGTGACCAGCAGAAAGGTCGAGAAAAAAGTGAGGAAGAATGCCGGGGAAAGAAACGGCAGGTTTTTTAACAGCAGGGGGAAAAAGACGGTGACGAACGACCAGCCGAGGGCCATGAAGAGGTCCTTGGAAGCCGGGATCAACCGCAGGGAAAGTTTCCGGGTTCCGACCGGGAAAATCCGCAGGGGCAGGTCCATGCGGTAAACTGTGCCCAGCGCGATCAATGACAGCATCACCAGCAGCGGGATCACTCCATGCGTGGCGGCCAGCAGCAGGGCCGAGGCGGCGGCCACCGCAGCCAGGGCCACGAAGAATTTGCTGCTCATGTGAAGCGAAGACAGCCGCCGGCTTTTTTTCAGCTCCAGGTTGCCCTGATCGGTAAAATGGCTTATCAGGTGAACACTCAGGATGAAGCTGAAGGCGACCGCGTAGGGCAACCAGCCCAGCGAAATTCCCATCAGACGGCTATTGGCGTAACACAGCATGGCCGAGCCGAGGGCCAGGAAAAGATTGGATTTGACCAGGAAGCGACCGAATTGCTTGAGCCGGCGCAATAGAAGCGATGACCCTTCCGGGTCGATCTCGCGCAACCGGTCGACCACCTGCATCAGGATCCAGTTGGGTGTCGAGGCGCCGGCGGTGACCGCCACCCTGCGGAAGCGTTTCAGGCTGTTTTCATCCAGCTCGTCGGCGGTTTCCACGTGAAAAGTGGGCCGGCCGTTGCCTTCGCTGATCTGCACCAGATGGCGGGTGTTGGCGCTGTTTCTGCCGCCTACCACCACCACCGCCTCCGCCTCCAGCGACAGCCTGCGGATATCGTCCTGCCGGCGGTAGGTGCTGGGGCAGATCGTATCCAGCACTTCGACCTCCGGGTAGCGCTCCTTCACCGCCCGGCTCACCCGGTCGTAGACCGAGCGTTCGAGCGTGGACTGGGCCACCACGCAGACTTTCCGGGCCTCCGGCAATTGGCTTACTTCCTCGGGCGATTCGATCACAAAGCCGGCCTCATCGGCGTAACCCTTGAGGCCGATCACTTCGGCGTGAGTGCGGTCGCCCACGATCACGATCGTTTCGCCGGCCCGGCGGTGGCGCCGGATCAGGCCCTGGATGCGGGCCACGTCCGGGCAGGTGGCGTCGCAGACGAAAGCGCCCATTTCAGCGATCTCCCTGCGCCGCTCGGGAGTGACACCGTGGGTGCGGATGAAAACGGTGTCGCTGCCGGTGGGATGATCGCTCTGTTTGAGGATCCGCACACCGCGTTTTTCGAGGATGTCGATGGTTTGTGGATTGTGTATCAGGGGCCCGTCGGTGAAGATCGGGCCGGCGGTCTGGTCGCTGTGTTCCAGCACCTTGGTCATGGCTCTGCGCACACCCTTGCAGAAGCCGGCGGTTTCCGCCAGAAGGACTTTCATTTCAGTTTCCTGCCGGTATCTCTTTTCCGCGCGGTGCCGAAAGATTATCTTTCAACGTAACGTAATACCGGAATAGAAAGTATACTTTTACCGGCCCGCTGACAAGCTTTTCCAGCGGTAGGACAATTGGAACCGGGCCTCACTCGAAGCGAGTGCTGCGCCCCAGTTGCAGGAGGGAGAGGGCTTGACTGCCAGAGAGCCGGTCCTGGGCGTGATCCCGGCCCGTTACGAATCGTCCCGTTTTCCCGGCAAGCCGCTGGTGCCGATCGCCGGCCGGCCGATGATCGAGCGGGTATACCGTCAGGCGGGACGCTGCCGGACACTGGACCGCATCGTGGTCGCCACGGATGACCAGCGGATTGCCGACTGTGTGAAAGGTTTCGGCGGAGAGGTGCTGATGACGCCGGCGGATTGTCCCACCGGCACTGACCGCACCGCGATCGCCGCCCGCCGGTTCCCCGGTTACCCCATCGTGCTGAACATCCAGGGCGATGAGCCGCTGCTGGAGCCGGAAGCGATCGACCGCGCGGTGGAGCTGATGTTGGCCCACCCGGAGGCCGGAATCACCACCCTGGTTCGCCCCGCCAGGAACCGGGCGGAGGTGGACGACCCGAACTACGTAAAGGTAGTCCTGGCCGGAGATGGCCGGGTGCTCTATTTCTCGCGCGGTCAGGCGCCTTTCTGCCGTGACGGGAAAATGGCTGCCGGGATCGGCCCCGGCCAGGCGCACCCCTGGCGCGTGCACATCGGGCTTTACGTCTGGCGCCGGGAGGCGCTGTTCAGGCAGGTGAGCCTGCCGGTGGCGCTCATCGAGCGCAGCGAGGGCCTCGAACAGCTCCGGGCCATGCACGATGGGATCGTGGTTTACGCCGCGGACATCGCCGATACTTCCTCCGTGGGTGTGGACCGGCCCCAGGACGTGCCGAAAGTTGAAGCGATCATGCGGGAGCGGGGACTCGAATGAGACCTCCGTTCCGGTTCCCCGGCTGGTTTTAAATTTGCAATCCGGGCTGCCGGAAGTTATATTATTTCCAATTGTTTTTTCACCAGAAACTGTTGTCAAGAGCAGAAATAAGAGAGTGTCAGATTGGCTAAATTCGCGGAGATTCGAAGGGATGAGGTAAAGCACACGGAGGGGGTGAAATACATTTTCGTCACGGGCGGCGTGGTGTCCTCGCTGGGCAAGGGTATCACCGCCTCGGCCTTGGGCATGCTGCTCAAGGCGCGCGGCCTGAGCGTGACGATCATGAAGTTCGATCCCTACCTCAATGTCGATCCTGGCACGATGAACCCCCTGCAGCACGGCGAGGTGTTCGTGACCGACGACGGCGCGGAAACCGACCTGGACCTGGGCCATTACGAACGCTTCCTGGACGAATCCCTTTCCCAGGACAACAACGTCACCACCGGACGGATTTACAACACGATCATCTCCAAGGAGCGCCGGGGCGATTTTTTGGGCGCCACCGTGCAGGTGATCCCGCACGTCACCGACGAGATCAAGGCCTCCCTGGTCCGGCTCACGCTCAAGCGCAAGGTGGACGCGGTTATCAGCGAGATCGGCGGCACGGTGGGCGACATCGAAAGCCTGCCCTTCCTGGAAGCGATCAGGCAGTTCGGCCTGGACCTGGGGCGCAGCAACGTCCTTTATATCCATGTCACCATGGTGCCGTTCCTGGAATCCAGCGGCGAGCTGAAAACCAAGCCCACTCAGCACAGCGCCAAGGCCCTGCGTGAAATCGGCATCCAGCCGGACATCCTGGTCTGCCGGACCAGCCGGCCCCTGAGTGCGGACCTGAAAGCGAAGATCGCCCTGTTCTGCAGCGTGTCCACGCAATCGGTTTTCGAGGCGCGCGACGTCGAGTCGGTCTACGAGGTGCCGCTGCTGCTCCACAACCAGGGCCTGGATGATAAGGTAGTGGAACACCTCCAGCTGTCTGCCCCGAAGCCCTCCCTGGGCCGCTGGAACGAGATGGTGAAAAAATCGCTTAACGGCCGCCAGGTCATCGAAATCGCAGTCTGCGGCAAGTACGTGAGCCTGGCCGATGCCTACAAGTCGATCATCGAATCTTTCGTCCATGCCGGCGTGGCCAACGATACCCGCGTGAAGCTGACCTGGGTGGACACCGAGCAGATAAGCCGTTACAACGCCAAGCGCAAGCTGAGCCGGTTCGCCGGCATTCTCGTCCCGGGCGGGTTCGGCAGCCGGGGTATCGAGGGCAAGCTGGAAGCGATCCGTTTTGCCAGGCTCAACAAGGTGCCCATGTTCGGTATCTGCCTGGGACTACAGTGCGCGATCGTCGAATTCGCGCGCAACGTCTGCGAAATCACCCAGGCCAGCAGCAGCGAGTTCGATTCCGAATCGGCCGACCAGGTGATCAGCCTGATGCCCGACCAGGCGGAAGTGACCGAAAAAGGCGGCACCATGCGGCTGGGAGCCTATCCCTGCGAGCTCAAGGAAGGCAGCCGGGTGAGGGGGATCTATGGGGAAAGCCTGATCAGCGAACGGCACCGGCACCGCTACGAAGTGAACAACAAATACCGCGAAGCGCTCTCCTCCAAGGGCATGGTTTTCAGCGGCCTATCCCCCAACGGGCAGCTCGTGGAAATTATCGAGCTCAAGAGGCACCCCTGGTTTATCGGCTGCCAGTTCCACCCGGAGCTGAAAAGCAGGCCCATGCGCCCGCACCCTCTGTTCAGGGACTTCGTCCGGGCGGCCAGGGATTACGACCTCGAGCGCAAGGGGAAGCAAACTGGCTGACCGCAGTCAAAGCCGAATTATCGAGCTGGCCGGTGGCCGCCTGGGTGGCGGCGAGCGGCTTTTCATTATCGCCGGCCCGTGTGTGGTGGAATCGCGTGAAGTGATGTACGAAACAGCCGGGGCGCTGTCCGTCCTGGCCCGTAAACTCGGATTCTGCTGCATCTTCAAGTCATCGTACTGTAAGGCCAACCGCTCATCTCACGACAGCCCCCGCGGCCCCGGCCTCGAACGCGGCCTCGAATTGCTGGCCGACCTCAGGCGGGATTTCACCCTGCCTATACTCACCGACATCCACGAAACCAGCGAAGCGGTCCGGGCTGCCAGGGTGGCGGATGTGCTCCAGATACCGGCGCTGCTCTCGCGACAGACCGCCCTGATCGAGGCGGCCGCCGCCACCGGCAGGGTGGTCAACCTCAAGAAGGGGCAGTTCATGTCGCCGGAGTTGGCCTGCCTGGCCGCCGAAAAAGCGCTGAAAGCCGGCGGCGGCGGCGTGATGCTGACCGAACGGGGTACTTTTTTCGGCTACGGCGACCTGGTGGTGGACTTCCGCTCGCTGAGGGTGATGGCCGAGTCCGGCTGCCCGGTCGTCTTCGATGCCACCCACAGCGTGCAGCAGCCGGGAGGCGCCGGACGGAGCTCGGCGGGCCGGCGGGAATTCATCCCGCTGTTGGCCCGGGCCGCAGTGGCCGCCGGCGTCGATGGGATCTTCCTGGAAGTGCATCCCCGGCCCGCCAGCGCAGAGAGCGATCCGGCCACCTCGCTGGGGCTGGACGAGGCCGGAAAACTGATCACCGAACTCGTGGAGCTGGGCGACCATGTCCGCAAGTGAGCGCTCGTTTCCGCAACTGGATAACGTGCCGGAGGCGCCGGCCGCGGTAGTGAAAAAAGCCGAGGGGATCGAGCTGATTGTGATGGACGTCGATGGCGTTCTCACCGATGGCCACACCTGGCAGCTCGATAACGGCGAACAGCTCCTCTGTTTCAGCGTGCAGGATGCCCTCTCGCTTACCCTCTGCGGACGGGTCGGGATCAAGCTCGCGGTCATTTCCGGACGCGACCTGCCTGCCGCCCGCATCCGCATGGAGCGCTTTCCGGTGGCGGAACTCTGCCTGGGCTGCATCCACAAGGAGCCGGCCTTGCGGGGAATCTGCGAGCGCCAGGGGGTGAGTCTCGAAAACACGGCTTATATCGGCGATGACCTGATCGACCTGCCGCTGATGGCGATCGTGGGGCTGCCGGTGGCGGTGCCCAATGCCGTGCCGGAAGTGCTCGAGGCGGCGGCCTGGTGCACCCGGATGCCCGGGGGCGAGGGTGCGGTGAGGGACCTGATCACCCTGGTGCTCAAGGCGCGCGGGCTCTACGTGGAAGCGGTGGAAAAATACCTCAAAGAACACTGAGAGCTTAAAAATGACTATCAAGGAAGTTCTCGAACAAGCAAAAAAAGTGATCCGTATCGAAAGCCAGGGAGTACTGGGCCTGCTGGACCGGCTCGACGAGGCTTTCGCCGAGGCGGTGGAGCTGATCTTCAACTGTCGGGGACGCATTATCGTCTCCGGCGTGGGCAAGAGCGGCATCGTGGGCCGCAAGATCGCCGCAACCCTCAACAGCACCGGCACGTCGGCGATTTTCATCCACCCGGTCGATTTCCTGCACGGCGACATGGGACTGGTCAAGCCGGAGGATGTTTTTCTGGCGGTGTCCAAAAGCGGGGAGACCAGCGAGGTGGAGCGGATGCTTCACCATTTCAAGCGTCTGGGCGTAAAAGTGATCGCTCTCACCGGCAACCGGAACAGCTCGCTGGCGCACACCGCCGATGTGGTGGTCGATGCCGGCGTGAAGCAGGAAGCCTGCCCGCACGACCTGGCCCCCACCGCCAGTTCTACGGCGGCGATGGTAATGGGGGATGCGCTGGCCGTGGCCCTGCTGGTACGGCGCGATTTCAGGCCCGAGGATTTCGCCCGGCTGCATCCGGGTGGCACGCTGGGTTATAAGCTGCTGCTGCGGGTGGAGGAAATGATGTTGACCGGTGAATCGGTCGGCAGGGTGGAGGCCGGGGCGCTGATGAAAGACGTCCTGCTGGAGCTGGTGGGCAAAAGAGGAATCTGCGCCGTGATGGACGAACAAGGCCGCCTGGCCGGGGTAATCACCGATGGAGACTTCAAGCGCCTGATCGGCCGGACTACCGATTTCATGGCGATAGCGGCCGCCGAGGTGATGAACCGCCAGCCGAAAATGATCCACCCCCAGACTCTCTGTGTGGAAGCTGTGGAGCTGATGGAAAGGCACAGGATCATTTCCATGCCCGTGGTGGACGCGGACAACCGGGTGGTCGGCATGATCCACTTGCACGACCTGATGCGGGCAAAAGTTATCTGAGGAAATCCGATGAGAATTTCGCTGCTGCCGGCAGGCGTTCTGGTCCTTGCTGCCTGCCTCTTTCCGCTCTCCTGCTCGCCGCCTCGGACCCAGCACACCGAACCCGAGCCGGCCGAACCGGAAGCCGCCGATCAGGTATTCGACGGGTTCGAGATGACGGTCACCGAAAGCGGGATCAAGAAAGGCTGGGTGCAGGCGGACGAAGCGGAGAAATACGAGAAACAGAAGATCTTCCGCGCCACTAACCTGACCGTGATATTTTATACTTCCAGCGGTAAGGTCCAGTCGGTGATGACTTCCCGGCGCGGGCTGATTCATACCGACTCGGGCGACATGGAAGCCATCGATTCGGTGGTGGTGTACTCCAGTGACAGCACCCGGACCCTTCACTCCCAGCACCTCGTCTGGAAAAAAGGGGAGAACCTCATTGTCGGCGATTCGGCGGTGGTGGTCCGCAGCCCGCGGGGCGTGGTTTACGGAGATGGGGTAGTCGCCGATGCCGGTTTCGAGAACCTCGAGGTTAAAAACCCGACCGGAGACATCAATGTCCTCGGCGACAAGTTCTAAGTTGATCGGGTTTATCTGTCTGGTTTGGCTGTTCCTGCCGGCGGGTGTTCGCCACTCGTTCGGCCGGACGCCCCAGACGCCGGACAGTCTGGAGGCCGCTGTCCCCTTCACTATCCGCCAGGCCGATCACTTCTTCCAGCGCCGCGATTCCACCGGACTGCAGACTTATCTGCTCCAGGGCAACGTCCACGTGACCCGCGCCGGGTCCGTCATCAAATGCGACAACCTGACCTACTTCCCCGCCAGCAGCTATTTTCTCTGCACCGGCAGGGTTCTGGTGGCCGACACCAGCCGCAGCCTCAACTCGGACTCACTTTTCTATTACGTCGACAGCGGCTATTACCGGGCGCTCGGCGGACTGCGCTGGAGTTCGGGGGAATTATCCGGAACCGGCGAGCTGGGGGAATACTGGCGGGACCGTGACGTAATGACGGTCACCGGCCGGGCTGTCGCCTGCGACAGCCTGCGCCGGATCGAGGCGGACCGGCTCGCTTATGACTACCGCGCCGAAAGGCTCGAAGCCTCCGGCGCCGTCCGGCTCACCGACAGCCAGTCCGGTTCCACTGCGGTCGCAGCCGGGGCAGTGTACCGACGCGCAGCCGGGGAGTCAACCCTGACCGGCCGGCCGGTTGTGACCTATTATACCCAAACCGATACGCTGAAAGAAAAACCCTATAAGCTCACCGGCGACCGCATTGTCAGCTGGCGCGGCGACAGCCTGGCCGCAGTCGGCCGAGTGAAGCTCAGCGATGACAGCCTGACGGTAACCGCCGACAGCCTGTTCTACGACCGCAGCCGCGACGTGAGTTACTTCCGCGGGGGCCCGCCGCTGATCGAACACCCGAAATACAAGCTGCACAGCCGGCTCCTCGACGTTTTCACCACCGGCCGCGCCCTCCAAAGAATCTGCGCCACCGGCGGGGGACGGGGTGAATTCTTTCTCGAAAAGACTAAAACGGAAACGCCAGACAGCGCGGCCGGTACCGGTACCGGCTGCTGGATCGAGGGGGACAGCCTCGAGCTCTTTTTCGGTGAAAGCGGCCTGGACAGTATCTGTTCGGCCGGCGGCGCCCGCAGTTATTTCAGGGAGGGGGCGGAAACGGGCATTAATTATCTCCTGGGGGATCGGATCCTGTTGATCTGGCAGGGAGGAGCGCTGGAAGTGGTGGAAGTCACCCGGGGGGGCAGGGGACTTTACCTTCCAGCGGACACAGGCGGCGCAATCACTGTCATTCCTGATTCTGCCGGGTTTCGAGCCGACAGTTTGAAGCTTCGGAAAAGATAAATCCATTGACATTGGCGTGCTTCGCATGATAAATTTAATAGTGGTTGGCATGAAATTTGACGGGGTGTGCATCGACTCTTGAAAAGGTTACGACGAACCCAACCAATCCAGTCCGCAGCTGTGACGATAAGGAGAAGAAAGCCTGGTTCTTCCTCGCATATATACCAAGGGATTGGTCAAGGTTTATAAAAAACGGAAAGTAGTCAACGAAGTTGACCTCGAGGTGGGCAGGGGCGAAGTGGTAGGATTGCTTGGCCCCAATGGAGCCGGAAAAACCACCACATTTTACATGATAGTCGGCCTGATCAGGCCGGAAGCCGGCGAAATCTTCATCTCCGGCCGGAACATTACCGGATTGCCCATGTACCGCCGGGCCAATCTGGGAATAGGCTACCTCCCGCAGGAACCCTCGGTTTTCCGCAAGCTCACCGTGGAGGAAAACCTGATGGGGATTCTGGAAACGCGCAAGCTGAGCTGGCGGGAGCGCCGCCGGCGGTGTTCCGAGCTGCTGGAGGAACTGGGCCTGGCCCACCTGCGCACCCGGAAGGCCTACTCCCTGTCCGGCGGTGAAAGAAGACGGCTGGAAATAACCCGCGCACTGATCACCAATCCCCAGTTCATCCTGCTGGATGAGCCTTTCGCCGGGGTCGACCCGATCGCGGTGGATGATATCCAGGCGATAATCTCACGGTTCAAGGAGCAGGGGATCGGTATCCTGATCACCGATCACAACGTGCGGGAGACGCTGCAGATTACCGATCGCGCCTACATCATGTTCGAGGGGAAGATTCACCTGAGCGGTGATGCGGATACCCTGATCAACGATCCCACCGCTAAAAAGCTCTATCTCGGTCAGGATTTCAGGATGTAACCGGGCCGGGACGATTCGGAGGATAACCAAACCGCTGTTGCGGAGCTCTCATGGCTCTTCAGAATAGAATGGAGCTTCAGTACCGCCAGGAGCTGCAGATCAATCCGCGGCTCTACCAGGCGATGGACCTTCTGCAGATGCCCTTGCTGGACCTGCAGGTCCATTTGAAGCAGGAACTGCTGGTGAACCCGTTTCTCGAGATGGCCGAGGAGGCCGAGGAGGGTGTCGAAACCAGCGAAGAAGCTCTGGACGAGGAGGAAACGGAAACCGGCGAAGTGGACCTGGAGCCGGCGGCGGTTGAAGAAGAGGCCGGGGGGGAGAGCGAAATCGACCAGGCCGAGGCGCCGGCCGTAGAAGAGCCGGAGATCACCGAACCCACCCTGGTCGAAGCCACGGAAGAGGGAGACCTGACCACCACTACCCAGGAAAGTATCGACTGGGACGAAATCCTCAATGAAGACAATTTCGATTACGACAATTTTCAGCAGGAAATAGACGACCGCGAATTTTACGAGCAGGCTCCCATCGACGGACGCTCGCTTTACGAACACCTCACCGAACAGCTCACCCTCCTGAAACTCGACGATGAACAGCGCAGAATCGGCGAGGAAATCATCGGCGATATCGACGACGACGGCTACCTGAAAAGCTCGGTGTCGGAAATCGCCTTCCGCCTGCGTACCGAGGAACATAAGGTGGAGGAGGCGCTGGCGTTGATCCAGACCCTCGACCCGCTGGGCGTGGGTGCCCGCAACCTCCAGGAGTGCCTGCTGATCCAGCTCAGGGAGAACGGCCACCCGGATGAACTGGTTTACAGGCTGGTGGACGAGTTTTTCGAACCGCTGTCCAGGCGTCACTGGCAGGAAATCGCGAAAGGCACGGGCCTCAGTCTGAAGGAAATCCAGGATGCGGCGGACCGGATCGCCAGACTGGAGCCCAAGCCCGGCCGATTATTCGCCTCCAGCCGCGAAACCAATTACGTGATACCGGACCTGGTGATGGAGAAGATCGAGGGCGAGTACGTAGTCTACGTCAACGACTCGAACCTGCCCCGTCTGCGGCTTTCGCGCGCCTACCGGGAGATCGCCCGCAACCGCAAGAACTTCAAGGGTGAGGCCAAGGACTTCATCTACAACAAGCTCAACAGCGCCAACTGGCTGATCCAGGCTATCGAGCAGCGCAAGCAGACCATGCTGAAAGTGATGCGCTATATCGTCTTCAAGCAGCACGACTTCTTCGAGCACGGAATCAGCCATCTCAAGCCGCTGACCCTGCGCGAAGTGAGCGAGGCGATCAACATGCACGAATCCACGATCAGCCGGGTGACCAATGACAAGTACTGCCAGACGCCGCGGGGTGTTTTCCAGCTTAAGTTCTTCTTCAGCGTGGGGCTGACCAGCGACAGCGGTGAGGATGTGTCGGCGCGCGGGATAAAGGACAAGATCGCCAAGATGATCGAACATGAAGACTCCTCCAGTCCGCTCACCGACCAGGAAATCGTGGCCCGCCTCAAAGTTGACGGTTTACAGATCGCCAGACGGACTGTCGCCAAATACCGCGACCAGAAGGGCATCCTCCCGGCCAGGATGCGTAAACGAGTCTGAGCCGGACTCGCGGCACACTGAGCGCCGCCTACCGGAAACTGCTATGACCGACAGCCTGACCTTCCAGCGACATGTTCCGGCGCACGGGGGACAACCCAATGATGGCTGCCCGGTCATCAGGCACTTTTTCCGGAGTCTCGATTTGTCGTTAAATTTCAAATTCAGGAGGTTAACCGGCAGAAATAAATTGTCGCACTTGCTTTGCGGAACCGACAGTGAATGAGAAGCATCAAAAAAGCACAAAACAGCCTTGAGTTTCGCCTTTAACCGTGAAGGGGGCTTTTGATGCAGATCAACATCACCAGAAAAGATGCAGGTTTGAGCGACAGCTTAAAGGCGTACATTGAGGACAAGGTTGGCCAGTTGGCCAGGCACTACGGAAAAATCATAGATTCCCAGGTACTGATAGACCTGCAGGGCAAAGAGCTCCTGGTTGAGATAAATTTGCGGGTATCGGGGCACACTCTGTTCGCCAAGGACAGCGGTAGCAACCTGAGGGCCTCCTTGGACTCCTGTGTCGGCAAGCTCGAAAAACAGCTCCACAAGCTGAAAGGGAAGATCAGGCGCAAGGCCCTGACCCCGGAAGAAGCGGTTTTGAGCGGCAAGGTGAATATCGGAGGCATGGACGAGCAGGAGGGGGAAGAGTTAACCGGGCCGGTGCTCACGCTGCGTCCTGAAGAAACTGAGATGGAGCCGGAGCAGAGAACCGGAACCTGATCCGAAGCCGACTTTTTTCAATTCCGACAGAACCGCGGTTGCCGAGCGCTCCGGGCAGCCGCGGTTCTGTTTAAATCTCCCGTTTCTCAGGCGGTCGCAATGGATAAAACTCTCCAGGTCTCAGGGCTTCTCAAAGAACGGCAGGAATTTTTCAAGCTGTCTCTGTTCACCGGGAAACACACTCTTAAAAAAAACATCCTCAACCACGAGATAAGCCGTCCCGGACTGATCCTGACTGGATTCACCGGGCGGTTCGCCCACGACCGGACGCTCATTTTTGGCGAGACCGAAATAGTCTACATGGAGAACCTGGACCCGGACCGGCTTAAATCCCATATCCAGACTATGTACTCGTTCGAAATCCCCTGTGTGGTGGTCTCCAAGGGCCTGAAGCCGCCGGCGGTAATGGTGGAGGAAGCCGACCGGGCCGGCTCACCCATCCTCGGCACCACGCTCGGCACCCAGGAATTCATTCGCAAGCTGGCCGATTTCCTGGAGAATTATTTCGCTCCACAGGTCTTCATGCACGGCTCCCTGGCCGATGTCTACGGTGTGGGCCTGCTTTATACCGGACCCAGCGGGATCGGCAAGAGCGAATGCGTGCTGGATCTGGTCGAGCGCGGCCACCGGCTGGTCTGCGACGACGTGGTGCAGATCATCCGCGAGGGGGACGACGCCCTGGTGGGTATGTACAACGAAAAATTCGGCCATCACATGGAAATCAGGGGACTGGGCATTATCGACATTTTCCGCCTGTTCGGCATCCGGGCCGTGCGTAACCGCAAGCGGATCGAGGTGGTGGTGGAACTGGTGCACTGGGACCAGCAGGACGGCAGCGACCGCACCGGACTTTTCGAAAAGACCACCGAGATACTGGGAGTCGAAATCCCCCTGGTTCAGGTGCCGGTGGTGCCCGGCAAGAACATCACCGTGATCAGCGAGGTGATTGCGCAGAACCACCTGCTGAAGCTCAAGGGATACCATTCCGCGCGCGAATTCAACCGCAGATTGCTTGAAGAAATGAATCCCGGCGATTATATTGACGAAGTTTCCGAATAGCGCTGATGCGAATGGACTTATGTTCTACGTTTCTTACACTGAGCCCTCTCATGGGATAACCGGTATTCTGGAAAATACCTTGACGCACATGACCAGGCTGCTGTCCGAAGTGACAATCCAGAACAAGCTGGGGCTTCACGCCAGACCGGCGGCTTTGCTTGTTCAGACGACGAATAAGTTCAAAAGCGAAGTACTCATCAGGAAAAACGACATGGAAGTCAACGCCAAGAGTATTCTCGGTGTGATGATGCTGGCCGCCGAACACGGCACCAATCTTCATCTGACGGTCAGCGGAGAGGACGCCGAGGAGGCGCTGAAAGCAGTCGTCGAGCTTTTCGCGAACAGGTTCGACGAGGACGAATAGGTGATGGAAAATGGCCGCCGGAACCAGGAAAAAGGCAGAAGTCGCCAGGCAGAAAAAAAGCGGCGAACTGGTTATTACCGGTCTGGCCGCTTCGCCCGGACTGGTCATGGGCAAAGTTTTCGTGGCCAGCCAGGGTCTGCCGAATATCCCGATCAGAAAAATTGAACCCGCCCGGGTCGAGCAAGAAATCGCCCACCTGCTCGACGCCCTCGACCAGACCCGCCAACAGTGCCGGACCCTCCGTGACAAGCTTCGCGCCGAACTGAAAGACAAGAGCGCTGGCATTTTCGACGCCCATCTGCTGATGATCGACGATGCGACTGTGCTCGACCAGACCAAATCCGCGATCAGAAACGAGCTGATCGGCGCAGAACAGGCTTACGCCAAGGTCATGGACGGCTATGCCCGGGCACTGGGCAGCCATCGCAACGTCAGTTATCTGCGCGAACGGGTCGAGGATATCCGGGACGTGGAGCGCAGGGTGCTGGCCAACCTGATGGAGCTGGGCAACGGAACGCAAATCAGCCTCGAAGAGCAGGCCGTGCTGGTGGCCCACGACCTCACCCCCTCTCAGACCGCCCAGCTCGACCGCAAACTCGTCCTGGGCTGCGCCACCGATGCGGGTGGCACCACCAGCCATACCGCAATTCTCAGCCGCTCGCTCGAAATCCCGGCCGTGGTGGGCCTCGGCAGGATAACCGAGGCGGCGGTGAACGGGGACGAGATAATTGTGGACGGCTACACCGGCCGCGTGACCCTGCGGCCGTCGCCCCAGGAAATACAACTTTTTTTCGAACGGGCCAAGGAATACCGGCGTATCGAAAACCGTCTGGCCGAACTCAAGGACCTGCCTGCCAGGACTGTGGACGGCATCCTGGTCGAGCTTTCGGCCAACATCGAGTTCCCGGATGAGGTCGATTCGGTAATCAGCCACGGCGCCAGGGGTGTGGGCCTATTCCGCACCGAATTTCTCTACCTCACCCGCCGGGACCTGCCCAGCGAACAGGAACAGTACGAAGCTTATGCGGAGGTCGCCCGCAGGCTCAACCCCGACCCGGTGATAATCCGCACCCTCGATGCCGGAGCGGACAAGTTCAGCCGCAAGCTGCAGGCTGCACCGGACCCCAACCCGTTCCTCGGCAACCGCGCCATCCGGATCTGCCTCAAGCACAAGGACATCTTCCGCACCCAGCTCAGGGCCCTCTTCCGCGCCACCGCCGCCGGTAATCTCAAGATTCTGCTGCCCTTTATCAGCACGATCGAGGAGCTCAAGAAGGCGATGGCTTTCATCCGGCGGGTTTACCGGGAGCTGCTCGACGAAGGGGTTCCGCTGAAAGAGAAGATCGAAATCGGCAGCATGATCGAGGTGCCCAGCGCGGCGATAATGGTCGAGGATTTTCTGAAGTACATAGACTTTATCAGTATCGGCACCAACGACCTGATCCAGTACCTGCTCGCGGTCGACCGGGGCAACGCGAGGGTGGCTTACCTTTACCAGCCTTTCAATCCGGCGGTTATCCGGCTGGTCAGTTCAGTGGTGGCTGCGGCCAAAAAACACAACAAATGGGTGGGGGTCTGCGGTGAAATGGCGGGTAACCCGTATTCGGCCTTGCTGCTGGTGGGACTGGGAGTGGACGAGCTGAGCGCGAGCCCGGCGGCGATACCGGGGATCAAGAAAATCATCCGGTCCGTTTCCAGCAAAAAGGCGCGTGAGGTTGCCGAGCGGGTGTTGACTTTCAACAGCGTGGGCAAAATCAAGAATTACCTGGCGCAGCAGGTGGAGCAAATCGACAAGGACATTATCGGGATGTACGTCGAGTGAGTTTCTCCCGTGTTTCCTTCACCTTTCGTTTTCCAGCACTGACAACTCGGTCCGGTTCTTCCCAAGCTCCTGTTTTGCACTCGGGCCCGAAAGGCCTTTTCCGTTGATCGACTACCACGTCCACACCCGCTACTGCGGACACGCCACCGGCGAAATGGAGGAGTACGTGCGGGCCGGGATCGAGGCGGGTCTGGCGGAGATCGGCTTCAGCTGTCACTATCCTTATCCCGAACAGTTTGAGGACCCGCCTCCCGACTGCGTGATCCCGGCCGGGAAGTTCGGCGAGTATATCGAGGAAGTCCTCCGCTTAGGCGAGAAATACCGGGGTGGAATAACGGTCCGGCTGGGAGCTGAATTCGACTGGCTGGGCCCGGAGTTCAGCTATCACCCGTTCGAGTGCGCCCGCCGCCTCGGCTTCGATTTCTGCCTCTGTTCGGTGCACGTAGTCGATGGCGTCCTGGTGGATTACACGCCGTCGGTTCTCCGCGAGGGGCTGTGTCGATTCGCCGGCGGGATCGACGGCGTCTGGCGGCGGTATTTCGAAACCGTGGCCCGGATGTCCGCGCCCGGCTGGTGCACCACGGTCGGACATCTCGACCTGGTGAAGAAGTTCAGCAGCCACCTTGAGCTTGCCCCGCGGCAGGATCATTCGCAGATTATCGGCGAGGCCCTCGACCGGATCGCCGCCAGTGGCCTGGTCCTGGAAGTCAACACTTCGGGCTGGGACAAGCCCTGCGCCGAACAGTACCCGACGTGGAAGATCATCGAGCAGGCGGTGGCCAGAGGGATCCGGTTCACCGCCGGCAGCGATGCCCATGCCCCCGGGGAAGTGGGCCGGCATTTCGACAGGTTGAAAGATATTTTTGCGTGCCTGGGCGTCAGGCGACTGGTGCGATTCGAGAAGCTGCAACCGCTGGAATTCGAGATACCTTGAGCTAAAGTCAATTTTCAAGGAGGACGGCATCTTCAAGCGAATCGGTCTGGCCGGCTGGATCTTTGTCGGGATCATCCTGGGCGTGATATGCGGGAGGCTGATCGGTGAGCCGCTCTTGATAGTGAGCCGGCCGATAAGCGACATGTTCCTCACCCTGCTCAAGATGGTGATCGTCCCGTTGGTGTTCAGTTCCATTGCAACCGGGGTGAGCGGTATCGGCAGCACCGGCCGGTTGGGTTGGCTGGGTGCCAAAACTATCTTCTACTACCTTACGACCAGCCTGATAGCGATTCTCACCGGCCTGGCGATAGTTAATATCATCAAGCCCGGTATAGGTGCAGAACTCGGCCTGGAGGCTATGCCGCAGTCGCTTTCCACCGGTGGGACAAGCGTCAGCGAATTCCTTCTGCGCATGATCCCGGAAAACCCGGTGGCTGCTGCAGCGGAAGGCCAGATGCTGCAGCTCATCTTCTTCGCGATCCTGATCGGCGTATTCCTCACCCGGGTCGAGGCGAAATACGGAGAACCGGTGCAAAATTTTATCGCCGGCCTGTTCGAGGTCATGATGAAGATGACCCGCTTCATCATCCTGCTCACCCCGTTCGGCGCATTCGGCCTGGTGGCGACAATCGTCGCCAGGACCGGTTTCGCGCCTTTGGTCCCCCTGGGTTATTACGCCCTTTGCGTGGTAATCGGTCTCTTCATTCACGGCTGTATCACATTGCCCTTGCTGTTGCGTCTGGTTGGCGGGATCAGCCCCCTGGCGCATGTCAAAGCGATGGCTCCGGCCTTAATGGCTGCGTTCAGCACTGCCTCCAGTTCCGCCACCCTGCCGCTCGGCATGGAGTGCGCCGAACAGCGGGCCGGGGTGAGCAACAAGATCTCCAGCTTCGTCCTTCCGCTGGGCGCCACTGTCAACATGAACGGCACAGCTCTTTATGAATGCGTGGCCGTGATCTTCATTTCGCAATACTATGTCTCACACGGCCAGGGTTTCGATCTGACCCTCGTGCAGCAGGTGACAGTGGTGCTTACCGCACTGATGGTCTCGATAGGCGCGGCAGGCATCCCTAAGGCGGGACTGGTCATGATGAGCATTGTACTGAGTGCGGTCGGCCTGCCCCTGGAGGGAGTGGGATTGATCCTGGCTGTAGACCAGATTCTCGACATGTGCCGTACCACGATCAACGTCTGGGGCGATTACTGCGGAGCGGCGATTATCGCCTCTTCGGAGGGAGAGACTGGACTGAAAGTGAAGGTACTTAAGGCAGTAACAAAGTGACAAAGTTACAAAGTGACAAAGACAAAGGCTGAATAGATAGAGAAAAAACAAGGGGCGACCGGCTGGTCGCCCGTTTTTTGGGGTGTGGCTGCGGGCCTTCTGGCTTCCGACTTCTGGCTTCCGGCTGAGCGGCGGGTGGGCCGGAGCCTTCTGAATACTGAATACTGACTACTGAATACCCGGTTGGGTGGGGGCGGGAGGCTCAAAAACTGTCCACCGCCGCTATAATCTCTTCCCGGAAGAAGGCCAGAACTCCGGTAACCAGCAGGCTCAGCAGCAGGATATACACCGGCATCGACTGGTTGACCAGCGGAATCGCTACTTTGGTCAGCAGGGCAGCGTTTACCGCATTCGCCCAGCCGTACAGCGTGAAGGAAATCTGCGCCAGCCAGCTGCTCCCGGCCGTCCTGACAGTATCCAGGGTGGCCGCTCCGGTAGAGAAGTCGAACATCCAGAGAAACAGCGCCAGGGAAAACGCCGAAACCGCGGCCGCCGCTATTCCCATCCCGATCCCCCGGCGATAAGCTTTTTGCTCCAGAGCGGACAGGCGTTCGTGCAGAACGGCCTCGGCCATGATTTTTTCGGCCAGGCCGGCGGGAGCTTTCACTTCCGGGGTTTCGACCAGGGCCGAAAGGATTTGTTCGTGGAGCCGGGCCAGCTCATCCAGTTTCGGGTCGGCTTCCCTGGCCTCGTCCATCCGGCGGCGCAGTTCATCGTCGACTTTACCCTCGACGTAATCCGCCACCCATTCTTCGAATTCTCTATAATCCATGATGACACCTCTTATTTATTGTAAATATATACCTTCTTTGCCTGTTCTGGCAACGATCTGCTTAGCCAGTTGCTGCTTGCCGCGGGAGATGTAGGTGGCGACCGTGGGCCTGGGGATTTCCATCGCCTCGGCCACCTCGTCGTAGCTCCGTCCGCCGAAATAGTGCAGGCTGATCGCCTGCGCCCACAAGGCCGGCAGCTTCCTGATTTCCTGTCGAACTATTCTGGCCATTTCTTTTGCCTGGAACCCGGATTCCGGGTTCGCTCCTTCATCGGCCAAGGTTTCGGCCGGCGCCCTGCCATCTGCGCCATCGGATTCGTCCATACTCGTCGTTTTGATCTGCTTGCGTCTCAGCCTGGTGATACAGACATTGGCTGTAATCCGGTAAATCCAGCTCGAGATTTTGGCCTCGCCCCTGAACTCCGCCAGGCTGCCGTGGATCTTGAGGAAGATGTCCTGCGTGGCCTCCTCGGCTTCCTCCCGGCTGCCCAGCATGCGGTAGGCCTGGTTGTACACTTTGTCCTGGAACTCTTCCAGGATGGTCCGAAAATCGAGAGTCTGAGTTTCCATTTACCCGAGCTGGTTTCAAGTTTTTTCGGCCTCCATGCCTATTGACGATTCCATTCTCATTTAAATTTCACCTTTTTTTGGGAAAAATCAAATAATTGAAATTTTATTTTCAATACCCTCGTCATATCGGTTGTAAGAATTGTAAAAAAGGTAAAAAAAGTTGAAAACTTCCCGTCACATGGCTCGTCATAGAGCATAGAGAATAACGAAAACTGAAGTCGAACCTCATATCCAATAACTCCAACAGGAGGAAAAGATGGGTGAAATGGTCGCGATCCTCGTCTCGCTGGGATTCTTCGGCATGGTCGTGATGGTCATCTACTTAGGGGTCAGCCGGAAACACACGGAAAGAGTGGAATTGATCAAGCGCGGAATCAACCCCGAAAAATACGATATCAAGCTGCCGGGAAAGCTCGGCCTGCCGTTCGGGGTGGTGTTCCTGGCCCTGGGTATCGGACCTCTGGTGGCCCAGTTAATCACCGGCGATTGGCAGCACACCGATGAGCTCGGTCTGGCCCTGGCCTCGCTGGTCGGCGGTATCGGATTCATCGTGTACTGGAAGATGACCGCCGCGGACCGTGAGCGGGCGCTGAAGATCAAGGAAACACTGATCCTCAAGCCCGGCACCGATTTCGAGCCTGAACGCAAGCCCGGACAATAGGCCCGGCCCAAAGCGTAAATGCAAGGCCCCGCTTCCCGCTCGAGGGAGGCGGGGCTTTTTGTTTGTTTGCATAAATCCGAAGTGAGTTATATTCAGGTAGTCCATTGTGTTTCATCTCAGGAAAAAGGTTCATGATTCTGTAGGGGCGGCCCCAGTGGCCGCCCGAATGGAATGGGGCAGGCACCCCGATTTATCGGGGCCCCTACGGCCTGCGTTGGATTTGTATTTCAGCCTGGGGTAACTTTGTTTTTCCCACCTTTAGCCGGACAAATTAAATTTAAAACAACATGGAAAGAATACCGACCGTCTCGCTCGACAACGGACTCCAGGGCACGGTGAGGCTGGCCGTTATCGGCTGCGCTGGTATTGAAGTGGACGACGGCGCCGCGCTCTGGGAAATGTTCGAGCCGTTCTGCCGGAAGATAGCGCAAGAGTACGCGGGGCGGACTATCGGCGCGGTGGAGGGTATCCAGGCCGCGCGCTCACTCTACCGCGCTATCGGCGTGGACCCCACCAGCCACCGGCCTTCCTCGGAGGCCCTCGTCCGCCGGCTGCTCAAGGGCAAGAGTCTCTACCGCATCAACTCTCTGGTGGACACGGTCAATTACTGCAGCCTGGCCTGCCTGCTGCCGCTGGGTCTTTACGATCTCGACAAAATTACAGGCGACCGGGTAAACCTGCGCCGAGGCGAGGCAGGGGAAGGCTACGAGGGGATCCGCAAGGATAGGGTGAACCTCGAGGGCCGCTATGCGCTGTTCGACCGGACCGGCCCGTTCGGCTCGCCCACCGCCGACAGCGGCCGCACCTGCATCACACGGGACACGACCCGGGCCCTGGTCGTGATCTTTGCTCCGGCCGAACTCCCCGGCGAATTGCTGGAGCGCCATGCCGGTTTCACCGTGGAAGCCATTGTCCGCTACGGCGGGGGAGGGCCTTCCGCAACTTTCGCTCGTTTAGTGGAATAGGCCGGTATTGACAAAGAAATACCCGCTGGGTAATATTCCAACCACCGGTATCAGACTACAAACCCATACCACAGAGGTTTCCGATGACGGCCGACATCAACAAGGAAAAGCAGAAAGCGATCGGGCTGGCGATCAGCCAGATCGAGCGCCAGTACGGCCAGGGTGCGATCATGAAACTGGGTGCGAAGGGCGCCAGGGTGAAGGTGGACGCCATTTCCACCGGCGCGCTCAACCTCGACCTGGCCACCGGCGTGGGTGGAGTGCCGCGCGGACGGGTCACTGAAATATTCGGCCCGGAATCCTCGGGGAAAACCACCCTGGCCCTGCACATCATCGCCAACGCTCAAAAGGCCGGCGGCACCGTGGCCTTCATCGATGCTGAACACGCGCTGGATGCCTCCTATGCGGCCAAGCTGGGCGTGGACCTGGAAAACCTGCTGATCAGCCAGCCGGACACTGGCGAACAGGCGCTGGATATCGCCGAGGTCTTGGTGCGCAGCAACGCGATCGACGCAGTGGTGGTGGATTCGGTGGCCGCGCTGGTGCCCCGGGCTGAAATCGAGGGCGACATGGGCGATTCGCACATGGGCCTGCAGGCGCGGCTGATGAGCCAGGCGATGCGCAAGCTCACCAGCACCATCCACAAGAGCCGCACCTCGATGATCTTCATTAACCAGATTCGCGAGAAGATCGGGGTCATGTTCGGCAACCCGGAAACCACCACTGGCGGCCGGGCGCTCAAGTTCTACGCCTCGCTCCGGCTGGATATCCGCAAGGTGGGCAACATCAAGGACGCCGACCGGGTCACGGGCCTGCGCTCGCGGGTCAAGGTGGTCAAGAACAAGGTGGCCCCGCCATTCCGTGAAGCCGAATTCGATATCATGTTCGACAAGGGGATCAGCTATGTCGGCACCCTGCTCGACCTGGCGTGCGAAGTCGGCGTGATCGAGAAGAGCGGCGCGTGGTTCAGTTTCGGCGGCGAGAGGCTGGGCCAGGGCCGCGAGAACGCCAAGACGTTCATCGAAGAGAACGGGGACATCTTCAAGGCGATTGACACCGAGGTGAAGAAGCGGGTGGGGTTGATCGAAACCGAGCCGGCGGCTGGATCGGAAGACGTCGCGAAGAATGACTGAGCCGCGAAAAGATTCCCGGGAGACAGAGGCTTCCGCGGAATTCAGGCAGGCGCTCGGAAAAGCTTTCGACTTGCTTTCCAGGCGGCAGCACTCCGCAGCCCAGCTTCGTGCCAAACTCGCCCGCCATTTCGATAGCCTCCTGATCGGACAGGTGGAAGACCGGCTTGCCGCACTGGGTTACCTCGATGACCGCTCTTTCGCCAGGGAGTATGCGAGCCAGCGATTCAGACGCTCGCCCCGCTCGGCCCTGGCCACGGCGACTGAATTGACAGGCAAAGGAGTGGACCGAGAAACCGCCCGACAGGCGGTTTCGTTCGTAATGGAGCAGGAAGGTCTCGACGAGGAAAGCCTGGCCCTGGCCGCAGCCGGTAAGAAAATGGCCGCGCTCGCCGGCCAGGAGCCGGAAAGAGCCCGGGAAAAACTTTTCCGCTTTCTGTCTGCGCGCGGCTTCGGAGGCGAAATTATTTACCGGGTAGCCAGTAAGCTGATAGACAAAGACTAAATCGTCCTCAGCCGGACAGAAGCTTAAGAATGGCGGATACTCGGAACAGTGGCTTTCCCCGTGTGAAGTTTACTTTCGATTGTAATATCTGTAATTTTGAAATATAATTCCTGTCGCAGGGACACGGCGCGTTCACCCTGTATTTTGAGGGCCGTGTCCCTGCGCGTTAGGATTTTAGGATATTCCTGATTTTGTTCAGTTATGAAACAAGCGGGCAATTGATGAAAAAGGGAAAAGAAATCCGCCGGGAGTTCATCGAATTTTTCACCTCGCGCGGCCACACTTTCGTGCCCAGCGCCCCAGTGGTGCCGGTGGGCGATCCCACCCTGCTGTTCGTCAACGCCGGGATGAACCAGTTCAAGGACGTTTTCCTGGGCACCGGCAGAAGGGAGTACAGCCGGGCGGTCAACAGCCAGAAGTGCATCCGGGTGTCTGGCAAGCACAACGACCTGGAAGACGTGGGTAAGGATAGTAAACATCATACTTTTTTCGAGATGCTGGGCAACTGGAGTTTCGGCGACTACGGCAAACGCGAGGCGATTACGTGGGCCTGGGAACTGTTGACCGAAGTCTGGAAGCTTCCAAAGAATCGGCTTTATGCGACTGTTTATTCCCAAGATGAAGAGGCAGCTCAAATCTGGCAAAATGAGACAGATATTGGGGGAGATAGAATTTTCTCATATGGAAATATTTTTAATTTCTGGGAGATGGGAGAAGTCGGGCCCTGCGGTCCTTGCAGCGAAATTCATTTTGATACCTCCCAAAAACCGGCGGGAGTGAAAGGTGCAAGAGATGAATTTAATGGCATAAACGGAGAATCTCCTCTAACGCCATTTGTAGAAATCTGGAACCTTGTATTTATCCAGAATGAAAGATTGGCAAACGGCGAATTGATAGACCTGCCTAACAAGCATGTAGATACTGGAATGGGGTTTGAACGTATTTGTGCCGTCCTTCAGAACAAACTCTCCAATTACGATACAGACCTCTTTTGGCCATTGATTGAGGCATTGCAAGATATAAGTGGAAAAGAATACGAAAGAAAGAAGCTTGGTGAAGGTCTTCACATGGCGTTCAGGGTGGTGGCGGACCACGCCCGCATGCTCACTTTCGCCCTGGCCGATGGCGCCGTGCCCTCCAACGAGGGCCGGGGCTACGTCGTCCGGCGCATCCTGCGGCGGGCCAGCCGCTACGGCCGCGACCTGGGAATGAAAGAGCCGTTCATTCATCGGCTGGTGGGAACAGTGGTGGACCTGATGGGCGAATTCTACCCGGAAATTGTGGGCCGGGCGCAGCACGTAGCGCAGGTGATAAAGGCTGAGGAGGAGGGTTTCGGCGCCACGCTCGACCGGGGCCTCGAACTTTTCGGGGAGGTGGCGCAAAAAACTCTGGCCGCAGGCCGCGTCACGATTGGCGGGGAGGACGCGTTCCGGCTCTACGACACCTTCGGTTTCCCGTTCGACCTGACCGTGCTGATGGCGCGCGAAAAGGGGCTGAAAGTGGATGAGGAGGGGTTCAGGACCGGCATGGAAAACCGTCAGAAGAAATCCCGCGCCGAGGGCAAGTTTGCGGCCGTGTCTGCGGCCACGCGCTGGGCCGGCAAGCTGCCTGAGGGAGCGGAAAGCCGCTTCGAGGGCTACGAAACCCTGACCGTCGAAGCCCGGGTAATCGGCGCGGATGAATGCTCGATCGTGCTCGACCGCACGCCCTTCTACCCCGAGGGCGGCGGCCAGGTGGCGGACATTGGCGCTATTAGTGGGAAGGATTTCTCCTTTACAGTCAACAACGTGCAGCGCACCGGCAGCGTAATCGTGCACGAGGGAGCTTTTACCGAGGGCGGGCCTGATCGGGCGGTAAAGGGAACCAGCGCCACGGCCTGCGTGGGGGCGGAAAGACGGCTCTCCACAGCCCGCAACCACACCGCCACTCACCTGCTGCACCGGGCGCTCCTGGCCGAATTGGGTGAAAGCTCCACCCAGGCCGGCAGCTTGGTGGGGCCGGATTACCTGCGGTTCGATTTCCACCACTACGAAAAGCTGCAGGATGAGCTGATCCTGGGGCTCGAAAGAAGAGTGAACGCCGAAATCCGGGCCGACCGGCCGGTGAAGTGGACGGAAGAAGATTACGAGAAAGCGATCAGGATGGGTGCGATGGCCCTATTTACGGATAAGTACGAAAAACGTGTGCGAGTGGTGGAAGTCGAGGGTTTCAGCCGGGAGCTCTGCGGAGGGACCCACGTGCGGTCGACCGGCCGGATAGGCGCTTTCGTGGTCACCGGGGAAGCCGGCGTGGCCGCCGGGATCAGGCGTATCGAGGCGCTCACCGGAGAGAAAGCCGTGGAATATCTGCTGGGCCGCAGCCATGCCCTGGCGGAAGTGGAGCGTTCTTATGCCATTCCGGCGGCCGAGCTGCCGGCCCGCATCGACTCCCTGCTGGCCGAACAGAAAAGCCTGTCGCGGGAACTGGCCCGGGCCAGGCAGGAATCGCTCCGGGGGCAGATGGACGAGCTGCTGGCGGGAGTCCAGGAGCTGCCGGGCGGGATCAAGGTGCTGAGCCGGAATGTTCCAGAGGCAGACCTGGATTCGCTCAAGAACGTGGGCGATTCCTTCCGCGAAAAAGCCGGACGGGGCGCGGCCCTGTTTGCCACCGTAGCCGATGGCAAGATTTTGTTTGTCTGCGTGGTGACGGATGATCTGGTAAAAGAAGGCCGGCTCAAGGCCGGTGACCTGGTGGGCCGGGTCGCCAGACTTGCCGGCGGGGGCGGCGGCGGCAAGCCGCACCTGGCCACCGCCGGCGGCCGAGACCTCGGGAAGCTCGACCAGGCGCTGGCGGCCTTCGCGGGATTTGTCGAGGAGGCGGCGGCCGGATGAAAGAGGGTATCGACAGGCGAAAAGACGAGTTCGAAAAGAGCCTGAAGACTCTCTTTAACAGCCTGGACCGGAATCACTATCCCGGGGAGCTTCTCGAATCGCTCGCCGCTGTCCTGTTCCCGGACAGCGCTCTGCGAACACTGCCGCTTCTGCTGCGGGCGGAAAAAGATCGAACCGGCGGCGGCTGTGAACTGGCGGCCGCCGAAATCGTTTTCAGGGGCTTCCTGCTCCTGGCCGAACTGGGCCGGGACCCGTCCGGACGGATTGAAACCGGCCTGGCTGCTCGGCTTGCCGCGAAGTATTCGGAGGCCCACCTGCTCCTGACCGCCGACACCCTTCTTACCTGGGCCATGGAGCTGGCGGCCCGGGGCGAAACAGTTTCGGCCAAGCACCTCGACCGGGCTTTCGGTATGCAGGGCGCGCTGGGGAAGCTGGACGAAGGCGGAGAACTGATCGAAATCCTGGCCGCGATCGATCCGTTCTACGCTCTTATTGCAGATCGGCCGGAAAAGACAGGCGTCCCGGCGGAAGCCCTGGAGAGCGCCAGCCGTTTCGCCTGGCTTGCCGAACTGGAAAGCTGGTTCGCCAGGCCGGATTATATCGCGGACATGCTGGGAAAAATGGATCTGTCGGCCGGGAGACAAAGCCCGTTCGGCGATCTGATCGAATATATCGGGAGAAACAGATGAACGAGGAGAGAGGAATCGTGGCGGTGGCCATGAGCGGCGGGGTGGACAGTTCGACCGCCGCTTGCCTCCTGGCCGAACAGGGCTACCGGGTGATCGGTATCACGCTGAAGCTGTTCTGCTATAGCAGCCGGACCGGTCCGGAGCGCAGTTGCTGCAACCTGCAGGCCATTGCGGATGCCCGTTCGGTGTGCGACCGGATCGGTGCGCCGCACTACGTGCTGGGCGCCGAAACTCAGTTCCGCAAGGAAGTGATCGACCGGTTCGTCGATACTTATCTCGAGGGCCGTACGCCCAATCCTTGTGCGGACTGCAACACCTACATCAAGTTCCATTTCCTGCTGGAAAAGGCCAGAAAGCTGGGCGCGGACCACCTGGCCACCGGCCACTACGTCCGGCTGGTGAATGCGGACGCTGCCGGCCGGGACACGGTCGCCGAACCCCGTCTGGCCAGGGGCCGCGACCCGGAGAAGGACCAGTCGTACTTTCTCTGGGGGATTCCCCGCCGGGCGCTCCCCTTTCTGCTGTTCCCGCTGGGCGAATACCGTAAGTCCGAGGTGCGGGAGCTGGCGCACCGCTTCGGGCTGGCGGTGGCCGAAAAAGTGGAAAGCCAGGAGATCTGTTTTGTCGAGAGCGGGAGTATCGAAGAGTACATCCGCAGCCACCAGCAGGAGCGGGGCGAGACCGACCACCCGGGACTGAAACCCGGCGAGGTGGTGGACACGCGGGGCCGCAAGCTCGGCGAACACCGCGGCGCGGCCTTTTACACGATCGGCCAGCGCAAAGGGCTGGGCGTCTCGCTCGGCAAGCCGGCTTACGTCACGAGCGTCGATACGGCCGCCGGCAGGATCGTGCTGGGCGAGGGCGAGGACCTGCTGAGCTCGAAGCTGGAAGCATCGCCGGTCAACTTCCTGACCGATCCGCCGGCTGCGCCGTTCCGGGCCGAGGTACAGATACGCTACCGCAGCCGGCCGGTGGCGGCCACGGTCATCCCGGACGGGCCGAACGGCGTCAAAGTGAAAATGGATCTGCCGCAGCGCTCCGTCGCTCCGGGCCAGTCCGTGGTGTTCTACGATGGCGGCGTGGTAATCGGCGGGGGAATCATCCGCTCGGCTGGCTGACTTGCCGGCCAGGCGGCTTACTTGAAGCTCTTCAGCCCCGGCAGCCGGTCGATTGCATCTTTCAGCCGGTGGGCTTCAAGCGGCTTGGCAACCGTGCAGTCCGCTTCCCGGACCAGATTGTCGGCGTCCTGCCCGCTCGAAACCAGGCCGATTATCCCGATTCCATCCAGGTAATGCGCGCTGCGGATGTGCCGGCAGATTTCGGCCGCCTCGATTCCCGGAATCCGCTCGTCGAGGATCACGAGGTCGGGCCTGAAAAGCACCATCATCTCGCCCGCCTCGAAGCTGTTGGATACCGGGGCCACCTCGTAGAGAGCGCCCCAGCGCAGGAGAATTTTCGAAATTTCTTCGCGCAGGGCAAAATCGGCCTCCAGCAGCAGGATTCGCTTGCGCGGGCTGCGAGTTTCCTGGTCTATCGGGATGTTGTTATCCGTAAGGAACTTGTCCAGATCGCGCTTGTAGATCCGGCGATGGCCGCCGGGGGTCTTGAAAGCCTTTAGGCTTTCGCGCTTGATCCAGTTCTTGATCGTGCCGGGATGGACGTGGCAGTAGCGCGCGGCTTCGAAAGTTGTCAGAATTTCCTTATCCATGTCGCCTCATAAGTATTATTAATGATAATTATTATTATTAATAATATTAATCGAAGAATGATTAGAATATAAGACGATCCTTCTTTCCTGTCAACAGATCGGCGGAACAAGCCTGGGATTTCGGCGACTGAAGATAATTAGCGTAAGAGGTCCGAATGAGTGACGTGGTAATCCCGCCGCGGTTTTAATGTTTATCGTCGATTATTTCAATTAAATGTTTACTCCGGCCGGCCGGGGAAAATCGTCAGGAGAGCCTGAAGGTAGGCCGGAGCGCTGCGTTCTGCATGTTTAACTCGTTACTATTCAGGGTATTAGGTTGAAGCCGAGGCCGGAGTTTTTTCTTTTCAAATTCAGCGGGCGGTGTTAATATACTAAAAGGCTGGAACCCGGTTTCCGGGCTATCGTACCGGGAGAGCCGGTCGTCACGATCCGGAGCGGGGATTCGCTGCCATGACCAAGATTATTGCGGTGGCCAATCAGAAAGGCGGAGTGGGCAAAACCACTACGGCAATCAATCTGGCGGCCTCGCTCGCCGTAGCGGAGCGCACTACCCTGCTGGTGGATATCGACCCGCAGTCCAACTGCACCAGCGGCATGGGCGTGGATAAAAACTCACTCGAAGCGGACATTTACGATGTAGTGATCGGCGGGACGGGATTGGATGAAGTGATCCTTTCCACCCAGATGAAGTACCTCGACCTGGTTCCCGCCAGCCGCGATCTGTTCGGCGCGGAGGTGGAGCTGGTAAACATGGCCGGCCGCGAAGAGCGGTTGAGACGGGCGTTTGCCAACATCAACGGCCGCTACAGCCACGTGATTATCGACTGTCCGCCGTCGCTGGGCATACTGACGCTCAATGCGCTCACCGCGGCCAGTTCGGTGCTGATCCCGATCCAGTGCGAGTATTATGCCCTGGAGGGGCTGAGCCAGTTGATGAGCACGATCAAGCTCGTCTCCAGACGGCTCAACCCCGGCCTGGTGGTCGAGGGGATCCTGATGACAATGTTCGACACCCGGCTGAACCTTGCGCACCAGGTGGTGGAAGAAGCGCGCAAGTATTTCCCCGACCAGGTCTACCGAACCGTGATCCCGCGCAACGTGCGGCTGAGCGAGGCGCCGAGTTTCGGCAAGCCGATAGTGCTCTACGATGCAGTCTCGGTCGGCGCCCGCACCTACATGCAACTGGCTCAGGAACTGATCGAGAATGAGCAAAAAAAGAAGGCTGGGTAGGGGCCTCGGCGCTCTGATCGACGAGGCCGAGGCGGAAGGTGTCACCTTTTCGCTGGAAAAAGCCGGCGCCGGGCCGGAATCCGCTGAACTGAACGTGGCCCTGGCCGACATCGTGCCCAACCGCTATCAGCCGAGGCGGAAGTTCGAGCCGGAGGATACCGAGGAGCTGGCGGCTTCGATCCGTGCGCAGGGCCTTATCCAGCCGATCGTGGTCAATGACAGGGGAGACGGGACATACGAGCTGATCAGCGGTGAAAGACGTCTGCGGGCGGTCGAATCCCTGGGCTGGAAGAGCGTGCCCGCCCTGATCCGGCAGGTAGCCGACTCGAAACTTCTCGAAATGGCCCTCGTTGAAAACCTTCAGCGGGAAGACCTGAATCCGATAGAAGAAGCGAGGGGCTATCAGTCGCTGGCGGATAAGTTTTCTCTGACCCAGGCCCGGATCGCCGAACAGGTGGGTAAAGACCGGGCCACGGTGGCCAATACCATGCGCCTGTTGCGGCTGCCGGAAGTGATCCAGCAGGCGGTGGTCTCGGGCACGATTTCGGCCGGCCACGCCCGGCAGCTTCTGGCCGTGGAGAGCGAAGCTGAACAGATCGAGCTGGCGCGTAAGGTGATCGATGACGACCTTTCAGTGCGCAGACTCGAAAAGATCGTTCGCGACAGAAAGCTTGCCGCAGTCGAAAGTAAGCCGAAAACCAGGGACGGCGACGGCAAAGACGGGCCCGCGGTCTACATCGCCGAACTCGAGCGCCGGTTCCGCGAAGCGCTCAGCACCAAGGTCCGGATCAGGCAAGCCAGGGATGGTAAAGGCCGGATCGAAATCGAGTACTATTCGCTCGAAGAGTTCGAGCGGCTGATGGAGCTGTTGAAAGTCCCCCCGCTGGGATGAAGCCCTATCTCGGGAACGCCTGGGCCGGAGTGGATCGATGAAGTACCTCACGCTGATGATAATCCCGTATCCCGGAGCGGAAGTCCGGAGCATACGGATCAGGCACAGCACTCTCAGGGCCGTGGCCGTGCTGGCGGTCTTGCTTTTCAGTGTTGGACTGGCGGGTGCCATTTACCTGCGGCCGGTTATGCACAAGGCGCGCGAGTACGACCGGCTGCAGGCCGAAAACCAGCTCCTGACGCTGGAAAAGCAGAAGATCAAGGAGCTTTCCGGGAAGATCGAGGATATCGACCGCTTGGTGGAAAAAATTCAGATCGCCCAGGGCGCCAAGCATTCGGGCGTTTCAGCGGAGGATTCCCTGGCCGCCGCGGCGAACAACGAGGCCGCGATGAAAGAAATGTACCCGCTGGCCTCTTCCGGCTCGCGCTACAATCCCACGGAGGCCCAGGACAGCCGGGACAGCAAGATTCCCTACGGTATCCCGGTGGACGAGAAAAGCTATATCAGCCGGCTGTTCAACCCTGACATTTACCATTTCGGAATCGACATCGCGCTCAAGCAGGGAACTCCGGTCAGGACCACGGCGGATGGGGTGGTGACCAATGCGAAGAAGGACGAGGACCTGGGCTTCTACGTGATGATCAAGCACGGCAACGGCTTCAGCACGCTTTACGCACATAACAGCCGGCTGGCGGTCAAGACCGGCGACCGGGTGCGCCGCGGCGACCTGATCGCCTACAGCGGCAACCTGGGACTGAGCAGCGGGCCGCACCTGCATTACGCGATCTTCGACCAGAACGGGAATCCGATCGATCCCCTACCATATCTCGAACCCTGAACAACGGCAAAGGGACTAACGATGTCTGACAAAATGCCACGGGAAGGTGAAAGGCTGAATACCATTATCGGCCAGGGTACGGTCATAAAAGGCGAGTGTTCGGTAAAAGGAACTGTAAGGGTGGACGGTATTATCGACGGATCGCTGAACGCCTCCGGAGTCGCTATTCTCGGCAAGTCCGGAGAAGTAAAAGGCGACATGCAGGTGGG
>Ga0214473_10000547_pt1 | contig 52768 bp, 42 predicted proteins | sample RVTome_7_FD_203509 | JGI IMG/M metagenome (GOLD analysis project Ga0214473, IMG submission 203509) | Soil microbial communities from uranium-contaminated site in the Upper Colorado River Basin, Wyoming, United States - RVT98D197 | ecosystem: Environmental > Terrestrial > Soil > Contaminated >... | reverse complement strand
TCCCATCGCCGAATCATGCCAAGTTCCACGCTCCGTTCGAAACGCTCAAACACTTGTGCCGTGCGGTTTTCAGGCTCATGCCGCTTCATTTCCTACCCACACGATTCCGTGAAGACCCATTATTATGAGACACTACACTAGCGACGTTCGAAGTTAAGCAGCCGCCAATCACATGGGGTGAAACCGTGATGCCCCAATACCGCTGCGTTTGTAATAGTTGTGGATCGATAAGCACGCTAACGGAAACCGCTGCAATCCTACTTCCACAGCCGGTCCCGCAGCCCCGAATCCCGCTCGATCCGGTGCGTGATGGCGTGTTCGATCACCTCGCGGGTGGCGTGAACGGTCACACTGTGCCGTGCGCGGGTGACGGCGGTGTACAGCAGTTCGCGCGAGACGACCGGTGACGCTTGCTTCGGGAGTAACACGGCCACCTCGTCGAACTCCGATCCCTGACTCTTGTGCACGCTCATCGCGTATACCGTCTCATGCGGCGGCAGCCGTGACGGCGAGAGCCGCCGCACGGTGTCCTGGGTGCCGTGGAACAGGGTCAGCTTCCCGCCGGCACATTCGGGATCGTCCACGATAATGCCCACATCGCCATTGAACAGCTCGAGCTGATAGTCGTTGCGCGTCACCATCACCGGCCGGCCGACATAGGTCGCGCTGTTACGCCGGATCAGTTCGGTATCGGCCAACGCCTCTTCAATCTGCTGATTGACCCGATCGACCCCCATTGGGCCGCGACGATGGGCGCAGAGAACGCGGAACTTGCCCAAGGCTTGCAGTTGCGCCAGCGGCTCGTGCGTCTTCAGGTAGGGACCGAACCCGCGAATGGCAGCGGTTCGCAGCGACCGACTCAAGTCCTCGCTCTGCAATGGCTCGACACGTACGACATCCGGATAGTCGGCAGACTCCAGAATCCGCAGCGCCGTCTCCGCATCTCCGGCGTTGATGGCGCGCGCCAACACCCCGATACCGCTTTCCGGACCGTACCGGTAGCTGCGGGTGAGCTGCGCGATGCAATCCCAGATGCCAGACGTCTCCGGCGCCCCAGCACCCAGTGGCAATCGATCGCCAGTGAGCTGCGCAACCCGCTCGACCAGCTCGCGCGAGTAGCTGCGCGCGGCGCCTGTGTTGCAGATATCTCCCAGCACGGCACCGGCTTCAACCGACGCGAGCTGATCTTGATCGCCGAGCAGAATCAGCCGCGCCCGCGACGGCACCGCGGCAACCAGCCGGCTCATAAGTGCCAGATCAACCATCGATGCCTCATCGACAAGGACTACGTCGGCGGCGAGTGGGTTGTCGGCATCATGGCGAAAGTTGGTCGCGCTGCCGGCGATCGAACCGAGACAGCGATGTATGGTGGCCGCATCTTCCGGGATCGCCTGCTTCACGGCGTCACTGCAGGGGAGGGTGCCCTTGGCATTGCGGATCGACTCGGAGAGCCGTGCTGCCGCTTTGCCAGTCGGGGCAACCAACGTAATGTTCGGGTCACGAATCCCTTGGCGCTGCGCCTGCTCGATCAGCAACGCAAGGATCTTGACGACGGTATAGGTCTTACCGGTTCCGGGTCCGCCTGAGATGACGCACAATTGCCGTTGCAGCGCGAGCAACCCCGCGATGCGTTGCCAATCGGGCTCACTGTCCGTCCGCTCGGATGAGCGATCGTCCGGGAATAAGCGATGCAGCGTCGCGTGCAACCACAAACCATCCAGCGATGCCGCCCGCAGGGCGGCGCGCGCACGCAGTGACGCGGCCAGCTGGACTTCATGCTCCCAATACCGCCGGAGATACAGGCGACCGGCCCCATCCAGGACGAGTGGGCCGACTACCTCTCCGTCGCTGACCAGAGGGCTCGATCGGAGGGTCCTCAGCCACGATTCGAGGTGCGGCCATGGATGCTCGGCCACGAGCTGCCCCTCCTCATCGTACAACGCCGACGCCTCGGCGAGACGGGCGAGATCGATGCAGACGTGTCCGCGGCTGACCTGCTGACTCGCCATTGCCGCCGCTAGCAAGACGTCATCACTCGCTTCGCCACCAATACGCCCCATTGCTCGCGCGAAATGCGCGTCGAGCGGGGAGAGGATCGTCGCGGCACGCAGCCTCTCGATTGTCACCCCCATCAGGCCACCCCCGGTTGTCCAGCGAGCACGGCCGACAGGCGGTCGATCAATGTGCGCGAGGGCCGATCATGAAAGATCCCGTTTCGGTGCGCGTAGTCTGGCGCCATGCCGCGCAGGAACAGATAATACACCCCGCCGAAGTGGTGCTCGTAGTCATAGTCGGGCACACGGACCGCGAGGTAGCGGTGGAGTGCGACGACATACAGGTGGTACTGCAGAAAGTAGTGGTCGCTGCCCATGGCCGCGATCAGCTTCGCCGGTTGGTAGTCATGAGGCTGCTTCCCGAGCATGTTCGATTTGTAATCGACGACATACCAGCGGCTCTCATGCTCAAAAACCAGGTCCATGTATCCGCGGAGAAAGCCCGTGAGTGCACCGAAGCCCAGCTCGCGGACCTGCTGGGCGTAACCCGGGGGCACGGGCGGTGCGGCGCATGCCGCAAAGACATCCGCCAGACGCGCCGCCGTCAGCAACGCGGCACCCTCCATCGACCGAGGGGTCGCACCGGTGACTCGCGCACGGATCGACTCACCCGCAACCGGTAGAATGAACTCCAGTTCGCTCAGGCGCCTGCTCAGCGGAATGTCGCGCAGGCGAAGCGCGGGCGCGCCGTGTGCTAGGGGGGTTGCGACGACGTCTGCGATGGCACGAGACAGCTGCGCGGATAACGTGCCCTCGAACCCGGATCGCGCCAGCGTCTGTCTCACCACGTTACCAACGGCAGTCGGATCGACCGCGCCAAAATCGAGATCCTCCATGACTTTATGAATGAGTGTCCCCGCTCGTGCACCGCGCGGGAAATCGTGCAGCACCACCATGGTCTCAGTGGAGGGCTGGGTCGCTGCCCCGTTGGCTGAAATCGATTCCATTGTCGCGTCGTGATCGAGCCCCTCCTCGGCCAGCGCGCTGATGGTTCCGCCTGAGGCGGTAAGCCCCGAAAAGCTGGACACCCGCCACATCCGGTGCAGTTCACGGGTTGCGGTCAGACAGCTCAGGGTAGGAGACTGCGCGGCTGTGGGGGCGTATCGGGGACCGGGCTCGATCGAGAGGTTCTCCACGCCGATGCAGGCAGGAGCGCTGGCCGCGAGCGCTTCGAGTTCATCCCGTATCGCCTGGTCGTTGCCCGAGGCGAAGAATGCCTTGAGACGATCGGCCGTGACCTTCCTCAGATTTCCATCCGCCCCGTGTGACTGATGCAGCAGGTATCCCAGTGGCGATGATTGCGCATCGCGGAATGCTCCCCACACCACGCTGCAGCGATGCTGTGCCCGTGTCAGCGCAACGTAGAGGAGACGCAAGTTCTCGGCGAAGAGCTCGGTTTCTGCCCGCTCGCGGTGGACGGGGTGATCGCCGCCACGAATGTCGAGCTTGAGTCGGTTGCCGTCGTCTGGATCATGAAATTGCAGCGCCGTTTCACCCTTCCTTAGCAGGGTGCCGTCCCACAGATAGGGGCAATACACGATCGGATACTGCAGCCCCTTGCTCTTGTGCAGGGTGGTGAGCTTCACCGCTGCGCGGTCGCTTTCGAGACGGATCTGGGCGGCCTCGCCGGCGAGCACAGAACGCACCTCCGTATCTGTCCGCATTTGCGTGAGCCAATTGACGAGCGCCTGTGGCCCGCGCCGCTCCTCCGTACTCGCCGCGTGCAGCAACTCCATCAAGTGCAATACGTTGGTCAGCCGGCGCTCGCCGTCGAGCAATCCAAGGAGCAGCTTCGGTACGCCCTGTGAATCGAGCAGGGTCCGAAAGGCAGCCACAAAACCACGCTGCGTCCAGGTGTCGTGCCATGCTTGGAAATGTCGGACCCAGTCATCCCACCTTTGTTCGTCGTGCTCCAGGGCGCATAGTGCCTCCGCATTCTGTCCAAGCATCGGTGTGCACAACGCGGCGCGGATCGCGCGGGAATCACTCGGGTCGGCCATGGCGACTACGAGACGTTGCACTTCCTCAGCTTCCGGTGCTTCGAAGACACTCGCTTCCGACTGCAGGACGCTGGGTACTCCCATCTGACGGAGTACCTCCTGCAGGATGGCCGCCTGCTTGTTCTTGCGGCAGAGCACGGCAATATCACCGGGCTCGACCGGGCGGTCTCCAATCGTGGCGCCCGAGCCGAGGAAGCGCACGATGTCCGCGGTCAGGGCACGCGCCAGAGGCCACTCGCCCCACGGCTTGTTGATCACACCGCCCTGCCCCGTCTCAACCTTCGTACGATCCACAAACAGAATCTGCAGCGGCGGCTGACCCGCCGCGGTGCCCCCGAGACGATCGGCGCGGTCAGGGGCCGGTTCGACATGCGCAAATGGAATGTCGTCGAAGACGAACGGCTCCTTGAGACGCCCGAACAGCTTGTCGACTGCCCGGACCAGGCTCGGATCGGCCCGATGGTTGACGTTGAGGGTTTTGGGGGGGCCCGCCACATCATGTTTGGCCTGGATGTAGGCAAACACGTCCGCGCCCCGAAACGCGTAGATCGCCTGTTTCGGGTCGCCGATCAGGAACAGGACCGCATCGGTATCGAGATACACACGCCGGAAGATCTCATACTGAATCGGGTCGGTGTCTTGGAACTCGTCGATGAGGGCTGCACGGAAACGGCGCCGGATCACCTCTGCGAGCGTGTCCCCGCCGGGGCCACGCAGCGCTTCCACCAACCGCTGGAGGAGATCATCAAAGGACTGCGTACGAGCTCTCTCCTTGCGGGTCCGCAGTTCGCGCCGCACATAGTCAATGAACTCACGCTGAAACGTGAGCACCCGCACGTCCACGTCATCTACGGGTGCCTTGGCGGCCCCTTTGCGCTTGCCCCGAGGCACGGGAGCATCACCGGGCACGGGCAGGACAGGCATGTCAGGGTTGCCGATGGCCTTGAGGGCCAGCTGCTCGAGGGAACCTGGCGAAACCTTCTGTTCGCCGAGATCACCAACGAAGGACGCCGGTGCGTCGTGCAACTGGCGCACCCAGAAATCCTGCACCACCTCGGTCAGCAACGACCCTTGATTGGCGATCAGCTCGGTGTCGAACGCGACGCCGCTCTCGAAGGCGTTCTCCTGCAGAATCCGCTGGCAGAACCCGTGAATGGTGAAGATTGCCGCCTCATCGAAACTGTGCAGCGCCACGGCGAGTTGCACGCGGTCTTGATCAGCTGAACCCTGCGCGCTGCGGGCTTTCACCAACTGATCGAGGAAGGTGTCGCCGGTGTTCCCCTGTGCATCAAACGCGGCGAGCGCCGCGCGCACACGGACCCGGACGCGGTCACGCAGCTCGGCGGTTGCCGCATTGGTGTAGGTCACCACGAGAATCTGGCTGACACCCAGGCGCAACTCGAGGAGCAGGCGCACATACAGATCGGTGATGGCGTACGTCTTGCCCGTACCCGCGCTCGCTTCGATGAGGTTGGTTCCCGTGAGTGGAACGGTAAGGGGATCAAGCGGCTTCACGGCAACTCCTCGCGATGATCGAGCAGCGGATTGAAGATCAGGAGTGCCACTTCGGCGAAGCTTGGCCGGCGAGGTCCAGGCTCGTGCGTTTTCGGCGTGGCCGCCGTCGCCTTGGCGATGCCGCCCGCGGCGCCGCCAAACTGAAAGTTGGGATCGAAGGGATCAGTAATGTTGAAGACGTGCCGAACATAGTGGTCGTCACGATCTCCCCGCCTGTATGGAGGATTGCCGTTGAAGCTCCGCTGGGCAGCTTTCATCCCGGCCCGTTCCGCGCTCGGCTCTCCAGAGCTGCGCAGGTGCTCGGCATATGCGCGCGACGCGCGCTCGAACAACAGCAGCGGCGCCTGTTGACCCAACCAGTACAGCTTCACCAGGTCATGGAGGATCGCGGCCGCGTGGTCGACCGGCCGAAAGCGCACCACCATCGGACCGTCATCCTTCTGTGGTCGACCGACCAGGAAGCTCACGCACGGAACTCCCTTGGGTCGCGCCCAATTCAGCAAGAGGTGGCGGATCCAGAACGCCAGTTCGTGCCGGCCGCCGAGCTTTGAGAACTGGTACTGCACCTGCCCCGCAGGCCACAGGTTGTGGATCACTCCGGTGATGTGGGTGTCCGTCCCATCCAATTCAGCGTCGACCGTCACCGGCTCTAACTCACTGCCTCGAATGAGGCCGCCGGCGGCAGCCGCCAGCGCGACCGCCTCCGGGCGCACCCCCTGAAAAATGCACTCACCGAGCGTCCCTGGGGGAAGCGCGCCGCTCGCACGCACGGATGGGATCGCTTCGTCGAGATTCTCACCATCAAGAGCGCGTTTCAGCAGCCCGCTGCCGAGCTTCCATTCAGCAAGGGTATCCAGCTCCAGCGGCTCGCGGTCGTCGACGCTTTCCCCTTCGTCGTCCAAATACAGCGACAAGCGCTCCTGCAAAAACGCGCGCGTCGGATTCTCGAAGAAGCGCGCCAATGCGTAGAGGGACACCTCCCGCTTTGCGGTCGCATCCGGCGGAAGCGGGGCTGGCAAAAACGGTGACACCTCGCTGCGCGCTGCCGTTAGCGCCTGGGCACCCTCGCAGTGGTTCTGCGCATAGCTGAATAAACGGGGATCCGGGTCAGTGCCAAAGTATCGGGGGCTGAACGGCTGAAGCGGGTGGCTGACCACCAGCCGCTCCCGGATCGCCTCGTAGGCCGGCGCGGCGGTACCCAATACCGGTCGCGACGGTGGGGTGGCCTTCGCGTCCACCCAAAAGGACTCTCCGAGCGCATCGAGGAGCTCGCTGACCACAACCGATGGCGGAATCTTGCTATTGTCCCGAATGCTTTGGCCGACGTAGGTGACGACGATCCGCTCCCGTGCTGACAGCAGCGCCTCCAGAAAGAGATAGCGGTCGTCATCACGCGTCGAACGGTCACCTGGCATCGGTTTCTGGGCCATCAGGTCAAATCCCGCGGCGCGCCGCACTCGGGGGAAGTCCGCATCATTCATCCCAAGCAGAGCGACGACGCGGAACGGAATACTGCGCATGGGAACCAACGCGCAAAACGTGACGCCGCCGGTCAAGAAGCCACGGCCGGGAGCACTCTCCTCGAGTGCCGCGCCCAGCTGCAGCTGTACGGTGTCGAGATCGACCGTCTCGTGGAACTGCCCCGCGTCCGCATGCTCCGCCAGTTCGGCCAGGGCGGCGTGCACCTGCCGGTGTTGATGCGCCGTCTGGTTGTTGCTGGCGACCATTGCGTTGAGCAGCCGGCCGAGGTCGTCACACCATTCGTTAAGCGTTCGAGGACTCTGTAGCGAAGCGTGGAACGCAAAGAGGACCTCGCAACATTCGGCCAGCCTCCCAAGCAACTCCGCAGACGTGCCTTCGATGTCGTCGTATGGCAACACGTTGGCGTAGAGTCGGCGCCCCTTACCTGGCATTGCATAGCCCAGCAGCAGCCTGTCGAGGCCGAACCGCCACGTATGTTCGAGCAGTGGCGGCTGCTCGGCCTGCTGTCGATGTGCACCATCGATTCCCCAGCGAATGCCGGATTGCTTAATCCAGCCGCGCAGGAGATCCAGGTCCTCGGTACAGAAGCCGTACTGTTCGCGGACCGGCTCGAGACCGAGCAGGTCGAGCACCTCGTTGGCCGTCATGCGCCCGCGCAGCGTTGCGATCAACGCGAGAAACGCGTTCACCACGTCATCGGTGGCCCGCACCGCACGATCGGCGATGCGATAGGGAATGCGCGCAGTCTGATCGCTCCCTCCGCCGAAGACGGCATCGATGAGTGGTGCGTAGGCGTCGATCGCCGGCGACATCACAATGACATCGTGCGGGTCCAGCGCGCCATCGCGGTCGAACAACGCCAGCAGTTGGTCATGTAGCACCTCGACCTCGCGCATTGGAGCATGACACGCATGAATGGCGATGGAATCGTCGTGCGGGTCCAGCGGCAGCGGCGGCGCATCGGTGTTGCCGGGGCGGCGGTGCCGCAGCGCCAGAATGTCAGACTGAACGGTGGCCAACATGGTCGCCGTGCCGAGATCCACGTAGAGATTGCGGTCGTCTTCTTCGTAGTCGACGTTTCCCTCGACGATGAGCTGAAAGTCGCGGCCAAGCCGTCCCAGCGATGCCAGCAACGGGTTGCCCTCATCGAGGTCCAGCGCCTGGTCGATGGCGGCCGAACCAACGCTTTGCCGCGCCAGCGTGCGCAGCACCTCGCGGCGTGAGCGGATGTCGGCCCAGTATTCGGCGGAGGGACTGAGCAGGAACAGGTGCAATTCGACGTGGCGTGAAAGCGCCGCCAACATCTTCAGGTACAGTGGTGCGAGCGTTGACACCCCGAACACAGAGAGGCGAGTTGGTGTCTTGCCCAATTGTGGCGTTGGCCCTCCCACCGCTTCCAGAAACATCTGCGCCCGGGCGGCCATGTGCGTGGAGCCGTGGCGCTCGACGAGCGCGCGCCAGAGCACCGCTTGCCAGTGCGTCTCGCTGCCACGTTCCCAACCGAGGACCATCTCCGGCCGGTAGACCACATACTGGTCGAAGGTGCGGGCGATCCGTTCGGCCAGCTGGACGCGGCGGATCCCACGTTCGTCGCCAGCGAGGTAGGTGCGCATCGAAGAGAACTCCGGACGGTTCACGTGGCGCAGGAGCAGGTCGGCTACCGACCACATCAAAACCTCGGGCTCAAAGGGTGGTTTCGGGCGGTCACTCAAGTTCAGCAGATCGGTAAGGGTGCGGAGAATCAGGTGGCGCGGAAACGGAAAGTCCGGATTCGCCCAGACCCCCAACCGGCGCGCCAACTCCATGGAAAGCCACCGCTCCATCCCATGGCCCTGGACGACGATGCACTCGCGCGCCATCAGATCAGGCAGCCGCGGCGCGACTACTTCGGCAAGCGCCTCGACTAGTATTTCAGCGCGGTTGCTGCGATGGACGTACATGGACGCTTGGAAACTCCCTCGAGGCTCGATCCCATACCACTTCTCGGCGCCACCCCGTAACTGTGTTCAGAGAGAACAGTGCTCGCCTATGTTTAGCGGAGCGGTACGTCAACCGCTGTCACTGTGGTGCGTTGGTTTCATTGTGGGATCGCGCACCGCACCCCGACAAAGCTGGTGGACTAGCTAGGGCTGGGTGCGTGTCAGCGTCCCTCACACCGCAACCGTATGGGCGCAGTCCTACGTGGCGACGATCAGAGGCATGAACCGGGAGTGCCATCGTCCCCTACCCCCCCTCCTGGCACCCTGGGTCGAACACTTTGATCGCGATGCCACAGAGCATGGGGCAGGGTGGCTGCAGCGTGCGGAACGCGCAACTAAATCTGGAAATCATCAGAACCGCGCCCACCACGGTGGAGCTTCGGGCGGGGCGCGCTCAACCAGAACATTGCGGGCGCTGAGCAGGCTGCCCTCGACGCGCCGCATCTCGGCGAGGTCGCTGTTGTAGGTCGTGAGCGCCTGCACCTCTTCAGCGCGGGCCTGGGTGAGCTTGTCCTGGAAGTCCAACAGGTCCTTCGTGGTCACCAGGCCCACGTCGTAGCGGGCCTGCTGATTGCGCACATTTTCCTCCGCCAGCTCGCGCGCCAGACGGGTGGCGTCGACGCTACGCAGGTCGGTGTTCAGATTGCTTACCGCCTGCTTTACCTCCAGCGTCACCCCCTCCTCGAGTCGCTGCAGCAAGAGCCGCGACTGTTCGAAATTCAGGTTGGCTGCGACGTAGTCGGCCTTGGCCCGGGCGTTGTCCAGCGGCACTTCGACCACAGCCCCGATGCTGTAATTGTAGAAGCGGCCGTCATGCAACAGTTCGATCGCTCGGCTGTAGCCGCCTATAAAGGCTGGATTCGGTCCAATGTCGACCGTCTGCCCCTGCCCGACAGGGAATCCAAAGGTTGGTACGGCGGGGCTCCCGGCCATACCGTTCACGCCGATGCCGCCGACCACGTTCAGCCGCGGCAGCAGCTGGTTTCCAGCGGCTTTGCGCCGCAAGCCTCGGCCGTGGATTTCGAGCCGCGCGGCGATCAACTCGGGGCGCTGCTCCAAGGCGGTCTGCAGGCTCCGATTGAGGTCGATGTGGTAAGCCGCCACGCTGGGCCTGTCGCTCGGCTCGACCATCACCAGCGGTCCCGCCTCAGGGGTGGGGTAGTTGATCAGGGCGCGCAAGTTGTCGCGGGCGATGTCGCGCTGGTTGCGCGACCGGATGAGAGTGGCCTCGCGGCGCGCGACCTCGCTCTGGGCTTCGAGCAGTGCGGTTTGCGGTAAGGTGCCGACTTTCACTTTGCTCTCGTTCTGGCGGAGCAACTCCCTGGACAGCGCGAGTCCGTCCTCCTGCACCCGCACCTGCTCGATGGCGAGGGCTAGATTCCAGTACGTGCGCTCAACCGCTGTGATGAGGCTCGCAATCGCGGCCCGATACTGATGATAGGCTTCTTCCTCGAGGTTCTGCGCCACCTGCACGAACAGCAGCGAGTAGCGCCAGCCGAAATCCCGCAGCAGTGGCTGATTCAAGGAGAGATTGAGGCTGGTGAGATATTGCGGCACCAACTCGGCTGAAAGCGAGGGGTTCGTAGTCAAGCGGCTGTTCTGCCACGTCAGCGCCAGCTGCCCGCCCGAGAGCAGCATCTTGCGCAGCCCGATATTGGCATTCAACTCCTGCCGGAACAAAACCGGCGAGGTGGATCCGAACAGCGGCGTGCTAGTGCTGATGGGATTGGGGGTGGTTGCCCGGTCACGCAAGACGCTTCCCACCAGCGCCGTGTCGAAAAGAGAGCGGGCGCTGCGCACCTGGTTGGTAGCGGCGAGCGGCCCCAGCCGCTGGATTTTGAGCTCGGTGTTGTTCTGCAGCGCCAGCGCGATGCAGTCCGCCAGCGATAGCGACTGTGGCGCTCCGGTGTCGACCAGGCGCCCGTAATGCTCCGTCGATCTTTGCGCCGCGGTCACGTCCTCCGGCACGCCGCCACGGAGTTGGCGTATCAGCGCTTGGCCGTAGTGAGGAACCTGGTCGAGTAGATCGGCGGGTTGCGGAGGCGCGGCCGCCGGCGGCACGAGATCCTGGGCCCGCACCGGGAACGCCAGACAGAGGGCCAACACCACCAGCCCGATCGCCCACACCCCCCCGGAACCGCTGAACCTCATGACCGAGGCGTCCCTCCCTTGATCACCTTCAGGGTTCGGGTGCGCGCCGTCGGCACCCCCCTGCTGCCGGAGACGCCATCGATGAAGACGCCAACCGCCAGCCGGATCAAGTCCTCAGGTCGATCGCTCTCGTCGCGATACACGCAGGCGGCGCGGATCATACCAAACAGCATCTCCACCGCCATGCGTGAGTTCAGCGGCGCGATCTCCCCACGGCTGACGGCGCGCTCGACGACCCGACAGAGCATGCTGGTCATCTCGTTGCGGCGGCTCTGCCAATCCGCGCGTTGCTCGGGTTTGAGCTTGGCTTCCAAGCGATGCATGAGCACATAGAAATCGCGGTGTCGCCACAGATGGCCGATCATCGTTCGCGCCACCGTCTCCACCGTGGCGTACAGCGGCGCCTCTTGCTCCAGCACCGACAAGATCGCCTGATGCAGCCCGTTCAGTCCTTCACTGATGGCCGCCAGGTACAGGTCCTCTTTCGAATCGAAGTACCGGTAGATCGTACCCTTCCCGATGCCGAGACGCTGGGCGATGTCATCCGTCAGCACCTCGTGGAACTCGCCTTGCGAGAAGACCTCGGCAGCGCAATGCACGATGGCCTTGCGGGTCTCCTCACTCTTCTTGCGGCCGCGCATGGGTTCTCACGAATAATAGAACTGGCCAGTCCGGATCACAATAACAAAGCCCTCGCGGCAGTCAAGGAGGATACAGACACCAGCTTGCGCTGCAACAAGTGTCGCTAATCGAGATGATCATCATCATTAGCCATTGCGATCGGCCATCGAGTATGGCAGGCTAATCGGCCAGAAGGAGACACGCCCATGGGGAAAGATACGCTGACGATCACGGACAATCGTACGGGGAAGAGCTACGAAGTTCCGATCAGTGACGGCACCGTTCGTGCAATGGACTTGCGTCAGATCAAGGGATCGGCCGACGACTTCGGCCTGATGAGCTACGATCCGGCGTTCACCAACACCGCCTCCTGCCGGAGCGCCATCACTTTCATCGATGGCGACCGCGGCATCTTGCGTTATCGCGGCTACCCTATCGAGCAGCTGGCGGAGCAGAGCTCGTTTCTAGAAGTGGCGTACCTCGTTCTCAACGGAGAACTCCCCACTGCGGCGCAGCTCAAAGCCTGGGTGCACAACATTACTGTGCACACCATCATTCATGAGAACATCAAGAAGTTCGTCGACGGCTTCCACTACGACGCCCACCCGATGGGGATTCTGGTCAGCACGGTGGGGGCGCTGTCGACCTTCTACCCGGACGCCAAGAAGGTGTTCGACGCCGAGTCGCGGGCGACGCAGACCTACCGCCTGATTGCCAAGATGCCGACACTCGCCGCCTTCGCCTACCGTCATTCCATCGGCATGCCCTACGCCTACCCGGATAACGACCTCAGCTACGCGGGAAACTTCCTGAACATGATGTCCAAGAAGACCGAGATGAAGTACAAACCGCATCCCGCGCTCGAGCGTGCCCTCGATGTGCTGTTCATCCTGCATGCCGATCACGAGCAGAACTGCAGTGCCAACGCCATGCGCAGCGTCGGGAGCTCGCAGGTCGATCCCTATTCGGCGGTGGCCGCAGCCACGGCTGCCCTTTACGGTCCCCTCCACGGCGGCGCCAACGAAGCCGTGCTGCGCATGCTGACGCAGATCGGCAGCATCAAGAACGTTCCCGAATACGTCAAGCGCGTCAAAGCGGGCGAGTTCAGGCTACAAGGTTTTGGCCACCGCATCTACAAGAACTACGATCCGCGCGCCAAGATAATCAAACGCATCGCCGAAGAGGTCTTCGAGGTCACCGGCAAGAGCCCGCTCATTGATATCGCCGTGGAGTTGGAGCGCATCGCCTTGGCGGACGACTACTTCATCTCACACAAGCTCTACCCCAACGTGGATTTCTATTCCGGCATCATTTACCAGGCGATGGGCTTCCCGGTGGATATCTTTCCGGTGCTCTTCGCCATCGGCCGTACCCCCGGATGGATCGCGCAGTGGCAAGAGATGCTACTCGACAAGGAGCAGCGCATCGCGCGGCCGCGGCAAGTGTACATCGGATCGGCGCAGCGGGATTACACGCGCATGGAACAGCGGATCGACCACCGCGCCAACGGCGAAAACACCGCTGCCCGGCCCATGGCGTAGCCGGGATTAGTTTCAAGAATTGGATGAGGCCGAGCCGCGGTGCCGAGCCGCGGCTCGGCCTCAGAAACTCAGACTGCGCTTACGGGCGCGCAGGCCGCGGCGACTGCCCTTGTTTTTAAAGGGTCTTCCCCCGGCACCGGCGCCGCCACCGGCACCGAAGCCGTTACCGCCGCCGAAGTCGGACCAGGGATCCGGAGCACTCGGAGCAAAATTGCTGCGGTACTCCTGGCGGTCACCACTGGGCGGCGAGAAGCGCGGAGCGTCGTTTCGGCGCGGCCGGTCTTCCGCCGTGTTGACGCGCAGCTTGCGGCCGTCGATCTCCTGACCGTCGAAGCGCTTGATCGCCTCCGCCGCTTCCGCCTCGCTGGAGAACTCAACGAAAGCAAAGCCGCGCGAACGGCCGGTCTCCCTGTCGGTGCCGATGTGCACGTGCTTGACCTGCCCGGCACCTGAGAGGGCGTCTGAAAGTTGCTGCTCCGTAGTGCGAAAGTTGAGGTTGCCAACGAATACCTTGGTCGAAATGGTCGAACTCCTTTGCCTGGCGAAACCGTCTAACCTTATCTGTACCCTTACCCAATTCTCTAAGTCAATAGCATTTCGCGAGGGAGCGCACCATAGGCGGGAAATAGATTCTCAACCCGCCGGGCTTGCGCCGCGACGGAACGAGAGCGTCAATCCGCGAGTGCGTCCTCGCGTAGTTGGTGGGCCGCGGTGAAGTAGGAACGGGCACGCAGCGCCGTGAGCATGAAGGAGGTGACGGCGCTGGAGAACGCGATCATGTACATGACGAGAACCTGGTACTTGATCGCCACCCACGGTGTGCTGCCGCCGAGAATCTGGCCGGTCATCATGCCCGGCAGCGACACCAGGCCCACCACCATCATGGAGTTGGTGATGGGAATCATCGCCGCTCTCATGGCGCCACGCATCGCACCCGCCGCCGCCTGGCGGCTGCTAGCGCCCAAAGCGAGAAGCGCCTCGACCTGCTCGCGTCCGCCGCGCAGGTCGCTGTCAAGCCGCTCCACTGCGAGCGTGGCGCTGTTCACGCTATTCCCGATCACCATGCCCATAAGTGGAATGACGTAATACGGGTTGTACCATGGCTGCACGCGGAGGATGACCTCCGTGGCGAGGACCAGCGTCAGCCCACAACCGGTGCTCAAACACATTAGCACCAGCAGGCGCAAGCCGGCGGTCGGCCGCCGCTGCCGTCCCGCCACCGTCCAGGCGCCCACGCCCAGCATTACCAGCAGGATGCCGGCGATGATCGCCGGATGGTCCGTTGCAAACACGAAGCCGAGAATGTAGCCGATGGCGAGCAGTTGAACGAAGGTGCGTAACGCCGCCACGCCCAGGTCGCGCTCCAATCCCAGACTGCGGGCGGCGGAAAGCCCGATGGCAACCAGAACGAGTCCAGCCGAGGCGAGAAGCTGCAGCCAAGAGGGGTCGATCAGCGGTGTGCTCATGACCGTGTCCCAGACAAGGTGCGATCGAGATAGCTCCGCCCCTGCTGCGTAGTGGGCGCGCGGAAAAACTGCGCCGCCTCCGTCTGCTCCACCACTCTCCCATCAGCCAGAACGATCACCTGTCCACCGAACGACTGGGCATGCTCCGGTTGATGGCTCACCATCACAACGGTGAGGCGCGTAAGCTCGCGGAGCCTCACGACCGACTCGATCAGGCGCCGCGCCGCGGTGGGATCGAGCGGCGCGGTGGGCTCGTCCAGCAGCAAAACCTCGGGCTGGGTCATCAACGCGCGGGCGATGCACACCCGCTGCTTCTCGCCAACGGAAAGCGCTGCCGCACCGCGCTCGAGCATGCCGCCATCAAGCCCGGCCGCTTCCAAAGCACCGGAAAGCTCGTCAGGATCGGGCTGAGCATCGCGGCGCTCCAGCTGTGCCGCCAAGCACAGGTTGGCTCGCACCGTGCCGGAGAAAATCACTGGGACCTGGAAAACCATGGCCACCCGGCGGCGAAGACTAAGCGGCGACATCTCCGCGTACGGGGTGTCCTGAAACCACAAGCTGCCCGTGCTGGGTTCCTCCAGGCGGTTGAGCAACCGGAGCAAGGTGGTCTTGCCCGCGCCTGACGGCCCCAGGATCGAGTACGCCCCAGCCGCCTCGAATGCGAGCGACACATCATGCAAGAGCACCCGCTCTCGTTTGGTGACGCCCACCCGCTCGAGTCGTATCGCGAGTTGAGGCGGGCTCGGCATGGTGTGAATCTATCGGCTCCTGACGGTCGACTGTCAACTATCACCGGACGTGCTATGCATGGCGGGTGTCTGAAGCAACGGTACTGCTGAAACCACACAAAGACCGTCCAGTGCTACTCGGGCACCCGTGGATCTTTTCGGGAGCAATCGCGCACATTGATCCCGGCCTGGAGCCGGGGGAGACGGTCGCAGTAAGGAACGCCGCCGGTGAGTTTCTGGGCCGTGGCTACGCCAACCCGCGTTGCGCGATCACAGTTCGCCTACTCACGCGGATCGACGAAAGCATCGACGCGGAGTTCATCCGACATCGAGTTGCGGAGGCGTGTGCTCTGCGCCAGGCGATTCTGCTGCCGGAGACCGACGCTTACCGGGTCATCAATGGCGAGGGCGATCTGCTGCCCGGCATCATCGCCGACGTGTATGCATCCTCGGTGGTGCTCCAGTGCCTGACCGCAGGCGCCGTCAGGTTGAAACCCCTGCTGATCGCCGCTCTACAAGGCGCCTTGGCTCCGAGCGGAATTTACGAGCGCAGCACCGGCGGCGTCCGTCGCGAGGAGGGATTGGAACCCGCAGAGGGCGTCGTGGCCGGAGAAATTGCTCCCGCACCGGTACTCATCCGGGAGCATGGGTTGGCCTTTCTGGTGGATCTGCGGCTGGGACAAAAGACCGGCTTCTTTCTCGACCAGCGCGACAACCGCGCCCTGCTGCGCCGGCTGGCGGCGGGCCGCTCCGTCCTCAATGCCTTTGCCTACACTGGCGCCTTCGCGGTCAATGCGGCGGCAGGCGGCGCCCGCGAGGTTATTTCGGTCGAAAGCTCGCCACGAGCACTGAATGCGGCGCGCAAGAACTGGAGCCTCAACGCGCTCGATGCCGCGGCCGGCAGCTTCGTCGAGGCCGACGTCTTCCGGTATCTGCGCGAGGTCGAGCGCACATACGAGGTGCTGGCCCTCGATCCGCCGGCGTTGGTCAAAAAGCGGCAGGAGCTTGCCCGCGGCACTCGCGCCTACAAAGACCTCCACCTCTGGGCCTTCCGCCGCTCGGCACCAGGGGGGTACGTGATGACCTTCAGCTGTTCGCAGCACGTCAGCGCCGAGCTGTTCTGGAAGATCGTGCATGGCGCCGCCGTCGACGCCCGGCGCGATGTTCAGGTGCTGCGCCACCTCGGACCGGGAGCGGACCACCCCGTGCGCCTTGCCCACCCCGAGGGGGAATACCTCAAGGGGCTGCTGCTGCGGGTGCTGTAGGGCTTGGGCTTGGCCCACGCCCGCACGCTCCCACGCCCTTACGCCCCCACGCCCCCACTAGACAGTTGTCATGTCTTAAAGTATATGACGGCAATGCCTGGATCACAATCTATCAAGCTGTGGCCGCAAAGCGACCGGCCGCGCGAGAAGCTGCTGGCGCACGGGCCTGGCACGTTGTCAGATGCGGAGTTGCTGGCCATCCTGCTGCGCACCGGGGTGAAAGGAGCCAGCGCCCTCGATCACGGCCGTGCTCTCATGGCGGAGTTCGGCACCTTTCGCCAGCTGGCCGCGGCCGGCATAGGGGACCTGCGCAAGGTCAAAGGCCTGGGGCCGGCGAAGGCCGCGCAGGTGCTGGCCGCACTGGAGATCGCCAAGCGCTACGGCGAGCAGGAGTTCCAGCCCGGCGAACCGCTGCGTGGCAGCGGCGATGTCTACGCCCACTTTCGCGAGCGGCTGGCGACGGAGAGGCGGGAACACTTCTATGTCGTGCTGCTCGATAACAAACATCGCAAGATCAAAGACGTGTCGGTCTCGCAAGGCTCGCTGACCTCCAGCATCGTGCATCCGCGCGATGTCTTCGCGCCGGTGGTGCGCGAATCGGCTGCCGCCGTAATCTTCGTCCACAATCATCCCAGCGGCGATCCCACCCCCAGCCCGGAGGATATCGAAATCACGCGGCGCCTGCGCGAGGTCGGCGACCTCATGGGAGTGCGCGTCCTCGATCACATCGTCGTCGGCAAAGGACGTTACGTCAGTTTTGTAGATGACGGCTATTGGTAGGATTGCAACGCCGGCATCTTGCCGGAAGCTGGCGTTCCCAGGGCAATGCTCACGGCAGATTACAGCGACTGCAAAAACTCCTGCACCGCCGCCACAAAGCCGGCTGGGTTATCGCCCATGACCGAATGGCCTGCGCCCGGCACAACGGCCAGCCGGCTATTGGGAATGCTGGCTTGCAGTTTCTCGGCACTCTGGCCGGAGAGAATATCGCTCTCGGCACCTTTGATGATGAGAATAGGGCAGCGGACCATCCGCACATCCTCCCACAGGCTGGACAGGGTTCCCCGGAAGCCGCTCTCGAAAGCCCGCAACGCCTTGTCGTACTTCCAGGTCCACTTGCCGTTCGGCAGCTGTTTGAGATTGTGCGACAGCCGACTGCGCAGGTTATCGAGGGAGCGGCGTGGATTGAACTGGTGGGCACGTTCGACGAAGGCCTCGAAGCTGTCGAGCTCGTCGGCGTTCTGAACGAAGGTACGGATATGCTCGACTCCGCTCGGCTGCACTTCCGGACTGACGTCGACAATGACCAGTGCTCTCACCTTCTCGGGATGGCGCGCCGTAAAGGTCATCGAATTGATTCCGCCCATCGACATGCCCATGAGGATGAAGCGCGACCAGCCGATGGCGTCGGTAATGGCGTCGACGTCGGCTGCCTGCGTCTGGCGGGTGTAGTCGCCGTCGGGAGCCCAGTCGCTGTCGCCGTGGCCACGTTGGTCGAGGCACACCAGGCGGTAGGCCACCGACAATTCGGCCGCCACCTCGTCCCAGCTGTGCGCCGTTTGCGTCGCACCGTGCAAGCACAGCACCGGCGGCTGCGCCGGCGTGCCCCATTCGGTGTAATGGAAATTGAGACCGCGGGCTTTGATGTACCGGTCCTGCGCTGTCGGCATGTTCCCTCCGGGATCTTTGACCAGACTGCCTAACACGGAGATTTCACATGGACAAGGAGACCGCGTTGCACGCCATCATGTTGTCGGAGCTGCCCCACGTGGGCGACAAGGCCGCGGCCCGGATCCTGACCTTGAACCAGCAGCGACACCACAGTTTTGCCACTTTCTTTCGGCTGCCCGAAGCAGTGCTGCGCCATGACTACGAGCTGCATCCGGCAACCATAGAATGGCTGTGCGGGGAGCGGGTGCAACATGAAGCTCGCTGCCAATGGCTGCTCGAACAGCTGGCCGCGGCGGGCGGCGACGCCTGTCTTCTGGACGCCGCCGGTTACCCCCTGCGCGTGCGGCGCCGTCTGAATCCGCCACCAGCCGTGCTGTACAGCCTCGGCTCGGCGACGCCGCTGGCTGCGCCGACGTTGGCCGTGCTCAACTCCCGCACTCTGGGTGAACACGCCGTGTCCGCCAGTCTGGCTGTCATACAGGCCGCGGCGCATCAGGATTTCACAGTAGTCAGCGGCGGAATGAAGACGGCTCACCGTATCGCCGCCGTGGCCGGCCGTGCCGCCGCCGCCCCGCGCGTGATCGTGCTGGACCGCGGCATCTTCGATACCTTTGGAGCCAGACTCGCCCGGGATCCGTTCGGCTTTGGTCCCGGGCGCATGGCATTGGATGTCGGCCACACACTGGTGCTATCGCCCTTCCGGCTCTTGGACCATGCGGTCGCGCGCAACGGCCGGCGGCGGGACGAGATCATCGCCGCTCTTGCGGATGTCGTCGTAGCGGTCCATGCCCGCCCGGGCGGAGAAATCGAACGCGTCTGCCTGCAGGCCCTCGATCGGGGCCAGTCAGTGCTCTCCTGGTACGGAGAAAACGCCGGCCTGGTCGCCGCCGGCGCTACTGCCATCGAGGAAGCGGACCTGAGTGGGTTGAGCCGGTACGTATCGCGGTGAGCGGGAGCTACCCGCGGCCAGTGTGGGAAACACCTCCCTATGTAGGCACAGGCTTCAGCCTGTGCGGAGCGGCGGCATGGCTATATGTACATCGTCGACCCCGCTTGTGCTCCAGGTTGTTTGCCATGATATGGTCCGCACCCGATAGCAAGAGCGTCTTGAGGGAGATTACGGAGTTCGTATGCAGCAATCCGATCGGTTGCGTTCGTTCCACACCCACGGCAACGGCGGCGGAGCAGGCATCTCCGCACCCGCTGCGCATTCCGCCGCGCCGGCCGAGCGACTGGAGGCCTTCCAGGAACTGCTGTCGTTGGCACAGCGCAAGACGGGCCTCATCCCTGCGCCCCTGCTTGTCCGGCACGTCTTGTCGGTGACCAGCGAGGCGGACTTGCCGGTGCAACGTGCGGCAATGGAGGCGCTGTTGCGGCGTTGCAAATTCGCCAAGCAAGACGCCCTCGAGGTCGCCTCGCGGCCGGGTGGCAAAACCGTGTACGGCCGGTACAGGACCAAACGCACCGGTTCGAGCAAACGTCCATACACTACATTGCTGGCGGGAATCGAGCCGCTGCACGCCAGTTGCGACTGCGCCGACTTCGTGCGCAACTCGCTGGGCCTCTGCAAGCATGTGCTGACCGTGCTCGAAGATCTCGCCGGCCGCGGGTATCGCATCGAGCCCGGCCACGCCGCACCGGTGGCAATGGAGCGTTCAGGCCAGCCCTGCTTACTCTGGCATCCGGTGCGCCCGCTCACCGGCAAGGGCGATTGGCTCGAACGCGTTCGCCTGAACGCCGATGGGTGTGACCCCCCGTTGCTCGCCAAATTCCGCCAGTGGTTCCGTCGCGATACGGGAGCGTTGATCCTCGACTCTGCTTGTTCCGATATGCCGACGGAGCGCTTGGATATCGTGCGTGGGCTGCTGTCGCTGGCGCCGTTCAACCGCTGGCGCAGCGGCGACAGCTGGGTCGTGGAGCCGGCACTACGTCTCTTGCTCGAGGCGGAACGGGAGAATCTGGAACACCTGATTGGCAACCACGTTGCCGCGCCCGAGCTCAGGCACGCTCTCCACTCTCTCAAACGCAAACTGTACCCGTATCAACGCGAGGGCGTCGAACGTTTTCTGACGCTCGGCCGGCTCCTGCTCGCTGACGACATGGGTCTTGGCAAGACGGTGCAGGCTATCGCCGCGTGTCACGCGCTCTGGGCAACCGGCAAAGTGTCACGCGGTCTGCTCATCGTCCCGGCGAGCTTGAAGCCCCAGTGGTTGCGGGAGTGGCAGCTCTTCACCGACACACCGATTGCCGTCGTCGAAGGTGGTCCAGCACAGCGCCACGCGGCTTATCGCACACCCGGCAAGGGATTCCTGATTGCGAACTACGAGCAGGTCCTTCGCGATCTCGAACACATGCATGCGTGGCGGCCGGACTTCGTCGTGCTCGATGAAGCACAGCGCATCAAAAATTGGGCGACCAAGACGGCAGCATATGTGAAGAAGCTGCAACCACGTTATCGGCTGGTCTTGACCGGCACGCCAATGGAAAACCGGATCGAGGAGTTGGCGTCGCTGCTCGATTGGGTTGATGACTTCGCCTTGGAACCAAAGTGGCGGCTGGTCCCGTGGCACTCGACCTACACCGATGGCAAAAAGGAAGTGAGCGGGGCGCGTCACCTCGACACATTACGCCAGCGTTTGTCCGGGTGCATGCTACGCCGCATCCGCAGCGAGGTCTTGCGCCAACTGCCTCCCCGTACCGACACGACGGTTTCCGTCGAGCTCACCGACGCGCAACGCGAGGAGCACGATGCCTTGGCCCAACCGATCGCCCAACTGCTGGCGATCGCCAAGCGCCGGCCGCTGACCCAAGCCCAGTTCCTGCGGCTGATGAGTTTGTTGACGACCCAGCGCATAATCGCCAACGGCCTCGGCCAGGTGCAATTCGCGGCGGTCTGGCCGGCGATCTCGCAGGTGCGCCAGCCGGACACGGCGTTGGTGCAGACCCTGTCAAGCCCGAAGCTCCTCGAATTGCGCGAGATCGTGGTGCAGCTCGCGCTCGAGCAGGGTCGCAAAGTTGTGGTCTTCAGCCAGTGGCGGCGGATGTTGGAGCTGGCGCACTGGGCCGTCGCTGGCCTGCTCGCGGAACGCGGCGTCCGCGCGGTGTTCTTCACGGGACAGGAGGGGCAGAAGCGGCGCACACAGAACATCGTGGAGTTTCACGACGACCCGGACACGCGCGTGCTCTTCGCCACCGATGCCGGTGGCGTCGGTCTCAACCTGCAACGCGCCGCCAGCAGCTGCGTGAACATCGAGCTGCCGTGGAACCCGGCCGTCTTGGAGCAGCGCATCGGCCGCATCTACCGCTTGGGGCAGAAGCGGCCGATCGACGTGTACAATCTGGTGAGCGAAGCCAGCATCGAGGCGCGGATTGCGGCGTTGGTATCCGGGAAAAAAGCGCTCTTCACCGGCCTCTTCGATGGCGACAGTGACGAGGTCCGGTTCGAACGCTGCGGGTCGTTCATCGGGCGACTGGAACAGATAGTGGAACCGGTGCGCGTTCCGGAGCTGCCCGAATACTGCGACGGCGCGGAAGACACCGACGCCGCCGACCGCGAGGTGGACGGCATGGTCGGTGCGGCCGACGAGTCGCGGGATGTGACTGGCGCAGTACCCCCGACACCAAGCATACAAGCCGTGAGCGCCCCGGCTGCTGTGTTGCCTTCCGCTAGCGATGTGAAGTCCCTTTTTTCCGCTCTCGAGATTCGCCGCACGGAGCGTGGCGGGGTCAGCATCGAGGCGCCGCCCGAGGCCGCGGCCACGCTCGCGGCCCTCTTCGAAGGCATGGCCAGCATGCTGCGCGCGCAGGCAGCGGGGTAGTTGGCCACCATACTCTTATGGTCCCTTCCACCGCAAGGTTCGACTGCGAGTCGAGCTTCTCCTGGAAATGATCATTCAGAATCAGAAGGTCCGTGGTAGGCTGGAAATTGTCCGAATTGCCCAACGTCATGACGTTGACAGCAGTACGTGTCAGTGTAATGGCCGTCTATACCCACACACGCCGCGCGACCCACGGCACCCGCCCACCTTTCAGTTAACCGTCCCCCACGCAAGAGGTTGATCCCGACGGTTCGGTTCAACGGGATCGAGGTCGATCTGGGTGCCGCGGCATAGCGGCCTAGGAGCAGAGCGCCGGGACCAGCGGTTACGGAAGAACTCTCATTTCGACGGTGATCGGAAACCCCGACGCTGAGCCGCCGGATTCAGGGGGAGGCGCGAAGTGCGCCTGCGCGAACTGTCTTGCAAAGCACAAAGAGACTTCCGTCTCAGGCTGCACTTCAACCGCAGAGATTGCTCCAGAATGTGCAACGTATCCGACCAGTCTGAATTTGCCCAGATGGGCCTCCGAGAGAGTCCCGGGCGGCACGCAGGTTCGTATAGCCGCGTCCGCGGCAGGCCCTAGCGAATCATCATATTTCTTGCCTTGTGGTGTGGACGAAGCTCTCTCGGCTTCCGCCACCCGACTCACAAAGTCGTCCGCCAGCGTGGTGGTCGACAGCAAGACAAGGCAGGCGAGGACACCTCTCAAAAGCATCGGGATTCCCCCTTAGTACCTCGGCAAGGACGGATCGACGGCGAGCGACCACTGGTCGATCCCCCCTGTGAGGTTCGCAACGCTGGCAAAGCCGCAGCCGCGGCCAATATGATCCGCATATCCTGCGCGTACGACGTGATGCGCTCACTACAGGACAGGCTGGAGAATGGGCCCGCGTCAATTCCCCGGCACCAGTTGAGCGTCGTATCCCGATCATAATCCAATTCCATGTACGGCATACACATACCGATCTGCATCTTTGGCCCTCCGCCGGCCATTTGATCAGGGGTCGGACCTCGGGGTCAACCAGAACCAAAGGGCAACAAAATAGTGAGACAACAACAGCGTGTGACAGAAGGCGCGCGGTCTGGTAAGGAAATGAGACAAATTGGAAAAGTGAGGGCCCATGAAGGTCGCGGTCCCGAAGGAGGTCGTGCCCCAGGAGCGCCGTGTCGCGCTGACGCCGGACGCCACGGCTGCCCTCGTGAAAGGCGGGTTCACCGTCTTGGTGCAGAGCGCTGCCGGCGCCGGCGCGTTCTTTTCAGATGACGCCTTTCGGCAAGCCGGCGCCACTGTCATTTCAGACGCGGCCGATCTGTATGCCGAGGCGGATGTGGTGCTGAAAGTGCAGAAGCCCGTAGTCGACGCCACACTGGGGCGCCACGAAGTGGAGTTGATGCGCGAGGGTACACTGCTGATCGCCTTGTTGCAGGCACTCAGCAGCCCGGAACTCGTACAACGTCTGACGGCGCGGCGAATCACCAGCCTGGCAATGGAAGCCGTTCCGCGCATCAGCCGGGCACAACGCATGGATGCGCTCTCCTCGCAGGCCAACATCACCGGCTACAAGGCCGCCTTGATCGCGGCCCAGTCTCTTGCAAAGTTTTTTCCCATGATGATGACCGCGGCGGGGACGGTGTTCGCTGCCAAGGCTTTGATCATGGGCGCCGGCGTGGCGGGCTTGCAGGCCATCGCCACGGCGCGGCGTCTGGGCGCCCAGGTCTGGGGCTACGACGTCAGACCCGCGGTGAAGGAACAGGTGGAGAGCCTTGGGGCAAAGTTCCTGGAATTCGACCTGGGACTCACTGACATCGAGGACCGTGGCGGCTACGCCAAAGCCTTGTCACCGGAAGCCAGCCGCAAGCAGCAGGAGATGCTGGCCGAAAGGACCAAAGAATTCGACGTCGTCATCACTACGGCACTGGTGCCCGGCAGACCCGCACCGCGCCTCATCACCAAGGAGACCGTCGCCGGCATGCGGCCGGGCTCGGTGATAGTGGATCTGGCGGCCGAGGCGGGGGGAAACTGCGAGCTGACGGAGCCGGACAAGGTGGTTACGGTTCACGGCGTAACCATTCATGGCCCGACCAACCTCGCCGCCACCATGCCGATACACGCCAGCCAGCTCTACGCCCGCAACGTTTCGGAGTTACTCAAAGAGCTGGTGAAAGACGGCCAGCTGGCGTTGGATTTCAGCAACGAGATCGTCGCAGCGACCTGTGTCACCCACGACGGAGCAGTGGTCAGCGAAGCCGTAAAGGCGGCGCTGGCGCGATCGCGCCCGGCATGACGACTGAACTGGAAATCGGGCTCTACATCTTCATGCTCGCCGGCTTTCTCGGCTACCACATCATCACGCGCGTACCGCCGCTACTGCACACCCCCCTGATGTCCGCAACCAACGCCATCGCGGCCATCTCGCTGGTCGGCTCGCTGGTGGTAGCGGGGAGCGACTACAGCAACATACCCAATGGTTGGGTATGTACGCTTCTCGGCTTCCTGGCGGTCAGCTGCTCCGCGACCAATGCCATCGGCGGTTTCCTGATCACCGACCGCATGCTGCGGATGTTCAAGACGGCGGAGGAACGCGAGCGGGGTACGCGGCGGCCGGTGGAGTTGTTTCTGCTGGCTGGAGTGCTGGCAGTCATCACAGTAGTCGTCCTGCTGGTGTACGCGGCAAAGCCGGCGGGCATGGCAATGGGGGAGTTCGTCCGCGAGCACGTCGCCGCGCAGGCGCTGCGCTACTGCTACATCCTCTCGGCCGCCATGTTCGTGCTTGGCCTGAAGGGACTGAGCTCGCCGAAGTGGGCGCGTTACGGCATGCTGCTGGCGGCCTTCGGCATGTTCGTGGCCGTGGCCGGCACCCTATTCCATCACGAAATCGTCACCTACAAATGGATAGCAATCGGTTTCGCCATCGGCGCGGTGGTCGGCGGCACGTTGGGCCTGCGCATCCCGATGACCGCGGTACCGCAGCGTACTGCCCTGTCGCACTCGCTGGGGGCCTTGGCGGCTTGCCTGGTGGGGGTTTCCGAATACTTCCGTTACCAGGGCGCGTTGAGCCGTGTCACCCTCACGGCGCTGGACTTTGAAGTCATCGTCGGCGGGCTCACGTTCACCGGCAGCCTCATGGCAGCCGCTAAATTGCAGGAACTGTTGCCGGGGCGGCCCATCACCTACCGCGGGCAGAACGTCTTCAACCTGAGCCTGCTGGCGGTGATAATTTTCTCGGCTGTATACCTGGTCGTCACCCAGGCCGCCACTTCCTTCTTCTACCTGATGGTGGGGCTGTCCTTCGTGTTCGGCTTGCTGCTGGTCATTCCCATCGGCGCGGCGGACATGCCGGTGGTAATCGCGCTGCTGAACTCGTACGGCGGTCTGGCGGATGCGGCGATGGGGTTCGTGCTGATGAACAAGATCCAGATCATCACGGGCTCGCTCGACGGCACCTCGGGCTTCCTGCTGTCGCTGTTGATGTGCCGGGCCATGAACCGTTCGGCCACAAACGTGTTGTTCGGCGCCTTCGGCAAGGTTTCGGAAGAGGAAGTCACCGCCGGCGCCGAGGCCAAAGGTTCGGTGCGCAGCATCACGGCCGACGAGACGGCGGTGCTGCTCGAGACTGCCGGATCGGTCATCGTCGTTCCGGGCTACGGCATGGCTGTAGCCCAGGCCCAACACGCGGTCGCCGAGCTGGGCAGCATCCTGAAGAAGCGCGGCGTCGACACCAGGTACGCAATTCATCCGGTCGCCGGCCGCATGCCTGGGCACATGAACGTGCTGCTGGCCGAAGCCGACGTGCCCTACGATCAGCTCTATGAGATGGAGCAGATCAATCCCTACTTCCCCGAGGCCGATGTGGTGTTGGTGGTGGGCGCCAACGACGTCACCAACCCGGCTGCCAAGAACAACAAGACCAGCCCGCTCTACGGCATGCCCATCCTGGAGGTCGAGCGCGCCAAGTTGATCATCGTGCTCAAACGCAGTATGCGCCCCGGATTCGCCGGCGTGGACAACGACCTGTACTACAACGAGAAGTGCATGATGCTATTCGGCGACGCCAAAGACAGTCTGACCAAACTGATCAGCGAGATGAAGTCGCTACTGTGAAGTCGAGCCTTCACCATACAGTTTGGACGTGCGAGTAGTCGAGGATCTTGCGATCAGCGGTTACGATCGGAGCCTTGAGGAGGCGAGCCGTGGCAACTATGATCTTAGCGGCCGGGTCGCCGTGAAAAATGCCCGGCAATTCGGCGCTCTCAAGGCAGATCTCGGAGGTAAGCGGATGAATGGTCACACCAGCCGCACCAGTAGCCTCTGCAATCCATTCGCGCATAGGAACGGAAAACTTGAGCTTGCCTTTTTGCACCAGCTTGGCGATCTCCCAAATGGAGAACACGCATACCACAAGACCGGCTCGGCCTCGCTCGCGCCGGATAACGCTCCGGGCCGCACGTGACAGCTTAGCGGGCGCCGAACACATCCACAGCCAGGCACAGGTATCGAGCACAACCGCCATTCAAGTATCCGCCTCCCACGACTCACCCGTGGAGAAGATGTCATCGGCCTCGTATATGATCGCACCGATCAGACTTGCACGCTTCCGCGCCGGACTGACCGGCACCACGCGAACCAATGGCTTCCCTCGCTTGGTAACCGTAAGCGGCGTCCGTTGCTTTCGGACTTCCTCCATCAATTTGAGGCACGAATTCTTGAACTCCGTGACCGGTACGCTGCGTTGTTCCATGGCCAACGACTCCCTCGATTATCGATTACACCACTATCTGGCTATATCAGGTGGCCATTTTGAAATCGAGACGGAGAAACCGCGGGTAGTGGGTCAAACTGACTCACTACCCGACCGCGTCATGACTCGCTCAGGACAGCCCTGAGCATGAAGCGGTGGTTGGGCCAGTGGCCGTCATCCCACCACTCCATAAACACGGCGGCGGAAGCGGGCCCCGAACTCGTCCTCGGCGATGCGCCGGCACTCTTCGACGTCGATTCCCGGAAGGCCGTCGAGCGCGGTGACGGCAACCTCAGGCAGATCTTTGACGGCTGCGCGGATGAACGCCTTGCAGGCCTCGTACGCCCCCGGCCGGCTCGGCTGGCAGTGCTCGTTGTATAAGTCTTCATTCTGCGCGTTGAGGCTGACCGATACGCTATCGACCAGTCCGCGCAATTCCGGCACGATGTTGCGGCGGTGCACGAGGTTGGCCAAGCCGTCGGTATTGACGCGCACCCGCACACCACGTTGCTTGAGCCATTTCGCCACACGCTTCAGCAACGGGAGCCGCAAGGTGGGCTCACCGTACCCGCAGAACACCACCTCGGCATAGATGGTGGGGTCGCCGATGGCTGCGATCACTTCGTCGTAACTCGGCTGGTGGTCGAGCCGCAAGTAATGGCCTTTGACGTAGTAATCGTCCTGCGTCTTGGGGCAGAACCGGCAGGCCAGGGTGCAGGCGTTGGTGATGTTCAAGTAGAGCGCGTCGCCGATCTGGTACGCAATGCGGCTATTCGTTTCGCCGGCCCGTGATGGCTCTTTCGTTGTCTCCAGCATTTACGCAGATGATAGCCCGCGATCTTCAAAATGCACGCTCATCTGACGGGGACAAATACCATAAAGCCCGCATCCCGGAAGACGAGCTCGTAGCCGCCTGGATCGAGCAAGAGAACATTCCCCAAGGCGTGCGTGGTGGGTATCACCATCACATCAGGATCCCACCGCGCGAGCGTCTGCAACCAATCATTCTTGACATTCAACAGATCGTACGCGGTCAAGAACCGCTCTGCGGGAACCCACTGAGTGCGGCCGTCGGTGGTCACCCGGAAATCCAGCTCCGGCCTTTCCTGGTACAAGATCCAGCGGCACCAGCCACCGTGATTGAAATGAGTCAACACCCGGACGTGGTCACGGGATGGGCGCGGCGTGAGATCGAGGCTTGCAATTTTTCGGCATGCCGCCAGCGGCTGCATCGAACTGATGTATTCGTTGTTATCGTCGATCCACGGAAAGTGCAGCGCCGCATGCGCCGCAGAGCCCAATATCGTGAGCGCCACCAGCGTGGCGCCAATTGGCTGCTCCAACCAGGCCGCGCGGTGTAACCACGGCCGCGCCACTGCTTGCACCTGACGCACCAGGTACGGCAGAACAGCCAGTGCGTATACCGAGACGAACTTCAGGCTAGCGATCGCCAGCAGCCCGAACACCACCGCAGACACGCCGGATCCGATCTGGGCGAGGAACCGGCGCCAGCGGAACGTGCGGGTGAGCACCACCAGGCTAAGCAGCATCAGCCATGGGGTAAAGCCTTCCGTTCCCAGGGCGCCGCGGAATTCGCCGATCGTCGCCTTCAGCGCCGCGGGCATGGTCAGATAGTCCCAAAGCAGCGCGTAATTCACCAGCGGGAAGCGTGGCGCGAAACCGGACCGCAGAACCGTGTAGGGCGACATCAACCCCGCCCCGGCCAGCAAGAACAGCCCGCCCCAAGCGTACGCTGGCCCAAACTTGCCTCGGCCGATCAACCGGGGAACGCACCGGTAGAACAGCCAGAGCAACGGGATGAAAGCCCAGTAGACGTGGACGTTGGCGAGCAGCGCAGCGAGGAAGAAAAGGTAGGGCAACTCCCAGGCGCGCTTCGGCTGCACGAAGCGGCGCATAGCAAGCGCGAGCAGACACAGCGATAACATCTGGGGCCGGACCGACGTGACGTGGGCAATCAAGGTTACCGCGCCAAAGAAGCAAGCGAGGACCAGCGTCATCGGCTGCCGCCGAGGCGATGCGAGCAGGATGATGTCCAGCACCAGCGTGCAGAGCACGGCCATGACCACTCCAAGCGCGAGCCGCAGCGCCTCGTAGCCACCGAGATGGTAGATGCCGTAGAGGAGCAGTTGTACCAGCCAGTGGTAGTCCTGCCAGAACGGGTTGAAAGTGTTGACGAAGTCGTGCCGCGGAAGGGCGTGGTGATCAGCGATCCACGCCCCGCCGGCGAGATGCCACCCAAGGTCGGGGTCGTGCGCAGGATGGTACCAGAACGTCAAGCCGTACAGCACGGCCGCGGCATACAACCACACGTGGGTGATGCGATTTTCCCGAACCCGCCCCATCAGCCCTCGCTTCAGGAACCGCCTTCCGCGGCCCAATCCACTTCGACGACGGCATTGGTGTCGACCATCGACTGGGTAACCGGCACCACCAGCGTGCGACCGCCGGCTGTGAAGACGTACCCACCTTCAACTCGGAAACCTTCCTCCTGAACTGGGGCCGGAAGGCCCGTGTGCATGCGGAAGTGCCCGTCCGTACCAACCGCAAGCGGAATAGACACCCGCACTGGAGGCTGGTCGGACCGGCTCAAGCTTAGCTCCGCGCGAAACCCCTGCACAACAGGGACTTTCCCGGTAATGATGGCGCCTGGTTTGATTTCGTAGATCTGGGCCTTGGGAACGACGACGTAGTCCCCTCCGCTTCCGCTGCGGTAGATCTCCGACTCGCGGGAGAAATACCTCGGCTGGAAGTTGCCGAACTCCCCCGACAAACCCCCGCTCATGAAAAGTCGGAAACCGGCGAACTGGTTCATCGCCGGCAAGAACACCGGTGCTTGTCCCGGCTGTGGCAGAACGTAGTCCTCCCGGCGCAGGCCGTTTGTTCGGAACGTACTGACAATGCTCGACGGCACGTCGGTCAATACCAGATACCGGACCTGGTAGCGGCTCAAGACATCTAGAAGCTCGGCTGCAGTTTTTGCCTGCCAGGTAAGGCGAACGGTTTGCTCGACGCTCTGCTCCAAGTCGTAGTTCAAAGGGTCGACGACGACCGGCCTCTCGCCGAGGACGCGTATGTGATGGCCGATAGACCACGGCGCCATCACGCCATACGCCGGCGCAGCGCCGCCGGCGGAAGCGGGATCCGGCGTGTGATCCCTCAGCCAGTCAGTGAGGGCCAGAGTGAAGGGCAGTCCAGAGCAGACATCCCCATGAACGGCAACGCGGTTGGCGATATCTCCGGTGACCAATACAGGCACCGTCGCCAGGGCCAGCACGGTCGCCGGCAGAGCGCGCTTAAGCTGCCCCGAAAACATCGGCAGGCGCCGCAGCATCCGCTCCGTCCCAAACAGCGTCAATCCCAGTCCGACGAGTTGCAATGAGCTCAGGACGTACAGGTGCCGCATCTCCATGAACCCGAGCAGCAGGGCGGCGCCGAGCATTAGCCACACGAACCAGTACGTCGAATCCGCCCGGCGCCGGATACCTCCATACAACCGAGCGGCCACGAAGATCCCGGAGAATGCCAGAATGCGGTACCAGGGTGGCGCCAACCAAAAGCCCCGGCTGAAGACCGAGGCCTCCTCTCCGACAAATAGCCGTTGGCTCAGCAAGACTCGCCCCGTGATCGAGTGAAGTGCTCCCGACCAGAGCAGGAAACCTAGACAGACGGCGACGACCGCTAAGCATGCGAGGCCCACCGCAAGGATCGTCCGCGGAACAGTGCGGCGCATCCGCACCACATGTTTGGTTCCAACCAGCGCACCGGCCAGGGCCAGGCCCACCACCCCAATCCACATCGGCTGAAACAGTGTCGGATGCGTCCATTTCAGGTCGAGCGCCGAAAGCGGGGCGGTCTCCAGATGCCGCTGGACCACCCAGGAGAGCACGGCGATGGCTGTGGGCGAGAGAAACCAAAACCATGATGCGCGTAACGCGCCGGTGTCGGCGAGCACGCCGGCCGCGAGCTCGGAGAGAAAAAGACAGCCCAACACCAAGGGGACATAGATCGACGCCTCCGGAGTGAAGCCGAGCAGCGCAACCAACCCGAGGAGCCACGCCAGCATGCGCTGGTGCAACCGGCCCCATACCAGCAGCAAGATACCGATATGGGCGAATAGATGATGATCAATCGTGCCGAAGAAGAACGGCCGGCACACGTCGGCGCTGAAAGCACAGAAGCCGCCTACGACATACGCACCCCAGCGGTTCTTGCCAGCGTCACGAGCAATAGCGACAGCCAGCAATACCGCAGCAAGGCCGACCAGCGGGGGCAGCCATGATAGCCACGCCACCAAGGCATCGCGCTGATCGGCCTGGATGCCCAGGATCCGTGCGATGGAGGCGTAAAACACGGAAGGCAGAGCAGGCCAGTGCACGCGGTTGCCGTAGGGGTGGTGCGAGTAGCGGTCGATCGACGGCACCAGAGGGAAAGTCTCCAGACACGTCTGAACTCGATGCAGATGGTATAGCGAATCGTTCTCGCAGAGAGAGAACTGCCACTCGACGTCAGTTGCCGGCAAGCGCCATATCAGCGCGCAGCCGAGGATCAGTACTACGACCAGCAGGGCTAAACCAGGTTTGTTCTTTCCGGTCTCTGCTCTCTGGCCTCTGGTCTCTGGTCTCCAGTCTCTGGTTTCTGGGCTCTGGTCGGTCCCGCGCACGGCGCGGATGATACCGGATTAGGCCAGGGATGGCACGCACGCCTGCCAGCGACGCATTCCTCGCAAAAATCGGCAATTACAGCAGTTCAACATTGCCTTTCAGTTCCTGGCCAAGTCAGGGAGGCCAAAGCGCCGCTCGGCATTGGCGCAGGTTGCCGCCGCGACTTCCTCCATTGGCTGGCCCCGTGCTGCCGCTATAGCGGCAGCGGTATGGACCACGTAAGCTGGCTCGTTGCGCTTGCCTCGGTAGGGCACCGGCGCCAGGAAGGGCGCGTCGGTCTCGATCAGGAAACGGTCCAGTGGCACGGTCCGGGCCACGGCACGGAGCTCATCGGCGTTCTTGAAAGTTATGATTCCACTGAAGGACAGATCGAAGCCGAGGTCGAGGAAGCGGCGAGCAGAACCCCGATCGCCACTGAAGCAGTGGATTACCCCGCCGACCTCGGCGGCGTGCTCTTCGCGCAGGATGCTCAGCGCGTCGTCATACGCGTCGCGCAGATGTACCACGAGCGGCAGCGCCATTGTTCGCGCCAAATGAATGAACTGGCGAAACACGGCCTGCTGCGCGGGGCGGGGAGAGTTGTCATAGTAGTAGTCGAGTCCGGTCTCACCGACGGCAACCACCTTCGGCAGCCGCGCCAAACGTGCGATCTCGTCCAGAACCTCTGCCGAGGCGGCGCCGGCTTCGTGCGGGTGTATGCCGACGCTGGCATAGACGCCGTGGTGCGCCGCTGCCGATGCCAGGGCGTCGTAGTTCGCCTGCATTCCCCCGCTGGCGCCTATGGTGATCATTCGGGTAACACCGGCGGCCACTGCTCGGCCAATCACGGAATCGCGATCCGGCTGGAATCGAGGCTCGTCAAGATGGCAATGCGAATCGATCAGCCTCGTGCCGGCGGGCAACCCTGCGGGCGGGGTCGGCTGTTCCATTCGCATCAGGCGGTGCTGCCGACTTCGATGCGCGGGAAGAGGGCGACGGCAGGCGCGGTGCGGTGGCCGGCGGGGAAATTCCTACCCCACGACAGGCTGGCCGGCAGCCGTGAAAGAGGCTCCAGCGCGAGCAACTCGTACAATCGAGCGCTGGTCTCCGGCATAGACCACGAGAGCAGCACCGCGGTAGCACGCAAGCCTTCCAGCAGCTGGTGCAGAATGGCCCCGACACGCGGCCGCTGCGCCGGATCCTTCGCCAAGGTGAACGGCGCCGTCACCACAATGTACTTGTTGGCATGGTCGATCGCGCGCCAGAGCACCTCAAGGGCGCGGTGAAATGCCAGCTCGTCCATCAAGCGCGGGACCTCAGCGAAGGCGTCCTCAAAGGCGGCCTGCAGCGCCTGGTCGTCTGCCGTCGCCAATCCGAGCGGCTGGATCTCCCCGCCGAAGTAACGTTGTTGCATCGAGAGGGTGCGACTCACCAGGTTGCCTAGATTGTTGGCCAGGTCGGCATTGACTCGAGTAACGAAGGCATCTTCGCTGAAGATCGCATCTTGTCCGAAGGCCATCTCACGCAGCAGGAAATAGCGCAGGGCATCCATGCCGTAGCGGGCCTTCATCTCGAGCGGGCGGATGACGTTCCCCAGGCTCTTCGACATTTTGCTCTCGCCCCGCACCCAATAGCCGTGCACGAGCAAGCGCCTGAACACCGGCAGCCCCATTGCCATCAGCATGGTCGGCCAGAAGATGCCATGTTGCTTCAGGATGTCCTTGGCCATGACGTGATGGGTAGAGGGCCACAAGGCTTCAAATGCCTCCTGCCCCTGCGTGCGTAGCGCGCTGACGTAATTGATCAGCGCGTCCCACCATACATAAGCCACGTAGTTGGCATCAAACGGCAGCTCGATACCCCATTGCAGGCGCTGCTTGGGGCGCGAGATACAGAGGTCGGGCAAGGCGCCGCTGCGCAGAATCGACAGCACCTCGTTGCGGTACTGTTCCGGAAGGATGGTGTCGGGGTGCGCTTCCAGGTGAGCGATCCACTGCTCCTGGTACCGGGTCATGCGGAAGAAATAATTCTCTTCCTCGATGAACCGAGGCGGGGTCAGGTGATCGGGGCAGTTGCCATTGACCAGTTCTTTCTCGGTGTAGAAGCGCTCACAGCCGGTGCAGTACAGTCCGCCGTAACGGCTGAAGTAGATGTCCCCTTGGGCATGTACCCGGCTGAGGAATTCTTGCACGGTGCGCACGTGGTATTCATCAGTGGTCCGCACAAAATGGTCGTAGCGGAAACCGCATTTATCCCAGGTGTCCCGAAACAGCTGGCTGACGCGGTCGGCGTAGGCACGCGGCGCTTCGCCCGCGGCTGCGGCCGCCGCCGCGATCTTATCACCGTGCTCGTCCGTGCCGGTCAAGAAGAAGGTCCGATCGCCGCGCATGCGGTGGAACCGGGCGAGGGTGTCGGCGATGACGGTGGTGTAGGTGTGCCCGAGATGCGGCTCGGCATTGATGTAGTAAATCGGCGTCGTGACGTAGAACCGCTCCACGATCAATTACTCCCCACAGTGAGCTCCGACCCGTGCGCTGGGCGCAGAAACCCGAGGGTTGCTGGCGTTGCTGTCGGGCGCTTCATGCCACTGCCAGGCGAAGCAGAAGTGCCTCCAGGAGGAGCTGACGATTAGGGTTGCCGCGGCGCAGCAGATTGCAGGCAGCGTCCACCGCGTCAGCCCTGCGCAGCGCCGCCCGATCCAGCGGAGCCGACACTGAGCGAACCGATTGAACCGCCTCGTCGCGGAGCTGAGACAAAATCATTTCGAGTTTCACCAGCACGTGACTTTCAGGGCTGTTCAGTTCGCGGGCTGTCTCCGCCAGCTGAACATAACGGGCCTGTCCCACAGCGGCAAGGTGTCGCTGCCAGGCTTCCGGCTGAGCACCGTCCAAGCAATCGACGAGGGTCAAAGCATGTCCTGGACTGCCTTCCGCCAGCCTCGCCAGCCGGCGCACGGCCTCGGTATCGAGATCTGCACTACGCCTCAGGATGTCGACCACCACCTCGTCAGGTAAGGGACCGAAACGCACCCGCTGGCAACGCGAGCGCACCGTGGGCAGGAGCGCGTCCGGGTTGGCGGTCACTAGTACGAGGAAGGAGTGCGCCGGCGGTTCTTCGAGAATTTTAAGTAGCGCGTTCTGGGCCGCGATGCTCAGCAGGTGGGCATCGTCTATCAATGCCATCTTGAGCCTGCCGCCTACCGGCCGCAGCTGCATGAAGCGCTTGAGGTCTCGGACCCGGTCGATGCCGATCTCCTTCTTGCCCGCGGCCAGCGTGAGCCCAAAGACATCGGAGTGGCTTCCGGACGCCAGGCGCACACATGAGGCGCACACGCCGCAAGCATCATCCCCCCCCTGCTCACATTGGAGCCAGGCCGTCAGGGCACCGGCAAGGGAGCGCTTTCCAACTCCGTCCGGCCCCGTGAACAACATGGCGTGCGGCAGCCGCTGCTGGGCCACGGCGGAACGCAAAAACTCGCGGACGCGTTGGTGTCCGCGCAGGCCGCCAAAACTGGCTACGGCAGGTTGAGACATCTCGTCACCGCCGCGAGAATCTCCTGTTGCACCTGTTCAGGGGGAGCGGTCGCATCGATGACGCAATAGCGATCCGAATTCGCGCGTGCAAGCGAAAGGAAACCGGCCCGCACGCGCTGATGAAATTCGCAGTCCTGGCGATGAAAGCGGTCATCGCCCCGGGCCCGCCGCAAACCAATCTCGACTGGGCAGTCCAGCAACACGGTCAGCGCCGGCGACACCCCCTGGCGCGCAATGGCATCCAGCCGGGTCACCATGGCAACATCCAGCTGCCGAGCGCAGCCCTGATAGGCAATGGTCGAAGCCGAGAAACGGTCGGTCAGCACCACCACGCCGCTCGCCATGGCCGGGGCAATGACTTGGGATACATGCTGCGCCCGATCGGCGAGGTACAGCAGGAGCTCCGCCATGGGCGTCGGCGGCGCTTCATGAACGTGCATCAGCAGGCGCCGCAACTCCGCACCGAAGGGCGTCCCGCCCGGTTCATGCGTCTCGAGCACCGCTACGCCGCACTCGCGCAGCGCAGCACCCAGCCCCCGCACATGAGTGGACTTGCCCGCGCCCTCGACTCCCTCGAGGGCGATCAGGCACCCAGGTTCAGTCAAGCGGTTCACCTTTACCAAGAATTAGCTCGATGCCGTAGATGAGCTGCTTTCCGGTAAACGGTTTGGTTATGTAGTAATCCGCTCCGTACTGATACCCGCTCAGGAGATCTTCGTCTTGCGTCTTGGCGGTCACCAGAATGACCGGCAAGCGGCCAGTCGCCGCGTTCTCTTTGATGCGCTGCAGCACCTCCATGCCGCTCATCTCCGGCATCATCACATCGAGCAGCACGAGATCGACATTCTCCGTGCCGAGATATTCAAGCGCCTCGACGCCGCGGGTTGCTGAGACCACTTCATAGCCTCGGTTTTCGAGGATGCCCCGCATAATCGCGACGCTGTCAGGATTGTCGTCCACGACTAGGATTTTGTGTTTCATGCCCTTATTCCACGCCTACGTTATCGAGCCGGCCGCGCCGCCGGTATACTTCATCACAATGGCGCGAATTGCCGCCGGGCGGGCTGGTTTGGAGAGATAATCGTCACAGCCGGCAGCACGCGCCCGCTCCTCATCGCCACGCATCGCGACGGCTGTCAGCGCCACAACGGGAATCGCACGGGTGAGCGGATCGGCCTTCAACTGCCGGGTCGCTTCCCACCCATCCATATTCGGCAGTGCCAGGTCCATCAGAATCAGGTCCGGATTCTCCGCCTTTACTTTTGACAGCGCCTCGAGGCCGTCCATAGCCTCCACCACGTTATAGCCTTCCACGGCCAGCACCTTCGCCACGATGCGACGGTTGTCTGGATCGTCTTCCACAACCAGTATCTTCTTCGTCATCTCACCCCACCGGGCAGAGTTACTGGCTACCTTATATCGCCACATCAGCCGTTGCAAAGGCCTACAAACTGAGCGGGTGCCCTATGTTCAATTCTGATCCGAAAAAGTTTCAGTCGATAGTCGACAGTTCATAGCGATGGCCAGGCTTACAGCTGTTCCATCCACCCACTCATCACGACGGCATGAGGCAAGAGCCCTGGGAAGGCGGCATCCGCCTCCGCCAGGGCTTCGCTGCTGTACATGAGAGCCCCCGCGCCGCGCAGCCGCATGCGCCGGTCCACACCAGGCCCGCGCCACAGCGCGCCGGCCACACTCACTTCGCTGCCCGGCTCGAAAGAGATGCCGCCCATGACCACCACTAGCCCAGTGAAGTTGAAGGTGCCGCTGACGTGCAACCCGCCCAGGATCACCAGGATACCGCTGCCGGAAGTCTGATCGCCGATATCCACGTCACCGGTGACGACGGAGGCTTGCGGCATTTGCCGGCTGCCGAGGCTCACGTGGTCGCTGGCAGCGATGCTGCCCAGGAGCACAGCCTCTGCAAGCTGCGCGACGCGTGAGGAAAGGGTCTGGATGTCAACTTGGGGAGCGGTTGTGATGCTCGGCGGACCACCCAAACCAACGAATCGTCCCGCCAGTGCGGCGCCCAGTTGTTGTAGTATCATCGATGCCGCATCCGCAGCAGTACCCGCCGCTGCTGCTACCGGGTCAGCGCTACCGGTAGGCGCGGATGGCGGGTCGCCGACACGGTGATCGAAACCGGAGAGCAGAATCGAACCGTCGCCGAGGTCGAGGCTCTCGAGGTTTCCCTCAGCAAGCAAAGCAGCTGGCGTCCAAGGCGCCGGCGAGCGTAACAGCATGGCGCTGACAACTCTTGCAGCTCCATTCCTTCCATACCCGCGGCTGGCGACAAGCAAAGCGGTGGGGGCCGCGGCACTGACGCTGACCTCGTAACGAAATGGGTCGATAGGAAAGGGGGCAGGCGTACCTGCGGCGAACGGGAACACCCCGTCGTCAGCCGTGCCGCTTACGTGGTCTGGACCGGCTAACAGGTTGTCAAAAGACTGGTCAGGCCGGATCTCCGCGATCGCATGTTCCAGCCCGGCCTCAGCCACGTAGAAAGCCTCGATCTCCTCACGGAAGCTGCGTTGGATGAGAAAATCAGTGCGCGCCTGCAGCACCAGATAAGCCCCGACTGGCAGCATTATAAGCATCAGACCCAGCACCGACAGCAATGCAGCGCCACGATGTTGCATGTTCTACTGGTTGCGCAGGCAGGCGCTGCCGGTGACCGTTGAGACCACGGGTACGCCGCTGGCCGGATCTGCCGCCAAGGTGACGCTTAGCCGCATGTCCACCCGATGGACACGGCCTCGATCGGCGGCCGACATTTGCTCGCCGGCAGCGCTGATCTCGGTCCCTTCGGCATCGAAGAAGCGAAACTCCAACCCGCCCGGAAGGACGTTGCGGACCAGTGGCTGCGGGCTGCCGCCACCGGTTGCGCGCACCAACTCGTTCTTGCTCTGGTTGTAGCTGTAAGCGATCAGCTCGTTTGCGTCTTCGCTGTTGCCATCCCCGTCGAAATCAGCCGCGACTTCAACCCGCTCCCGGCTGGCGGCTCGCACGCCCAGGAGTGGCGCCCCGGAGGCGCTGAACCCCGCCATGCGCATCTCACGCGTCCACAGGTCAACCGCCATCAACGTGACCTCCTGCGCTTCGCTCCTGTTTTCCTGGATAAAAAGGCTGCTGAACCCGCTGCGCACCAACGAGTATGAGATCCCCATCAGCAGGCTAAAGCACAGTGTCGCCGCCAGCACTTCGACCACACTGCTACCGCCCTCCTCAGCCGTCAGCGCCGCGCCAGGGTGCTCAATTGGAACTCGTGCCTTCCACCGTCGTCCCATGAAATCGTCACCTCGACGCGCTGGAGCGTTGCATGCCCGCCCCAGGGAGCCAGGACGGCAACGCGGCTGAATCCGTCCGCAGTGGGCTCCCCATCTGGAACCTGCCCGGCACGCAGCTGCTCCATTCCCTCGCCCGCCAACTGCACCGCCCGCATCCAGTCCCGGCTGAGCCTCAGCGCACGATGCGTGCTGACCAAGGTTGTTGCCAGTGCCAGTGCCGCTTCGGCGAGCAACACCAGCGCCACCATCACTTCGAGCAGTGTGAAGCCAGCAGCGATGCGCCTCTCGCGCCACAGTTTAGCCATAACTCAACTATCAACTATCGACTATCGACTATCGACTATCGACTGAAAGATCACTAGTACACCCGCATACGTCCCGCGATGTCGACCACGACATGGCGGCTTTCACCGTTCTCATTCCCCAGAGTGATAGTCCCGAAACTCCCGGCGCTGCCGCGCGGCACAAACATGATAGCATCGTCGCGTGCCGTACAATCCGTGATCCAGATACCCCGCGGCAAGGGCGTGGGAGCTCCGTCGTCGCGGTAGGCACTACCGGTCTTGCGCTGCATCTGGTAACCGGCGCCGCCGCCTGCGAATGCGATGCGATAGTTCACGTGCTCCCTTACAGCCCGCATGCGCGCGAGCTTAAGGTCCATCATCACCTGCCGCGCGGCCATGTGCAGATGCAATTGCGGGCGGATGCCGCGGTGCCCCAGCACAGCGAGGCCGGTAAGGATGGCGATCAGCGCGACTACGACCATCAGCTCCAACAGCGAGAACCCGCGAATATTGCGCATCGCGATGGTCATATGTAACTATCTTGCATGATGACTACTATAGATTCTATATTGTTGCAAGATGAGGGGGGGATGTAGTCGGTAGTCGGTAACCGGTCGTCGGTAGTCTGGTCTCTTTCGTGCCGGCTACCGACTACGCGGAGGATACCGACGACCGACTACCGACGACCGACTACCCTACGCGGGTACGGCCAAGGCCAGATACCAGCGGATCAAAGCATTGCCGTAGACGAGGGCGCACAAGGCACCGCAGGCGAGAAAGGGTCCGAAGGGAATTGGCACACGGGCATCAGTGCGCTGTAGCAGGATCAAACTGGTGCCGACAATGGAGCCGGTGAGCGAGCCAAGCAGCAGCGTCACCAGCACGCCTTGCCAGCCCAGAAAAGCGCCTATCATCGCCAACAGCTTGATGTCGCCTCCGCCCATGCCTTCGCGCCCGGTCAGGCGGTAATATCCCTCAGCGACAGCATACAAGAGTCCGCCACCCACCAGCACGCCGATGCCGCTGTCCACCAGCCCGGGACCCAGCCCCAGCGCCGAACACAGCAGACCAACGGCAATGCCCGGCAAACTGATCACGTCCGGAATGATCTGGTGGTCGAGATCGATGAAGGTGATGACGATCAAAGCGGCGACAAATACGCCATAGAAAGCCAACATTGGCGACAGCCCGAAGCGGTACGCCAGCAGCACGAGCAACGCTCCCGTGAGCATCTCCACCAATGGGTAGCGCATAGAAATGGTCCCGCCGCAGGCGCGACACCGGCCCCGCAACAGGACATAGCTCAGCAGCGGGAAGTTATCGCGAACCCGGATCGCCACCCCACAGAGAGGGCAATGCGAAGGAGGATAGACGATCGACTTACCCGCAGGGATGCGCCAAATGCAGACATTCAGAAAACTGCCCACAATGGCGCCGCAAATGAAGATCAGGACGTACAGCATTGGCGAGATCCCCGCATCACTCTGGAGCGTCGACAGCAGGTCCGCCTTCCGGTGGGCGTAGTCTCGCGCCAGTTCTGTGGCGTTGCAACGGCATAGATCATCAACCACCGCGCTCGATGCCGAGAGTAGCCGGCGGCGTCGAGCACCACGGGCTTGTGCCTCGGAAACCCTCACGCACCGGAACCAGAGCTTGCTTTGGATGCCTCCAACTCGGCTAACAGGGCACGCAACGGCTCATCCCGCGCGTTGAGCCTCAAAGCTCGGCGCAATACGGCCGTCCCCTCATCGATCTGGCCCATGCCGATCAAGCTCTCCCCTACACCCTTGAGTAGATTCGCGTCGGCAGGGTCATAACGCAACCCGCGTCGGCACGCGACTGACGCCTTATTGAATTCGCCCTCAAGTAATAGCGCACGGCATAGGTTAGTATGCGCCTTGCTGAATTCAGGCATGAGATCCAAGGCCGTTTCGTACCACTGAATTGCTTCCTTCATACGTCCCGCCTCATCATGGATGATGCCGATGCCAAGCGCACCGCCTGCCCCATCACGATTGGGACATATCTCAAGCGTGCGGCGGAAGTGGAACATGGCTTGTGCGACGGCCCCCTGTTGCTGCAGAGTAACGCCAAAATTGTAGTGCGATTTGGCGCTGTTCGGCGCACTGAGCACCATGCTCCGATCGAGGGTTGCATCGTCAAACCAGTCGCCATTGCGCTCCCAAGTGCGGGCGGCAAAGAATCCAACCAAGAGCAGCAAGATCCCGGTGCTAATCGGACGGTACCGCGACACCCGCATGAGCTGTTCGAAACCGAACGCAATCAGCAAGACCCATCCCACGGATGGAAGATAGAGCAACCGCTCGGCCTTTACGGTGCCAATTGGAAACAGCAGGTTCGACGTCAAAGACACCGCAACCAATGGGAACGCCACCGTGAACATCACGGCGGGCCGGCGAGTCCGCACCATGGCCCATACGGCAACCACCACCAAAACTAACCCGGCCACAGCCCTCGGCGCGGTCCAAGTACCGACAGTGACCTGTGCGTAGGAATAGTCCGCCCCGAGTACGAGCGGCAGGTTCAGTAGACCGAAGTAATCCCACAGCACGCCAAGCGCAGAAGGAATACGCGCAGTCCACGGGACAAATGCCAACACGTTGTCCAGCAGAGAGGGGCTGTCTACCATAAACCCTCCTACAACGTGGAAGCGCAAGAACAGATAGACTCCGGCGGCCAGCGCAAACGGAACCCAAATCGGACTGCGCAACTGCGCTAGACAGCCGGTCGCCAGTGGCTCGCCGCGTCTGGCCAAGCGAAAAAGCAAAGCGAGTGGCAGGACGACCATTGCATTCTCTTTGCTGAACAACGCCAACATAAAGCATGTCAGTGAGAACAGACGCCATCCGCCTTGCGCCAGCGGACGCACAACCGTGTCCGCGTGGTCCAGGCTGAGGATTGCCGTCAAGCCCAGCAGCGCGGCCAACAGTTCGGTCCTGCCCACCAAGCTGGTCACAGCCTCGGTATGGATGGGGTGAAGCGCAAACAGGACCCCCGCGATTTGCGCCACTTGCGCCGAACGAAACAAGCGGTGCGCCAGAACGAAGACGAGCACAGTGACCGCCGCGTGCAAGAGAACGTTAACGGCATGATACGCCGCGGCGTTTCCAGGCCCGAATTTTTCATTGACGGCGAAGGTCAGCACACCAAATGGACGATAAAGCGTGCCGGGGGGAAATGGGGAGGAGAATATCCGCAGCACGTCAACGCCGCCCGTCACGGCGGAGTTACGCCGAATGTCCGGCCAATCGTCAAAGGTGAAACCCGCTTGTAGAGCGTTGGCATACACCAGAATAGCGAGCAACGCGATCAGTAGCAGGCTGCGGCGCGGTTTGACTGCAACCGGCATCCGGCTTGCCTCCGCCGAGGACGGATCCGATTCTGGTCGTACCAGGAACACGTCGACGTTATTGCAGGCGCTGCGCGCCCTCGCAACGCATCCGACACGCAGTCCTTCTGGCCGGGGCTGCACTGGCTACGTTCTAGTCTGAGATCGTGTAACTTGAGGGAAGGAGCGGGCGCCAAAAACAGGGTGAGGGCGAGTTGAACCCGCCCTCACCCTGGAAACATGATAAGGTGACGATCGGCATGCAGCGCGTTTCAGCACCTCTCGACCCTGAGGTCTTCTAGGTCAGAACTGAGCTGCGGTCACTGCATTCCGCCGTTAAGGCTGTTGTAGCTAAAGGATTTCGTACCGCCCGAGTTCGTGGAAGTGCCGGTGAATGACGTCGCAGCCGCCACCATCGCTACGGTTGTACCTTTCGACACCGAAAGGCCAGGTAAATCAGTGCATACTCCAGGACCAGTACACGTGGCGGTCTTATAGGTCTGGTTGGTAGCGAAATACGCCTCTTCAGCGGTGGCGGCATTGCGCAGGTCGGAGTTGGCCTGAGCGTCATAGCCCTTCTGGCGATAGGTCGCGAACTGCGGGATGGCGATGGCCGCCAAGATGCCAATGATCGCCACGACCACCAGCAGCTCAATCAATGTGAAGCCCTTATTCCCCAATGTTTTCATATAGCCTCCCTTCCAGGTTGTAGTTTCAAACAGGATCAAGAGTCAACAAAAAAACCCGCTCGCGGATTGTCCGAACCGGCGGCGCATGTGCTTGTTTCATGTACTTGCCTCTCGAATCGGTGTGAGAGCAAGTGCCGTACCAGCGTTGCCGCCACGGCTTGGGAAACCGAACACCGCCAGCATTTAACCTTGGGTAACAAATTTTGTTGTTCAAAGGTGTGATTTTATTGCCGCGTAGGCTCGGCGGTGCCCGTGGAAGCCACGAATTGTCACTCCCGGCCAAACCCATGGACAGGTGAAGAACGTAGTCGGTAATCGGTAGTCGGTCGCCGGTCTTCTTCTGCTGGCTACCGTCGACCGACCACCGGCTACGTTATTGCTGTGAAGATGTCGTCGGTAATCGGTAGTCGGTCGCCGGACTCTGAGGTTGCTTTCCACCGGCTACCGCCGACCGCCTCTGAGTCTTCTTGTACCGGCTACCGACTACCGGCTACCGGTGACTTTCTTGCTTCACTGCATACCGCCATTGGCGCTGTCATAGCTGAACGTCACGGTTCCCCCCGAGTTGGTGGCGGTACCGGTGAATGAGTCCGCAGCCGCGGTCATGACTACTGTGGTGTTGGCTGATACGGACAGGCCAGGCAGGGCGCAGGAACCTGACGTGCAAGTGCCATCCCAATAGGTCTGGTGGCTAGCGTAGTACGCCTCCTGGGCGGTGGCGGCATTGCGCAGGTCCGAGTTCGCCTGCGCGTCATAGCCCTTCTGGCGGTAGGTGGCGAACTGCGGAATGGCGATCGCCGCCAAAATGCCTATGATCGCAACCACAACGAGCAGCTCAATCAAAGTGAACCCCGTGGCACCACCGATTCTGTTCATGTCCGCCCCTTTCGCGAAATAAATTTGTTGTACATTATTAATATTGTCAACATGGCACGATGATGCCCCAAGAGCTCTGAAAAAGCAAGAGTGAATCAACATCATCACGGGTGGACAACCGGCAGCGCTGGCGGCGTGTTGCAAGCAACGCCGTGGCTGTAGCAGCTACGGGCGCTGGTAGTTCGCTGGCGCGGTTGCCCGGCGAGCACTTCGCCGGGCGATGTAGGAGCTGCCACCGGCGATGGCAAGCAGCGCAAGGGCAAACGCTGCGGAGATCGTGGCTGCGATACGATACGCCGGCGGGTCGTACGCAAACACAATGCGCTGCGGCCCGGAACCCACGAAAACACCCCGGACAAACTCGTTAACGCGCACGATGGGCGCGACGGCATCATTCACCTCCGCCCTCCATCCGGGATAGAAAGCATCGCCGAGTACTACGACGCCAGGGGTCTCCATGTCGGCGCGCAGCTCCACACGGTCCGGCAGATACGCACTCAAATCTACCCGCCCCGCTTGCACTGCCGGCAGGCCGGCAGGGATGCTGTTGGTCTCAACGGCAACATCAGAGGCGGGATCTTGACTGCTACTCAAGTGGGTCATGGCTTCCTCGGCGCTGCGCACCGGCACCACACGGCGAGGAACGAAAGCACGAGGCTTGACGTTGGTCACCCGATATACAAAGGGCTGAAGCGGGGCTTGCGGTGAACGCACCAAGACCAGACCGGGATAATCCACGGCTCGAGGGCTGGTCAGGTACGCCACGTTGAAGAACGCCAGGATCGTGCTGAGCCGTTCGCGTGGCAGGCTTCGGATCAGCCCCTGGAGGCGGCGCCAGTCATCGAGGTCGAGCGGGGCTGGCGTGTTGAGATTGGCGACGAGGTACATGCTGGCACTCTGCAGCAGCAATTGATCACGATACTGCAGAAACATGTCGGGGTGGCGGGATACGCGTGGCCGCCCGCCCTCATCACTGAAAATCCGCAGCGGTTCCTGAGAACGTTGCATCACCGCCAGTGCTTCGGGTGCGGCGCGCACTTGTTCCCAGCTCACGGTCGGAAGCAGGCCGGCGTTGGCGCGGTAAAGGTCCGCCGCCACGCACAACAACAGCAACCAGACTGCCGCCGGCCGGGACGCGGCCAGACTGGCTACGGCGGCAACGACAATGAACACCACTGCTTGCCGGGTAAGGTCGTCCTGCATCCACGGGCTGGCGACGGGCTGACCGAGCCATGTTGCCAGGGCTGCGCCCAGCGCCATGACAGCAGCCAGGCCGGCCGACAGGCCGGCTACAGCACGAAACCGCGCCGGAGCTTGCAGCGCCCCCGCCAACCCGATGCCCATCCCCACTGCCAGCAGGGCGTGTACACCGAGCATGAGTTTTTCTGGATAGCGAACGGCACGGGCGACTGGAAAGTACTCGAGCGCAAAGCGGGCACCCGGGACATGGTCGCCCAAAGCGAGGATGAGCAAGCCCGCTATGAGGGCTACCCACCAGCGCCGCCGCAGCCTGGAAAGTGTTGCCGGCGCCGCAACCAGCAACACCATACCGGCCCCGCCGTAGAGAGTCAGCAGCAACGGTACCCGGCTGAGGGCGCGTTCCCAGAGCCCGGGAGTAAGGTGCAAACTGCCGTCGGGAAGAAGAAAGCGGCGCGGGAGCACGAAGGACAACACGCCCAAGGGTTCCAGCGAATGCTTGAGCACCTCGCCGGCATCGAGCCCGAAGCGGCGAGTTGACCAAAAGACATACTGGACAAACGGAATCACTGCGACAGCGCACAGACCCAGTGCCAGCACCTGCACAAGGGCGAGCCCGCCTAGCGATTGCATCAGGTGCGGACCACGGTGGGTGAAATGCCGGTCAGCGGCCAGCGCCATCATGAGCAGACAGCCGATCAGGGCAAACTCCGGCAGTCCGCCGGTAAGTGACAGAGCTGTCATCAGCACCGCCAATACCAGACCGGACGGAGTCGGACGGTCGCACCACCGGTCGAACGCCAGCGCAATCCACGGCAACCATGCCGCCGCCTGTAGACCATTGGGCAGGTTATCAAGGGAGATCAGCGCGCCGCCAAAAGCAAAGGCCAAGGCGCCGAGAGCCGCGGCCACAACTGCAAGGGCGCGGTAGCGCAAGAACAGAAATGCTCCCCAGGCCGCCACCACGTGGTGAAACCAGATCGAGAGATTGAACCCGAACGGCTCCGGCAAGCACCGGAAGAGCCAATTGGGCGGGTAGAATATTCCGGCTTGCAGATCGGCCGCAAACGGTCGGCCGAGCACTTCAAGCGGGTTCCATAGCGGCGGCCAATGCCAGCCGCCGAAGACGCGGGCCAGGTGGTCCATGCCGAGAAAGAGCGGATACAGGTCGCGAAAGGTATAGACCTCGGCGTGCAAGAGGATGGGGCGATAGAAGAGTGCTCCGAACAGGGCAAAGCCGGCCAAAGCCAGAAGGGAGTGGGGGGTGCGAATCACGACGATCAGGAGTCTTCCGCCTGCTCCGACACCCCGCCCAGGCGATACTTCTGCAGCCGGTGCCGAAAGGAGCGATAGTTGATCCCCAGCAGCTCCGCCGCCCGCTTCTTCACGCCGCCAGCCTCAGCCAGGGCGCGCAGCAGGATGGCTCTTTCGTAAGCCGCGAGATTGTCCTCGAGATTGTCGATTGCCGCGGGCGGGTCAAGCGGCGGTATGACGCTCGCGGACGTGGTGGCGGCCAGTACTTCTTCTCCGCCTTTGGCCTCAGCTCTCAAGACGTACTCCGGAAGATGCTCTTCGTGAATGGTCTCGCCCTCACATAACGCCACCGCGTGCTCGACAATGTTCTCCAGTTCCCTGACGTTACCGGGGAAATCATAGGCTTGCAGCCGGCGTGCTGCAGCCACCGACAAGCGATCCACCGCCTTGCCTTGCAGAGCCGAGCACAAGCGCAAGAAGTGCCGCACCAGACGTGGAATATCTTGCCGGCGCTCTCGCAGCGGCGGCAGCTCCAACGGGAGCACGTTGACACGATAATACAGATCTTCGCGAAATCCTTTGCGCCGCACGGCTTCGACCAGATCGCGGTTGGTGGCGGCAATGACGCGGACATCAACGCTGACATGCTTGTCGGCGCCGACCGGCGTGAAGGTACGTTCCTGCAGCACCCGCAGCAGCTTCACCTGGAGCGCGAGAGGCAGATCGCCGATCTCATCGAGAAAGATGGTCCCGCGGTCAGCCACGCGAAAGAGCCCGGCGCGGTCCGCCACTGCGCCGGTGAACGCGCCGCGCACGTGTCCGAACAGTTCACTTTCGATGAGGTTCTCCGGAATGGCGCCGCAATTGACGGGCACGAACGCCTTGTCGTGCCGCGCGCTGCGTGCGTGCACGGCGCGCGCGACCAGTTCCTTCCCTGTGCCACTCTCTCCCGTGATCAGCAGAGTGGCGTCGCTGCGGGCGGCCTTGTCGATGAATTCCCTCACCCGACCCATGGCGGGACTGGTGCCGATCAGACCGTCGGCGGAATTCTCGCTGTCGTCGTCAATACTGGAGTCTGTGGGGGCGACCTCCCCCTGCTCCTCGAGCTGCCGCTCCAGCTGACGAAAAGCCGTAATGTCCTGCACGATGTAGAGAGCACCAATGTCGTGCTTATAGGTGTCCTGCAGAAGAATCGTCGAGCAGCGGACGGCGACCTGCCGCTGCGCGTGGTTTTCGTACTCGAATTCGGTCGGCAGCACGCCCGCAGACGATTGCAGGAACTGCCGTCGTCCGGCTGGCGTTTGCCGCAGGGGTGGAAACAGCGCCCCGATGTCCTTGCCCACGATCTCGGCCGCGGCGGCGCTGATCAACTCTTCGGCAAGATTGTTGAGTGAGGTGATGCGTCCCTCGGTATCGACCGTGAACAGGGCGCTGCCGAGGTGGCGCGCCAGGGCCTCCTGCATTGAGGCGAACTGATCACGCTCGGCTTCGCTGCGCTGCAAGAGTTGCTCGGTCTGGTGCAGCCGGCGCACCAGCAGGGTGGCCAGGAAGGCAATTACGTAGAACGTCACGTTGGTGATTACAAAACGGATGGCGAAATGCAGATCGGCGGGAGCCGGGCGGAAGGGATAATCGGGCCGCGCAATCAGGCCGAGGTTGAGAGCGGTGACCAGCGCTGCGTAGGCGATGGAAGAGGCCGAAGCCGCCATGACCGCCCCCGGCGTAGACAAGAGCATCGCTGCGTTCACAACGACGAGACTGTAGAGAACGCCAAAAGGGCTGTCGGCGCCTCCGGTCACGAATATGACCCAGGTCGTTAGCACGACGTCGAGCGTGACCTGAAAGTAGGCAAACGATTCCAGCTGGCGCAAGCGCAACAACAACACCGCCGACAGGATGGTCACGCCATAGGTGGCGGCGATGGTAAGGAGCAGCTGACTCACCGGGACGGCGTAGCCGAGATCGCCGCTCTCGAAGTAGACAAAAGCCAGCAGGCCCAGGAATACCGAGACCAATGAGACCCGGAATAACAGTCCCCACTGCAGCCTGCGGCGCAGCGGTTCGATGGGATCCAGCGGCAAAGGGGCCACGGGCGTCTAGCCGATGACCGAGCCGAGTTTGAAGATCGGCAAGTACATCGAAATTACGAGACCGCCAATCACCACGCCCAGGAATAAAATCACCATCGGTTCCATCAATGCGGTCATGTTGGCCACGGCGTTGTCGACTTCGTCCTCATAGAATTCGGCGATCTTCTGCAACATGGCGTCAAGCGCGCCGGTGGCCTCGCCAACCGCGATCATCTGGCACACCATGGGAGGAAAGACCTTGCTCTCCGTCAAAGGCTCGGCGATTGTTCGCCCTTCGCTGATGCTCACGCGCGTGGCCAGCACGGCACGTTCGACGACCTTATTGCCTGCGGTACGCGCAGTGATCGCCAGCGCATCGAGAATCGGCACGCCGGATGAAACCAGGGTGCCCAAGGTGCGCGTGAACCGCGCCACTGATGACTTCCGCACCAGATCGCCAAAAACGGGCAACTCGAGAAACATGCGATCGAAAGCCAGACGCCCGCGCTCGGTGCGGTACACCTGGCGGCAGACCACCCCCGCGCCGAACACCGCCGCCGCCATGTACTTGAAGTACGCCACCGTGAAGTTGCTCAAATTGATGGTGAACTGAGTCGGCGCGGGCAGCGCCTGACCAAAGCTCTCGAACAACTCGGCGAAAACCGGGATGACAAAGACCAGCAAGACAACGGTCACACCGGCGGCGATCGTTACGATGGTGGCAGGATAAATCATCGCCCCTTTGATCTTGCTCTTCAGCTTCTGCGCCTTTTCCATGTAACCGGCCAGGCGGTGCAGGATCCCGTCCAGGATGCCCGCAATTTCACCCGCGGCCACCATGTTGACGTACAGGTCGTCGAAGAGTTTCGGATGCTTGCGCAAGGCGTCGGTGAAAGTGGCCCCGGATTCCACCTCTTCCTTGATCTGCCGAATCACGCCGCGAAACTTCTTGTTGGGCGACTGCGTCGAGAGTATTTCCAGGCACTGCACGATCGGCAGGCCGGCATCGATCATGGTGGCTAGCTGCCGGGTGAATATGACAATGTCGCTCGACTTTATGGACTCGCCGAACCCCGGGATGGTGATCTCCCGGCTGAGCCCTTTGCCCTTTTCTTTGACGCGAGCTGGAAGCGGCTGGATTCTTTGGGCGCGCAGCCGGACCAACACCGCGTCTCGCGTGGGCGCGTCCATTTCCCCCGACAGCGTTTCGCCACGCGCTGAGACGCCTTGCCACTGGAAAACCGCCATTTTTTTGCCTCGCTAGATCTGCAGCTTGCCGATCTCCCCTGATCCAGGAGTCTGCACAGCTCGCTAACTCTGGAGAAGCACGTCATGTGCCAAAGAGTCAGTGCCGGCTCGGCGCCGACGAAGTTCCCAACATGGTGCGCACTTCGTCCGGCTCGGTGGCGTGCCCGACGGCTTCTTCGTACGAAATCAAACGGCGTTGATGCAAGTCAACCAACGACTGCGACATGGTCTGCATCCCGAACTTCAGTTGTCCGACTTGGAGCTGGGAATAGATCTGGTGGATTTTTTCCTCCCGGATCAGATTGCGAATGGCGGTGTTGGGGATCATGACCTCGACTCCAAGCACCCGTCCGCGGCCGTCCAGCCGCGGAATCAGCTGCTGCGAAACAACCCCCTGAAGCACCAGTGACAACTGGGCGCGAACCTGCGGCTGCTGAGTCGATGGGAAGATGTCGATTATCCGATTGATGGTTTCCACCGCGGAGTTGGTGTGCAAGCTTGAGAGCACCAGATGTCCGGTTTCAGCCACGGTCAGCGCCGAGGCCACCGTCTCGAGGTCGCGCATCTCGCCGATTAGCACGATATCAGGATCCTGGCGCAACACGTGTCGCAGCGCCTGGGCGAAGCTGTGGGTATCAGAGAACACCTCGCGCTGGTTTACCAGGCAGCGGCGGTGCTCGTGCACGAACTCGATCGGGTCTTCGATGGTGACGATGTGTTCCTGCCGCTCACGGTTGATCTTGTCGAGCATCGAGGCGAGGGTGGTCGACTTGCCGCTGCCGGTCGGTCCGGTGACCAACACCAGCCCGCGCGGCAGTCGCGTCAACTCGCCCACCACGGGTGGCAGCCCGAGCTCGGCCAAGCCGCGCACTTCGTACGGAATGAGTCGAAAGGCGCCCCCCACCGTACCCTTATGTACGAACAAGTTGCCACGGAAGCGACTCAGCCCACGCAAGCCGAAGGAGAAGTCCAACTCGTTTGCTTCTTCAAAGCGATGGCGCTGGCTGTCGGTGAGCAAACTGTAACACAGGTTCTTGGTCTCGGTGGCGTTGAGAGGTGGAAAAGGCAGGGCCACCAGCTTGCCGGCCACGCGCATGAGCGGCGGGCTGTCACTGGCGATGTGGAGATCCGTGGCCCCATGCTCGACCACGTAATTGAGACAATTCTGGATGCTGAGCGAAAGCGCAGCAGTGGCCGGATCGGAATCTAGATTTTGCGGCTCCATTGGCGGCCTAATCCGGCATGGTCACGCGGACAACTTCCCCGACCGTCGTGACTCCTTCCCTCAGTTTGCCAATACCGGATTGGCGCAGGGTCTTCATACCCAGGTTCACGGCCAGGCGTTTGATTTCGGCGGCCGACGCACCGTTGAGCACCAGATCCCGCAACTCCTCGCTCATAGGCATCACCTCATACAGCGCCACGCGGCCGCGGTACCCCGAGCCGTTGCATTGCGGGCAGCCCGTACCCTGAAAACAGGTGAAGGCCGCAATCTCCTCGCGCGGCACGCCGATGTCGATCAACCCCTGCGGCGGCATCTCGATCGGAGCGCGGCAAGCGCTGCAGATGACCCGTGCCAGGCGCTGCGCCAGGATGAGATTGACCGAAGAGGCCACAAGGAAAGGTTCCACGCCCATGTTGAGCAGTCGGTTGATGGTCGACGGCGCGTCGTTGGTGTGCAACGTGCTCAGCACCAGATGGCCGGTCAAAGCCGCCTTGATGGCGATTTCCGCCGTCTCGAAGTCGCGCACCTCGCCAACCATGATGATGTCCGGGTCCTGGCGCAGAAAAGCGCGCAAGGCATTGGCGAAGCTGAGGCCGATTTCCTCGTGAATCTGCACCTGGTTGATGCCGACGAGATTGAACTCCACCGGATCCTCGGCGGTGGAAATGTTGGAGCCGATCTTGTTGAGCTCGGAGATGGCCGAATACAGGGTGGTCGTCTTTCCGCTTCCGGTCGGGCCGGTGACCAGAACCATGCCGTAGGGCTTGTAGATGGCGTCCTTGAAATCCTTCAGCGCCGCCTCCTCGAAGCCTAGCTTGGTCATGTCGAGCTGCAGGTTCGATTTGTCCAGCAGCCGCAGCACTATCTTTTCGCCGAACAGTGTCGGCAGCACTGAAACCCGGAAATCCATTTCCTGGCCGCGCCCCAGCTTCAACTTGATGCGGCCGTCCTGTGGCAAGCGCCGTTCGGCAATGTCCAGTGAGGCCATGATCTTGACCCGGGAAGTGATGGCGTTCTTGAGCTTGAGCGGCGGCCGCATGATTTCTTCCAGCACCCCGTCAACACGCAGTCGGACGCGGAACATGCGCTCGAACGGCTCCAGGTGGATATCACTGGCGCGCCGTTTGATGGCGTTGGTGAGGACCGCATTGACCAGCCGGACCACGGGTGCATCTTCGGTGGCGCGCTCCAGCTCCTTGAGGTCGAGCTCCTCCGCCTTCTCCACCAACTCGACGTCCTCACTTTCGAGCTCATTGAGGACATCGTCGTAATTCGCTCCGTTCTCGTAATACTGCTCGATGGCGGAGGCGATGGAAGAGACACACGACACGGCTACCTTGACGTCGTAACCAGTAAGGAACTTTACTTCATTTATAGCTACAAGATTGGACGGGTCCGACATGGCCACTGTCAATGACGAACCACTCAGGTTGATGGGAACCAGGTGGTGCCGCTGCACCAGGGTTGCCGGAATCAGGCGGGTGACTTCGCCAGGCAGGTCCATGGCCGAAGGGTCGACCAGCGAGAGGCGATATTCTTTCTGCAAGCACGCCGCCAGCCCGGCTTCACTGATGAACCCGAGCTTGACCAGGATGGTGCTGAGGGCGGCGCCATTGGCCGCTTGCTCCTCCAATGCCTTGGTGAGTTGCGCCGACGTAATCAAGCCGCGCTTCACCAACAGCTCACCCAACCGTGTGCTCATAGTCCTCAGGCGCGCCCTTCCGAGACGGCGCCGGCCACAACGGTACTAACGGAGTGTCATCTTGTCAATTTTGAACTTGAGGCGGACGGATGTAGCAGGAAATCATTGCGTCATTGTCTGACGACGCGGCCGCTCCGGGAAATGAGGAGGCTGTCTCAAAACCGGCTTCTCGGCGCAGGTCGCAAGCCTGCACCACGCCGGGGAATGAATCCCCCGGCTCAAACAACCAAGCCGGCTCGAAGCCGGCTAGTGGTCTGACCCGCAATTGACTTCGTTAGAGCTTCGCTTGAGCGAGGTAGGGGCCGAGCGTATCCACCAGGGTTGTCGCTATCTCGGGGATCGCACCGGTGAACGGCATGCGCTC
>Ga0214473_10000546_pt1 | contig 52776 bp, 47 predicted proteins | sample RVTome_7_FD_203509 | JGI IMG/M metagenome (GOLD analysis project Ga0214473, IMG submission 203509) | Soil microbial communities from uranium-contaminated site in the Upper Colorado River Basin, Wyoming, United States - RVT98D197 | ecosystem: Environmental > Terrestrial > Soil > Contaminated >... | reverse complement strand
AGTTTTCTAGTGGACAGGGGTATCTTTCGCCGAGAATTGGATCATATATTACGATGGAGGCTCTTTGCAATCCTATTTTGACGCCGACAGGGTATATAAAAGCGGCAACGGTTTCGACTACTGGATTCGTGATACATTTAATCCAGAGTTCCTTGGCAATAAATATCTCGTACAGCACCTGCAAGTAGAACTCCGAAACAATGAGTGGTGGATAAGGATATTGGAGACTTGGTACATAGACTCTCAGGGCAAAGAAGATGATCGCTCTTCCCAGCCATTGGCTTGGGAACCGATGAAATGGTCGAACGAACCCCACGGCAAAGCACTTTTGGACGGTCTGCGCAAGTATGGCCGCTGAAATAAAAGACTATTAATCAACTATTAAATGGACGCTCTCGGGGGCGCTGCTTGACATAGGATAAAATGCTGATCTTATTCTCTTAAAGCTTCCAGTAGTTGCAGGGGTGTTTCAGTATGCGGGAATAGTTTTTCAAGGTTTATTTCCAAATTGACGGAATAATAAAATAAAAGGAGGAGGTGCGTTATGAATATTATGTCTGTGATCAATCTGGTATTGTGTGTGGTTATCGTGATCTTCGGGCTCATGGGCTGGCGCCGATCGAAAAAAGTCTTTCCGCTCTACATCGGCATAGCGTTCGGCCTCTTCGGGCTCTCCCATCTCGCCACGCTCACTGGCCAGGCGGCACAGCTGGAGGTGCTGCTCATCGTGATCAGGACAGTCGCATACCTGATCGTTGCGTACGCAGTGTATAAAGTGGCATTCAGCTCAAAATAAGCGAGAATAAGGAGAAAGCTAGGGGCGTCGGCGCACAAACGATGTTCTCTTTGCCTCTAACAAATAGTTAGTGCACCGACGTCCCCTTGCTCAATCTTTGGACAGGGGAAAATGAAATATCATGCTTTCTTAATAATCGCCGCGATCCTGTTCTGTACTATAGTTAATGCGCAATCTCCACCCTTTTCCGCAATAACGATCTCCGGGAAAACTAAAAGCACATTTAATAAAGTATCGCTTTTTGAGAGCGGCAGCGCGCGAACGCCTATAAAATCTGAAAACGTATCTTCATGGGATGGGGGATATAGCATAACTATCGATATTCGAAACGATATGCGTGGTAGAGACAACTATTACTATACGGATATGCGTTTTTGGAATGACCAGAATAGCAATGGGGTTAGGGATTCCGGCGAGCCAATCAGTCAGTGCCACTTCATTATGTGGCTCCCCCCTGCTAATAAGTTATACCTACAAGTCTACCAAGGTCCGCGATATGAAATAACATCCTCTTCATTTAAGTACGATTACAACTGATACTAGAGAAAGATGCGATTTGTTAAGTACCATGCGCTTGGCAACGACTATCTTGTGATCCGTCCGGAGGATATCGACGGCGACATCCAAAGGCAGACGATCGAGCGGATGTGCCATCGCCACTACGGCATCGGCTCGGACGGCATCCTCCTCGGACCGTTGGACAGTGCCGCCTGCGATTTCAAGGTCCGCATCTTCAATCCCGACGGCAGCGAGGCGGAGAAGAGCGGCAATGGCCTGCGCATCTTCTCGCGCTTTCTCTGGGATGAGGGGCTCGTGCGCGATGATCCGTTCACGATCGAGACCCTGGGCGGCCCGGTGACGTGCCAAATTGAAGAGGGCGGAAAGAGCGTAACCGTAGAAATGGGGGTAGTCAGTTTTATCAGCACCGAGATCCCCGTTACCGGCAAGCCGCGGGAGGTATTGCGCGAAGAGATGATCATCGCCGGCCGCACCTTCGAATACTGCGCCGCGACTATCGGCAACCCGCACTGTGTCGTTCTCTGCGAGGAACCGACTGCCGAGCTCGCCCGTCATTACGGACCCCTGATCGAACGGGATGCCCGCTTCCCCAACCGGACGAATGTCCAGTTTATGAAAATCATCGATCGGGGCAATATCCAAATCGAGATATGGGAACGGGGGGCAGGCTACACCCTGGCCTCGGGAAGCAGCAGTACGGCAGCGGCCGCCATTGCGCACAGACTCGGCCTGTGCGATGCGGATATTGTCGTGCACATGCCGGGCGGCAGCCTCGCTATCACGCTTGCGGACGGTTTCGCTGCCATCATGAGAGGACCCGTGACACGCATCTGCAGTGGGGCTATGGATCCGCACATGTTTGAGGCATAGGAATCAACCAGTCTTATACAAAACGAATAAAGGAAAACGAATGGATAAGAAAAAATTGACGGGTTTGGAGTTGATGAAGGCCATGATGGAGGGGCGCATTCCCCGCGCACCCATAGCAGAGATCGTGCCGATGAAACCTATGGAAGTAGCCGGCGGCTACGTCAAGTTCTCTGCCAGGGCCGATAAGCGGCACATCAATCCGCTCGGCGGGGTTCATGGCGGCTTCGCCGCAACGGTGCTTGATTCCGTAACCGGCTGCGCCGTGCACACCATGCTGGAAGCGGACACGAGCTATGGCACCGTTGATCTGAATATCAAGATGCTAAAGGCCGTCCCCCTGGAGAAAGAGCTGGTGGCGGAAGGAAAGGTGATCCATCTGTCAAAAAAGATAGGCGTCTCCGAAGGGACCTTGAAGGATGCCGATGGCAATCTCTATGCCCATGCCACTGCCACGTGCCTGATCTATAGGTAACCCTGGCGTTTCACTTACTGCGTCTCCTCATCAAACCTGAGATAGCGCAGTATGATAACGCCTCCAATCAGCAATACGCCGACCAGCACGAATCCCAGCGCAAACGAACCCTCCTGCCCCATCAGGCCGATGCCCGCGGGGATGGCTCCGCTTCCTACAAAAAAGGCCACGGGTATGGTGAGGGAAATCGCAACGTTGCGCACTTGAGGAGGGCCAATGCTTGCCAGGGCCGCGAAGCCCGCCGGGAAAAAACAGACGGCCAGCATGGGCTGAAGAAACAGAAACGGTATGATCCACGACCCCCTGGTCATGCCCAAGAGCACAGTCGCCATTCCGGTGGTGAGTAATATACCTCCGAGGGTCCTCTTTGGTCCCCACCTATCCGATGCCCACCCCGCCGCAAAAGCGATAGCCAGCCCTGCGATGCGGGAGAAGGCGACCAGCTGATTGGCCGAGCTGCGCTCGAACCCCTGTTCGGCCACCAGGTAGAGCGGAAGCATGGCATAGACCCCGAGGCTCGCGCCAATGGCCAGGCTGAATAAGGCCATCATGACCCAGAACGCGGGCTGGGTGATAAGGATTCGGAAGGTTTTTGGGCTGGGGGCTTCTCCTTGAAATTGCCCGCCCTTGCCAAGGCGTATAAAGGCCGCGCCGGCAAATATCGCCGCCGCCCCGATCAGGGCGATGACCCCCCGCCAGGAAAACCAGAGCATCAAACCCTCCGCCACCAGGGGAGCTGCGACGAAACCCAGGTTGGGGGCGAGCTCATGAATGGCGACGGCCTTGCCCCAATCCCGCGAGCTCACGATAGAGGTAAGTGCTGCGATGCCTGAGGGAAGATAGAGACCCCCTGCCACGCCCAACAGCATCAATCCCCCGCGAATCCCCCCCATGGTAGGGCTGAGGACGATGACGAGAAGGGCCCCGCCTATGGCCATTGAGGAGATGATGATCGTCCTCCTGTGGGTGAACCGGGATGAAACAAAGCCGGAGCCCAACAACCCTGCGCAATAACCCAGGGAGCTGAAGAGAAAGAGGGCCCCAGCCCCTGCGTGCCCTATATGCAGATCTCCCTCGATCGTTGGCAGCAGAGGCGCCAGGATTATCCGTGCGAGGAAATTGAGAAAAAAGATCCCCGCCAGAAAGAGCAGCGCCGGGATATGCGTACGAAACGGGACCATTATTGCCTCTCTTGACCTTCGACGTAATAACACGGTTGGTGATAGAAGACAAGCCCCCTTGCCTCCGCTGCCGAGACTGTGTTGCAATTCAAATATTTCCCTCGCCCCTGCCACTGTGGGGCATCCCAACCTCTATATTTTTCGCTAAAGAGGAGCGGGACGTCAGTGGGGAGAGGGTGGGGGGTGAGGGGCTCAACTAAAAAGTATTTAAAATATTGTTTTTATTGTAACCCCTCATCTGCCGCCTCGCGGCATCTCCCGCTTGCTCCCCAACCTTTGGATTCTTGATGAGGGGATGCCGCAGAGCGGCAGGGACCCCGCATTCTGCCCAAAGGGGCACCTCCGGCTTGTTCTGTGTTGTGGAGCGGGGCCGTATTCCCTGATTTTTGCAAAGCGGCGCGGGACTACACCTTCTCCCCTTTTTAGTAAGGGGAGAAGGGATATTTGGTGCTAAAAAATGTAATTGTGACACAGTCTCGCTGGCGAGAGGAGGTAAGATGCTTCCCGGGCATTGCACAGGTGAGAAATTAGAAGAACGTGCCTCGCGCGAACCAGATAAGGCCGGCCAGGCCCACAACATAGCAGTAATACGCGAACCAATAGAGCCTGCCCCGGCGGATCACCCCTAAGAGCCACTTCAAGGCGATGGCGCCTGCGCCATAGGCGGCGATGGTACCGACGAGCAACGTCACGGCCTGTTGTGATGGCACCCCCGTGTGCAGCAACTCCTTGCCCTCCACCACGGTTGCACCGAGGATAACCGGCAGGGCCAGCAGGAAGGAAAAGCGGGCGGCCTCACTCCGCTCCACCCCCGCATACATGCCCGCGGCGATAGTCGATCCCGCGCGCGAGATCCCCGGCAAGATGGCAAAGGCCTGGGCAACGCCGATGATGAACGCCCTCACCATGCCGAAGCGGGTATCTTTTGGTTTTGTCCAGCGCGTGCCCAACAGGATGGTGCCGGTCACGAGCAGGGCGAGCGAGACAAAGAGGGGGCTTGTGAAGGCGGCCTCGATCTCTTGCTCAAAGAGCAGCCCGACCGCTCCGGCCGGGATGGTGCCCAGGCAGATGAGGACGCCGAGCCTGAAAAAGGGGTCTTCCTGATAGCACAGAGACCAATGGCCCGGCGATGGATGGCGCAGGGCATGCCCCCATGCCTTGAGTATATTCCAGCAATCACCCCAAAAGATCGTCAGGATTGCCAGGAAGGTGCCGAAGTGGACGAATACCTCGAAGGCAACCCCTTCGGTATGGACGCCGAGGAGCGCCTTGCCCAGGACGAGGTGCCCTGAGCTGCTGATCGGCAAAAACTCGGTGATCCCCTGCAATATTCCCAGCCACAACGCCTGGAGAACGTTCATCGCTCAATCCCTCCCGCCGACAGAATAAACGGAAAACTCTCATGATCGAAAGAGGTTTGTCAAGGACTACTTTCTCTGCAAAGAACCTTATTATTGCCAAGAGAAGGATACTATCGTAAGATCCTTCCGTATCCAAAGATAGTTCTGCGAAGAGGTACATGAGAGATCGTGCCGATATGATCAATAGTGTTGTCATCCATGATGCCACCCGCAGGCAATGGCTGCATTTTCGTGAGCCTCGGCGGATCATTTCCGCCCATCGCATTGAAGAGGTCATGCCGGCGCTCAAGGTCGTCGAAGAGACGGCTTCCAAGCACGGCCTCTATGCCGCAGGGTTCATCGCCTATGAAGCGGCGCCTGCCTTCGACTCGGCCCTGGCGGTGAGGGAGGACGGTTCATTCCCCTTGGTTTGGTTCGGCATCTACGGCAAGCCCGAGCAGTTGAGCCTTCCAACAACGACGGCATCGATTCAGGATCTGCCGCGCATGTGGACGCCTTCCGTGACACGAGAGGCGTACGAACATGCCATCAGCAGCATCAAGAACTACATCGAGGCCGGCGACACCTATCAGGTCAACTTCACCTTACGCCTGAGGTCGCCCTTCAGAGGTGATCCATGGTCCTACTTCATCGAGTTGGCCAGGGCGCAGGATGCATCATACGGGGCTTTTGTGAATGCGGAAGGGTGGTGTATCTGTTCGGCCTCACCGGAACTCTTCTTTCAACTCGATGGTGACGAGCTTGTCTCCCGCCCCATGAAAGGGACCGCCCCACGGGGGCTGATGCTGAACGACGACCTCGCGCAGGCCGAATGGCTCCATCATTCGGAAAAGAACAGGGCGGAAAACGTCATGATCGTCGATATGGTTCGCAATGACATGGGGCGGATCGCACGCACCGGGAGCGTGCAGGTAAGCAGCCTGTATGAGGTTGAAAAATACCCGACCGTCTGGCAGATGACCTCCACCGTCAGGGCAAAGACGGAAGCCGGCTTAGGTGAGATCATGAAGGCCCTCTTCCCCCCGGCCTCGATCACCGGCGCCCCAAAACGCCGAACCATGCAGATCATAGCGGAGCTCGAGAACACCCCGCGGCGCGTATACACGGGGAGCGTGGGGTTCATGACCCCCGATTGTAAGGCGCAGTTCAACGTCGCCATCCGGACCGTGCTCATCGACAAGGCCACAGGTCAGGCCGAATACGGCGTTGGCGGGGGCATCGTGTGGGACTCCGTAGACCGGATGGAGTTTGAGGAATGTCGGACTAAGGCGAGGATCCTCACCCAGAGGATGCCTGATTTCTCCCTCCTCGAAACGATCTTGTGGACCCCTGAAGTAGGCTATTTTCTGCTGCCGTACCACCTGGCGCGCCTTACGGACTCGGCTGCCTATTTCTCCTTCTCCGCGGACCTGGACGCCATTTGTGAGAGGCTCGCCTCTCTGGCGCGTACCTTGTCTCCTACCGCACATAAAGTACGTCTGCTTGTGGCCAAGGATGGCGGCATTACCCTTCAATCTGAAGCCCTGGCCGATGCTGCTGCACTGCCCCTGCACGTCTGTCTGGCACCTGCACCTGTCGATTCCGCGAACCCGTTCCTATACCACAAGACGACCAACCGAGGCGTCTATGAGCAAGCCCTGGCGGCATTGCCTGGGTGCGCAGATGTCATCCTTTGGAATGAGAAGGGGGAAATAACCGAGTCGTGCATCGCCAATATCGTGGCCGAGCTGGAAGGAAAGCTCTATACCCCGCCGGTCCGATGCGGCCTGCTCCCCGGCACGTATCGGGCCTATCTCTTGGAGCAGGGAAAAGTCAAAGAGAGGGTGATACGGAAAGAGGACCTTTCCAGAAGTCCTCACATCTACCTGGTCAATTCAGTGCGCAAGGAGCGGGAGATGGTTGTCGACTCCTTCGACGGCGCCAAGGCTTCGGTGTGAGCACCGCCTAACTCCCTGCCTTTGGAGGCAGGATAAAGAAGCGCCGCTCAGGGTCAACCCTCTGAGCCCCTTGGCCTAAGACCGCGGCGTGAACCCCTCGGTCGTGAGCCCTGCGGCTTGAGCTCAGGTCGAAAGCTCGCGGTCGAACGACGCAGGCGAGTAGCTCGGCTCGAAGGCAATCCCTGGCCTTCAGGCCGAGGAGTCGAAGGGTTGACTGGGAGAGCGTTGGAGAGAACAGTGTGGCTCGTTGGTAGAGGGATATGGGAGATAAGGGGTTGTTCTAGCGCATCACCGTTATGACGAGGAACCACAGCCCGCGCAACTAGGGGAGCTGCAAGAGCCGCAGGAGGACCCCTGCGAGCTTGAAAACCCGCTCTCGCTCTTGTGGCTGAAGGTGGAGAGGAGCCTTTTGACCTTGGTCGCGTTGCAGGTAGGACAGCAGACCTCCTGATCACCGTAAACCAGAATTTCAAAGTCCTTATCGCATTTCACGCAGTGATATTCAAAGATGGGCATACCCTGCCTCCGTATCTGCTTCCGTATGTTTTCAATATAACACCGTTGAAGGACCTTTTCCAGTTTTTACGCCGGTGTCCTGATCCCCCCTTCCATGATATACTACCGAGGGCATATGAGAGTTTACTTCCCCCCCTTTCGAAAACCGAAGGTGACCCTTTGGTCAGGGGGGATGGGGGGGGGATTTGAAGCGTGGTAAATCCCCCTTAATCCCCCTTTGCAAAGGGGGATTTTAAATATGGAATGCAAGCCTTTTCAGTCAGCACATGACGAGCTGGGATATGGGAAAAAACAGAAAACTTAGCTTCCAACAGGTACGCCGGTTTCAAAAACAGATCTATGCCCACTATCGAAGCAACAAGCGGGTGCTCCCGTGGAGAAAGACGCACAATCCGTACAAGATCCTTCTGTCGGAGTTGATGCTGCAACAGACCCAGGTGAAGAGGGTCATCGAGAAATATAGGGAATTTCTCCGCCACTTTCCCGCAATCGGGTCCGTGGCCCGCGCCCCGCTGCGTGCAATCCTCGAGCAATGGCAGGGGTTGGGCTACAACCGCAGGGCCCTGGCGCTTAAAAGACTGGCGGCTATCGTCGTTGATCGCTATGGCGGCAGGATCCCGCCGTCAATCGAGGCCCTCAAGGCCCTGCCGGGGGTCGGCGCTGCTACGGCCGGCGCCGTGTGCGCCTTCGCCTTTGATAAACCGGTTGTATTCATTGAGACGAACATCCGCAGCGTCTTTATCCATTTCTTTTTCCGGGACAGGGGGGCAGTAAAAGACAGCGAGATCCTCCCTCTGATCGCCCAGACCCTCGATGCCAAAAGACCGCGCCACTGGTACTACGCCCTGATGGACTATGGTGCCATGCTAAAGGAACGACACACCAATCCCAGCCGCAGGAGCGCCCATTACACAAGACAGTCACCTTTTGAGGGTTCCTTGAGACAGGTCAGGGGGATGATCCTGAGGGTAGTGGTTGCGCATCCCGGGATCTCCGAGGCCGCCCTGGTGAAAGCGATCAACCGCGACGGGGATATGCTGAGGAAAGCTCTGAGGCAATTACTCACGGAAGGGTTTATTGTTAAAAAAGGAAAGCGGTTGGTCATCAATGATAGAGGGTAGAATATTCTCGAACCCGGGGCGTTAACCCAAATCGCCGAAGAGATGCTGTATGATGGTGAGGACACTGAGGGTCGCTGTCTCGGCCCGCAGGACCCGCTGCCCCAACCCGGCCACGAGGAAGCCCTGGGCTTGGGCTGCAGTGACCTCCGCTTCGGAAAACCCTCCTTCAGGCCCGATGAGGAGGGTGATCCCTGCTTGCGAATCGATCTTTTTTACGACCTCCCGTAGCGGGGCCGGCTCCCCTTCCCACAGCATGACCCGCGTACCCGCGCTCTGGGCAAGGAAATCCGCCAGCTCATGGATCGCCTCGATCCGGGGGACCATCGTCCTGCCGCTTTGTTTGGCCGCCTCCTGAGCGATCCTCTGCCACCGCTCTATCCGGAGCGATTCCCGCTCCCCTTCCACAAGGGGTATAGTGCGGGAGGTGACGAGGGGGATAATCCTTGCAGTTCCCAATTCAGTGGCCTTCTGGATCACGAATTTCATCCGCTCCCCCTTCAGGAGCGACTGGCCGAGGGTTATCTGAAGGGGGGATTCCCGCTCAGGGCGCGACTCCTCCTGGATCGCCAGGTACATGCCCCCCTCGTCGTCTTCGGCAAGCTCGGTCCGGTATTCGTTCCCGGCCCCGTCGAAGACCGTTACCTCATCGCCTGGGCCGAGCCGCAAGACCGCGAGGATGTACCGCGCCTCCCTGGACTGGAGCGCAATCTGTTCACCCGCTATCCTCTCCGGGGGGATGTAGACCCTAGGCATCTCCCGTACCCACGGACCAAAAAAAGGCCTCCAACTTTTTGTTGAACTCCTCAGCCCGCTCCAGCATCACCAGGTGCCCTGCCCCTTTGACGATCTCCAGGCGAGCGCCGGCTATCTTATCGGCCAGAAAGCGGGAGTACTTGATCGGGGTCAAGACATCCTGATCGCCGCAGATGACCAGGGTAGGCTTGCCGATTGCCTGCACCTGTTCCATAATATCGAAGCGATCGCAGGCAGTGAAGTCCCCGTGCAGGACGCCGGGGGAGTTCTTCATCATCTCCGCGACGGCAAATCTCCTCAGTTCCTCCGGCGCATCCTGGGCAAAGGAACTTTCGCAGATTAGTTCCACCGTCTCGGAAAATGCCCGCTTGATCCCGTCGAGGATATCGGGAACGGTCCGCAGCCGCGCACCGGTGCTCGCCGGCACCAGTCCCTTGGGCAGGGCCGGAAATCTCAAGGCCAGGTCCATGGCGATTGCCCCTCCCATGGAGTGCCCGACCACGAAGGGGCGTAACAGCTCCAGCTCATCCAGGGCGCCTTTGATCCAGAGGGTGTAGTCCTTGACCTCCTGAGCCCCCTGACCCTGCGCTGCTCCATGCCCCGGAAGCTCCATGATAACGACGTTGAACGCCTTGCTGAAGTATTCCCCTTGAAGACGCCAGGAGGTCCGGTTGCCGCCGGCCCCGTGTATGAACACGAGGGAGTCCTTTCCCTGTTCCCGTTCCCCGCTGCCGAAGACCACACTCCCCCTCATGCCGCAGGCATCGATAATGGGCAACTCGTCCCTCCTTGGGTGCTCTCGATGTAGCGGAAATACGCCTCTATCTCCCGGATAAAGGCCTCCGTGGACCTGATGGTGTTTATCCTCTTGCGAAACGCGGCAGCCGCGGGGTATCCCTTAAGATACCATCCCACATGCTTGATAAAGGTGAGGAGTCCCCAGGGAGCGCTTTTTGTCTCCAGGTGCATCTCCAGATGTCTGAGGATTAGCCCTTCCCTCTCCTCCCAGGTGGGCAGAGGGATATCCTCTCCCCCGTGGATGAGCCCCCGGGCCCTCTCGAAGATCCAGGGGTTGCCCCAGCTCCCCCTCCCGATCATCACCCCATCGCACCCCGTCTCTTCCAGCATCCTTGCCGCATCCTCGGGCGAGCGTACATCGCCATTGCCGATGATCGTAAGTCCGCTTCGTTCTTTGGCCATCCTGATGAGCCCCCAGTCGGCCTGCCCGGCGAATTTTTGGGATCGCGCGCGAGGATGGATGGCAATCAGGTCCACCCCGCAATCCCCGGCCATCTGAACGATCTCCAGGCAGTTGAGGCTCTCCTCATCCCATCCGGAGCGGATCTTGATACCGAGGGGTATGTGCAGGCTATCCCGCACCTGCTTGAGGATCTCCCGTAGCCTCTGCGGCTCTCGCAACAGGGCCGCCCCTGCCCCCTTCTTTACTATCTTGGCAGCCGGGCACCCCACGTTGATATCAACCCCATCCAGCCCTATCTCCTGCGCCCGGCAGGCAGCCTCAGCCAACACGGCGGGATCGGAGCCGAAGAGCTGGCCCATGAGCGGCCCCTCAGAAGGGTAGCCTTCCAAGAGCCTTCTGCATCCATTGTTTCCCCTCACCAGCCCCTTGGCGCTCACCATCTCGGTGTAGGCCAGGTCGGCACCCTTTTCCCTGGCCAAGAGGCGGTAAGAGGGGTCCGTTATCCCTGACATGGGGGCCAGGACCAGGGCCTGGGGGGGCAGGATCGCACGCAGGGTTTTAGCCCTAATAGGCTGTTGAAAAACGCCCATCTGTCCCGCGTTTCGCGTGATTTCTCTCATCCGTCGTCGTGGCGGCGTACGCCTAAGTACGCCTCACTCCTCATGATTTCGATCCCGCCTTTGGCGGGATTTCGATGTCTCTCGTAAGCGAGACATCTCAACATTTTTGAACAGCCAGCAAAAAATCGTTTTTTCAATAACCTCTTAAACATTACCCTTTGCTCCTTCTCTTAAGGCAGCCCTCAGCCGCGCCCAGGGAAACAGGGAGCCAGGGTCCACCTTCCTACCCGGGGCGATATCGCTGTGCCCCACGATCCTCTCCGAGGTGATCAGGGGAAAGCGCTCCATCAATAAGAGGCAGAGCTCCTGCAGCGAATCGTATTGCCTTTCGGTGATGCGGTGATCGGGCGCGCCCTCCAGCTCGATGCCGATGGAAAAGGGGTTGCATCCTTCCCTCCCCTCAAAGGAGCTTACGCCTGCGTGCCAGGCCGTCTGGTCGGGATCCACCAGCTCGATGACCTTTCCTTTCCTATCGATAAAATAGTGGGCGGATACCTTGAGCCCCTCCAATTCCTTGAAGGAAGGGTGGGCTGCAAGGTCTAACCTGTTCAGGAAGAGGTCCAGGACATACCCGGTGCCGAACTCCCCGGCAGGGAGGCTGGCGGTGTGGATGACGATCATGTCCACCTGCTCGCCATTTCTGCTGGAAAAGTTGGGGCTCGGTATCTTCTGGATCTTCATGCCGTCCTCTTGACATCCCACCTATTGCGCAGGCCGTCGCCGATGAAGTTGAATCCCAGGACGGTGAGCATGATGGCTATCCCCGGAAAAGTTGCCACATGGGGGGCGAACAAGAGGTATTGCGCCCCTTCGTTCAGGAGCCTTCCCCAGGTGGGTACATCTTGGGGGCCCAACCCTAAAAAACTGAGGCTTGACTCGGCCAGGATCACCCCTGCCAAGCCGAACGTAGCCTCCACGATGACCGGGGCAAAGACATTAGGCAGGATGTGCCGGAGGATGATCCTGGGGTGGCTTGCCCCCAGGGCCCTGGCCGCCAAGACGTATTCTCTGTTCTTCTCTGCGAGTACCTGGCCCCGCACAAGCCTGGCATAGCCTACCCAGCCCAGCACGCAGAGGGCGAGGATGATGTTCCTGAGGTTGGGGCCGAGGATGCCGGCTAGGGCGATGGCCAGCAGGATGCCCGGAAAGGCGAGGAGGATGTCCACGATCCGCATCAAGATGGTATCGAAGACGCCGCCGAAATAACCGGCTGCCGCCCCCAAGGACACCCCGATGACCAGGGAGATCCCCACCACTACCAATCCCACCACGAGGGAGACCCGGGACCCGTAGATGACCTGACTGAGGATGTCCCTGCCCAGTTTGTCCTGCCCCAGGGGATGGCCTGCCCCCGGCCCCTCCAGCTCACCCCTGAGGTCGATGCCAAGGGGATCATAGGGGGCCAGGAAGGGGGCTACAAGGGCCGTCACCAGCAAGAGGCCGATGATACCCAAGCCAACCCAGGCCAGCCGGTTACCCATCGTTGCAAGCCCTCATGAGGTTCTGCCCTGCATCGTGGAGATGCACGGGATATTGTTTCAGCAAGGACATGACATCATTATGAATGATTACTTCCAGGGGTGTCAACCTTTTCTCTTTTCCACGGTCTATCGTCGGTCTTCTCTTTTAATGATCTGAGGGCATAAGAGGTCTTATGTGTAACCATCCTTGCGCGCTGTATCGAGAAAGCATTGGATGAACGCATCACAATTTTACTTGACAGCAATGGAGCCCTTAACTAGACTCTTATCTATTCAAGCTTAGGGCCTTAGCCTTTTGTAAGGCTTACACTGTACTCGTAACAAAGGAGGAGAAACGATGAAAATGCAGCGATATATACCCTGTCTCATAGCGGCAGCTGCCGCCGTGGTTTTAACGTGCGCAGCTGCCATTGCCGAGGAAACGCCGTCATCGACATCCGGCGCTGCCTCCGGGACGGGAACCACGCCGGCACCATTTATAAGCTTTAAAAACTATCCTGATCATGTCTTTAACGTCAGAGAGTATATCAATGGGATGCAGAAGGGCGGACATAACCTCCTTATCTGGAGGGATCCGTCGGTAAACCTGTCGCAATATAGTTCGGTGAAGGTAACGGAATTTGGCGGCCGATTGCTGCCTCAGCAGAATGTCTTTTCCTATGATCCGTATATTGCGCTCTTTAATTCGGTCTTTAAAAGTTCCTTCAAGCCGTCTCAAACGGATGCTCCTAATGCCTTGCTTATCGAGGGTGCAGTGGTGGAATGTAATCCGGGTAGCAGGGCAGCCCGTGCCTGGGTGGGAATGGGGGCAGGCAGAGCCGGTGGTGCAGTAGTCTGTGAGATCTATGAGCCTGGAAAATCGCAGCCCTGTATACGCATCTATACGAGGGATACCGGCTCCTCTGGGAGCTGGGGCGGCGATTCAGCTGCTATGCTCAATAATATCTTGAGCCAGGTTGCCACCCGTTTGGCAACAACCTTGAACACTACGCTGGCCACTAAATAAACGGCTATTCAACGCTTTGATCATGCTTGAGGGGGGACAGCATAGTGTCCCCCTTTTTTATAGCGGAACGGGGAGATCTCAGAAGTAAAGACAGACAGGGTTAATCCGTTCTGTTTTTATATGAGGATCCACGCGCCGTTCTCATACGCCAATTCACGAAGAAGATACCCAGACAAACTTGAGGGAGGTAATTCGATGAAAAGAATAATGTTAATGGGGTTAATAGTCTTTTTAACGGTGATATTAATAGGTTGTGCTACAACTACAACCGTTACATTTAAGGGCTCAGAGTCGTTGACTCTTAAAGGCACATTGATCAAACAGAAAGGCGATGGACCATTCCCGGCCGTGGTGCTACTGCACGGCTGCGACGGAATGGGCGGAGCAGGTTCCGATTTGTATAGGATGTGGGCGTCAAGACTTAAAAGCTGGGGTTACATAACCCTGCTAGTAGATAGTTTTGCTCCGCGCGGTGATTCTTTTATTTGTAGCAATGACGAACTCATGAAAAAATACGTGCCCCAGCGCGCCATGGATGCTCACGATGCTCAATCGTATCTTGCCGGCCTGAGATTCGTAGATCCCAAACGGATCGCGGTAATGGGATGGTCGCACGGGGCTTTATCGACAATTGCTTCGGTTAGTGAGATGACCGAAAAAAAAATAGTTCCTTTTCAGGCGTCTATCGCTTTTTATCCCTATTGCTATAAAACACTGGATGACTTGGATGCTCCACTAATGATCCTGATTGGTGGTTTAGACGACTGGTGTCCGGCGGAATTATGCTCCGCTAACATACCAAAGGGGGGGAAGACGAAGCATGAAGTCGTCCTGAAGGTCTATCCAGGAGCCTACCACAGTTTCGATTTTCCGGGTATGGACGTTATTTATATGGGACACGTCCTTCAATACAATGGTCAGGCTGCGTCCGACTCAATACTCCAGGTAAAAAAGTTTCTTGAGAAGCACCTGAAATAAAAAATCCTCGGTGATGACGAAGAGCATGATGAGGGTAGGATTGATTTGGCGGGTTCTTCTGTTTTACAGAAAGACATCAGGGCATCTATGGACCTTAAAAATATGTCGATTCAGAACCCGTAGATTTCTTCCCGACAGACGAATATCAAATGTGCGGCCCTTAGGAACTCCCTCCGGGTTACTTCATAGGCCAAGAATCGATAAAGATTCCGATAGCATCTCTCATCGGCTCGGGGATGTCGGGGAACTTACAGCCGAATACGACAAATTCTAATGATGGATTGTCCATAAGCCACTTAATCTCCGCGTCCACATTGATAAGAGACTCTAGACCTTCTATTCCCGTGATATGCGTAAGGATTACCTGATCTCCTTTAACTATCTTGTCCTTCTTATCTTTACTAAGGGCTAGACCCAGACCGCCTTCGCTTATATTAATGATATGGGCCACCAGTAGACCTCTTTGAAGGTCTGAAAAGGCGATGATGCCTTTGACCCCATCTTCAATAGAGAAGAAGATGCGTTGGAACCTTCTTTTCTCTCTGTTCTCGTCAACCATGAGCCAGCATCTCTTTACTTGTTGCCCCTATTGCCGGGGAGCACGATGGGGCCAACGCTCTGGGACATCTTCCTTGTTTTGCACGTGGCCCTCCAACGTCTCTGCAAGGGCGAATAGCGTTTGCGCGGATCTTTGGTAATACTTACCGCTCGAGTCCTGTGTTACTCCTCTCCTGAAGTGGAGTTGTCACCATGCGCGTGCTCCCCACTCCGGAGCCGGCGAACACCGGCTTCCAGAAATTCAATGCCGGTGAGGATGCCCACGGTGACGACTGCCAGGGCGATGGCCGGTGCAAATCGCCCGAATCCGATCATCGCGCCGATGCCTGCGAGCGTCCAGATAACGGCGGCAGAGGTCACCCCCTTCACGTGCCCTCCGCGTGCAATGATGACGCCGGCACCAAGAAAACCGATGCCCGTCACGAGCTGGCCGAGCACGCGCGTCGGATCCGTGTTCATGCCGCCAAAGGTGGCACCGAGCTGAACGAAGATGGCGGTTCCGAGACAGATCAAGATATTGGTGCGAATCCCGGCCGGCTTGCCGCGAATCTGACGCTCAAAACCGACAACACCGCCGCACAGCACGGCGACGCCGATCCCAATCCAGAATTGCGATGTCAGTGGGTCCATGAGACATCCCTCCTTGTCGCTTCGATGAGTCTGGGCACGTTCCTCGGTTCATGAATAGAAGGCTTGTATATAAAAGTTCCTATGGTGTGCTTCTTTCTTTTATTGGTTTCTGAGTTTTTTGTTTTCTCAGTTCCTTTTCTCTCCCCTTCGGTTACCTCTTTGCCGCCTTTTTTTATCGTCTGCCTCTTTTTCCTAAAGTTCCCTTGAGCGTTTATTGCGGTTCCGTCTACTCCGCGCTCAGGTATTCCAGCGTGATGGTCACCGTGCGATTGAACGCCCGGGCTTCCGGCGACAGGTTGTCGTACAGCGGGGTGTTCGGACCGACGCCCGAGTAGCGGATCCGGTCACCGGGGGCTTCGCCATAGGCAGCCACCACCAGCTTGTAAACTGCCAGCGCCCGGCGATCGGAGAGCTTGCTATTGTAGGCCTCCTTGCCGATGTTGTCGGTGTGACCGACGATCTCGACGGTGGCCCGGGGCAGCTTCCGAATACGGGCCACGACCTGGTTGACGATCTCCTGGTTGCGCGCGTCGATCGTATCCTTGTCAAAATCGAACAGGATCAGGGCGTATTTCTCCTGCACCTTCAGATCCTGCTTTTGCGCGAGCCGCTGACTGGTCTGGATGAAGTTGACCTTGACCGGCTGTGGGGGAAACACCACGGTGTGCCCCTTGTTGTCCTGCAGCTCCATCTTCACCACAATGTCGCCGCCGGTGGCCATCGCCCGCAGATCCTTAGTCGGCAGTGGGACCTGCACTTCCGATGCAGGAGCGCCTTCCCCTGCCAGTTCGGCCAGGTTCCCGCCGGCATTGGCGGCAGCGATCTTCCAGCGAGCGATGTCGCGCGGCGAGAGCACGTTCGTATGCAACTTCAACGCAGGCGTATCGATCTGGGTCACGAGATAGATGCTCGGGATCGGACTAAGGATCGCGGGATCCGTCGAGCGGATTTCCACCCGCCGGTTTTCCGCCTGTCCCTCCTTGAGCTGGCTGGAGCTCGGCATCTCCGGCAGGTTGCGCGCCTCGATCGACATGCGCTCGGGAGCTATGTTCCAGACCTTCTGCAGGTAATCCCTGACCGCCTCGGCGCGCTGGGCGGAGAGCTTGTTCTTCCCCTTCTCCGCGCCGGTGTTGGCATTGCACCCGACCAGCGTGATCGTGGCCTCAGGATGATCGGTCAGCCGCTTGCCGACGATATTCAGCACCTGGTAGTACTTTTCGAGCGTACCGCGGAGCTGCTGCGGATCGAAACCGGCCGTTTCCCCCGGCCCGTCGAAACGGACATACTGAGGGGGAATCTCGCTTGACCCGTTGGCGAAGTAGATATGCCCGAGCATCGGCGAGGCATCGATGGTCTTGATCTCTTCGATCGTCAGGCTGGCCGGGGCAACGGTGGGCGGTAACACGTAGCTGACGACGTAGTAATACTGCATTGTCGAGGCAACGCTCTGGAAGATGGGGACGAGGTTCGTTACCGACGCGGCCTTCCAGATCTGCCCGTGGTTCTCGCTGGTGAACTTGGTCAGGAACTTGTCCTTCCCCGGGCCCGGCATGAAATCGATCGCATAGGCATTGAAAAGCCCCAGCCCTTGCGCAGCCTTGAAGACATCATCGCGCTTGTAGGCGCTGTTCAGGTCTTCCCCGTCGGAAAAGACCACCATGAACCGGGGTTCAGTAGCCGGTATTTTGCCGATGAGCTCAAGGCCGGCCAGCATCGCTTCGTAAAGCACAGTACTACCGGTCATGCCGTCGCGGTAGGCCCTCGTAGCAAAGTCCTGCAACTCGGCCGGCTGGTTCGATTTGAACGTCTCCGCATGCAGTTTGCGGCCGCCCATGTTCACCGGCCGCTTCATGTTGAAGACGACCATCTGTACCTGGTCGATCGGCCGGATGGTCTTCAGCAGCGCGCCGACGCCGGCGAGCAGTGGCTCAACGGCGTTGCGCTGATCCATCGAGGACGAATTGTCCAGCACGAGGACAATGTGCCGGGGCACGTCCTGGCTCTCGGCGAGCGGCTGCACCGAGAGGATCTTCGCCGTCAGGCCGGCTTGCGTCACAGCAAAATCCTCGGCGCTCAACCCTAACAGCGGGTTTTTTCCGGCATCGACTACGCTGACGAGCACCTTGCCATTCTCGATGACCCGGTTGATTGTCACCGTTGCGCCGGGTTTGGCGGCGCGGATCTGCACATTGGACTCCTCGGCAGCTATTGCCGTCATCGGCACACTGCCGATCATCACTGCCACGAAGACTGCATAGCGAAATAATTTGGCACTCATGGCTGTCCTCTTCCTTATTATTGTTTTCATTGCCTGCGCTGCGGCCCTCGCAGCGCAGGCAGCCGTCAAAGCAACACTAAAAGTAGTACATGCGGTTATACGTTTCATGGCCTTCCCCCTTGTTAGATGTTAAAGCGTCCTATTCTTTCCCTTGTCACTTCCCTCTTGCTACCGTTCACTGATCATTTTCATGATGTTGTTCCTTCCCTATCTTGATCTTGGATTAAGGTAACATATTCTCCCCTGTTACGTACGTCGCTTTCTGCGAGATTTCTTAGCAGGAGCAGGTTCAGGTAGATCGACTTCTTCTGACCCAAGCAGAATGGCGATCCAACGGGTATCCTCCGAACTCTCCAGCGCGATCTTTACCGTCATGGTCAAGGGGACCGACAGCAGCATGCCCACCGGCCCCAATATCCACCCCCAGAATATCAAGGAGAGAAAGACCACCAACGTCGAAAGTCCTAACCCTCGCCCCATAAGGTGCGGCGAGATGACGTTACCGATGGTCATATTGATCACGAGATAGCCGATGGCAACTCCCACAGCCCGCCCCAGCCCAAATTGTATGATCGTCAAGAGGACGGGGGGTAGTGCCGCCATAATGGACCCGATGTTCGGGATGTAGTTCAGGAGAAAGGCCAAGACCCCCCACAAGAGGGGATAATCGACGCCCATGATGGTGAGAAAGATGGCCACACAGGCACCGGTAGCAAGACTGATCACTGTCTGGATAGCCATATATCGATTGACCGTGCCGATAAAATATTTTATGCGCTTGAGCGAAGCTTCCGGCTTGCGAAAAATGGCTTGAAGCTTCGTGGGAATACTCGAGGCCTCCAGGAGCATGAAGATGACCGTGAGCAGAATCAGAACCCCGTTTGTCAGCATCCCCACCAATTGGTTGAGTAACATGGCCACAAACTGCATGACTGCTGCAGCATTGAATATCTTGTCCAACTCAAGGCGGTCGACATCCACATGAATCCGTACCAGCCAGTTTACAACGGCATCGGTCTGCTCTTCGAGCCTGGCCTCATACAAGGACAATTTGGTCGAGAAATCATTTACCGAGGAGGCAACCAGAGCACCTATGAGCAAGAGGAAAAAAAGAATCACAAACATGACGATGAGCAAGGCAACCCATGTCGGCACCTTTCTTTCTTTCAGCCAAAAAAGGGGTGGCGAGCTGATAACGGAGATAAACGCCGCTAATAGGAAGGGAACGATAATGGCCTGCGCTGCATGCATTCCCGCCGCCACGACAGTAAAGGCGGCAATGATGAACAATACGCGCGCAGCATTTGGTGACTGATCAGTGTTGTCCATTGATAAGTACTCCTGTTTTTATAACAGATACCGTCTTTACTTCATCTTACGAATGCGGACCTCGATTTCCTTGGTATCCTTCAAAACCGCCACGATCCCTGAGGTATCCATGCTACCATCTTGATCGCTAAGAACGACTCTAGCAGAGAATTACTGATATTTCAAGATCTGCCCTCAGATCCTGATGCTCAATAAAGCAATTTTAATGCAAAAAGCCCGATGGTCGATAATGACCATCGGGCTTTAGCATGCAAACGGGATTGTTGCTATCTTCTCAGATACGTAAAGCTCGGCCCGGGTCTCCCCACATAACAGGAATGGGTAAAACCGTATTTCTTGATGATAGCGAGGGTTTGGTCCGCCTCAGCCTTGTTGGCGCCGAAGTCGAACATCCAGTGGCTGCCGTCCACAACCTTCCAGCTCCCCTGAATCTGCTGCACCGTCGTCGTTGCCGGGTTGAAGGAAACGCAGTCTTCATCCCTAAGGGCACCTGTCGGCGCATTCCCTGATGCCAGCATGTACTGAAAGGACGGATTCGGACGCCCTACAAAGCATGACTGGTTCATCCGGTATTTCGTGATGATGTTGAGAGACTTTTTTGCCTCGCTTTCCTTGTTGCCGAAATCGAACATCCAGTGGCTGCCGTCCACTATCTTCCAGCTCCCCTGGATCTGCTGGACCGTCGCCGTTACCGGGTTGAAGGAAATGCAATCCTCTTTCCCCACGCTGGGCTGTGCTACCATACCCGGTTGGGCAACAGCACCGGGCTGAGCTACGACGCCGGGCTGCATGGCGGCAGCCGGCTGGCAGGTGACTCCTTTTTTCATCACATTATTTCTCTCATCTGTTTCTCTCACTTTATAGGTGTGGTCGATGTAGGCCTCGATTGTAGCGGCGCCTGTTACCTTCAGGTTGCTGGTCATCGTAGCCGTTCCACCCGGGTTCTGGAGGTTTTTAGCGGGATCGAAACCCCAGATCGTTTTTCCGCCCCACCTTTTACCGTTGATGTAGAGGTAGACGGCGCTGCTGTCCGGTGAGTGATCAGTCCAGACCTTATCAGGCACTGCACCGGGGCCGTTATTCTTTACTTTTACCACCACGAAACAGTGCTCGTTGAGCGTTATGTCTTCAATGGCGAGATCCGAAAGCTGCCCCTGTGGTTCTGCAGCTTCCTCCTGTCCTTGATCTGCGCAGCGGATCCTGAATTCAGCCTTGTTCGATTCAACGCTGACAGGCGAGATAACCTGGATCGCCTCCCAGCCGCTGTAGGTGGGAAGTCCCGGACCGCCGAGCTGCCAGGTCGTCGTCACCTCCTGCGTGCCTGCCTTCGGAAAGTTAAGCGTCTGCACCGGCGCCTGGGCATTGTCGCTGCGGATGAATTTGTACTGCACCGTCATTGGCTGGTTGACAGCAATACGACCTCTAAAACTGATGAGCGCCGGACAGTTGCCCGTATACGAAGCCGGCTTTACCCCTAATCGCGCCTTAACGTCGATTGGAATGCCTTGCTGCCCCTGTTGTCCCGGCTGCTGTCCTGAACCGCCTTGCTGCCCGGGCTGCCCCTGGCCTGCGCAGCGGACCCTAAAGTGAGCCTTGTTCGATTCAACGCTGACAGGCGAGATAACCTGGATCGCCTCCCAGCCGTTGTAGGTAGGAAGTGCAGCGCCACCGAGCTGCCAGGTCGTCGTCACCTCCTGCGTGCCTGCCTTCGGAAAGTTAAGCGTCTGCACCGGCGCCTGGGCATTGTCGCTGCGGATGAATTTGTACTGCACCGTCATTGGCTGGTTGACAGCAATACGACCTCTAAAACTGATGAGCGCCGGACAGTTGCCTTTATACGAAGCAGGGCTTACGCCCAATGTCGCCGTAACACGGACCGGCGCAGGCGCAACCTTAAGCGGCGCGGTTTGCTGCTGCATTTTCGGTGACTGCTGCGCCGCCGGGGTCTGCTGCGCGCAAAACCCCGTTGCAGCAATACCCATAAAAATCAGGAATGTTACCACCATGACCACGGAAATCGAACGTTTTTTGCGTACCATGACATCCCCCTTTCTTTGTTTTGTAAGAATTAATTGTGATATGGATATGGGAGATTATAAAAACCTCCGCCTTAATTGTCAAGCTAAATTTGCATTATTTGTATTACTTATCATTACAAATTTAGGGCAAGAAAGGCCATATTTCTTTGCATCCTGCCTCGACGCACTTAATTACATGACAGCAAGATAAATCTTGCGCTTACTCTTACAAATTATCTAGAAATAAATTTTCCAATCCCCCCAACCCCCCTGACCAAAGGGTCACCTCCGGTTTTTTAAAGGTCCCGCACTGCTGTATACAAATCAGAGAGGTCGGGATGTATCGCTATGCGATACAGGGGCAAGGGGGGATTTATGATCTTTCCTGTGCCACCTTCGCCGGTTTAGCCAATGGTTTGCCGTCGATTGGGGGCGCCAGTTGCTATTGCCTCGCGAATCGCGCTCACCCCATAAAACCGGCCGCTTTTCTCGACGTGGTGGACCATCGCCACCATAATCGCATTGAGCGGCGTCGGCACCCCTGCCTCGGCGCCCAAGCGGACGATCTCGCCGTTCAGATAGTCAATCTCCGTCAAGCGGTGCCTGCGGAGGCTCTGAAGGGTCGAACCGAGAATCGGAGCAGTGGAGACGGTGCGGCGGACCTTCGCAGCCGCGAGGCGGGCGGCGAGCCGCACCGGCAGCCTTCCCAGCAAACGGATCAACGCAACCGAGACGTCGGGGAGCGATTCAAGTTGGATGCCGGCCCGTGTCACAACCGCCAAACCCTCACGGAGCAAGCGGATCACCAATTGGCTGAGATAGGGGTCCGCATATACCTCTTGGACGGTGAAATTCGTGATAGCCGGCAGGGCGTTGTTCACATTGACAAGGAGCTTGAGCCAATGGGCGCCGCGAATATTGGCCGAGATATGGGTGGGGATGGCCTGGTTGAGGATGTCGGCGACCATCGGCAGGATCGGTTCCGTCGTGGCAAAGGGATGACCGATTACCAATGAACCCGGCGATACGATAGTGACGATCCCCGGGGTGAGATAGGTGGCGATAATGGAGATCACCGCGCTCACGATCTGGTGAGGCGGCAAGACGCCGGCGACTAGATCGTCGCTCCGCACGCCGTTTTGCAGGGTGACGAGCGGGACATCCATCAGAAAAGGGAGGCTGGCTTGCACAGCCGGCAGTACATCCTGGGACTTGACGGCGAGCAGCGCAAGGGCCGGGCGGACATCCAGCTGTTTGGCAACAGGAACCTGGACAATGAATCGACCCAAGGCCCCATCGAGCCGAAGCCCACCTTTACGGATGGCAGCTACCTGTTCTGGTCGGCCGATCAGGGTCACATCATGACCTGCGCGCTTAAGCAGGGCGCCGAGCGTACACCCAATTGCGCCGGCACCGATGACAGCGATACGTGCCATGACTCCTCCTCTGCCAGCTATCGTGGCTTACAAAAGATAAAAAAACCTCAGCTTCCCACCCGTAAATTATATACCCGGCAATATGGAAGGCAAACAATAATTCAGTATTCAGCGATAAAAATACCGCTCGGCCTTGCGCACGGCAGGCCAGTGGCCGATGTTCATAGGACCGAAGATGATGAGGCTTCGGCGCATCGCAAAAGGCTGGAAGATCCGTCTCGCCATGGAGCGCAGGGAGTAAAACTCCTTGTTGACCCACCAGAATCCCTCCTGGAGCTGTTCAATCGTCATCCCCTTGGGCTTAAAGACCACGGTGGCCATGTCGTATTTGCTCCAGTCCTCGGTGAGGATCCTTCCTTCTTTCTTCAGACGCTGATGGATCCTGGTCCCGGGAAAGGGGGTCAAAAGGGGGAGAAAGGCGCCGTCGATTCGGTTCCTATTCGCGAAGGAGATGAATCTCTCGAAGACCGAGGGGTCATCGTAGTCATACCCAAATACAAAGGAAGCGTGAACGCCGATCCCGTGATCGTGAAGCCGCTTGATCCCTGCCTCGTAGCGCTCCACCTTGTTGGTCTTCTTCCCCATCAGCTTCAGATTCTCGGGGTTTAGGCTCTCAAAACCGATGAACATCCCATGGCACCCAGCCTTGGCCATGAGGCGGACCAGCTTCTCATTCTGGGCGATGCTGATGGGACATTGGCTGACCCACCGCAGGCGGTACTGGGAGAGCATGGAGAAGAGCTCGCGGGCGTGTCGTATATCCCCCACGATATTGTCGTCGACGAAGAAGATATAGGCAGGAGCCCGGCGCAGGGCTTTGATCTCCCGCTCCACCTCCGCGATGGGGCGGGTGCGGTAGGTTCCGCCATAGATGGCCGTCACAGAGCAGAATTCACAATCAAAGGGACACCCCCGGGTAGTCTGGATGGTGTTCTCGAAGAAATACCCTTTGGGGGGGAGGAGTTCCCTCCGGGGCAGGGGAAGCAGGGAGAGGTCGGTCCGCTCTTTTTGTTGGTAGAACCGCTTCAATTTTCCCCGGGCTGCATCCCTCACGACCTCGGCCCAGACCTCATCTGCCTCTCCGATGACCACCGCATCGCAGTGGGCAATGGCCTCCTTCGGCAGCCAGGTGGGGTGTATCCCCCCCATGATCACCTTCACCCCTTTACGCCGATACGCCTCGGCGATCTCGTAACCCCGGGGGGCCAGGGGGGTCATGGCGGTGATGGCAACAAGATCGCACGCCTCATCAAGGTCCAGGGGCGCAATCCCCTCATCGTGGATATGGACCTGGTGTCCCTGGGGGGTGAGGGCAGCCAGGAGGGTGGTGCTCAGGGAGGGAAACTTAAAGGTGATGACGTCCCAAAAGCTGTCCTTGGGCCAACGAGGAACGATGATCTTGATCTTCACGATCCCTCCTAGCGCTCGATACCGGTGAGGAGATCTTTCAGCTCAGAGAGCGGATGCACCTCCCACCCCGCCGTGGCCGGGGTGAAGGCGCCCTCTGGCAGGACGATATCCACCTGGGCGTCCTTGAGCTTCACGTTGAATCTGACTGCCATCCCGTCTCCCTCGCCGTAGATGCGGGTGGGGAAGCGCCTGCCCCCCATCTCCTCGTAATCGTTATAAATCATGGTGAGAAAGAGGGAATCCTCTTCCTGCCCTTCTCCCTCCTCTATCCTCCCCTGATAGATCCTTCCCTTGGTGGGCAGGAGGATAAAGACGAGGCCCCCGTCGTAGATCACCTCCCCCACGGTCCCGCCAAGGCTCGAGGCGAGCTGCAAACGCAGGCGGCCTGGCCTCTCATAGAGGAGGACCCCCCTGAGGACGTAGTACTCATCCCGCGGTTCGAGTTGGATGAAGAGCTGCGCCCGCAGGGTGTTTATTCCCTCGTATTGTCTGAGGGTCTGCGCGAGGACCTGGGAAAGGGGTATCCGCTCCCCCTTTTCCAGCGGCAGCCTCTGTGGCGCGCATCCCGCAGTCATTGCGAGCATAACAAGAACAATAACGCCGTACTGGATGAACCTCATCCTGCCTCCTTAAACCGTTCGCCTATCAGGTTGGCGGTGATCTGCCCTGAGGCCATGGCCGCTGCTACCCCTCCCCCGGGGGCGGTCCAATGGCCGGCTAAATAGAGCCCCTCGATAGGGGAAACCCTGTTCAGCCTATAGATCCCTGCCTGTCGCGGAATCTGCGCCCATCCGTAAGCCGCCCCCCACCGGTTTCCTGTCATCCGTTCGATGGTTACGGGTGTGGAAGTTACCTGCAGGGCGATCCTCCGGCGCAGATCGGGCACCATCTCCTCGGCCTGAGAGATGAGTTGTTGGGCAAGATCCTTCTTTGTCCTTTCATCCCAACCTCCCTGCAAACGATAGGGGGCCTTGTAGCTCAGACACACGGTGCTGTGTCCCTCGGGGGCGTGGGAGGGATTTGCCAAAGTAGGTGCGAGGAGGTAGTAGGGGGGAGTGGAAGGAATTTTCCCTTCTTCCAGGGAACGGTACTCCTCCTCCAAATCATACCGGGGGAAGATCTCGTTGTTGGAGCACGAGAGGCCCAGGTCCCCTGTGACCCCGAGATAGATGATAAAATAGGAAAAAGAGGGCCGCATCCCCTTCAACCTCCTGGACCAAGCCGGTGGCAGGGAATCCTCGCCGATCATCCGCAGGAAGGTGGTGCTGGCATCGGCGTTGGAGATCACCACACGGGAGGATATCTGCTCGCCCCCTTTGAGCTGCACCCCCATTGCCCTCCCCCCCTTTACAGTGATCCCCTTGACCTCGTGCCGCGTCTGAAGCTGCCCCCCCTGCCTCAGCAACCCCTCGGCCAGGAGAAGGGGCAAGTCCTCCATCCGCCCCTTTAAGGCCGCCACCCCACCCTGCAGGTAGCTCATCTCCAGAGAGGCCATGGCAATCACAGAGAGCTTGCTCGGGGGAAGCAGGGCATAGGAACTCCGTACCCCGAGGATTATCTTGAGCAAGGGGTCCTTGATGAGCGCCTCCAGCAATCCCTCAAGGGTTTCCTCCCGGTATCGAAAGGTAAAGGGGAACTCCCGCTCAAACTTCGAGGGGTCAAACCAGGCGAGGGTGTGAGGGAAGCGATCTATCTCCTCGGAAAGAGCGCGGTAGATCTGGTACACCTCTTTGATCCCCTCTCGCTCCCGGGGAAAGAGGGATGAGAGGTATTCAATATGGGAGTTTAGATCGGCGTACTGAATGACCTTCCAATCGGGAAAATGGTACTCGCGGGCAGGATCCAGGGGGAGCAGCTCTATGCGGTCCCTCAAGCCGAGATCATCCAATAATCTCCATACCCTCCCCCCTTCCCGGCAGCCCCCGATGGACTGGACAGAGAGGTCGAAGGTAAAGCCTTTACGCTGGAAAGAGGTGCAGCACCCCCCTACCTGGGCCTTCTTCTCAAAGATGACCACCCGCAGCCCCTTGCGGGCGAGGAACTGGCCGCACACCAGTCCTCCCAATCCCGCGCCGATGATGATCGCATCGTAGTCCATTCCCCTCTCGATAAAGAAGCGATTATATCCCTTCCTTACCTGAATTCTCCGATCATGGCAAGTCCGATGGTCCTTACGGGTGGTTCTTATCCGGGCAGAACTGGAGGATGAGCTCCCTGATGAGCTTGGCTGCCGCCATGGCGGACTGCTGGGTGGGATCATAGGGCGGGGACAGCTCGACCACATCAAACCCCTGCACGTCGAGAGAACTCAGCTCGGAGATGAGGGAAAGGCATTCGTCAAAGGTGAGCCCACCCGGCTCAGGGACGCCGACGCCGGGGGCGACCCCCGGGTCGAGGATATCGAGGTCCACGGTGAGATAGACCGGACGCCCTGCTGCCCGACGAAGCGTTTCTTTCACCTCCGTAAGACTCCCCATTGCCCGTGCAGAATTCATCTCTTCTCTGGTCCCCGACCTGATACCGAGCTGAAAGATGTTCTCCCCTCCCAGGATATCGGCGATCCTCCTCATCACGGTGGCATGTGATAAGGAATCTCCCAGGTAATCCTGGCGAAAGTCGGCATGGGCATCTAATTGGATCACGGCCAGGTTCTGGTGGTGTCTGGCCAACTCCCTGACAACGGCGAGCGAGATAAGATGTTCTCCCCCGAGGAGGATGGGAAACTTTCGGTCTCCCATAAGGGTGGCCAGATAGCCCTGAATGATCCCCAGGGCGCCCTCCGGATCGCCCTGGGGCAGGCTGATATCGCCGACATCGCATATCTTCAGGTCCTCCAGATCTCTATCCAAGCGAGGGCTGTAGGTCTCCAGACCCCAGGAGACATCGCGAATGGCCTGAGGTGCAAACCTTGTTCCCGGTCGAAAGGAGGAGGTAATATCTAAAGGACAACCAATGATGACGGCGAGGCTTTCGGCATAGGAGGAATCAGCGGCAAGGAAGGTGCGCGAGGTGAACTGTAGCTCCATAATTATTCACGCACCCATCTCTTAATCGGAAGACCATAGGACCACTGCGGCCAGCGCTGCTCCGATGTTGGCTACCTCACACTCGATGGCGATCGACTTGAGATCCTTGATCTCCCAGCCGCGAAGCATCATCCCCTCCACGGCCATATTCCGGACGACTTCTTCGATCTGGCGCCGCCCCCCTTTGGCCGAATATTCCATGATCAAACCGTTCTGCTCCTCATCCTCTGGAAGGGCTATGGCGACGCCGGCCGAGATGACCTCTCCGGGCACCTCGCTGGTGATGGCGGCATAAGCAGCCGGGACAAGCGCACCGGGTGGAAGAGCGATCGGATCGACCAACGTGCAGTGGGGCGGCACAATGCTGGACATCTTGACGATGTTCGTATTGCCGATCCCAGCCTGAAGCAAGGCCCCATCAAAGGCATTGAGAGGCGTATAGCCCTCCGACACCCCGGAAGCAAGAAAATATAGGGTAGGCGTTTTGAAGATCACTGTTTTTCTCCGTTCTTTTCAGAGTTAACCGCTTTACTGTCTCAAACCCCGAATGCGTCCTCCCATATCCATAAAACCAGGAGCACACTATACGAAGAAATTAGTTTAATAAACTAAACTCGACTTATTATAACGACCAATCCAGAATTGTCAAGTATTTTTTTTGAAAATTTTGCTGATTTTTTCGATTGCTCCCTCCCCTGCCCCACCCGGTCCCCATACCCAACCGCGCGGGCAAAGGCCAAAGGAGAGCCTCCTCAGAAACCGCCCTTTCTAGGAGATAACCTTTGGGAATGGTCCGGACGAGCCGAAAATCAAGATAATCTATTCTTGTAATCCTGATAATCAAATTCTTTAATTAATCTAAATCCCGACCTTTCACCCCATATTCCAATACAAGGATGATTGACGCCATTGAACATGGTTGTCTTCACCGTAGTGTAATGGATCATATCGTCAAATATGATTTTATCCCCGGCTTTTAATTCCGTATCAAACGACCAATCCCCCATATAGTCGCCTGCCAAACAGCTGATACCCCCCATCCTGTATGTTGGTTTCCCTGCCCTTTCATCCATAGCGCCCAAGATAACAGGCTTATAGGGCATTTCCAGACAATCGGGCATGTGGCAGGTGAAGGAAACGTCGAGAATGGCCGTTTTTATGCCCTTATTTTCAACGATGTCCAATATCGTAGAAACGAGGTAACCTGTTTGATAAGTAAAGGCGCTGCCGGGTTCCAAGATAATTTCCACATCATGCTTATTTTTAAAATCGGTGAGGATTTTGATCAAATGCTCGATATCATAATCCTTTCCTGATATAAGATGACCGCCGCCCATGTTCACCCATTTTAGCCGGGGCAAAAATTTGCCAAATTTCTTTAAAAAAACAGCCAATATTCTTTCTAGCGCAAAGGAATCTGCCTCAAATAACGCATGAAAATGAAAACCCTCAACCCCCTTGGGCACGCCATCACCAAGCTGCTCAGCCGTGATGCCGAAGCGGGAACCGGGCTTACAAGAATTATAGATGTCATACGCACTATCGGAAAACTCAGGGTTAACACGCAGGCCGATTGATACGCCCTGTTGACCGGCCCTCTTCATATACTTTTGTAATTGGTTTATGGAATTGAAGGAGATATGACTGCTATATCTGAGAATATCCGCGATATGCTTTTCTTCATAAGCAGGCGCATACGTGTGCGCCTTTACCCCGAGTTCCTCAGATGCTAAGCGCGCTTCATGGAGCGAGCTGGCAGCGGCTCCGAAACCGTATTCCTTAAAGATCGGGAATATGCCCCAATTAGAAAAGGCCTTTAAAGAAACGAGGACATCAACCGAGGCGGCCTCTTTAACCTGTTGTATCAAGTTTAGGTTATTCCGCAGCAGATGCTCGTCGATGACATAGCAGGGTGTTGGAATCTTGCTAAAGTCAATAGACATGGCGGATTTATAATTCTAAATCAACGTCATGCAGTTCATGCCAGGGGAGCCCCTGGATAGTGAGCTGTTCCATAAAGGGATCCGGGTCGAATTCTTCAACGTTATGTACGCCGGCCCTTTTCCATTTACCAGTCATAAACATCAGAGCGCCGATCATGGCAGGCACTCCCGTGGTATAACTCACCGCTTGGGCGCCTGTCTCCCTGTAGGCATCCTGATGCTTACAATTATTATAGATATAATATGTTTTCTCCTTATGATTCTTAATCCCTCTAATCCTGCAGCCGATGGAGGTTTCGCCTGAATAATGCTCGCCGAGTTCTCCCGGATTGGGCAATACCGCTTTGAGAAATTGAAGAGGTACAATTTCTCTCCCTTCGTACAGGACCGGTTTAATGCCGGCCATCCCGATATTTTGGATCACGCGTAAATGGGTTAAATACTCCTGCCCAAAGGTCATCCAAAATCGGGCCCGTTTGAGAGTAGGAAAATGTTGCACCAGCGATTCCAATTCTTCGTGGTAAATAAGATAAGATTCGCGGGGACCGATATTCGGATACCGTAACGGTTGGTGAATCTCATGGGGCTCTGTTTCAACCCATGTTCCATCTTTCCAGTATTTCCCTCTTTGGGTAACCTCACGAATATTGATTTCCGGATTGAAATTGGTGGCAAACGGCTTCCCATGGTCTCCTGCATTACAATCAACGATATCAAGATAATGAATTTCGTCGAAATGATGTTTGGCGGCATACGCGGTAAAGACCCCCGTCACCCCCGGATCAAAGCCACAACCTAAAATGGCGGTGAGTCCTGAGTTTTTAAATCTGTCATGGTATGCCCATTGCCATTTATATTCGAATTTAGCGACATCAGGTGGTTCGTAATTCGCGGTATCTAAATAATTCACGCCTGTTTCAAGGCAGGCATCCATGATGGTTAAATCTTGATAAGGCAGCGCTACATTGATTACCATTGCCGGTTTAACGCCTTTAAATAATGCGACTAATTGTCGAACGTCGTCGGCATCAACCTGAGCCGTCTTGATTTTGTCGGCGCCAACTGCTTGAGCTATACTATCGCACCTTGATCTTGTACGGCTTGCCAGCATGATCTCAGTAAACACCTGTGGGACCTTTGCCACTTTCTGGGCAACAACGGCGCCTACCCCCCCTGCTCCTATGATCAATACCTTAGCCATTATAGTTACATGAGCCTTGCTTGATTTACGGTCCGGTTGTCAAATCGTCTTAGAATCTTGCGCCTTCGATTAAAAACTGGGGGGAGAGGAGATCCAGAGGATGATAGCTTCCTTGGAGCTGGTGTTCTGGAGCCAATGCTCCTTTTCCGCGGACAAGTAGAAACATTCCCCCTTTTTGAGTTTGAGAGCCTCTTTTCCAAAGCGAAGGGTCACCCTTCCCCGAAGCACAAACCCGAATTCCTCCCCTTCGTGGGGCCTCTCTTTGGGCGTGACCTGCCCTTGTCGCAGGGTAAGAAGGATCGGCTCCAGGCGCCGATTGGTCGAGCCCGGGATCATGAGTTCAAACCTTTCGATCTTTTCTTTTTCGATGTGCACCCGGTCCTTTTGCCGGTAGACGATCTTTTCCTCCGCGGAGCCCCGGAAGAAATCGGGGATGTTCTCGTCCAGGGCATCGAGGATCTGGACCAGGCTGTCCAGGGAGATGGAGGTCAGGTCCCGTTCGATCTGGGAAATGAAACCCTTGGTCAGATTAGCCCGCTCGGCGAGCTCCTCCTGAGTTAGATTGCTCAATTGCCTGAGGTTTCGAATCCGTTCGCCAATCTTCATATTTTCCGGAGCACAGTATAAAAAGAATTTAGTTTAATAAAATAAACTTGTGCTCAGTATAACCCGCTTTGCCGATTTGTCAAGCTTTTTAAAGATTTTGCATGAAGTGAGGGTACGTGGTATCCCCTTGGCAGTGTTGAGAAATCGGGGGGCAATCTGTCTCTCAGCAGCGTATTATTTGCTGAATAGCAGGTAATGCGTTTTTTGCCCTCTGTGTTGTAATAGAGCTATTTTTTAAGGTACAATGCTACGAGTTCATCATCATGCATGACGGGGCATTTCTCTTTGACATTTAGCCCACATCAAGCTATATAGGTCATCGAAGATAAGGATGGCAAAGAGGACCTTGTTATACAAAGATGCCGGTGTAGATATAGAGGCTGGGGAGCGGTTTGTGCAGTTGATCAAGCCTGTGGCCCAGCGCACCTTCACGCCGGGGGTGCAGGGAGGAATAGGGGGCTTTGCCGCCCTCTTCGCCCCCGATCTATCGGCCTATAAGCGCCCTGTATTGGTTGCCTCCACGGACGGTGTGGGGACAAAAATAAAGGTGGCCTCTCTGATGGGGCGATACGACACCATCGGCATCGACCTGGTGGCCATGTGTGTCAACGATGTGGTGGTGATTGGGGCTGCTCCTCTCTTCTTCCTTGATTATTTTGCCACTGCCCACCTTGACGTGGAGAAGGGGGTGGAGATCATAAAGGGGGTGGCGAAGGGATGTCTGGAGGCAGGGTGTGCCCTGGTAGGCGGAGAGACGGCGGAGATGCCGGGCTTTTATCCCGCCGGGGAGTTTGAGATGGCCGGGTTTGTCGTCGGGGTGGTGGATGGGGCAAAGATCATCGATGGCACCTCCATCCTACCGGGGGATGCGATCATCGGCCTCGCCTCCCACGGCCTGCACAGCAACGGCTACTCCCTGGCCAGACGGGTCCTGCTGGAAGAGCTGAAATTGAAACTCGATGATAAGGTCGCCGGCTTAGCAGCGCCTCTGGGTGAAGAGCTGTTGAGACCGACACGCATCTATGTCAAGACGATCCTCTCCCTGTTGCAGTCTTTTCATATCAAGGGTATGGCCCACATCACCGGCGGAGGGATGCCGGGGAACATCATACGGATCCTCCCGCCCGGCAGCAAGGCGGGGATCGAACGAGGGAAGTGGGAGATACCGCCTATCTTCAAGGTGATTGAGAAAGGGGGGGTCCCTGAGGAGGAGATGTGGAGGACCTTCAACAACGGGATAGGCATGGTCCTGGTAGCGGATTCTTCCGAAGCCGAAGGGATCGCTCAAGAGGCCCGGAAGTTGGGTGAGAAGGCCTTTATTATAGGCGAGGTCGTCGCCGGGCAGGGAGTGGAGATTGCATAATAAAGAGAGAAGGGCCTTTTTTATGAGAAAAGAAGGGATCACTGTTCCTGGTGAAGGGGCCGCGGGAAGAACGTGAGGGACAATCACAGAGATTTGAACGACGCACAGATCCTCTTCATCCGTCTGAGTTCCCTGGGAGATCTGATCCTCACCCTTCCTACCTTGAAGGCCATCAAGGACAGATATCCCCGAGCCCACGTTACCTGGCTGGTGCAAGACGCCTTCCAAGATGTCCTCAGCGGTAACCCGTATCTCGATGAGATCCTCCCCGTTGATCTTCTGTCGGTGACTGATAAGTATGCCACCCCTCAGACATGGCTGCGGGGAGGGAGCAGATTGTTCCACAACCTCGGCAAGGCCTACCGTATTTTCCGCAAGAGAAAATTCGACGTTGTCCTGGAATTCCAGGGCCTCTTTAAGAGCGGCATCTTCGCTTCATTGAATAGGGGGGCTGAGAGGTATGGTTTTAAAAACGCCAGGGAGTTGAGCCATCTCTTCCTCAACCATCCCATCTTTGTACGGGATAAGTCAAGACATGCCGTCGAAAATTACCTGCAGTTCGCCCGCCATTTCGGCTGTTCTACGGAGGAGGTCGAGTTCCCCATCTATATACCCCCAGAGGATGACCGTTACATAGAACAACTCCTCCTCCAGGAGGGGATCAGGCCGGGTGATTTTACCGTTTTCGTCAGCGCCACGGCCCGTTGGCGGAGCAAATTCTGGGACCAGGGGGCCTTTGCCCGTCTCTGTGATGAACTGGTCCGCCGATATGGAGCCAAGCTGATCTTCTCCGGTCTCCCTTCGGAGGCGGATTATCTGCGGGGGATCAGAGAGATGATGCGTGAGGATGCCCTCATCATGGCGGGCAAAACCAGCATTAAACAGTTCCTCGCCCTGATCAAGCATTCACGTCTCTATGTCGGGGTGGACAGTGGATCTATGCATGCTGCCGCCGCCTTTGGGGTGCCTGCCATTGCCCTCTTCGGCCCATCCAATCCCAACTGGATAGGACCCTATGGCCAAGAGCAAGGGATCGTTAAGGTCGATCTCCCCTGCGCGCCCTGCAATAGACGGGAGTGCTCTCACAGAAGCTGCATGCTCAGGATAACCCCAGAAATGGTCCTGGAGAAGGTGGAAGTGCTTAGCCCTATCTTAGAGGGATAAGCATACCCCTTGTTTTATAGGGGTACGCAGACCCTCATTCTATAGTAGTACCCCTGCCTTATAGGGGTTCCCCGTGTTCCTTATATCTTTCTTGCGAGAGCCTGCGATACTTGCGCAAAACCTTGTCGGCATAGCCGGTGGGTAGCGCCATCCCCAGTTCTATTCGCTCTCTTATGTAGGTAGGTCCGAAGTTGTAGGCGGCGAGGGCCACCTTGAGGTCTTTAAATTGCAGGATGAGTTGGGAAAGGTAGTAGAGGCCTAACTGGATGTTTACCCCGGGGTCGTAGATGGCCTTTTCCTCGTCCCATGCTATTCCTACCTCCTTAGCCAGGACTTTGGCTACGTCGGGACGCAACTGCATCAATCCTTTGGCCCCCTTGGACGAAGTAGCCTTGCTATAGAAAGAGCTCTCCACTATGATCAGCGCAAGGACCAACTCCGGGTCGCAACCATACTTCCGCGACTCGGCACAGATGAGGTCGGTCAGCTGCGCCTCTTCTTTATCGGTGAGCCCGGTCGGGAACGTTTGGATGAGACGGTAGATCTCTCCCCTGATGGAAGGATCAAACTCCAACAGGATTACGTTCCAATAGTCAACTGAAGCCACCTTCTCCTTATACCCCTTATACGCCATATAGGTCACGGGTAAATAACAGACGAGCAAAATAAGGGGAAAGGTGATGAGAAATTTGACTATGGACTTAAAAGGTAGGCTCTTGATGGAGAGGCGGTGTCTGGCTCGTATTAAAAATGAGTCGCCCAAAGCTCTCCTCCTTTTCATGTAAAAGATACATAATGTATTCATTATAAGTTATTTGAACTAAAATGTCAAGTTTTTTTCTTCTTAGGTCCTTACGTACGATAGCAAAAATGGCCACCACCTCCTATCTTGCAAAAAGTGTGCCTTTTCCCCCAAAAAGAGGCCCAATCCATGGAAGGTCCTCAGATTTTGTGGCTTAGAGCCCCCTGCATCATCGCCATTTTTGCGAGATCTATGAAAAATGCCTTTTCAGTTCCAGCAGGTGCTTGGTGAGCTCTTGAGGAAGTCTATCCCCAAATTGTCCGTAGAATGCCTCGATACCCTTAATCTCCTTCTTCCACTCGTCGGGGTTTACCTCGAAGAGCCTGTCAAAGGTCGACTGCGGGATATCGAGACCGCTGAGATTAAGATCGGCATAGTTCGGCATGAAGCCGATAGGCGTTTCCTTTGCCGGTATGGTACCCTTGGCCCTGTCCAAAATCCATGTGATGAGGCGGAAATTTTCCCTGAATCCCGGCCAGATGAACATGCCCTGAGCGTCCTTTTTGAACCAGTTCACCAAGAATATCTTCGGGGGATCCTTGAGCCTGCCCCCCACGTTCAGCCAGTGGCGGAAATAGTCGACCATGTTGTACCCGCAAAAAGGGAGCATGGCCATAGGGTCGCGCCTGACAACGCCTACCTGGCCGGCCGCAGCAGCGGTTGTCTCCGAACCTAGGGACGATGCCTTGAAAACCCCATGATTCCAGTCGAAGCTCTCGCATACGAGGGGAATGGTATCCGACCGCCTTCCTCCAAAAAGGATCGCCGAGATAGGCACACCCTTTGGGTTGTCAAACTCTTTTGAGAGGATAGGACAGTTGTATGCCGAGACCGTGAAGCGAGCGTTGGGGTGTGCGACGACCTTGCCCGACGCCGCATCCCAGGGATTGCCCTGCCAGTCGAGAAGATGGGCAGGGGTCCTATCGGTCAAACCTTCCCACCAGGGAGCATTGGTATCAGCGTCGAGACCCGTATTGGTAAAAAGGGTTGGGTAAAATCTGCCTGACTTCAGGGTCTTTATCATCTGGGGATTCGTTTTTTCGGAGGTTCCCGGCGCAACGCCAAAAAATCCGGCCTCGGGGTTAATGGCATAGAGACGTCCGTCTGCGCCTACGTTGATCCAGGCAATGTCGTCACCTAAGGTGGTCACCTTATAGCCGTCCACGACAGGATCGATCATGGCCAGGTTTGTCTTGCCGCACGCAGAAGGAAAGGCGCCGAGAAGATACATGGTCTCCCCGCTCTTTTTGTTTTCCACGCCCATGATGATCATATGCTCGGCAAGCCAACCTTCTCGGTGCCCCTGATAGGAGGCTATCCTTAAAGAGAAACATTTTTTGCCCAGGAGCGCATTGCCACCATAGCCGGACCCAACGCTCATCACCAGATCTTCCTGCGGAAAGTGCATGATATAGCGCCTGTTTGGATCGAGGTCCCCGATGGAATGGAGCCCCTTGACGAATTTGCCCGATGATCCTATCCTTTCGAGGATCTTTTTCCCCGCCCTCGTCATGATATACATACTGACGACGACGTAAATGGAATCGGTAATCTGGATGCATGGCTTCGCATAGGGAGATTCAGGATTGCCCATCATATAAGGGATAACATAGAGTGTCCTTCCCCGCATACAACCGTCAAAGAGTTTGGAGACCATCTGCTTGGCTTCTTTGGGCTCCATCCAGTTGTTGTTAGGGCCGGCCTCTTCCTTCTCGGGCGTACATACAAAGGTCAAATGTTCTGTCCGGGCCACATCATCCGGATGGCTTCGGTGGAGGTACGAATGTGCGAAGGCCTGCTGATTCAATTCCATGAAGGTTTGATGGGGGCCTGTTTTTTCCTCCTTGATCCCGATCTCGATGAGACGTCTCATCTCATCCTCTGTGCCCTGAACCCAGTATATCTTGTCAGGCTTGGTCAGCGCTGCCTGTTCTTCTACCCATTGTTTCACTAAATTTGCCATAGTGATTCTTCCTTAAGTATATAGAGTTCCATCAAAGAGCATAGCTAATGCCGATCTCCTCAGCGATGGCCTTGAGGTCTGCCATGACGTTGGGGTGAAGGGGTATGCCCTTGGCCGTTCGCTCCTCCGCCGCTTCAAACTCCTTTTCTCCGTGGATGTAGATCCGTTGCTGCCCTTCGGCCTTGGGGGCATCCTTCATGCGCCGGATTATGTCGTCCATGGTGGCCTTGAACTCGGCAAGGGGCCGGAACCCGTCAACGCGCAGGGCCCCGAAGAAGTGCCCCACATTGGCCGGCAGCGGCTTGCCTTCAGCGCTCTTGGGATAGACCGTATCGGCATATCCCGCCCCAGGAAGAATCCCGCAGAGGATGTCTACCAAGAGGGCAAGGCCGTACCCCTTATGCCCTCCTAAGAGCTCATCCACTCCCCCTAAGGGGAGCAACCCCCCGCCGGCCCTGTGATTGAGGTTCTCGATGACCCGGGCGGCATCGGTGGTTGCTATACCGCGCTCATCGGTGGCCCAGCCAAGGGGGAGAGCCTTGCCTAACCTCTTGTAGACCTCGATCTTGCCCCTGGGCACCCCGCTGGTGGCCATGTCGAGGACAAAGGGGCGCTCCTTTCCACTCGGCACCGCCACACTGATGGGGTTTGTCCCTAACTTGGCGTCTCTGCCAAAGGTCGGCACCACCAACACATCGGAATTGGTCATAGAGATGCCGATGAAGTCATGTCCCAGGGCCATCATGGCATAATAGCCGGCAATGCCATAATGGGTGGAGTTCCGTACCGACACAAACCCCACACCCATCTCCTCGGCTTTTTCTATGGCCTTGCGCATACCCCGTACGCCTACGGGAGGACCTAATCCCGCGCCCCCATCAATGAGGGCAGTGGTAGATGTCTCCCGTTCTACCGTGATCTGCGGCCTCGCCAGCATCTGTCCTGTTTGCAGTCCTCTGAAGTAGCGCCTCAGCCGCGCCACCCCATGGGAACCTATCCCCCGCAAATCCGCCTGGACGAGGACATCGGCAGTCACCTCCGCGTCGCCTCGCGACACGTCCACTTTCTCGAAGACCTGGCGACAGAAGGCCTTTAAAGAATCGACCTGAACAATAATTTCTTCTTCGGGCATCGTCTCCTCCTTTGGTCTTCTTTATCCAATAGCCCGTCAATCTAGCATAGGATCTCCTAAGAGGCAACCTCCTTGTGCACTCCGGCAAAGAGTGGATTGTGCGACAGTGGATAGAAAAGCTCTCCCAAAGGACCGGAGGCGGAAATGGCTTGCAATCTTTCCAACCTTTTTGATAGAATGCCAAAAGGTTAAGTTATTTGGTTTTAGGCATAATGAGTCGATATTCCCCGGTAGGATTAATCCCGCTTTCAGCGGGATTGTAAGTCGGATAGGTTAGGTTTTTTGGTTTTAACATAATGAATTGATAATCCCCGGTAGCTCAATCGGCAGAGCGGGTGGCTGTTAACCACTAGGCTGCAAGTTCGAGTCTTGCCCGGGGAGCCAAATATTTTAGGCCAGGAATAAACCTGGCCTTTTTGCTCTGTATATGTCTGCGTGGGTATATTTTCTTCGGTTGAAATCAGGTAATTCATATATCGGTGCCACAACCAATCTCGATCAACTTTCGCTGGAGTAGCTAACAGGAAGGGATATTGTTTATGGCACTTCGTTCGGCTCAGGGTGAACCTGAGGTTATTGTAAAGCGTTATCCCTGTATGATGGAGATCATCCTCAACCGGCCCCGGGTCATCAATGCCCTCACCACAGAAACGGTTCTCCGGATCCGCCAAGTCCTTGACGAAGCCCTAGAAAAGGATCGATATCACTTTGTCCTGCTCCTGGGAACCGGCAACAGAGGGTTTTGTGCAGGCGGCGACCTCAAAAGACTGGCAGAGACAGTAAAGGAGAAATCTTTCGCCGTCGCGGATCAGTTTTTTAAAGAGGAATATGCCTTAGACCTTTTTATGCACCGATTCCCTAAGCCGGTGCTTGTGATCGCGGATGGCATAACCATGGGAGGAGGCCTTGGTATAGCAGCCGGGGCAAATATTGTTATCGCCACAGAGCAGACCCTCATGGCTATGCCCGAGAGCCGGATCGGCTTTTTCCCCGATGTGGGTGCAACTGGCTGGATGTTTGCAAAGTGCCCCAGAGGATACCCGGAATACTTGGGGCTCTCCGGTTACGAAATGAAAGGAGCGGAATGTATACGTCTCGGAATGGCAAACGCCTTAACCAAGAGAGGCGAACTGCCGCGACTGAGAAAGGCACTTCAAAGTTTTTCGGAAAAGCTCACCGATGGAAAAACGATGGCGGCACGGCACCTTCGATCACATCTTGCACCCTTCTTCCGGGAAGACATTCGTGTCAATCCCGAAATGGATGCTTGGGTAGCGACCCATTTCGCTGGCAAGACATCTATCCGGGAAATCATGAATTCCCTTTCTCGATGCAGCCAGGAGGATCGCCTGTGTCAGGATGTTTACCGCCGGCTTTCTGAACGCTCTCCCACAGCGCTCGTCCTCACCCTCGCCCTGCTGCGGCATAACGAAGGGCGCCCCCTGGAGGAGGTGTTTGCTGCGGAGGCCGAGGCGGCCCGGTTTATGATAAGACACCCGGATTATCTTGAAGGGATCCGCGCTCGCATTGTGGATAAAGATGATCAGCCGCACTGGCAGCCCACCACAACAGAGGAAGTAATCCTCCCGGACGAACGACTTTTTATTGAAAAAGGCAGTTAGGGACCGGGAGTATCGGGCACCCATGCGACGAACACCTTGTTGACGTCCCCGTTCAAAAGGAGTATATTTTTATCAAGCTAGAGGGTCAAGATAAACTTCCCCAACAAACCTCAACCTCTCGGAGCAGCAAATGAGAAGGGGTTTCCATACAGCGCCACTATGAAGCCTCCGCGGAGATTATTATATCCCTTTGGAGGCTTTCTTGATTTTGTCTTTCTCCTATCAAAAAGTATTCAACAAAACAACAGAGACCCTTCAACAGGTGGTAATATTGGTTTAACCCAATTGAAGGGAGCCGTTGCGTCACCATTATTTTACCGTGGTCATTTTTCATTGAGTCCTTTGCGGGGAGGATATCGTGGGAGAACCTAGGCAAATTAAGGGGGGGGGATTTTTAATCGAATCGATCGCGCCCAGGGAAATCCTTACCCCTGAGGATTTTACCAAAGAGCAGCAGTTGATTGCAAAGGCAGCTACGGAATTTGTCCTCGGTGAAGTTCTACCGGCGGCCGACGACATTGAAAACAAGAAAGAAGGGCTGGTCCCAAGCCTGCTCAAGAAGGCAGGAGAATTGGGGTTCCTCTCCGGAGATATCCCCGAGGAGTACGGGGGGCAGGATTTGGATAAGGTAAGCGTCATCCTGATGATGGAGAACCTGTCTCGGGGAGGAGGGTCCTTTATGGCCGCCTATGGCGTCCATACGGGCCCTGGTACCCTCCCCATCGTCTTCTTTGGCAGCCAGGATCAGAAAAGACGGTATCTGCCGAAGATGGCCACGGGGGAGTTCATTGCCGCCTATGCCCTGACGGAGCCCGAGGCGGGCTCGGATGCGCTGAACGCCAAGACCACGGCGACGCTGAGCCCTGACGGCAAATATTACATCCTCAACGGTCAGAAGCAATTCATCACCAACGCCGGCATTGCCGATACCTTTGTCACCTATGCCAAGGTTGATGGAGACAAATTCACCTCCTTCATTGTCGAGCGGACCTTCAAAGGAGTCTCGGTGGATGAGGAGGAGAATAAGATGGGGTTGAAAGGATCCTCTACCCGGAGCGTTATCTTCGAAGATGTCAAGGTCCCTGCCGAGAATCTGCTCGGGGAGATCGGCAAAGGGCATATCGTGGCCTTAAATGTCCTCAACATGGCGCGTTTCAGCTTGGGTGCGGGTTGTTTGGGTGGTGCAAAGATGGCCCTGCAGGAGGCGGTGACGTATGCGAAAAAGCGGGGGCAGTTCGGCAGGCCCATTGCCGAATTCGGCCTGATTAAGCAGAAGATCGGGGAGATGGCGATTCGTACGTTTATCATGGAGAGCATGATCTATCGCACCGGAGGCCTGACCGATCTGATTCTGCGTCCCATTGACCGCCATGCTGCGGATGTCGGGATGCACATGGCCAAGGGGATCGAGGAGTATGCCATCGAGGACTCGATCAACAAGATCTTTTGTTCGGAGATGGCGGGCTATATTATCGATGAAGCCGTCCAGATCCACGGAGGGTACGGATATATCCATGAGTATCCCGTGGAGCGGGGGTATCGGGATCTCCGCATCAGTCGCGTTGTGGAGGGGACGAACGAGATCAACCGTCTCCTTATCATGGACATGTTGGTGAAGCGCGCCATGAAGAATCGCCTTCCGATGCTCGATGCGGCGCAGAAGGTGGCGAACGAGCTGCCCAACCTCAGGCCGAAGGTGCAAGTAGATGATGAGAAGTTGAGCATGCAGAAGGAGATGGTGGAGATGGCAAGGAAGATCGCCCTCCTGGTCACCGGCGCCGCGGTGCAAAAGTACATGATGCAATTGCCGGAGGAGCAGGAGATCCTCGGTTTGCTCAGCGATATGGCGATTGAGGTCTTTGCCATGGAAAGCGGCCTGCTGCGGGCATTGAAGAGCATGGCGAAATCCACAGATGAGAAGGCTCAGATCCAGATGGTTATGGTGAAGGTCTATGTCAATGAAGCCTTTGAGAGGTTGGAGAGTTATGCACGGCAGGCCCTCGCTGCCATTGCCGAGGGCGATGCCCTGAAGCAACAATTATCGGCCCTCGAAAAGATCACTCGTTTTGGCCCCGTCAATACGGTTGCCCTGAGAAGGGAAGTCGCACAGTACACGATTAAGCGAGGGAGATATCCATGGTAGGCAAGATCCACGGGTGCGGTTGCAAGGGATGATGGCGGTGAGTTATAATGGGTCTCCCTTGGAGGGGCGGCGGCGAGCCGCTTAAAGAAAGAAAAGGAGGCGCGAATATGTCAAAGTTAAAGGAAGTGGTGGTCGTGGATGCAGTGCGGTCCGCTATCGGCAAGTCGGGGCGCAAGGGAATGGAGAAAGGCGGCCAGCTCTGCCAGGCATCGGCGCAGGACCTTATGGCCAACACCCTGCGGGGATTGTTGGATAGGATCCATGCTCGGTGCCCCGCGTTCGATGAAGCGGAGATCGAAAACGTGGTCATTGGGTGCCTGAGCCAGATCGGGGAGCAGGGCGCTAATGTTGCGCGCATAGCATCCCTCCTTGCCGGAATCCCCAAGGAGGCGGCGGGTTGCACAGTGAACCAGTACTGCAATGCCGGCCTCAAGGCCATCAACATCGCTGCGCACGAGATCATGGTGGGGGAGGGAGATATCATTATCTGCGGGGGCGTAGAGCTCATGTCCCATTACGCCATGATGTCCGACATCCAGGTAGCCATAGATGCCAACTATCCCGTGCGTTTGTCGCCTCGCCTCACGGAGATCGGCGTGATCGTGCCCCAGGGGGAGTGCGCAGAGATGATCTCCGCTGACCAAGGGCACACCCGAGAGGACCTGGAGCGTTTTGGCATGTGGAGCATGCAGAAGGCTGTCGAGGCCGAGCGGCAGGGATGGTTCGCGGATCACATCGTCCCCTTCGAGTTCTCCTGGGAGGGCGTAACCCGTAAGGCGGAAAGGGACGAGGTCCTTCGGGAAAAGGCGGTGAAAGACCCGGAAGCATATTTTCAAGATCTCATGGCGCTCCCCACCCCGTTCAAGGAAAACGGGATCGTCAGCGTGGGCAGCTGCTCGCAGATCGTGGATGGGGCTGCCGCAGTCCTGCTTATGAGCGGGGCCAAGGCCGAGACATTAGGGCTTGAGCCCCTCTGCAGAATCGCGGCCTGTGCCGTGGCAGGGGGGAAGCCGGTGCCCATGCTTCTGGCTCCTATCCCGGCTGCGAGGAAGGCCCTTAAGCGGGCCGGCAAGACCATCAATGACATGGACATCATCGAGCCCAACGAGGCATTCGCCTCCCCCTTGCTCCAGTTTGCTGACGAGTTGGGCTATGATCGCCTCGATCCCAGGGTGAACCCGACGGGCGGCGCCATTGCGCTGGGCCATCCCATTGGCGCGTCCGGGGTCATCTACTTCGGGGAGATGGTCCACCATCTCAAGCGCACGGGCGGGAAGGCCGGCGTCCAGATGATCTGCGGCGGCGGAGGGGTTGGTATCGCCACCGTGGTGGAGGCGGTGTGATCACCGGATGATAGCTCCTCGACTGAGAGAAAAACAAGGGACTTCGAATATGGCGGTGACTGGTCGCGGCAGCGATCTCCGGAATCATATGCGACAGCGCAGGCCCTCCGAGAGATGGTGCAGGAGCGTGGTCGTAACTTTTGACACCAGTATTCATGCCCGCCTCAACGGGGAACGACGGACCATCGTGACTGAGGGGGTAGCATCCCTTTTCCGGCATTTTGGCATTGAGCGATTCCTGCGTCCCACTTAAGGATATGCGCTTGACAATAATAATTATTATATGTTAAACTTTATTGAACGTTGTGTACAAAGACTGCTTGGGGGAAAACAGATAAGCCGTGATCAAAAAGGAATGAAGAGTGCCTGCAAGACTCCTTATCGCAGACGATAGCATTACTATTCAAAAGGTCTTCGAGAGGACCTTCCCCGCCGAGGAGTTCACCTTGAGCTTCGCCAACGATGGCGAAGAGGCCTTGGCCAAGGCGAGGACGGAAAGGCCAAGTGTGATTATTGCGGACATCAGCATGCCGGTAAAGAACGGCTTTGAGGTCTGTGCAACGGTAAAACAGGATCCTGTTCTCAAGGATATCCCCGTTTTGCTGCTGATCGGGATCCTCGATGACTTTGACGAAGATGAGAGCCATCGAGTGGGCGCGGATGGCTTTATCGTCAAGCCTTTCGAGGTCAATGCCGCTCTCAGCAAGGTACGTGCGGCCGTGACCAAGGGAGGACGTATCCTCCCGACAGAGGGGCCTGTGGGTGGGCAAGCAGAAGAGATACTAGAACTGGCAGACATCGTCGAGGGGCCCCCTGCCACACCTCCGCCTCTGCAAAGACAAGGGGCTGAAGAAATCTTAGAACTGGCCGACATCATAAAAGAGCCCTCCACCACACTACCTCATCTGCAAAGACAAGGGGCTGAAGAAATATTAGAATTCGCGGACTTCGCAAAGAAATCCCCTATCGCACCAACACCTCATCAGGAAGAAGCAGAAGAGTTCATGGAGCTGGCGGATATCGTGGCAGAACCCGCCGCCATGCCACCATCGCCACCGCGCCAAGAGAAGAAAGAAGAAAAGTTTGTCCTGCAGAGCTCTCTGCGGGAGCTGGAGGAAGAGTTGAAGGCGGAGTTCCCGGAGGAAAAAAAGGAGGGCGAGGAAGCACTCTTGCTTCAAGGGGAAGAGAAAAAGGAATCTTGGAACTTGGAGCTGGACCTCCCCTTCGATGAACTGGAGCTTGAACCCAAGCCGAAGGATGCTGATTGGACCGGTCTGTTCGGCGATTTGAGTATGGAAAAGCCTGGCCAGGAAATCAAGGATGAGAGGCTCGAAACCATCCTCGGCGAGAGCGCCACGGAACTGGAGAAGATTGAAGGCCTGGCCATAGGGAAAGATGAGGAGACCAAGAAGAAGAACGAGGAGGAGTTCGCTGAGAAGTTCATGGAAGACTTTGAGCCCGTCTTTGCGCCGGGGGAGGACCATCAACATATTGACATCCTAGAAAAGGATCAGAAAAGGCCCTCGGCGGAGGACGTGGAAGACCTGGCGGAACGGGTGGCCGCAGCGTTGCGCCGTGAGCTGAAAGGCGTTGTGGAGGAAATGATCAAGAATAAGGTTCCAAAATTAGTGCGCCAGGTGATGGAACAATCGAAAAAGGGGTAAGGAGGAGGATGGAAGACTATTATCATGGCCGAGCAATGGGAGAAGGTCTATGATCCGACGAGGGTAGAAGAGAAGTGGTATAGCTATTGGCTGGCAAAGGGGTACTTTCGGGCCGAGCTCAATTCCCCGAAAGAACCCTTTTCTATTGTCATCCCGCCGCCGAACGTCACCGGTTCCCTGCATATGGGGCATGCCCTCAATAACACCCTCCAGGACATCCTCGTGCGTTTTAAGAGGATGAAGGGCTATAACTGCCTCTGGATGCCTGGCACTGACCATGCAGGCATCGCAACCCAGAATGTGGTGGAGAGGGAGTTGGCTAAGGAAGGGTTGGACCGCCATCAACTGGGCAGGGAGGAATTCATCAGAAGGGTCTGGGAATGGAAGGAAAAATACGGCGGGGTGATCATCAACCAATTGAAGAAATTGGGCTCTTCCTGTGACTGGAGCAGGGAGCGTTTTACCATGGATGAGGGTCTCTCGCGGGCGGTCAGGGAGGTCTTTGTCCATCTCTACGAAGACGGTCTTATCTATCGCGGGGACTACATCATCAATTGGTGCCCGAGATGTCATACCGCCCTCTCCGATCTGGAGGTGGATCACCAAGAGGTTCTCACCCATCTCTATCACCTGCGCTACCCCACGGAAAAAGGGGGTCATATCGTAGTGGTCACCACCCGCCCCGAGACCATGATGGGAGATACGGCGGTGGCCGTGAACCCCCAGGATAAGCGCTACAAAGACCTCATCGGCGCGTATGTAATCCTGCCGGTGGTGGCAAGGAGGATTCCCGTCATCGCCGATGACTACGTCGATCCGGCATTCGGCTCCGGGGCCTTAAAGATCACGCCGGCCCATGACCCCTCTGACTTCGAGATCGGGCAGCGGCATAAGTTAGACGTCGTGAGGGTCATCGATGGGGAAGGAAGGATGACGGGGGAGGCCGGTCCCTACGAGGGTATGGACAGGTTTGAGTGCCGTGAGAGGATCGTGGAGGATTTCCAAAGAGACGGGACCCTCTTGAAGACGGAAGAATACCATCACAGCGTGGGGCACTGTTACCGCTGTAAGACCATGGTGGAGCCTTTCCTCTCCAAGCAGTGGTTTGTCAGGACTAAGCCCTTGGCCGAACCCGCTATCAAGGCCGTGGAGCAAGGCAGGACCAGAATCATACCTTCCACGTGGGAACGAACCTATTTTGATTGGATGCACAACATCCGCGACTGGTGTATCTCCCGGCAGATATGGTGGGGGCACAGGATCCCCGCCTGGTATTGTGAAGCGTGCGGAGAGGTGATTGTTGCCAGGGAGGAGCCCAAACGGTGTTCTCACTGCAACTCAGAGCAACTCAGACAGGAAACCGATGTCTTGGATACCTGGTTCAGCTCGGCCCTGTGGCCCTTCTCCACCATGGGGTGGCCGGATGATACGGAGGAGTTGAAGCTCTTTTATCCCACCTCGGTCTTGGTCACCGGCTTTGACATCCTCTTCTTCTGGGTGGCGCGGATGATGATGATGGGCATCAAGTTTATGGGTGATGTCCCTTTTCGAGATGTCTATATCCATGCCCTGGTGAGGGATATGGAGGGTCAAAAGATGAGCAAGACTAAGGGCAACGTCATCGACCCCCTGGTGATGATTGAGAAGTATGGAACCGATGCTTTTCGCTTCAGCCTCGCCGCCTTCGCCGCCCAAGGCAGGGACATCCGACTCTCCGAGGACAGGATAGAGGGATATCGCAACTTCGCCAACAAGATCTGGAACGCGGCGAGGTTCTCGGCCATGAATCTGCAGGATTATCGAGATGATGGCAAAAACCTAGACGTGTCGTTGTGCAGCGCCCCTGATAAATGGATCTTGGGCAGGCTCAACAGGGCCATCGCCGAGACAACCCGGGCCTTGGATGAATACCGATATAACGAGGGGGCTCAGGTCATCTACCACTTCGTCTGGCATGAGTTGTGTGACTGGTACCTGGAGTTGATCAAGGCCTCTCTCTATCACAGCGATACAAGCCAGCGGACCATCACTCAAAAGACCTTGGTGTATGTCCTGGACAAGACCCTCAAGCTGCTCCACCCCTTTATGCCCTTTATCACGGAAGAGATCTGGCAGCGCTTGCCCCATGACGGCGAGAGTATCATGAAAGCCGACTACCCTCAAACAAGGCCGGAGCTGGTCGACGTTAAGGCGGTCCAGGAGATGGAGCGCATCATGGAGGTGATCACCGGCGTGCGCAATATCCGGGGTGAGATGGGGATACCCCCTTTGACCCAGATCAACATCATCCTGATCGTCGAAGACGCAAAGACCGCTGCGGCAATCAAGGACTACCTGGGATTTGTCAAAGACCTAGCCAGGGTCAAAGAGGCGCAGATCGCGGTACAGGGAGAACGCCCCCGGGCAGCGGCCACGGCCCTGGCAAATGGGGTGGAGGTCTTCGTCCCTCTCGAGGGGGTGATCGAAGACCCTCAGAGGGAGCAGCAGAGGCTTACCAAAGAATTGACGAAACTCCTCGCGGATCTCGAATTGACCCAGAGGAAATTGGCCAATGAGGCCTTCCTCCAAAAGGCCCCTCCTGATAAGGTTCAGAAGGAGCGGGAAAAGCTCCTGGAGTTCTCCACACTCAAGGAGAAACTGGAGCAGAGGTTAGCGATCTTCCGGGAACTCGTCAAGGGCAGCTAAAGCGTATCAAGAACGAATGTATATGAGGTGAGGGATGAAGGTTGAGAGAGGAGAAGTCGAACATGTGGCACTTCTGGCAAGGTTGAAGCTCTCGGAAGAGGAAAAGGAGGTATTCACCAGCCAGTTGAACGCCATCTTGGATTATATGGAAAAGCTCAATGCACTGGATACCGGCGCAATTGAGCCGACCTTCCATGTGGTTTCACACTGTAACATCATGCGCGAGGACGAGGTACGAGGATCATTGCCCCAGGAGGCCTCTCTGGAGAATGCGCCGGACAGGGCCGAGGGTTGCTTCCGGGTACCCAAGATCATTTAAACCCCTTCAGGATGAAAAGAATTGTACCGTCTCACCATCCATGAGCTCCACGAGAGATTGAAGAGGAAAGAGGTTTCTTCGCAAGAAGTCACCAAGGCCCTCTTAGAGAGGATCCGGGAGGTTGATCCACGGATAAAGGCCTACCTCTGCGTGACCGAGCAGAAGGCAAGGGAGGGGGCCCAGGAGGCAGACCAGCGAATAGCAACTGGACAGATCTCCCCCTTGACAGGCGTCCCTCTGGCGATCAAGGACAACATGTGCACCCAGGGTATCACGACCACCTGTGCCTCAAAGATATTGGAAAATTTTGTGCCTCCCTTTGACGCCACGATAGTCAAGCGAATCAAGGAACAAGGGGGCATTATCATCGGCAAGACAAACATGGACGAATTCGCCATGGGGTCCTCGACGGAAAACTCCCGTTTCACCACCACCCGCAATCCCTGGAACCTCGATGCCATCCCCGGAGGGTCGAGCGGCGGCTCGGCCGCTGCCGTGGCTGCCGATGAGTGCATAGCCGCCCTGGGATCGGACACCGGAGGCTCCATTCGGCAGCCCGCTGCCTGTTGCGGTGTGGTGGGGATGAAGCCGACCTATGGACTGATCTCCCGCTACGGCCTGGTGGCCTTCGGCTCTTCGCTGGACCAGATCGGCCCCATAACCAAGGACGTGGAGGACTGCGCCATCCTGCTCAATGCCATCGCCGGCCACGATCCTCTCGATTCTACCTCCATCGACCTACCTCTCCCTGATTTTCGCAAGGCCCTGATCAAGGATATCAAAGGCTGGGTCCTAGGCATACCTAGGGAGTTCTTTGTGGAAGGGATGGACCCGGCGGTGGAGGAGAAGGTGTGGGCAGCCATCAGGACCTTGGAGGGTATGGGAGCGAAGGTGAAAGAGATTGCGCTCCCGCATACCGGTTATGCGGTGGCGACCTACTATATCATCTGCACTGCCGAGGCGAGCTCCAACCTGGCCAGATATGACGGGGTGAAATACGGTTTCCGTGCACCGGGGTCCCCGGAACTCATGGCCATGTACCTCGAGACCCGCTCCCAGGGGTTTGGGCCTGAGGTGAAGCGCAGGATCATGCTGGGGACCTATGTCCTCTCCTCAGGCTATTACGACGCCTACTACCGCAAGGCCGCCCAGGTGCGGACCCTCATCAAGGCGGACTTCGAAAAGGCCTTTCAGGGCTGCGACGTGATCGTCACCCCCACCGCCCCTACCCCTGCCTTCCGCCTCGGCGAGAAGGTGCAAGACCCGCTCCAGATGTACCTCTCGGACATCTTCACCATCTCCGTGAACCTCGCCGGCGTGCCGGCCATATCCATACCCTGCGGCTTCAGTAAGGGAGGGCTCCCCATCGGGCTCCAGATCATCGGAAGGCACCGTGAGGAGGAGCGAATCATCCAGGCCGCCTACACCTTTGAGCAAAACACCGATCACCACATGAAACGACCTCGGCTTTCATAGGGACCGGATGGGCTGTATAATCGTGCTATGAGATACGTAAAACCTTTGCTCTCCTTACCCATCGTTTTCTTGGCCCTGATCTTGATCTTTTGGGTCTTTCTGCCAAAGGGCCCCAAGATAATTATCCTGCATGACCGCGATGCGAAAGAAACGGTCTATGCGCTGGAGGATCGCTCTCTTAGTCTGACGACGTACGACGCCGAGGGCAGGGAAGATATCCTGCGCCTGCGCTCCAATTCGAAGCTCCCGCTTCAGGAGCAGGTTGCAATCCTATCCAGGATGCTGAAAAAATTGCCGAAAGAACGAAGATTCCGCGCCTTCTCTATCGGCAGATTAATCGACGCCTTTGGCGCTGACCGATCCATGTCTGAACGGCTATCGCTGGCTGCCAGTAAGTCTCCCCTGTGGGATCAGGCAAAAGACGATCCGCGCATCGGCCACGAGAATAAGTTCGTCAGGGAGATCGCCAACCAGGCCATGATCTATCCGGAGTTGAAGGAGATGTTCGCCCGGCATGGCTATGAGATCCAGGTCTCCACCGTAGAAAAGGTCCTGATCGATCCCCAAAGCAAGCTACCGTATGATTGTATTACCTGGTTCTCGCTCAGCAAGCCGTTAATGCATATCGCCAACGGCTACTGGAAGGATGATGACAAGGTCTACTGGCGATGGCGCACCATCGAGGAACCGAGAGGTCCCGTCGAATATACCGTCAAAGAGGTAAAGGGCGCCGATCCTAAAACGTTTGAATTTTTAGCGGAAAGGATCGAAGGAGTGTGGGGCAAAGATCACAACGGCATCTATTTCTTTGAGCAGAGGATAGAAGGGGCAGACATGAAAACCTGGCAGCCCATTGACTGGGATTATTCAAAGGACAAAAATTACGTGTACAAAGGCACCCAAAGAGTCAAAAACGCCGATCCGAAGACCTTCACTATCCCTGAGCCCCCACCATAAACAGCGGCGAACAGCATAATGAATGAGCGAGTTGCTTCCCTCTTTTTTCTTAGAAAAGCCTTGACTGGCAGCCTTTCGCTCAATAGAGTTGATTCATCAGTAAAATATGTTTAACAAATAATGTTGCGCTTACAAAAAGGAGAGACCATGAAACTATCCGCATGTTTGATCATGCTGCTTGTAAGCTTGCTCGTTTCTTCGGCGTGGGCAGGTGGCGACAAAGTCGACCTGTCGGCGGTTAAGGCGCTGGCTCAGCATCCCGTGGACGAGATTCTCGTAAAGTCCTCCGTGTCCAATATAGAGATAGCCAGATACTGGAAAGAGGTGCGCAGTCGAAACCGCCCGATGATAGTCTTCTTCTATGCGAACATAGACGGACCTTCACAGCGACTCGCCACCCTCGTTCTCTATGTTGCCAGAGAATATGCGAACCGCATCGATTTCCGCTGCGTCAAGGTCGTTGAGAAAGGGCATCCGAGCAGGGAAGAGGCCAAACGGCTGGATGCTCAATTCAGCCTGGATAGCACACCCGGGGTTCTCTTCTACGACAATGTCGGAGACAGACTCATCCTGGAAAAGGAGGGCTATATCGACGCCGACTACAAAGAATTCCGCACGCCGCAGATGGCGCTCTGGAAGATCTACTACGCTGAGGTCGAAAAACAACTGAATAAACTTTTGGCCGATTGATTCAGCGGAATACCGGCCCTTGCCGTACCCTCTAGCTTCAACAACGGCGGGCTTCCCATCGGGAGCCAGATCATTGGGAGGCTGCGCTAGGAGGGGAGCATCCAAGCCACCTATACCCCATCAATTATCTCACCCGACGCCCCTAGCCTACCCAAAAAATCGAAAATTCCCCCTTGACAACCAGGAGGTGTGGTATTAAAATTACTATGTGGTATGATTATTACCACAAACGATGGCGAGTAAACGATGACAAAACGTAAAGCAAACAAGCAAGGAGGGGAAAATGTTTGGAGAATTTATCAAGGAGAGGAGAATCAACAAAGGTATAACCCTCAGAGAATTCTGCAAATTGATCGAAACAGATGCCAGTAATTGGAGCAAGGTCGAACGGGGATTGCTTTCGCCCCCGCAGGATGAAGAAAAGCTAAAGAAAATAGCGCACGTCCTGGATATTGAAATTGGATCTGAAACCTGGAAAGCAATGAAAGATAAAGCCCAGATAGATGCTGGGATCATTCCGGAGGATATCCTATCTGATGCGGAGACAGTAAGATCACTGCCGATGTTTTTCCGAACGATACGGAGCGAAAAACCTACCCCCGAAGAATTGGATCACTTAATAAAGATTATCCGAAAGGGAAACTAGCAGTTGGAATACGGTGATTTTAAGTGCCCATGGATTGACAAAGAGGCCCTTTGGCAACGGGTAGAGGAAATCAGGTCACAGTATTGGCCAGAGGGTTCTGTGCCGGTTAAGATAGAGGCAATTGTCGAATTCAGACTAAAGCTGGATATTGAACCAAAACATGATCTGCTATCGCTACTTGATATGGACGCATACTTAAAGGTGGATCGAAGTGGCATCGTGGTAGACTATGCCTGTTACATGAACACCAAGTTTGCTAACCGCCTGCGCTTTTCATTTGCCCACGAGCTTGGACATTACTTTTTGCATAGCGCTATATATTCACAATTAAAATTTAGCTCTCCTGAAGATTGGAAAGAGTTTACGACCAGCTTGCCCGCAAGCGAATACGCGAACTTTGAGTGGCAGGCTAATGAGTTTGCCGGTCGCCTTTTGGTTCCTTACGATACGCTTAAAGGGGAAGTGGGCAAACTGTTTGAGATTATAAAAAAAGACTCTGATTTAAGGGATTATCTACATAGGGATCAGGATGCGGTTTTATCACGAATCGCTCCTACCCTACGGAGGAAATTTGGTGTTTCAGAGGCGGCCATCGAGACAAGAGTTCGAAGGGACGGCCTGTGGCCTCCGACGGGTTGATTTCAGCTATCTTTCACAAAAAAGCCTTGGCGAGCAACCTTGTGCTCAATAGAATTGATTCATCAGGGGATGAATAATGGTAGGCTTTCCTATTTCCTGAGCGGGATACTGACAGAAATGCCTAAGATTCCCCCTCCACGTTTTCCGGATCGTCTTTGGCAAAGCTTCCTTATTGCCGATGCCCCTCAACTGTTGGGAAAGTTGACCGCCGAAATCCATCAGTTTTCGACGAGCTATTTCGATATGTTGAAGAGTGGCCGTCTTGCATTAAACATTGCGATGACTGCGTGGCATATGGTCGACTGGGTTTTTGCTGACATGGACTCCGATCAGCGTGTGCGCGCGGGCCAGATTCTTGGGGGCACCATAGATAAGAAAAGTGACTTGGCAGCTTTGGCAACTAAGGCATGCGACGCGCTTCGTATATGCCAAGTCATTGCAACAGCAAGCAAACATGTCGAGGTTGCTAACCGCCCCGACCCTTCTCTCGCAACACGATGTGAGCTAGTTAATTTAAGTGCGGATGACACAAATCTACAACTGTCGGCAGTTTGGGTCATTGAGCGTGAAGGTAAAGAGTACCCGGCTGATCAAATATTCAAAGACGTTCACCGGTTTTGGGAGAATCTGCTATCAGACCTTGGAATGATTGAAGATCCAATTATGGGGCGCAGCCATCGAGGGTGGTGAGTAGTAAACAGCTAAGCAGATCAGGTCTGCAATGGGTTTAAATATTTACCCTTGAGTCTTCAAGCCCCCTATTGCTCACCTCATCAACCCTTGAAAACAAGACGGGCGTCATGCGTACATCAGGCGGCCTTTAGGCTGGGGAATCAGTCTCCCTTCTTCCTGAGCGGTTTCGATCCATTCGTCAATGATCTGCTCGGCGTTCTCGAGGGCCTCTTGATACGTCTTGCCATC